>Ga0172368_10000003_pt1 | contig 339692 bp, 296 predicted proteins | sample Lak11m_FD_114540 | JGI IMG/M metagenome (GOLD analysis project Ga0172368, IMG submission 114540) | Freshwater microbial communities from Kabuno Bay, South-Kivu, Congo - kab_022012_11m | ecosystem: Environmental > Aquatic > Freshwater > Lake | place: Democratic Republic of the Congo...
AGTAAGAAACACTTTCATTTATACCTGAAAGAATTGGAGTTTAGATACAATTACAGAAAAACAAATTTGTACGAAAAACTGATCGAAATCCACTTTGGTCCGGTTTTTTTATAATTACCAAAAATTATATTTGACTTCTGAGACTGACTATTTAAATTAACGGCACTTATTGACGATATACTGCATTTGACCTACCTGTATTTTAATTAACGATTCGTGTAAAACCCTTAGAAAAGGAAAAACTATGGAAAATGAGTGGACTATTGCAACTCTGCAAGTTATGAAAATCAAGGAGCTGACCGATTTATCGATCCGATTGGAAATTCCCGAGACGACTGGTCTGAAAAAATTGGATTTGATTCATAAAATCCTTGAAACCAGTGCTCTTAAAGAAGGAAAAATATTCGCTCGTGGGGTATTGCAGGTCATGGATGAGGGTTATGGCTTTCTACGCTCCGAAGAGTTGAGTTACCTGCCCGGTCCTGATGATATATACATTTCACCCTCTCAAATTAAGCGGTTTGGCTTGCGTACCGGTCATATCGTCAGCGGTCAGATTCGACCACCCAAAGATAATGAACGTTTCTTTGCACTCTTACGCGTGGATGCAGTCAACATGATGGACCCTGAAGAAGTCAAATCCCGCAAAGTCTTTGACTCACTAACCCCCTTATATCCGCAAAGTCGTATTCAGCTGGAAACCGATTATAAGAACATTTCCATGCGCATTATGGATTTACTCTGTCCGATTGGGAAAGGCCAGAGAGGACTGATCGTCGCTCAACCCAAGACTGGTAAGACAACCTTATTGCAACAAATCGCCAACAGCATTACCACCAATCATCCTGAAATTACCCTGATGGTGCTCCTAATCGACGAACGACCAGAGGAGGTTACCGACATGGAGCGTTCGGTCAAGGCCGAGGTTATCAGCTCAACTTTCGACGAGCCCCCCGAGCGCCATGTGCAGGTCGCCGATATGGTCCTAGAAAAAGCCAAACGGATGGTCGAACTCGGTTATCACGTCGTCATTTTACTGGACAGCATCACCCGTCTGGGGCGAGCCCATAACGCTGTCGTTCCGCATAGCGGAAAGATTCTGTCGGGTGGTATAGATGCCAATGCCCTGCATCGCCCAAAACGCTTTTTTGGCTCGGCCAGAAATATTGAAGGCGGGGGAAGTTTGACGATCATTGCCACAGCCTTGATCGATACCGGTTCGCGTATGGATGATGTTATTTTCGAAGAATTTAAGGGAACCGGTAATATGGAACTGGTTCTGGATCGCCGACTCAGTGACCGACGTGTTTTCCCATCAATGGATGTCAACCGCTCCGGCACGCGTAAGGAGGAGCTCTTACTGTCAGCAGCGGAATTAGCCCGGGTATGGATCCTGCGCAAATTACTGAGCGAGATGACGCCCATTGAAGCCATGGAGTTTCTAATTGACCGTATGAATCGTACTAAAAGCAATCGGGAATTTCTCAAATCCATGAATCAATAACCAGAGTATCAAACCGGATCGAATTGTATGCCTTAATAATCGATTCTGGCGATTTAATCCGAGTGCATCGCATATGTTGACTTTCTGGGCGGAAATGAATTAAATTTGACGGCTTTTTTGAAATAATGAAACCGACCCGTTGCGGGGCTACTAACCTCCTGCGGGAGTATTATAGATGGTGAGTGTAGCTCAGTTTGGCAGAGCGACAGGTTGTGGCCCTGTTGGCCGCGGGTTCAAGTCCCGTCACTCACCCGCTCTTTCTCATTTAAATGGCGCTATCGTCTAGTGGTTAGGACATCACGCTTTCAATGTGGTAACCGGAGTTCAATTCTCCGTAGCGCTACAAAACCTATTTTAATGATTATTGTTTTTTCTAACGTAGGCACGTTTTCTAGCGCTATCGTCTATCCGCCCAATAATCCAGCGATTATTAGTCGGACAGGGTGGTTAGGACATCACGCTTTCAATGTGGTAACCGGAGTTCCCCGCCTGACTACTGACGCAGTCCAGCGGGCAGGAATTCTCCGTAGCGCTACAAAACCATAGCAGATATACAAATGACCTGCTAAGAAGCGCCAATTTTTTTCTCTGGGCGGCATCGATCAGCGGCCCAATCATTAGTCCACTCATCCAACAGACTTCTAATGATACCAAGTTTTCAGGACGTCTAAAAAGATTCTCCATTATACTGCAAAAGCTAAAAATTCTGGAGAATAATTCTGCTTCGACGACTTATCTAAGTCTCAAGTGAAAGGATTAAAGTACCACTACTTCGATTTATTTGTTGAAATTAATTAAAAAAGGGCGTATAATTTTAGCGGAATGGAAGATTGTAGATTAATGGAGATTAATTACACTCGGCCGTAGTCATATGGTATCTGCAGAAAAAAATGAATATCCTTCTGTATTTGCCCGATTAATATCCTTGATATTGCATCCTCTCATTATTGCACCAGTAACTTATGCCGTAATTATCGGTAGCTCGAGTGAAATCGGTGGCCCTGATAAACTATTATACTTTGGGTTGGCCTTTATGGCCGTCATTATTATCCCGCTGGTATCGGTCGTCCGGCTTAAAAGACGAGGCGACACGATCAGCCTGGATGTACCGGAGCGAACTAAGCGCATTAATCCTTTTCTGATCAGCATTATAGGCTACTTCAGTATTTGGATTTCGTTCAAAATTATGCATGCTCCGCGCGAAATTTCATTGCTGATGTGGTGTTACGGATTCAATACTCTGGTTGCTACCATAATTACTCATTATTGGAAGGTTAGTGTCCATGGCATGGCGCTTGGCGGACCAATCGTGGCCCTGGCGTATTTAATTTCACCAGTATTTTATTGGGGCACATTGGCCGCCCCGCTGATAGTATATTCACGAGTTGAATTAAAAGCCCATACAAAGGCTCAGGTAATTGCTGGTTTTCTACTAGGATTTTGCTTAACCTTAATTCAATTTGAGATCTTTTTATGAAAAAAAATGACCTCTTGGCAATCATTTTGGGCGGCGGAAAGGGTACCCGGCTCTATCCCCTAACCAAGTACCGGGCTAAGCCGGCTGTACCATTCGGCGGTAAATTCCGGATCATCGACGTCTCTATCAGCAATTGTCTCAATAGTGGTATTAATAAAATCTTTATCCTAACCCAGTTCAATACCCACTCATTGCACCGGCATATCTATAGTACTTACCGCATGAGTCCATTTACGGACGGATTCGTAGATATCTTGGCCGCCCAGCAGACGATGGAACATACGGACTGGTATCAGGGCACCGCCGACGCGGTTCGTAAAAATCTCTCATACATCACCGAGATCAATGCCGAATATACCATTATTCTATCCGGCGATCATCTTTACCGCATGGATTACCGCCTTTTTCTGGAGCATCATATTAATAAACAGGCTGAAATTACGGTTGCAGTAAAACCAGTTTCGCGTCTTGAAGCCAGCCAGTTCGGAATTATACAGACGGACCCAAATTGCCGGATTGTACGCTTTGTTGAAAAGCCTGGTCCGGATGCTCTAGGGGGATTGCAATCACCCGGCTTACCAGAAGAAACTCCTTTTTTAGCCTCCATGGGAATCTACATTTTTGCTACCGAAACTCTTCTGAAAATTCTCGAGCAAAATCCCAGTGATGACTTTGGCAAACATATAATTCCCGACGCGATTGCCTCATCTAATATCTGTACTTTTAAATTCGATGGTTACTGGCGGGATATTGGTACGATTGAATCGTTTTTTAATGCCAACCTGGAACTGGCTACTCTTCATCCACCCTTTCCGATGTACCTCGAACACGCACCGGTTTATACGCGAGCCCGCTCTCTGCCGGCTTCCCGTCTGAAGGATTGTCAGCTGATTCAAACCATGCTGGCAGATGGTTGTTATATCGCCGAGAGTCGCATCAGCAATTCCGTGCTGGGTATCCGGACGATCATCAGGAAAGGCACTAGTATCGATAGATGCGTCATAATGGGTGCCGATTATTTCGAACAGGTCCAACCGGAAGGATTGCCACCCCTGGGTATTGGTCACAACTGTATTCTGAAAAACGCTATTATTGATAAAAATGTCCGAATTTGCGAGAATGTCCAGATCATCAACCGGGACAATCTTAGCGAATATGACAGTGAAATGTACTCGATCCGGGACGGACTTGTTGTCATTCCCAAAAACAGTATAATCCCGGAAGGAACGATCATTTAAAAAGGAATCCGTAATGTATAAACCTTACGATCCAAAACAGGTACTGCTTTTTCCTGAACTCTTTGATGATATTTATCTACCTCCAATTACCACTCTGCCGGAATTCAATCAGGAGATTGAAAACTTCATCAAGCTGGCTGATTTCGGAGCTTTACTTGATCTTACTATTCATGGATTGGAAAAAACCTACTCGCTTCGTTTGAGCGAACTGCAAGTACCGGAACAGATGATTCGGGAAGATGCCTTATCTGAATCACCGGTTTTTGACTTTTTCCCCTCCGAAATTCACCGTCGCATTCAGCGTTTTCGCTACGAAGTCAAGGCCTTTTTCAATAAACAGAACAGCATCAAGACACCTGACGGTTATTTTTTATTTCGAACTCACTTTCAGCATTGGGAAAATTACCGGGCTCAGTTTTATCAGAATTTGGTCAATTACCTGCAGACCAGTATCGGTACAAAGCTCTATCGCAATTTTCTGGAAACCTGTTTGCAATCCGGTCTGGATTGGTTGGCGCTTCAGTTACGTCCGACTCATCCCTTTCTGACCCGTTTCTCAGATCTGCGCGAGCTCGAGCAACGCCGGAAAAACCTTCAGAAGTCCGGGGCTACGCTGGCTCAATTAACTCCGGAAGATCCCGAATATTTGCGCAATTGTATTATCCTGAAAACCTTGCATATCCCGACTACGCTTACCCAATTTACCAAAGGTATCGCTATTGTCTCGACTTTTAAAACGATTCATCTGAATTACCTTAAAGACCTTAAAATTGAAACCCTGCGGGATGTCAAACATCTCCTTGAATCAATTGCTCGTAAATCAGCCTAATGCACTTCTTCTCGCCAGATGATTGTCGTACGGCCGACGAAATGGTTGCCGAGCAGATTTATGCCCGCAATATCCGGGATCCCCAGGTTCTGGAAGCCTTCCGACGAATACCCCGCCATCTTTTCGTCGATGCCGATCAGCAAAAATTGGCTTACAGCGATCAACCCTTGCCGATTGGTTTCGGTCAGACCATTTCCCAGCCATACATTGTCGCTTTTATGATTGCCGCCCTGCAAATCGATAAATCAGCCTGGGTTCTGGAAATAGGCACCGGGAGTGGCTACGAAACGGCGATTCTGGGACGATTGGCCGGAAACGTATTTACAGTAGAACGCATCCGCGACCTTTCCGTGCGCGCTCAAAATATTATCACACAGCTCAGTCTTTCCAACATCGAATTTCGCATCGGAGACGGCTGTCTGGGATGGCCGGAAAAAGCCCCTTTCAGCCACATTATCGTCACGGCCGCCAGTCCTGAAATTCCAACGGCTCTTATTGATCAGCTGGCGCTCGGCGGCCGACTAATCATTCCATTGGGCAGTTCCGATGGCAGTCAGGAGCTAACGCTGATAAAAAAAACACCTCTAGGATTGAAAAGCCAAAAAATCCTACCGGTCAGATTTGTTCCCCTCATCTGGGATTCCAAAGCACACTCATATTCAAAAAACAGGTGAAATATGAAGGAATGGGATCAGAAACTATTCGATGAATTCGTCAACCAGATTGAAACCATCTCACATAGTGAATATAATGCCGAAACTTTAAAAAAATTCATGCGCGTTGGCGTATCCGGTTCCTTGCGCCAACTGGCGACATTACTTGATAATCTGTTTTTGCGATTCGAAACCCGCGAGGTTCATCTCAAACTGGCCATCGAAGAATTGCAAAACGCCCGCTCCGAACTGGAAGATCTGAACACCTTGCTTGATTCCCGGGTTCGTGAACGCACCCAGGCTTTGGAAGAGGCCAACTTGCGGCTCGCCTCATTGTCGACTACCGATGCCTTGACCGGAATTAATAACCGGCGCCATTTCAATGAGGAATTAAAACGGGAAATTGCCCGTTCTATCCGCTACAATTCGGCCCTGAGCCTGCTGATGCTCGACATTGATTTTTTTAAAAAAGTCAACGATACTTTCGGCCATTTATTTGGCGATGAAGTCTTGAAAGTGATCGGACAAGTGTTACATAACAGTTTGCGTAAACATGATATTTGTGCTCGCTATGGTGGTGAGGAATTTGTAGTTTTATTACCAGAGACGGGTGTTCGGGAAGCCCTTATCGCGGCTGAAAAAATCCGCCTCATCATTGCCTCAAAACAAATCGCTTTCGAACAGGCCGTCGCCAAGGTCACCATTTCAATCGGGATTGCCTATTTCAATGCCAAGACAATGGGCGACGAAAGCAAGCTGATCGACGCCGCCGATAAAGCCTTATACCAGGCCAAACGTAGCGGACGTAATAAATCGATAATATTCCAGGAATAATTTCGGTGCGGATTTCCATGCAGGGCAACATACTAAATAAACATTTGAAAATTGTATTTGATTGTATGTATATTTCCGCCCGGAATGAAAATTAGTTTGACCGCATGAGATTTTTCCCACTCGCTCTGGTTACCGGCCTCTTAATCGAAACCGCCTTTTCACAAGATTACCTCTGGCCTACCAATTCCAGTCACTTTCTCAGTTCTATCTTCGGCGAATATCGCACCAATCATCTGCATGCCGGCATTGACATTAAAACCAACTACCGCACCGGATACCCGATCTACGCCGTAGCAAGCGGCTACATCCAGAAAATCAGGACTTCGTATAGCGGATACGGTAAGGTAATATATCAAAAGTTAGACGATGGTAACCTTGCGGTTTACGCTCATCTGGAAAATTTCGTCGAACCATTCCTCAATTTGATTAAGGTCGAACAGGAGTACCAGAAACGCTATCGGGTTGAGATCAATTTCGCCCCACATGAAATGCGCGTTGCCAAAGGTCAAATCATCGGGTATACCGGCGATACCGGTACGATTCATCCCCATCTGCATTTCGAACTGCGTGACAGTTTAGAAAATCCTTTCAATCCCCTGAATACTAATCTGACCGTTGCTGACAATACCGCTCCGACCATCGAAGGCTTAGCGCTGACACCCGTCAGCTGTTCGGCCCGGATTAATGGCTTGCCGACTACCCAGACTTTCAGAGCCGTTTACCAGAGTAACAATCAATACATTATCAGCGAATTGGTACAGACTGAGGGTCAGTTCGGCATCGAAGTCAAGAGTCATGACACCGTCAGAGGCGTTCAGAATTTCTATCCGCCATATGGAATTAAGCTATTCATTGATGGCAATCTACTCTTTCAGGTGCAATACGACAAATTCAGCTATGAGCAAACTCACTACGCCGAAATCGACCGTAACTACCAGCTGGACAACGAACGCGGAGAGGTCTATAACCGCCTCTGGTCGTTTGCACCGCTTAAGACTATGCCCATGAATGTTTTGTCGGGGGCAACCGGTATTTTGGATCTGGCAAACGGACCACATCTGGTACGGATTCTGGTATATGACAAAAACCAGAATTCGGCAACTTTAGAATTTAAAATTATCTGCACTCAGTCTGCTCCGATAATTCTGTCTGAGATTCAACCGATTAAAGAAGGACTTCAGCTGCTTCTGAGTCGATCAGCAAATGTCACCCTGCACAATTTCAGAGTCAGCTGGATCACCCGTCAGGATGATTTTCAAAGGCCGGCAAATCTCGGACAAATTGACTCTACGACCGGGTACTACAAAATCACGCTAACCGATCAGCCCGCTTTCAACGAATATCTTAAAATCGAGGCAACTAGATCAGATGGCACTGAAATCCAGCCGATCTTCGGGCGGATAACCTCTCAGGATCAAGCTACGCCTATTAACATAGATTATAATTTTATCCATAATCCGAAAACCTTTTTATTGAAATTGACTTTCAGTGAGGTTCCCGGCAGTTGTCCGGATTTTTATCTGCAAACCAGCGCCGGTTTAAGCAAAGTCGAACTGATCCGAACTTCTCCGATTGATTTTATCACGGCACCGGTTTGCTTTGCCAAGTGGCGGACAGCCTTCGCCTTTGAGGTGCGTTTCAATAATCAACCTATGAATATCTCGCGCGGAAGACTCAACCTCAAATGCATGGAGCCCTTTTCGGAAAATCGTTGCATTAGTCGGGACTCGCTGTTTACGGTATTTTTCCCGGTGGATGCAGTCTATGATTCGCTAATCGTCTGGCTGAACAGCTTCGAGGCCGAACCGGTTAACGGCGGTCAGATCGTATCTCGTCAGTATCTGCTTTATCCCACCAATCAGCCATTACATGATTCAATCCGGGTATATTTCAAATATCCGACCTTTAGTGATGATATGAGGCAAATCGGGGTTTATTTTTACGAAAAAAATACATGGCACTGGCTTGGTAATCAAATCGAGGCTGAGAACGATAACATCTATACCGCGACCCGCCAGACAGGCAGATTTGCCCTGATTAAAGACCTGACCCCGCCGGTCATTCGCAATGTTTATCCGGGAAACGGTGGACGCTTCCGTGCCAGCGATGTAAAAACTCTCCGGGCGATTGTACAGGATGAATTATCGGGAGTAGCCCGCGATCTCGACATAATCGTCACACTCGATGGCTATCCTTTAATTGCCGAGTATAATGCTCCTAAACATACCATTAAACATGAACTTGCCGGACGACTCGCTGGCGGTCAGCACACTCTGCTCATCACAGCTACCGATCGAGCTGGCAATGTGAAAACTTATACTAGTAGCTTCAGCATAGTGCCAGGCTAGGAAATCACATGTTCATCCCTACCCGCGACTCAACTCTACGCCTGATCCGACCTTACATAACCGTTGGATTAATCATTATCAATTGCATTGTATACGTTTACCAGGTTCCCCTGCCGAAGGAAAATCTTGCTGAATGGTTTCATAAATACGGCCTGATTCCGGCGAAATTGTCCCACGGAAGCGACCTGAGTAGCTGGTGGACGTTTCTGACGACCCTTTTTTTACATGGTAATTTCCTGCATTTGGCCGGTAATATGCTTTACCTCTGGATCTTCGGTGATAATATCGAATCCACGCTCGGGCATGGTAAATTTCTAATATTTTATCTCACCTGCGGAGTCCTAGCCGCTCTGACGCAGGTCTTAATCAGCCCGGCTTCCATTATCCCGATGATCGGTGCCAGCGGAGCCATTTCCGGCGTATTAGGCGCATACCTTTTGCGTTACCCACGGGCCCGGGTCAAAATCTTTTTCTGGTTCTTTTTATTTATCCGGCAATTCTGGGTTCCCGCCGGTTATCTACTCGGTATCTGGTTTTTAATTCAGCTTAGCAACGGATTGGTCTCACTGGGTTTTCAATCCCAGGGTGGGGTGGCCTGGTTTGCTCATATTGGTGGTTTTATAGCCGGTATTTTATTACTTTTAGCATTCGAGCCTTATGAAAGGAAGAGAATATGGAAAAAATTAAACCGGAGTTACTGAAAAACGCGGCCAGGCAGGCGGCCCAAAATGCACATGCTCCCTACTCTCATTATCCGGTCGGTGCGGCCCTTTTAACAGTCGACGGTAAGGTTTACTTAGGTTGTAACGTAGAGGCCAGCTCCTATGGTTTGACGGTCTGTGCCGAGCGCAACGCAATTGCGGCCGCGGTAGTGGCCGGCGAAAAACGTTTTCTGGCCATAGGAATTTATTCGCCTAATGGCGCTTCACCCTGTGGGGCTTGTCGCCAAGTCATCTGGGATATCTGCGGTAATATCGACGTTTTTCTATTCGATGAATCCAAAAATGTCGGGCGCCTCCGGAGTGCCGATTTGTTGCCGACACCATTTGATAAAAATAAACTAAAGGGCCTCGCCAACCAATGAAGAAAGCAATCTTAATCGGAGTGGCCGGAGGTACCGGCTCGGGTAAAACCTCTATGGCCAAAAACATTGTGCACGATTTTGATCCCCGCGATGTCGTTATCATCGAACAGGATTCTTATTATCACGACCTCAGTGACATTCCCCTGGAGGTTCGCGGTCATCACAACTTCGATCATCCGGATGCCTATGATTTTACCCAATTGCGAGCGAATATGCGCGCCCTCCTGAGTGGCCAGGAAGTTAAAATCCCAATTTATGATTACAAGACCCACACTCGCAGTAAAACTGATTTCCAGATCGTTACCGGTCAGAAAATTATCGTACTGGAAGGCATTATGGTTCTTTACGATCCGGACCTGCGCGACCTGATGGATATCAAGGTCTATATTGAGACGGCGGCCGACATCCGTTTTATCCGGCGCCTGAAACGCGACATTCATCAACGCGGACGAACTGTCGATTCGGTAATTGATCAGTATATGGCGACCGTGCGGCCGATGCACGAGCAATTCATCGAGCCGACCAAGCAACATGCCGATATTATCATTCCCGAAGGCGGATATAACACGGTGGCTATCGATCTGTTCAAAACCAAAGTGCGGAGCTTGTTGAGACATTTAACCAATCCTCAATAAAAAGGAGTATAATGGTTCAAACTAATTTACATCGTTTTCCGATGGGCATGGAGGAGGTCGTCGCCATTAATGAAAAAGGCGCCGGCTGGATCGAGGTCATTTGCGGTAGTATGTTTTCCGGTAAAACCGAAGAGCTGATACGCCGTCTGCGTCGGGCCCAGATCGCCCGCCAACGGGTAGCGATTTTCAAACCCTTGATCGATATTCGCTACAGCGAAGATCACATCGTTTCGCATAATCAGCAGAAAATTCCATCCGTTGCGGTCAGTACTCCTCAGGAAATTCTGGATAAAGCCAGTGATGCGCAGGTGCTGGGAATTGACGAGGCCCAGTTCTTCGACAGTACCCTGGTCACAGTTTGCCGAACGTTAGCTGATTCCGGACGACGCATAATCGTAGCCGGTCTGGATAAAGATTACCGTGGTAATCCTTTCGAACCGATTCCGCAACTACTTTGCGAAGCCGAATACATCACCAAAACCCTGGCGATTTGCATGAAATGCGGCAATCCGGCTAATTATACACAACGTATTACCAAATCAAATGAACTGGTGTTACTTGGAGCGACCGATATTTACGAGGCGCGCTGTCGGGCCTGCTTTGAACCACCTGAGGAAGAATAAAAATAACATACCGTTTTTGAAAGGATTGGGGGTAACATGCGTTATATAGGTATTCTGGGATTACTGACATTGCTTGGCATCGCCTTTATAATGTCGAATAACCGACGAAAAATTTCCCTGCGGGTCGTTATCTGGGGACTACTTCTGCAGTTACTTTTCGCAGGCATTATTCTCGGTAAACTGTTTATATCATATGCGGCCATGTTCATTTTCCAGATGTTGATTGTTTTGTACTTATACAAAGATCAAATCAATACCGATGTCCGTCGCAATCGGGTGTGGTCTAGAATTGGGTTGATAATCGTTTTCACTGTCGTTGCAACGGTCGCCTTTTATGGAATCGGAAAAACCGGTTGGTTGGCGGAACTGATCGGTTTAATCATAGTGGCAATTATCATAAAAGCTATCTTTAAAGTTCGTTCGCTTCAGAGAGAGCTGGGAGCCATTCTGCTGTCTGCTGGTTTCGCCTGGTTGATCGTGCACGGTTATACCGGACAGGCAGTTTTTGCTTTCCTTTCACAGAAAGTGGAAAAATTTCTTAACCTGTCTATACTCGGCGCGGAATTTCTCTTCGGAAATCTGGCTCTGGATAAATATTTCTTTCCGAATACAAGCACTTGGCCAGGTTTCGGGATGCAATTTGCTTTTGCCGTTTTACCCGTCATTATCTTCTTCGCTTCGTTCATGGCTATCCTATACCATCTTGGCATTATGCAGACCATTATCAAGGCCCTAGCGCGTTTCATGCAATGGACGATGGGCACCAGCGGCACTGAGACATTATCCTGCACTGCCAATATTTTCGTCGGTCAAACCGAGGCGCCGCTTCTGGTACGACCATTTATCGATCAAATGACTCTCTCCGAATTGCTTACTATCATGGTGGGTGGATTCGCCACGATTGCCGGCGGGGTACTGGCCGGTTATATCAGGATGGGCGTCCCGGCCGGTCATTTGATCGCGGCTAGTGTAATGTCGGCGCCGGCCGCCCTGGTCATTGCAAAAATAATATACCCTGAGGCCAGCATTTCAAAAACTGCCGCCCAGGTCGAAATACCTGCCGATACGATTGAATCCACTAATCTGCTCGACGCCGCGGCTCGTGGCGTAACCGATGGTCTGAAATTGGCCGCTAACGTTGGTGCGATGCTGATTGCATTTATTGCTTTAATCGGATTAGTGGATACGATCCTGGGACTGCTGGACCGCCTGATTGACGGCAATTTATTAAAAGGCACCTATACCGTCTATTCGAGCGCTTCCGGATTTTCGCCCGCCAAAGGTGAATTCAGCGGTCTTTTCCCGGGCAGTTTGAAAACGCTGTTCTCATCGATTCTGCGCCCGCTGGCCTGGCTAATGGGCGTACCCTGGCGGTATGCCGGCGAGGTTGGCAATCTGCTGGGCATAAAATTGTCACTCAACGAATTTGTGGCTTACTCTTCGCTTTCCGAATTGATACACAGGGGCGCCCTCGATCAGCGAGCTATTGTAATTTCAACCTACGCCCTGTGCGGTTTCGCCAACTTTTCATCAATCGGCATTCAGATTGGCGGTATTAGTGCTCTGGCACCCGGTCGCCGATCAGATTTATCCAAAGTCGCCCTGAAAGCCATGTTCGGCGGGGCCTTAGCCTCCTGGCTAACGGCTGTGATCGCCGGATTATTACTATAGTTGACATATTAATGAAAATAAATTAAAATAAGCCATCACTTTAAAAAGGATATTAAATGAAATTGATTTTACTTGGTCCGCCCGGAGTCGGTAAGGGAACCCAGGCTCAGAAACTCCAGCAGGAACGCGGCTTTCGTCAGATTTCAACCGGTGATATTCTGCGCCAGGCCATTAAAAACCAAACTAAGCTCGGACTAAAGGCAGAGAGTTATCTTAATCGCGGTGAATTGGTTCCGGATGATCTGATGCTCGGCCTGATCGCAGAAACACTGTTTGGAGATGGCGCTCCGCAGGATTACATCCTAGACGGATTCCCACGCACTATTCCGCAGGCTGAAGGCCTGGACAAACTTTTTAATAAAAACGATGCCCGCCTAGATGCCGTAATCTTATTGCAAGCTGACCCGGAAGCGATCATCGCCCGGCTTTCCGCCCGACGCATCTGCCGCCAATGTAATGCGGTCTACAACCTGCTGACCAAACCGCCCCGTGATCCCCAGATCTGCGACGCCTGCGGCGGCGAATTATATCAGCGCGAGGATGATCGAATTGAAACCATCCGGCACCGCCTCGAAATCTATACCAAACAAACCAAACCGCTGGTAGAATATTATCGCCGGCGCGGACAATTGAAAACCGTCGCGGCCAATGGCACGCCCGCGGAAGTTTCTCAACACATCATTGATACATTAGGAGGATAATATACCGTGGTTACCTTAGGTGTTACCGGCGGACTCGGCTCCGGTAAATCAACCGCCTGTAAATTCCTGGCCGAGAAAGGCGCCTATGTTTTAGAGGCTGATTTAATAGCAAAAAAATTAATGGAAAGCGACGCGCAGATTCGCGATGAAATCACCGCGGCTTTCGGAAACGATGTTTATAAAGACGCTAAACTAGATACCCAAAAGTTGGCGCAACGCGCCTTCGCCAGCGAAGCCGACCAACGTATTCTCAATGATATCGTGCACCCGCGGGTGGTTGACCATTTTCAGGAAAAAGTGGATAAATTGCGCAATAAATATGACCTTATAGTTCTGGACGCGCCGCTTATTTTTGAATCGGGATTCGAGAGCAGGCTCGACCATACCCTTTTAATCTATACCAAATACAAAATCCGCCTTGAACGCGCTTTACGGCGCGGCAATCTTAGTCGTGAAGACATTCTGCGACGGATCGATCTCCAGATGCCAGAAGAAGACAAGCGCGAGCTGGCGGAATTCGTTATCGAAAATAATGATACGGAAGAACAACTTAAAAAAGCCATTGAAGAACTTTACGAAAAACTGACCACCTGAACTGAGTCGGTTAAACATTACCAAAAAAGGGGGAATGAATTACTATGGGACAAATAATTTTTAGCTGGTATGATAGTTTAATATTCCTGCTGTTTTTCTTATTCGTCGTGATATTCAGTATGTATAAAAGCCGCCATGAGAAAACCGGTGAGGATTACTTCCTGGCCAGCCGGCAATTGACCTGGCCATTGATCGGGCTTTCGATGATTGCGGCCAATATTTCTACTGAGCAATTTGTCGGTATGGCCGGTCAGGGAGCCGGTTCGGCCGGTATGGCGATCGCTTCTTATGAATGGATGGCGGCTATCACGATGGTGATTGTAGCAATTTTTCTCCTCCCGAATTTTCTGCGTGCCGGGATCTATACCTTCCCTGAATTTCTGGAATATCGCTACTCGCCGCTGGCACGCCGGCTGATGGCATTTTACACTATTCTGATCTATGTTTTCGTGCTGGTTGCATCGGTAATCTATACCGGCGGGCTGACCATCGCGACCTTGTTTTCCGGAATGAAATTCTTCGGGATAGAGGTCACCCTGATAAAAGCCATCTGGGTCGTTGGCATTATCACTGCCATTTACACTACCTGGGGCGGGCTGAAAGGCATTGCCTGGGCTGATCTTTTCTTCGGCTCGAGTCTGATTTTAGGCGGTATTTTTACTTTGCTAATCGGATTGGGGCATGTCGGTGGATTCGGCAATTTTCTCCAGGTAAATCAGGACAAATTGCACATGATTCTACCGCGTGACAATCCGGTACTACCCTGGACGGCACTGGTAATCGGGCTCTGGTTGCCGAACTTTTATTACTGGAGCGTTAATCAGTTTATTACCCAGAGGACTCTGGCCGCCCGCAATCTGCGGGAGGGTCAGTTGGGAGTCATATTCGCATCCTTTTTAAAACTAATCACTCCGTTCATCATCGTTTTTCCCGGGATCATAGCCTGGCAATTATTCCGCGACCAAATGACCGGTCCGGGGGGTACCGATGCGGCTCTGCCGACCATTATCAGAAATATCATTCCGAACGGATTTTTGGGGTTCATTTTTGCCGCAATCGGCGGTGCGGTCATCAGCTCTCTGGCTTCCATGCTGAACTCGGCTTCCACAATTTTTACCATGGACATCTACAAACGGGCGATTAAAAGAGAACTCTCCCAATCCAGAGTTATCTTAATCGGCCGAATTTCGACTATTGTTTTCTTAATTTTAGGATGCTTGATTGCACCGATTCTTGCCAATCCGGCCTTGAAGGGTATCTTTACTTACCTGCAGGAATTTCAGGGTTTTATTTCACCGGGAATTTTAGCCGCCTTCGCGTTTGGATTGATCTTCAAACGCGCCCCCCAAGCCGCCGGGTTGAGTGCCCTGATTCTCAATCCAATAATCTACGGCGTCCTGCTGGTTTTCTTTGGCTCGCTTCCGGTCTTCATTAAAATCCAGATCGCACCGATTGCCTTTCTCAACCGGATGGCAATCACCTTCATTTTAATCGTCGTGATTATGGCACTTATAACAATTATAAAACCGCTTGATAAGCCGCTGGTGATGCCGGAACGCAAAGACTTTAACATGCAATCCTCGCCGGTAGTGAAATGGCTCGGGGCTGTGGTTATTGGGATAGTCGTGGTTCTGTATATAATTTTCTGGTAACGAAAATCCACAATAGTTTGATTAAAAGGTTTTAAAAATGACAGCAGGACTTCATTTCAATTTTAAAGATTTGCCACACCGACGTTTCAATCCGCTGACCGGCGAATGGATTCTGGTATCTCCACACCGCACTTCCCGTCCCTGGCACGGCCATCAGGAAACGAACGCCCCAGAGCTCCGGCCGGCTTATGACCCCGAATGTTATTTATGTCCCGGCAATAAGCGCGCAAGTGGTGCGATAAATCCGCCATATCCTGCAACCTTCGTTTTCACCAATGATTTTCCGGCTTTACTTCACGACCAGCCCGTAGCGCATCAGGCACCAACAAGTTTTATTCAAAGTGTCAGCCTTTCAGGCACCTGTCGCGTCATCTGCTTTTCACCCCGTCACGATCTTTCTCTGGCTGAAATGTCACCCGCCGAAATTCTGGCGGTTGTCGAAGTCTGGGTTGAGCAGATTGTCGAACTCGGCCAGCGCTACACCTGGGTACAAATTTTTGAAAACAAGGGCGCTATCATGGGTTGTTCCAATCCGCATCCTCACGGACAGGTTTGGGCCGGAAGCACCGTGCCGAATGAACCTTTCAAAGAAAATCGGGAACAACTGAATTATTCTATTCAGAACGAATCGATCCTGTTAAGCGATTATCTGGAGTACGAATCCAAATGCCGGGAACGCATCGTGGCTGAAAACGAGACCTGGACGGCTCTCGTACCTTTCTGGGCGGTCTGGCCTTTCGAAATATTGCTGGTGCCGCATCGGCATGTTCGGCGCCTGCCGGAGCTCACCGCGACCGAAAGAACAGACCTGGCTAACATGCTCAAGTCCATACTGGTAAAATATGACAACCTGTTCGCTTCTTCCTTTCCATATACGATGGGCTGGCACGGTGCACCTACGACTACCGGAAATTTCGATCACTGGCAACTGCACGCTCATTTTTATCCGCCGCTTCTGCGATCGGCAACTATTAAGAAATTCCTCGTCGGCTACGAAATGCTGGCGGAAGCTCAGCGCGACATATCACCTGAGCAGGCCGCCCATAAATTGCGGCGGACCGCCGACGTTCATTATCGCCAAATCGGGGGCCAACAATGTCCGCAGTAAATAGATCAAGATTGACAGAAAACTCAGAAATTCTCGAAAATCTGGCAATTATATACAGCCCGGATGATCACGTTCTAAATAAGCAAATTCAGCGCTATCGCCATATTGCCGATCGGCACCAAAAGTTCTTCGGGATAACTCCGGAATTATTTTTCAGCTCGCCCGGACGCACTGAAATCGGTGGCAATCATACCGACCATAATCACGGTAAAGTTCTGGCGGCCAGTATCGATCTGGATACAATTGCGGCCGTCAACCGAAACGATGCTAAAAAAGTTACCTTAATTTCAGAAGGCTACCCAAAGTCCTTCACCGTCGATATCGGGCACCTACAGGCCAGAGCGGAAGAACGTGGTACCACGACGGCTATAATCCGCGGCACGGTTGCTCGTTTTAAAGAACTGGGGTGGAGGGTCGGTGGTTTCAATGCCACGATTGCCAGCAATGTGCTGGTGGGCTCCGGTTTGAGTTCGTCAGCTTCCGTTGAGGTCCTCATTGGTACCATAATAAATCATCTTTTTAATAATGATGGCGTTGGCGCTGACGAGATCGCTATGATCGGACAATTTGCCGAAAACCACTATTTTGGAAAACCTTGCGGATTAATGGATCAATTGACGATTGCGGTGGGCGGCATTATCGCAATAGATTTTAAAGATCCGCTCAAGCCGATCATTCATAAGGTCAAAGCAAGCATCGACCATTCGAATTATGGTATATTGGTCGTAGATACCGGCGGTAGTCACGTCAATCTAACCGCAGATTATGCCGCCATTCCGACTGAAATGCAGGCTGTCGCCAAAGTTCTGGGCGGTCTGACCGCGCGTGACATTACCTATAATAAACTAATTCGTAATATCCCGGCGCTTCGCCAAGAGGTCGGTGACCGCGCGATTCTGCGGGTCATGCACTTTCTGGCAGAAAATGAGCGGGTCCGGAAAATGGTAACCGCCCTAGAAGAGAGTGCTCTCACAACTTTTCTCAATCTGATCAACGAATCCGGCAATTCGTCCGCCCAATGGCTACAAAATAATTTTGCTACTAAAAATCCTGCCGAACAGGGCGTACCACTGGCACTGGCTTTGACGGCAAATTTTCTAAAGAAAAGTGGAAAACCGGGAGCCTGCCGGATACACGGCGGTGGTTTTGCCGGTACGATCCTGGTCTTCATACCAAATAATCTATTGAATGATTATCTCAAACTGATGGCGAGCACTTTCTCGCGCAGTAGTATTACCCAACTGGCAATTCGCCCGATTGGTGCCGTTTGTCTTAATAGAATTTCAAAATAAGCCAATTCACAATCCATGTACTGACCCCAATCGTGATTTAGGGATAAATCCACCCGCTTCGTTCCGCTAATCTGCATAAAACTGATGAGCGACTCTGTAATTTTTCTTAAATTTCAGGTAAGATGCCGATTTCTGAAAAATTATTTAAGCGTAAAATAATAATTCTCATCACCCTGATATTCGATATAACGGTCGGAATATTCGCCGCGAGCGATTTCGCGATAAAAAACCTTTCCATCGTTGACGAAACCAATCTGAACCAATTCACGAGCTATGCTCCCCAATTTGCCTGGAGATATTCGCATCCGGCCGAAGATTACCTGCTGAAATTGCGACTCTACGCATCAAATTCAAACCGCGATTCGCTGGTCTGGGAATCGGGTTTAATGACCACCCGCGACAGCAGTTTCACGTTTTCCGGACTGGGCGTCTTTGAGAAAGGCCGCCCTTATAACTTTTGCATTGCCGCCAAGCATCCTCAGCTGGGATGGTCGGATAGCCTGCAGATCGGCTTTACAATCAATACGCCGCCGACCACTCCGGAAATTCACCTGCCGGCCGACACTATCTTTCTTGAAAAAACAATCGCGCTAAATGTTAATCCGGCTACAGACCGCCAGATCAGATCCGAAGATTTATTCTACCAGGCAATTTTAAGTAACGATTCTACGCGACAGATCGTTGTGCTGGACACGACTTTCCAGTTGCACGATGGTCCGGCTGACCAATTCATCACCGCGCGGGACTTGAAAGACAACCTCCAATATTATATCAGTATCCGGGCTTCGGACGGAGTCGAATATTCAAATTGGTCGCCGGCGGCCGGTTTTTTAGTCAATCGCATCAATGAACCGCCCCGGCGCTTTAAATTAACTGCGCCAGCCGACAAAATTAGCGTTAATGCGCCGCCCACCCTGATCTGGGAAAAGAGCGGTGATCCTGATGACGGCCTGGGAACCGGGATCAAGGAGTACTTATTAGAAATTGCCACTCAATCCGACTTTAGAGATTTAGATACTTGTGTTGTTTTACCGTATACTGTCAGTAAATGGACTTTCGAAAACTGTCAGAATCACCGGCACTATTTCTGGCGAGTAATCGCCCGGGATGAGATGGGAGTTCTCAGGCCTTCCGACCATCTTTTTAGTTTTGTGACCAACTTTGGTAACCTACCTCCGGAGTCGCCGTTTGATCCCCGGCCGATACGCGCCCAGTTTATACAACCAACCGACTATCTCGAGTGGACTTTTGGCAATGACCCGGATGGTGACATGTCTTTCAGTTGTGAAATTACGATCTGGGATATAGCCGAGCCAGACCGTCAGATGACTGTGCTACTGAGCGATTCTCTTTTAGAGCAGGCTCGGGATGGAATCGTTGACGGATTGTCCTATAAAAATGATAGGTCGGTGCGCTTTCGTTTAAATCGAATCAACGATACGCAGTTCTTACAGGATAACCAAATCTACGGCTGGAGATTGAAAATTAACGATAGGTGGGGTGGTTCGATCGAGACGGATTGGGATGAGACCACTTTCCATTTTGACGATGGTATCAATCAGCCGCCACTATCACCGATGGAAGGTTTTAATCCCAATGGTATCGTTATAGCGACCCATACCCCGGAACTAAGCTGGGCGCCGGCCAGCGATCCCGATGTGGCCGACCGATTACGTTACGAAATTATCCTCATCCGCGATCGCGGTTTTAGCGGACGCACCTATATCTCAGAAGAAACCACCTATGATCAAAATCAGATCAAAATCCGCACGCCTTTATTAGAAAACCGCCAGTACTTCTGGCGGGTACGTTCTATTGATCTGGCCGGCGTTAAATCAGCCTGGTCCAAAATAAATACATTTTGGGTGAATGAAATCAATGAAGCGCCCCAGCGACCAATTCGAACCATCCACCCCCGTAATTTTGATGAAATTAATCCCAAAAGCCATTTCTGGTGGTTGCCATCGGATGATCCCGATCCCGGCGACCAGCTGACCTATCAAATTGAATGCAGTGAGACCCCCAATTTCGAGGTGCCACTGTTCACATATCGGGTTGAGAAAACGCGCCTCGTTCAAGATTTTGAAAAGGAGCGGCCTTTGCCGCCTAAAGCCATTGGTATCAGCATTTATGATATTCCTCAAATCAATCTGTTAAAGGACAACACTCTCTATTACTGGCGCATTCGGGCTTTCGATCCGTCCGGGCTGAGTGGAATGTCGGCCAGTCGGCCGATCAGGGTCGCCTTTAACTATCAAAACGATCCTCCTCTCCGGGTGAACGGAGGTTTTTCTCCTGCGAATGATGTCATTATCAGAACCCTGCGCCCGGAAATTCGCTGGGAGGCCAGCAGTGATCCGGACTTCCGTGATTATCAGCGCAACATGACTTATCAAATCAAAATCAGCTCCGATTCCCAATTTCCTGAAGATGCCACCCGCATTTATACTACCGCTCCTGGTCAGACCGCCTATACCATTCCCGCAGACCTGACTGAGAACGATCGGTGGTTTTATCGCGTACGAGCTTGTGATCAGCATGGCAGTTTTTCCCCTTGGTCAGCGCTGAGTACCTTTATCACCGATGCAATTAGCGAACCGCCTCACCCCATTACGGCTGGATTTTTACCCAAGGACTCGATGGTGGTAGAAACTACCCGGCCGCTAATTAGCTGGTTGCCGGCCGGCGATCCGGACCCCGGCCAGGAAGAACGCGATTTATATTATCTGATCCGTTATTACGAAGCCGATCATAATAAGAAAGGCGGACAGGTCGCCAGTAAACCCGGCGCTACCAGTACGCATCTACCGGAATTGAAAGAAGACCTTTACTATTACTACCAGATCGCGGCCGTAGATCCGGATGGTAATCGCAGTGAATGGAGCCCGGCTATCTGTTTTGGAGTTAACGCTATTGAACAGGCACCTGATTTTTTTCAATTAATCTCGCCTTTTTACGGACAGGATTCAGTCGCTATGAATGCCGGATTTATCTGGCGCGCGGCGCGCGATAAAGACCCTGGCGGTCGCCTGATATATACCTTATTTTATGCCACCGACAGCCTCTTTTCAAACGAATCCTATGAAATTGTACTCGAGCAATCAGTAAATGACTCAATCATAGCCTACTATCCGCCGGGACAATTAAGGTATGCCACCCGTTATTTCTGGAAAGTACTGGTCGCCGACAATAGCGGCAACCAGCGCTGGGGATCTGAAACGAATCGCCGTCCGTTTGTTTTTTCCACGATAGGCACGCGACTTTTGCCCTATAATCAATCTCAGCATTGTCATTTGTACCAGAATTATCCTAACCCGTTCAATATTGATACCATGATTAAATATGAAGTGCCGGTCTATGAAACCGTTGATATAACGATTTACGACTTAATCGGCATGAAAATTAAAACGTTAGCCAGTGGCAGTCACACGGGTGGTACTTACAACGTTTACTGGGATGGCACCGACCAGGGCGGATCAATAGTGGCGAATGGGGTATATATCTGTCGTCTGACAGCTCCCGGCAGTACGACGCATATTAAAGTCGTACTTATGCGTTAACTTAAAAATACTTTAAATCGAACATTAGTTCGGGTTTATTAGCGCTTTTCAATTTATCAGCTATAATCGGCAAAGCCTCGAAGAAATCGGCCGCGACTTGGCCGCCTGAAAAATTAAGGCTTGCAGGTCATTGTTAATCGCTACGATGATTTTTAACAACCTGCCCTCTTTAGATTATCTATCTGTCGGGAAGCTTCCCTAACAGAATTTATCAGCATAAAAGACTATTCTTTATCGATCAATCTATCTTTCATTTCGTCAACCAATTCCTGCACTTCGGCCACGCGAGTGCGGATTTTACGGATAATTTCGGTGTCACTTTCTCGTGTGCCACTGCTCTCGGATTCTTCAATCATTCCAATGCTTCTCCAAAAATTTTACCGGTGAATAAATATTTTCTCTGATGCTAATTAAAGGATTACCGCTATTCTCAAATTTCACGGGCGATAATTTAGAAACCGGAGCGATAAATGCCGACGGTTTTTTAAGGAAAGACTGAAAAACGCCAGAATGATAAAAATATATCATATTTCTATTAGGGGAGGCTTTTTGATTTTATCAGATCTATAAGATCAACCCATTCGTCCGCTACCCGGCATTTTTAATATATCGTAGGACACCGTCTTTAAGTGGCTCCAATATTATATCAATTGCGGCAGGGAAGCCAGAGTACTCGGGCTTTTTTGTGATGGGTAATAACTTTTCTAAAAGAAGTCGAGTCTCAACATGGTTGGGATCATCTGGATTGTAGTTATAATCTCCATGAGCGAACCGATTGCGCAACCACTTAACGAGCAGGACATGTTCACCGCCGTCGAGTGATTTGTCAGGTTCACTCTTGTACGGAACCACGCCGTGAGATTCAAGCATGGCGGCCATCACGATAATGAAACTGCGATTAATAAAAGCAGTCATTTTTCTTAATTGTTCTAAACCTTCGTGAGTAAGCGGGTCTTCAGGTTGTTTGACAAAGTAGGTCGCCCCTCGTTTCTTATACCATGCGGTCGACTCATATTCAGTGCGGCCAATCTCCTCTTCGCGCGCACTGGGACAGAGGGCTCTGACTTTGACACAAGCTTGCCACGCCTGTTCAATTGCTGAATACGCGGCCTTGTTCATGACTTCTCCTTTAACATATATTTATTCAACATTATAGATATCATTTCTCGTTTTTAGTCTACCACCATCTTCCTTTATTGATACTTACACGTCGATATATCACCGAACAAATTTACTATATTCAACAGGGTGAATCTGGTCGCCGATTATTGATTTATTAATAACGCTCTTGATTCCACTGCCTGTTCCCGCAGAGGCGTCAGGGCGTGATATTCCGCTGTATTGAAACAGGCGTTGGCGGTTTGTTCATCGGGAAATTTCACCAGGACGAGGCGTTCGGGTTTGGTCATTCCGGTGACGATCTTTAGATCGCGGCTGCGTATCAGGTACTCGCCGTGGTGTTTCTCGATGATCTCCCGTGCCGATTCCGCATAGCGTTTGTACAGAGCCTTATCTTTCACCCGCGTCACTTCGACCATAAAGTATGTTGCCATGCTATTCCCCCTTTCGCATCCGGTTCGACGGTAGCTATTTCATTTGATGGAATTTACTCTGGCTTTTTCTGGTTATCAATAAGTCTTTTACACCAGTATTGTCTTCGTGCTCAAATCCGTCTCCGCGGAGCTCCTGCGGCGCGGCAGAAATTATTTAAACAGGACCAGTAACTTATTAAGCGCCTCGCGTACACACGCCTCGGAAACGAATCCGATATATGCAACCTTCCGCGCGTTCCAGTCGAGGCTCTTAATCTGATCGGCCAGAATGACACCGGTAATTGGCAGATTTTCGGGCAGATTGACTTCAAAAGGATAGCCCTTCGTTTTGCTGGTGATCGGCATGAAAAGCGCCAGTCCGACTTTGGTATTGTATTGTTCTGGTGAAATTACCAAAGCCGGTCTTTTACCGGACTGTTCGTGTCCAGCCGGCGGTACAAAATTCAGCCAGACCAGATCGCCCCGCTTAGGAATATAAGCGCTATCCATCAGAGTAATTCCCGTCCCTGCGATTCGCCAAAATCTACCTCGTAATGGAGGTTTGATTCATTAACCTGCGACAACAGCGCGTCCAGGCTGTACTCCGGTTTGGCGATTGGAGATATCACCAATTGATTATTTTTAATGGAAAGATCGACTTCAGTACCGTTTTCTATTTGAGTTTCGGATGCGAACGAACGGGGGATTCTGACCGCCAGACTATTACCCCATTTTTGAATTGTTGTTTGCATAGCCACCTCCGATTATGTATCTACATAGAAGATACGCTACGAGGCTCGTAAATGCAATAAATATTTCACAGATATAGATGGCCAAAGAAACACATTCCTGAGCAGAGCCCGCAACAAGTTAAAAATATTTTTCCTTATCCGCGTTAATCCGTATAAATCCGCGCCCGAGATCAGATATTGAACCAGTAAGTGGCCTTGACCATGAAAATATTATCGGGCTTAATCTTCCTGATGCGACCGAGGGAGCGATTCAGGTCGAAATCCGCACGATCATCATCTTCATAACGATTGTGAGTATAGACCAGATACAGGGCTGAGCCGGGCGAAAATTCCCAGCGCAGAACCGTGCTGGAGCGGAAACTATAGGTATTAAAATTAGGATCGTCAATACTAAACTCAGATGCTGGGCCAGAGCCATCCGGATCGACTTTTAAATCCGCGGTTATAGTTGAGCCGCCCCCACCATATACATTGAATTGGTAACTTTTCGGACGCGCCAGTTCCTTGAATTGCTTAAAATTGCCGGCCGCATAAAGCGGTTGGGCGTACAACTGCAGTGTCAATCGCGGCGTGAAAGTCCAGTCCAGGCGCAGGCTAGCCGAGACGGTCTTTTGATCCATTTTAGCAAAAACATAGCGTTTGCCGTAGGTAATATCGGCATAGGGATCGTCGAAAGTATTGACGTATTGAGCATAGTTACTATTGATCGAGATACTGGGCTCAAATTCAAAAATAAGATTATCAGCAATTTTCCAATTGATTTCGGTTGACAAATAATGACTGACCGAGGCGGTGTCGTTGCCACTGGCCTCGTAATACAACTCGAAAACCAGCGGTTTCCGCGCATCGGTCGAGGCGTTTACATATCCCCAGGCGCCGGTCGGTGCGATTGCCAGTGGGCCGCCGCGTGTCAGACGGCTGTCATAAGTCTCGAAAAAATAACCACTACCATAATCAATCCAATAATAATTCGGAAACTGAACATACCCGAAGTGCATAATACCGTTATTGGTCAGATTGCCGCCGCAGTCCATGCCCATAGTATGCGCCAGAATAAATTGCAGAATACGATAAAATTTGGTTGGCTCGCTCCATCTATAGCCAGCCCCAATGTGATAATTAACAATATCGCCTCTGGATAGATAACCCAGATCGTTGACATCGAATTTGGGATCGATCAGTCCAAAAGCGGCATTGAAGATTACATTACCTTTTTGTTTATTCAGGTTCAGGCGGGTCGCGAAACCGGTCAGTTTAGTGGCCGTACTATCGACCCCTAAATGATCGACGTCCGGACGCTGAAGATAATGAACCGAATTGTTCTGAATGGCCGCTAAACAAGTCCGATTACCCTCAATAGTTGATAACCCGCCCCAGCCGGCAATCACCCAGGTTTTTCCCGTATCTAAAAATGTCCAGCCGTCCAATCCTATTACAAGAGATTGCGAATTTAGATAATCGGCTATATTTTCATCCTTAAAAAAGCGCTCGGTCGTGGTCGACATTATGCCCAGGCCGTGACGACCGGCCTGAAACTCTTTTTGGGTTCTAAGAACGGTAAAATTGGTTAAGGGTTCAGATTCAACTTTTGAGTCTAAGCCATCCGGACTGACCTTAGCAAACTCGCGTGCAGTCAGGGCGTTCAACAGACCAATATTCCAGTTATCTCCGATCTTGCCGGTTAATTTGCCGGCAGAAATTATACGCGTTCCCTCCGGCATATCGGTATAATCATAATCCGACAGATCACGCTGGGGCGCGCGTCCGATGCGTCGGCTGTAAAACAGGCTGGGAGTCGAAAAATTCACGTTCCAATAGTTGATAGAACCACCATAACCAAAATTGAAAATATCCGAGCCTTCGATGAAGAAGGGTCGTTTTTCCTCAAAATAGGTTTCTACATCGGATAGATTGATCACAGCCGGATCGACTTCCACCTGACCGAAATCGGGATTGATGGTACCGTCAATAGTCAGGTTATTGCCAACGCCAATTTTAAAATCGGCTCCGGCGCCCGCGAAATAGCGTGAACCATCGTTGAACGGATCTTCGGATTCCACAGCTAAATATTCTCCCTTGCCCCTGATATAGGGCAAGATTTCGACTTTTCGTCGGGCATCTATGTCTTTTATCCCCACCAAATCAATGAACCGCGATACCAATCCAGATTCATTGCGGGGAGTGACAAAGCTCATATCTTCTTCATTCCTACGTTGAATCCTACGATATAATCCAACTCCCCAGACGTAGTTATCGCTTTTCTTAAAGCGTAATTGTGAAAAAGGAATACGCATTTCGGCGGCCCAGCCCTCTTGATTGCGTTGCACGGCTCCTTCCCAGACACCGTCCCAGGTATTGTCCTGCCAGTTATCATTATAAAATCTTCCGTCAAATATCGTACCGGCGGCCGACAATCCAAAAAAATAGGCAGTCCGCTTGTCATTAAAAGGACTCACGCTAATTAAAAATATATCTGTATTCCAGTCTGAATCGCGTCGTCCAAGCCGCGCTATTATTGAATCCGGGGCCGCGTCAAAAAGTCGGGCGCCGATGTAAAGAGCCTGGTCATTGTACAAAATCCAGATATCGGACGGTTGACTGGGCTGTACACCTTGATTCGGTTCGTCCTGAATCAACGGTGGCGCCGGAACCGCCGTCTGCCAGATCGCCTCACTCAAAACTCCATCGATACGGATCGGCTCATCCGTTCGAGTGGCTTGTACCTGTGCGATAAGAGCCCCATTACCGCTGGTCCAGCTCATCAGGATAAGCATTGCACAATACTTAACGATTTTTCTCACAGCTCACTCCAAAACAATTTTTAAACAAAAACTACATTCTACTGACCGCTTTCGATGGAATTTAGTTGTCATAAAAATAAAGATTCTCCTCCTTTAACAAGATAAGTCTGATGTGAAAATTTAGTAAATCTCTTAATTTAAATCACATGTGTTTTCAGAATACGACTGAGGTCTTCCATTCGGTAGGGTTTGGCAATTATACCAAGGAATCCATATTTCTCAGGCGCGGACATGATCGGATCGGTCGAATAGCCGCTGGAAACCAAAGCCTTTACCTGAGGATCGATTTTCCTCAATTCCGCAATGGCCTCTTTGCCACCCATTCCACCGATAATGGTCAAATCCATTATGACAAGGTCAAACGGTTGGCCGGTCTCCCTGGCCAACCGGTATTTTTCAATAGCAGTTTCTCCATTATGAGCCGAGTGGACTTCATAACCCAGACTGGAAATCATTGCGACCGCTACTTCACAAATAAGCTCTTCGTCGTCCATAACCAGAATCCGCCCACTGCCACGCAGAATTTTGGCCTCCGGCCCCGAATTTTCTAACGTCTCCCCGGTAATAGCTGGCAAATAAATTGTAAAAGTCGTGCCCTCACCAAGTTTGGATTCCACGAAAATATACCCGGAATGTTTTTGAATAATTGAATAGGCGACTGACAAACCAAGGCCACTGCCGTGTGGCTTGGTACTAAAATAGGGGTCGAAGATTTTCGCCAAGAGTTTAGGGGGAATACCGGTACCAGTGTCACTTATGCCTACTTTTAGATAATATCCAGGGTTTACCGGCAATTTCATGGCGGGATTGACATTGACTGGAGTGGCTGAAATGGTCAATTTTCCACTGCTCGGCGTGGCCTGTACGGCATTGATAACCAGATTCTGAATAACCTGTACCAATTGGCCCCGGTCGGCTTCTATAACCGGAAGATTATCTTCAAAATCGAATTGACAGGAAACCGACGAACCAGCCAGGGCAAATTCGACCGTCTCCGTTAAGAAGTTCGAGATATCAATCTTTGTTTTGATCGGTTCGCCGCCCTTGGCAAAGGTCAACAATTGCTGGGTCAGATCGCGTGAACGCAGGGCGGCTTTTTCAGCCTGGCTTATAATACGAAGCACGTCGGGATCTTTAATCTTCATTTTGGCGAGGGAAATATTGCCCAGGATACCAACCAGCAAATTATTAAAATCATGGGCAATACCACCCGCCAACAGGCATAGCGATTCCAGCTTTTGAACCGTCATGTGTTCCTTTTCGACGGCCTTTTGAAGAGTAATATCGCGAGCGGTTCCTATATAACCGACTGGCATATCGCCGCCGTCAAAGGAGGGAACGGCATTAATCTCCAGGATTATTTCCTGGCCGTGCTGATTGATAAAGACTATTTCCTGATCTTTGATAGGCTTATATCTGGCAAAAAGCGCCGCGATAATTTTACCCCGCCTACCAGTCGTTTTCGTCGGAAAAATCTCTGTAAAAGATTTCCCGATTAATTTATCGGGAACGCGCCCTATAATGTCCTTGATATTCGGGCTGACATATAATATCCTTCCCGCATTGTCAACCTGCCAGATAATATCCAGACTGGATTCTACCAAATTGCGGAATCTGGCTTCACTCAGGCGAAGCGCCTCTTCAGTGTGCTTGAGTCCGGTAATATCAGACATAGTCGTTTGAATCGAACGAATTTTGCCGTCCTCATCCATAATAAAATAGTCTGAAATGGCGAAAGTCCGCACTTCTCCGTCTTTGGTCAAATAACGGCGTTCATGTCCGAAAATGTACGGTTGCTTACTTAGTTTTTTATAAGCGAAGGATTGGCGGGCCGCGTTCCTCTCGCTCTCTATTACGAAATCGAAGATCGGTCGTCCGCAAACTTCTTCTTTATTATAGCCCATGATCTGACACCATTGACGATTGACGTCGACAATGATACCATCGGATGTAATAGTATGATAGGCAATCGGGGCAAATTCGTACAACCAGCGAAACCGACGGGAGGATTCGACCAGGTCGGCTTCGATCATCTTGCGTTTGGTAAAGTTTCGAAAAATGCTCAGCAGACTGGTTTGCTCACCACTCTCGATAAAAGAGCTGGATATCTCAAACCACTGTGTTTGACCATTCCAGAGATCGACACTCGCCTCAAAAAGCGATTTTATGTGCCGTTTCTTAAAATTTTCGCGATACTGTTTCTCAATAGTGGCGCGCTGTTTGGCGGGATAAATGACGCCCATACTGGCGCCCTCCAACTCGGCTTTAGATAAGCCTACCTGTTGGCAAAAGGCTTCATTAACGGCGATAATTTTTCCATCTTTATCCGTCAAACGCATGCCGTCAAAACCACCCTCCCAGACCGAGCGGAAACGGGCTTCAGAGCTTTGCAGAGCGGCATTAGCTCTGACTTTGTCACTTATATCAGAAATAAAACCCTCCAGGGCTACGAGCCGGTCGCCTTCACCATAGACTCCGACCCCTTGCTCCCAGACCCACTTTACTTTATTATTAGCCGTAATAATTCGATAAAGTAACTGGAAATGGCGTTGTTTCTGTAATGCGGTCTGAACCTCTTGCCATACATATTCCCGATCGTCCGGATGAATTATTTGATTAAAAGCTATTTTATGATTCCAGATCATATCCTGAGCCGTGTAACCAGTCAGAGTTTTACAGCCTTCACTGATAAAAATCATTGTCCAGTTTGCGTCGTTTAAACACCGGTAGGCCGCACCGGGCAGATTTTCTATCAGGGTCGACATTTTCCGCTCGGATTCGTGCAAATCTTGTTCGGATAGCCGGCGCCCGGTAATATCCTGGAAAATACTTAATACCAAACGTTGGCCGGACGCTGAATCAATTCGCGAATTAGATATTTCAAACCAGACCTCACGGCCGTTCCACAGAAGAGCCTTACGTTCAAAGTGGGGAATGATCTTCCCAGCTTTTATCTGTTTAATCGTCTCGGTCAAAATTGCCCGCCCCTCATTCGTGGCATACATTACCGACAGCGGTTGATCCTCCAGTTCGATCCGGGATTTACCAACGATTTTACAGAAGGCCGGATTGACCATTAAGATCCGGCCGGCATTGTCGATCAGGCGCAGGCCGTCGAAAAAATTTTCCCAGATAGCCTGATAAAGATCGGCCAATACATTTTGCCCCTTATTAGAGATTTGGCTATCTATATGACGCACCCTTGAACTCATCAAAATCCCCTTCTTTATACTCCCAACCTAAATTAAAAGACTAAATTATAATCACTCTTTAGGATTGGTCGTCCTTATTAGCATGTGCCGTATTCATGGTCAAATACTAAAAAGGATAAACGAATTAACCAAATCGTTTTTACTTTATTAAAAAGGTTGTACATATAATTTGTGTCATAAACAAGCCCCATGTGAGCTTGTTACGGCGGTTCAGCCGGGCGCGACCTATCTCTATCGCATCGCCGATGTGGATTGCGGTGGCAAAGTGACGTGGCATAAGGAGGTTGAGGTTAAGGTTGAGGTTAAGGTTGAGGTTAAGGTTGAGGATGGGCAGACGCCGACGGTATTTGGATTAAAACCGGCCTATCCGAATCCGTTCAATCCGGCGTTGACCATTCGTTACGGATTGACCGAAGATGGCAATATGTCGCTTAATATTTATAATCTGCGCGGTGAACTGGTAGAAGTACTTAAAAGCACTTATGCTCTTAAAGGCACTTACTCCATGAAATGGAGTCCGCAGAATCTGAGCGCTGGAATATACATTATCCGCATGCTGGCCGGCAATCATACATCCATGCAGAAAGTGGTCTTCGTGAAGTGATTGCGACACGCCTGCCCGACTGATGACGCAGTCATTCAGGCGGGGAGGTTCACAGAGCTAGCACGGAGTACACAGAGATATTTTAGGTAGGGGTCTGTTTATTCTCGTTCCGGGACTGTGCTCCGGAACGGCCTCGTGAACGTGTGTAAGACCAACGCGATTTCTCGTCGTACCTCCTCGAAATGACTAATGAGAAGAAGTTTTTACCCATAGTATGTCATTTCGATCCCGCCCTGGCGGGAGAGAAATCGGCTGAGGTGGGATTAGTTCCGCTAAAGCGGAAAATCGCTCACCCCAGTCTGTCATTCTGCAGGTAGAGGGATTTTCCCTGACTGAAGATTCGCTCAGGTCTTCCACTCGGACTAAAGTGATCCTTCGTCTCCCGATAAATTGGCCTCCTCGTGCCGCAGGCACTCCTGCGGAGGAATGACTTATAATGGTTAAGGTTGAAACCAATTTGGTCATGGCAAGGCCGGACTGCACTGCGGACTTCCCTGTGGAGAAACTGGTTTCTCCGTCTATAGATCAGGCCGGTAACCACCGCGGAGCGGTCAGAATATTGTAAAACCTCAAAACCAGGAAAACCATTCCCCGTCAGGGGATTAAGATTGGATAACCTCTCCGAGATAGACATTTTATATTGAGCGCGTATTGTTACAAAACTAGAAGCCCTGCGGGCTAATCGGCGCTAAAGTTAGTTATATCGACTGAAGCGATTCCTCGTCTCCCGATAAGATTGGGATTTCTCACGCCGCAGGCACTCCTGCGGAGGAATAACAGGGTGGAGACAGTTACGGATTACTGGTTATCGGTATTACCTGTCACGCTTTGAATGGTGCAGTGGAAAAATTATTGATAACATTTTAGCGGTATTATAACTTACATGGCAGATTGATAAATGGAAATTCTTAATAACCTAAACCAATGGTGAGCCTAATAAACAGGAGAAATTCGTCATGTTAAGATTGATCGTCAGGCAATTTTTCATGATAGCCTTTGCCGTTTTTCTTATCCTTTCGAGTTGCTCAGACTGGGGATCGGATGGCTCCCAGGATGTCATTGGTAGCATAATTGATACGTTGGTGGATAATTCCGAGCATCCGGTCGAGGTCGCCATTCCGGGTACGCTGACTATTCAAATTCCAACTGGTACTATTCCGGATGGCTCCAAATTAAGTATTAAGGAGATTGACGCGGCCTATTACCCGGCTGATTCACTCCATCAGATCCAAAAGGTCTATGACATAAAAATTGGCAAAATAACCGAATTCGACACCGTGATTACGATTACCCTGAATTATGACCCCGCTCTGCTGGAAGACAGTCCGGTAAAAAACCGACTGGGGGCTGCCTATTATAGTACCGATCTCAAGCGTTGGCTGGAATTTAAAGATGTGACCTGTGATTCCGTATTATGCACCGTTACATTTAAAACCAAACACCTGACCCATGTGACCTTTTACGAGTTCTGCACCAATGGCGGTTTACCCTTTAAATTCGAGTCCAAGCATTTTCGCATTTATTATGCCCTGAGCGGTACCAAAAAAGTGCCGGATAACGCTGGCTATAAATCTGAACCTGATTCATGGAATACCGTATCTGGCGGTTATGAGCCGCCCTATTATATCACAGATCTCGCCCACTGGCTTGAAGAAACCTATACCGCATTCGCCTCTACCGCGATCGGTTTTGAAGTGCCCACCTCAATAGTCAACGTTTACGTCACTCCCTTGAAGGGTAGCGAGGGAGAATTTGGTTCGGTTGCCGGTTGTATATATATCAACAATTCGGTCGAGGTGGCGGCTGAAGTAAATGATAAATTCAACCAGGCGGGATGGTTAAAAATGACTGCCGCTCACGAATTTTTACATTATACACAGGATTATTACTATGCTGTCAACTGGAAGCCTAATCTATGGTGGTTAGAAGCTACTGCGACTTTGGCGGATCGCATTGTCTGGTCGGAACAGACCATGTACGAATCGGAAGCTTATGCGAAAAAGCAGTCGGACGATTATGGCAATTTACTCCACTATGCGCTTTCCAGATCATGGGAAGATTGTAATAAATACAACTGGTATCAGGCGGGATGTTTCCTGTACTATCTGGGTTATCGGCGCAGTGGCGCCAGGCTGGATATTCCCCAATTAATTAGAAAAGGTGGTACCAGTGAGGGCAATTATTTGACAATTCTGGATAATGAAATTATAAGCATCCTGGGAACGGATGTCGGTCGGGAATATCAGGATTACGTAACTTACTTATATGAGGGCCATGACCCGAATTTTGCTCTGGAGTGGACTTCGGTATACAATGAAAATAATAAAACTGAGATAGATGGTTATCTCTATAAATCAAAACCTTCAAAAAAGATCACGGCCGTCATACCCCACCTTTCCACAAGGATCATAAAAATAAGAAATGCCGATTCAGATGCCAAACAGGTTGTAATCAATTTCAACTCGCTACCGGAAAAAGTGATCGGATCGCTTTATAAACCGCAAGAGGGGGCAATGGTTTTCGAATCATCGCTTTGGAAAGGTACCACCCACCTGTTCAATTTACCTTTAAAAACATTCAAAGACATTCTCCTCATTAATGCCTCGGCCGAAAACGATGCCTATGTAGATCTTGATCTGGCGCTCGGCATCCTCGCGATTGAACCAGCTCTGATCGAGAATGCCGAACTACTTGTCGGGTATCAATTTAAAGCTGTTGTCGACAAGTCGGCACCCGCCGGAATTAAATACTTCTGGAAGATTCTTCCGGATAACAAATCCTTTGAAAACACCACCGGCGTTCTCGATTATAGATTCGACAATGTTGGAATATACACGATCGAATTGACTATATTCAGCCAGGACAACACCATTCTGGGAAAAGCTGAATCCGAAGTCAGGGTTCTGCCTACCATCACGGAAATTACCCCCTCTAATCCCAAGCCTGGCGATGAGGTTGAAATTACCGGCCTGAATTTCGGCAGTGACGAATCGCGTGGTTCAGTAAGCTTTAACGGCGTGACAGCTACCGAGATTACGGACTGGGGGATGTGGTCAATAAAGGCTATCGTCCCCAATAACGCCCAATCCGGGGATGTGGTGGTAACGGTGGATGATATTGAGAGTAATGGTTTCTCCCTCGAAATCGGAGTATTAGAGAAGACAACAATTGCCTTTACTAAAGTGGATGACTGGATACTCGGCGCACAAGGTAATACAATTACTATTTCTTTCAGTGCCGATATAATGGCAACGGCTGGCGCGGGTCTGATCTCAGTAGCGGAATATTTTGAGGTCGTCCAATATGGGACCGATACCACCCATTATCATGAACTTGCCGTGAAGGTGCACAGTGGAACAATCGGAGCGAAAATGTCGCAAATGTCGGTGAGTTTCAGCGGCCCACAAACAACGGAAATCACTGAGGGACAATACAGCATTAATCGTTTTCTGGGCTGGGATAGCTTAGAGGTGTCCGGAATTGGCAAAAATTACAAGGTAAAGGGCAATAGTGCCAGCATGATTCCGATCGGAACCGAAACTCTAAAATTCCCGTCTAGTATCTACTGTGATTACCGGCGATTCGATCAATGGTACAGTGCCACCCAGGATAAGGTTCTGCAGGAATATTCGCATCATGTCTATGTAATCCGGTTTGAATTGTAAACAGTCTGATTTTCTTTAATTCAGTCATTTTCGACGATAATAAAAATGTTTAATTTTCTCCGCAATGACTGATCCCGGAGTGATTATGAAACCATACCAAGTCGTTATTGCCGCCTGTTCTGACTATAATCCCGATGTCATTACCGCCAAGATCACGGAATCTATGGATCGCCTGACTCTTTCCAAGTCGCTGGCGGGCCGGATTGTGATCAAGCCCAATCTGGTCATGGCGCATCCGCGGGTGGCTACCGAATCCTATACCCGTAGTGAGGTGGTCGAAGGCATTATTCGGGTCGTCCTGCTAAAAGGAAGGAACATTGACAGGATCGATATCGTGGAAAAATCCGGATTGGGAATTACCACCTCTACGGCTTTCCGGCATGCCGGTTACCGCAGATTAGCTCGTCAATATCCCGTCCGTCTGCACGCTATGGAAGAAGAGCCGCAGGTACGGATCGGTTTGGACCATGGCCAGATCCATAAAAGCGCTCGGGTCGCCAACGTCGTAGCCGAGCGGGATTTCCTGATTTATGCTCCCAAATTAAAAACCAACGTTCTTTCCCAGGCTTATTCCGGAGCTTTGAAACTGAATATCGGCAGTATCGACAGTAAAGAACGTATCTATCACCATCATTACGATTTACATCGCAAAATTGTTGACCTGCTGGAATTTGCGAATCCCGATCTGATAGTAACTGATGGTATTCGATTTGCCTTTGGCGGTAATCAAATGACCCAGGCGGGCATGGATCTTGGCGTTTTGGTCGTTTCCACCAATGCGGTTGCCCATGATATGGTCTGCCGCCCGGATGCTGAATCTCGATCCTTTTAAGATTGATCATATTGTCGAAGCCATCGGGCGTGGCTACGGTCCCGAATCATTCGAACAAATAGAGGTCATTGGAGATATATCCATCGAATCCATTCAGCAAAAAACCAAAGGTCTTGATTATGGTTTCTATCCGGTAGATCAGTTCCAATGCAATTTTAAAATCATCTCTGGAACTCCCTACTGCACCGGCGGTTGCCAGGGCATTTTTCTGGATTGGCTCCACATGGTCAAAGATCGCAAACCCAAAACTTTGGCACGTTTTCCGAAGATCACGACTCTGGTGGGCAAGGTCAGTCAGAAAATTGAAGATAAATCAATTCTACTAATTGGTGATTGCGCCCAGGCATCGCCACAGTTGTACGCCCGCCGCATTGTTCGCATCAATGGTTGTCCACCAACTCATAAACGGATCGTCTGGGATATGATGGTAAAATTCCTGCTCTTGGCCCCCCTGGTATGCCCGTCACTGATTTGGGATGGGTTTGGTTTATACCCGCTGAAAAAAGTCAAGGGCTGGCTAATGAACCTGAAATTCAAGCCGTCTCACAAGAGTTGAGGTTGAGATTAAGGTTGAGGTAGAGGCTAAGGTTAAGGGAAGATAATCACTCCTGACTACATACCTGTAATCCTTACATGATTTTATCTTTCGACTGTTCGATCTACGGCGGTTGTTAGATTGCGAATCCGGCATTTGATGGACGACTGAATAATCGCTTGAATATTACTCCCCCCAACTAAAGCCATTCTTCCCCAGCCGTTTGCGGGGTCAGGATGGCATAGCAGGACTTTTCCGGCTACCGTTTCCTGTTGCCGGTTACCTTATAATGACAACGAGTGTATAATAGCGTGGATTGAAGTGACTTGCCTCGTATTCTGTTTCCAGCACTTTTCGCGGAATGGTACGAAACATTCTCACAACAGGTTGCTGGCCAGTTCCGCCAGCTCGCTCCGTTCGCCTTTTTCCAGGTTAATATGAGCATAAATATTCTGGCCTTTCATCTTATCGATCAGATAACAGAGGCCATTGGAGTGAATATCAAGGTACGGGTGATCAATCTGGTAAATGTCGCCCGTAAATACCATCTTGGTGCCGTCTCCGGCGCGGGTAATGATCGTTTTAATCTCGTGCGGAGTCAGATTTTGAGCTTCATCGACTATGAAAAAGACTTTTACCAGACTGCGTCCGCGGATGTAGGTCAGGGGTGCAATTACCAGTTTTTCCTCATCGAGCAACTCGCTGATGCGTTTATACTTCGGACTCGATTCCTGGTACTGATTGCGGATTACGCCCAGATTGTCAAAGAGCGGTTGCATATACGGATCGAGCTTGGACTCAATATCGCCGGGTAAAAAGCCAATGTCTTTATTACTCAGCGGGACGACCGGGCGCGCCATGAAAACCTGGGTATAGTTTTTACGCACCTCTAATGCGGCGGCCAGGGCCAAAAGCGTTTTACCGGTGCCAGCTTTGCCACTCATACTAACCAATTTTATATCGGGATTCATCAGAGCATTTAATGCAAAAATCTGTTCGGCATTGCGGGGACTGATGCCATAGCCGGTGACCTTATCTACCCGCCGGACCTTCCCGGCCAGCGGATTAAAAACCCCCAGCACCGAAACGCGTTCATTGCGCAAAATCAAATACTCCCAGGGTTTGAGAGACTGATCGAGATTCAGCGCGCCGGCGTCATTTTCATAAGGCGACGTAAAAAACTGATCGAGATATTGGGTTGGTACATTTTCCAAAAGACGCCGACCGGAATACAATTCGGAAACGTTTTTTACATGATCGGTGAAATAATCCTCCGCTTTCAAGCCGAGCGCCTTGGCTTTCATCCGCAGATTGACATCTTTGGAAACCAGGATGACTTGCCGGTCTTTGGTTTCCACCGAAAGGTGATAGGCGATATTTAAAATATGATGATCGGGAATATTATTAGCGAAATTGCGTGCCAGGTCAGGATGGAATTCGCGCGCGAGTCGGATCATGATTTTACCCTGCCCCGGACCGATCTTGACACCGTTGTTAAATAGTTTGGCCCCGCTCATTGAATCCAGAGTGCGGGCAAATTCCCGGGCCTGGAAATTGATGGTCTGGTTGCCGATCTTGAACTGATCGAGCTCTTCCAGCACTGTGATCGGTACAACGATATCGTGTTCCTGAAAATTATAAATACAGGAGCTGTCATGCAGAATTACATTCGTATCCAGTACAAAGATTTTTTTCGGTTTGTAATTAGCCATTTTCTCTCCAGGGGAAATTGTTTGGTGGGCGATCTAATATCATAACTTCAATAATATCCATAGAAACACCGGTCAAAAACACCAAGTCTCATGGGTTCTAAGTATAACTTTTCACAATTTTAAAAATACTTCGAGCCTTTGTGTTTCCGCGGTTCAAACTAGTTATTTTGTCCCGAAATTGGCTGTACTTCCCGGCCGAATGGCGTCAACGCCAGCGACAGTAACTTGAAATGCTGTTTCGCAAAAGGAATCCCGATGATAGTGATCGCGCACAGCACTGCAAAAATCAAATGCGTCAACGCCAGTTCCAGGCCACCGAAAATAATCCAGATCATGTTCATCAGGGTAGACAGACAGCCCGGAGCCGATTTCTGATAGACAATCTTATGACCAAACGGCATCAGCCCCAACACCGAGAGTTTGATACACTGCATGCCGAAGGGAATGCCGATAATCGTCAGACACAGCACTACTCCGCCAATCAAATAGAACACGAAAATAAAAAATCCTCCGCCTAATAAAATCCATAGTATATTACCAAGAGTACTCATAGTAACCCCTCCTTTTGAATAATTTTACGGGCCAAATCCGGATAATTCGTCACGATACCGTCCACCCCCAGATCGATCATACGCGCCACATCATCCGAATAATTGACGGTATAGACAATTATCTCAAGACCCAGCTGATGCGCACTCGCCACCAGCTTGGAATTGATGAACTCGATACAAACGACCAGGGTCTGAACTTTTAGCGTTCGGGTAAACTCTGCCAACCTATAAGGCAAACCGTAGATGATTACCCCGGTCGCCAGTCGTGGCTGGATTTTCCGAGCGGTCAGCAGTTCATACTGATTGAAGGAGGTCAAAATGAACTGATCGTATGACCAGCCCCGATCAATTACATATTCCTCAATTAAATTAATAACCTTCGCGACGGTATCCGGACTCTTAATCTCGATATTGATTTTCACCCGCCGGTCGACCAGATCGAAAACCTCCCGTAAAGTCGGAATTGGATACCGGCCAGCGATGCGTAGTTTTCTCAGTTCCGCAACGGTTTTGTCATAAATCGAACCGCGGCCGTCAGTGGTACGTTCGAGACGATAATCATGGATAATGAAAAGTTCCTGGCCGACTCGATGCACATCGAGTTCAATCCAATCGACGTCCATGGCCACGGCTTTTTCGAAAGCCACCAGGGTGTTCTCAGGCGCGTACCCGGAAGCCCCCTGATGAGCAATTATCTGAATTCGTTCGGCGCTCAATTCAACATCACCTTTCCAGTCTGGTGATAATCAGCTAAAACCTCTCGAAAAATGACATAAGTAACTAGTTCATCCATATTAAAAACAAGGTGAAGGTGGTGCATATAATCAGGGACTTCCAGGCCGGCATTTTCATCGCCGGCATAAGTACCGTCGATTTCGAACTGTCCAAGGAATTTTTCGTCCCGAATCACGACTCCCGGGAAATACTGCACTGCCATCTGCCTTTCCGGATCGTGATATAAAAATGGCACCGGAATGAACGTTTTTTGCTGGCAATTTTCGCATACTAAGAGGTTTATTTTGCCTTCGAACAATTCCTTTTTGGCCGTTCGGTCGAATGCAACATTCAGAGATTGCCAGATCTTAACCGTTTGCTCGTGCTGGCAATGAGGACAAACGACGACTTTTATTTCATTAACTGACATGCTGTTTTCCTTAGTCGTTGATTAATTTTGGATTCCAAGTTTATCGAAAATGAAAGCGTATTCGAAGGCGACTTCCTTCAGGTAATCGTAACGCCCGGAAGCCGAGAAATGTCCCTTGCCCAGGTCGGTTTTCAGGAGTAGGGTATTATTGTCGGTCTTCATGACCCGCAATTTAGCGGTCCATTTGGCGGGTTCCCAGTAAGCAACGCGTGGATCGTTAAGTCCGGTGGTAATTAACATATGCGGATAGTCTTTACGTCCGACATTATCATACGGCGAATAGGATTTCATGTAGGCATAATATTTGTCGGTATTGGGATTGCCCCATTCTTCCCATTCAATCACCGTCAGCGGGATCGAGCGATCCAGCATGGTGTTGATTAAATCGACAAACGGTACTTCGGCCACCACAACCTTAAACAGATCCGGGCGCATGTTGACTACCGCACCCATCAACAGGCCGCCGGCACTCCCGCCGTTGATAACCAATTTATCGGGAGATGTATATTTTTCATTAATCAACGTTTCGGCGCAGGCATTGAAATCAGTGAAGGTATTCCGTTTGTGTAAAAGTTTACCATCTTCATACCACGGACGCCCCATTTCACCCCCACCGCGAACATGCGCAATGGCGTAAACAAATCCGCGATCCAGCAGACTCAGCCGGATTGAAGAAAAGCGCGCCTCACTCGGATAACCATAAGCGCCATAACCGTAAAGATAAAGCGGGCTCGTACTACTCTTCACCATACCCTTCTTGTAAACCAGCGAAATCGGCACTCTGACGCCGTCCTCGGCAACGGCAAAAATTCTTTCGGACGCGTACTTTGTCTGATCATAGCCGCCCAGTACTTCATCCTGTTTCTTTAATTCACGGGTTTTGTTCTCGAGGTCATAGTCGTAAACCGAACGCGGTGTTACCAGCGACGTATAGCGGAAGCGTAAAATACTGGTCTCAAAATCGGGATTGTCATCGCCGTCGAGAGTGTAGACGGGTTCGGGAAAATCGACATAATGGGTTGCACCACTCGTCAGATTCTCGACCCGAATTTTCTCCAGGCCGTTTTCCCGTTCGTAAACCACCAGATGGTCGCGGAACAGGTCAATGCCGCTTAGCATGACATCCTGGCGATGAGTGATTTTTTCGCGCCAGTTATCCTTTCCGGGCTTAGCGATTGGCGTCACCAGCAGGCGAAAATTGATGGCATTTTCATTAGTCAGAATATAGAATTTATCGCCATGATGATCGATGGAATACTCGATCCCATTAACCCGCGAAGAGAACAGCCTGAATTTCCCATCCGGTTGATCGGCCGGCAGATAATGCACTTCGGTCGTAATCTGACTGCCAAGATAAAGGAGCAGATAAGCGCGACTGCGGGTCTTGGCAATACTCAGATAGAACATCTCATCCGGTTCATGATAAACCATTACATCGCTTCCTGGTTTTTGGCCGAGTTGATGGCGCCAGAGTTTATCCGGGCGCAAGATCGTATCAAGCGTCGTGTAAAAAATCGTGCGATTATCATTGGCCCACTCCAGTCCGTAAGAGACATCGCGAATGGTATCCGGCAACATCCGGCCGGTGTTCAAATCCTTGAAGATCAATAAATGTTTTTCAGAGCCGTTGAAGTCAACCGCGAAAGCCAGCAGATTATGATCGGGGCTGACTTTGAACTCGCCAATCACACAATATTTTTGCCCGGCCGCCAGAGCGTTTTGATCGAGCAGGATCTCCTCTTTGGCATCCAGTGTACCTTGCTTACGACAATAGATCGGGTATTGACGGCCCTTTACGGTGCGGTTGTAATAGTAAAAACTATCGATCTTAACCGGTACGGATTCGTCGGTTTCCTTGATACGATTTAACATTTCCTTGTAAAGCTTTTTCTGGAACCGTTTGGTGGATTTCATCATCGCTCTGGTATAAGCATTTTCGTCCTCGAGATATTGGAGAACCTCGGGATTGGTTTTTTCCCTCAGCCAGGCGTAATTGTCGACTAGCGTATCCCCCAGGACGATCGTAGTGTTCGGTTCGATCTTCGCCATCGGCGGTGTCAATTGACGGGGATGACAGCCGGTTAACCAGACGATGAGTGCCAGGCTGATCAATCTCGTTATTATTACATACGGTTTCCTCATATTCATAATGCTACTTCCTCATTTTTCCCCAACTTTATTTTCTAATTCGGTCGTTTCAAATAATAGATAGTGCGTCTCGGACATACCCAGTTTACCATAAGTCATCTGGGCCGTCAGATTATCGCGATCGACATAAAGGCGCAAGCCGCATACGTTACCCGCGTTTTTTGCCATCCGACGAATATAGGTATCCATTCTCCGGTAAATGCCGCGACGCCGAAACTCCGGCCGTATATATACACTCTGAACCCACCAGAAAAGACCGTTGCGCCAGTCACTCCACTCATAAGTAATCATCAAACAACCAACCACCCGGCCCTCACTTTCCGCCACAATATAAAATCCCCATTCCGGATGTCGCAGGAGATTGCGCACGCCGGTAGAGATAGTATCCGGCGGCAGAATGCGATGCTCGGTCTCCAGCGCCATCGCCGTATTGAAGTCAACCAAGAAGTCGGCATCGGTATCTTGGGCAAGACGAATCAGGATCTCCGAATTACCGCAAGTTGTCTGGGCTTTTTCCTTTGCCATTGGTTCCGTATAAATACTAATCATATTTTCGATGATAAAAAATAGTTTTAATAGATACAGTCAGATAAAATTTTCTAATAATCTGCTCACTGATTAACTTTCGGCGATTTTTTACGATACTCCAATGAAGGCTTGCACTAAAATAAACCTCAAAGGGCTCAATCTGGAGGAAATTACTGCTCAGATGGCCGCGCTGGGTGAAAGAGCCTACCGCGCCCATCAGATTTACCAGTGGCTTTATCAAAAAAATGCTACCGACTGGGTTCAAATGTCCAATATTTCCCTGGCGCTCCGTGAAAAATTATCGGCTCTTTTTCTGCTTAACAGCGTTACCCTGAAAAGTTCAGTGCCCAGTCAAAGCGACGGTTCGGTGAAGTTCCTTTTCGAACTGATCGATGGCAATCTGATCGAGGCGGTCTATATGCCGGAAGGACGTCGCCGTACGGTCTGCCTTTCATCGCAATGCGGCTGTCCGATCAGCTGTGCTTTCTGTGCCACCGGTTTGATGGGGTTAAGGCGTAACCTGACCGCCGGGGAAATCATCGATCAGTTACTTTTTATCAATGCTAATATGCCCGAACCGGCCACCAATGTGGTTTTCATGGGTATGGGAGAACCGTTTTTGAATTATGAGAATGTCATGCGGGCCACTCAGATTTTCAACAGTGAGCTCGGGCCGCAACTTTCGGCGCGCCATATAACAATCTCGACCTGCGGGATAATTCCTGGCATCGAACGCTTTATCGCCGAAGACCGGCGCTACAAACTGGCAATCTCACTTAACGCTACTACCGACGCCCAACGCGACAAAATCATTCCCATCAACCGCAAATATCGCATCGCTGAATTGCTGAACGCCGCCAAAAATTATACCCGTGTATCACGTCGAAGGATCACTTTCGAATATATCCTGATTGCCGGTTTGAATGATAGCTTGGCAGATGCCAAGCGCCTGGTCGAACTGCTCAGTCCAATTCCGTGTAAGATTAACCTGATTCCGTACAATGAGAATCCACAGTTCCCATATCGTGCTCCCAACAATGAGTACCTCAATGAGTTTATCCGGGCAATTTACCGCGCGTCTTTCGCGGTCACGGTGCGGCGTAGTAAAGGATTGGACATCGCGGCGGCCTGCGGTCAGCTGTATGTTGCCGCGCAGACCGGCAGTTAGTTTCTTTGCAGTATAGTTTCACAAAAAATTAATCCTTGCAAACCAATTGCCGAATACCAGCTCGTTCACAATTAAGTTACGAGCGTACGACAATCATGTGACTATTGAATGACTATTTTTTAGCTACGTTTCAGCCGAGACTTTTCAGATAAGCGATGTGACCGGCCGGTAGGCCCCAAAATTCGGCCAGTTCGATCATCGACATTAGTAAGATGTGATTGGTTGCCGGCTGTCCGGTATTGTGATTTATATAGCAAAAGGCATCCACAATTCTTTTATCAGGAAAATATACCTTTACGGTGGTACGCCGGTAATCCGGCAGGTGTTCTTCTTCATTCTTTTCCAGTAAATGCTGATCGCGATGCGACAGACACCAGACCACTCCCCAGACCGAGCCTCCGGGTTCTTCCAGAAGAGTCGCTCGTCCCTGCGGCGTAAAAGTCAATCTGAAATCTTTCAATTCCGCTACACTCTCAAAGGTTGCTCCCGGGCAAATCAGGCGGGCATTAGCTTCATCCATATTATCGGCATACGCAAAGTGATACAGGCTCTCCATTCCAGACCTCCAGTCTACTCCATACAACCAAAAATCTGATAAAAGTATAAATAAAACCGGCCAAAATGCAAGTTGAAAATTGCATCAAAGGCATCGATTCCGAAAATGGGATTGAATGGAATTATTCGCGATTATCTACTTATCAAATGAATTCCAACCGGGCGATGAAGTGGCGCAGTGGCGATTCGCCATTGGCGACGATACGCAGGCCTCGCAGTTGTTCGCGTTTCTGATATAATTCGATCACTGAGTCAGCGACATAGCGCAAGTGCGATTCGGTATAAACACGTCGTGGTATTGCCAGGCGTACTAGTTCCATATTCGGCGTGCAAATTGCACCCGTCTGCGGATCAATGCGTTGAAACATGAAACTACCAACTTCGGTAGTGCGAATGCCGGATTGTAAATACAAATTGACTGCGATCGACTGCCCGGGAAACTGGTCGGCGGGAATATGCTCCGCGAATCTGGTAGCATCCAGATAGATGGCGTGCCCGCCCGGCGGTTGTAGGATCGGTACGCCAGCTTCTGACAGTAAATCGCCCAGAAATTTCACTTGTCCGATCCGATATGCCAGGTAATCAGTGTTCAATACTTCCTCCAGGCCGCGGGCGATCGCTTCCAGATCACGTCCGGCCAGACCGCCGTAGGTCAGGAATCCTTCGGTCCGAATCAATTCGGCCTTGACTGTCTCGGCCAGATCGGCATCATTCAGAGCCAGAAAGCCCCCGATATTGACTAGCCCGTCCTTCTTGGCGCTCATCGTACAACCATCGGCATATGAGAACATTTCACGGGCAATTTCGATAATTGGTCTTTCTGCATAACCGGGTTCGCGCAATTTTATAAAATAGGCGTTCTCGGCAAAACGACAGGCGTCGAAAAAGAGCGGCACGTTATATTGCGCGGCTAGCTCCTGGGCAGCGCGGATATTTTCCATTGAAACCGGCTGACCACCACCCGAATTATTAGTCAGGGTCAACATAACCAGGGCGATCTTATCGGGTCCTTTCGCACTGAGAATTTTTTTCAGGCGCTCCAAATCCATGTTACCCTTGAACGGATACAGGCTGGTCGGGTCACGCCCTTCATCAATGACCAGGTCAAGTGGTTCGCCGCCATGAGCCAGGACATTGGCGCGCGTAGTGTCGAAATGATTGTTGTTAATAACGATCTTTCCCCGTGCGACTGCCCCAAAAAGCAGGTTCTCGGCAACTCGCCCCTGGTGAGTCGGAATGACGTGTTTCAGACCGGTCAAATCGCGGATTGTTTTTTCAAAATGAAACCAATTGCGGCAACCGGCATAGGATTCGTCACCAATCTGCAGGCCGGCCCACTGGTTATCGCTCATCGCCCCGGTTCCACTATCAGTCAGCAGGTCAATGTAAACCTTATCAGCCGGAATATTGAACATATTATTGCCACTCGCCATCATGATAGCGATCCGTTCAGCAGTGGTGTTCAGGCGAATCGGCTCGACGGCTTTAATACGAAAAGGCTCCGGTAGGGGTTTCAGCATATTGATTTCCTTATTTAATTACTTGTCCGAGAAATCTTTGTTTGTTTCGGATCGGATTGATTATAATTATCAAAATGCGGACTATTTGGTTTTAAGGCTTTCCTTCACTTTCTCAATGGTCTTTTCTGCGGTTTCCTGTATTTTTTCAGAAACCTTTGCGGTGTTTTTCTTGGTTACTGATTCCACGCCCTCCTGAATGCGGTCTATAATTTTCTTGGGCTGGGCAACCTTATAGGTCAAGCCTACTGCTAGTGCCAGAATAATAAATGAAATAATCGCCCATTTTATCAAGCGCGCCACAACCATAATAATGAATAAAATCAAAGCCGCGATCAAAGCGGCGCTGATAATTGGGTGGGCCGTTAAATAACTAATCCAGACATCCATAATAATCTCCCCTTTTATTTATTGAAGTAATCCCATTAGTTCGCGGACCCATTTGCGCTCGGCTTGTAAGAACATCAGCGGGCGGGTAAGCAGGGCGCGCTTAACCTGATCGGTTAGGTCTTGCAGTTCGGTCAACTCGTGCACCTTGATTTGAATCAGGCGCCCCATTTCGGTTTCGTAAAGCGATAGAGCTTCCCGCAGGTCTTCTTTGCGCAGGATACTACTGTAGGTTAATCCGGTCTCGAATAGAGCCGGTTGATGTTGGGGCTGAGAAAGGGCTTTGACAATTTCCCCATAAAAACACTGACGCCCCTTGGGTGTGATTGAGTAAATCCGCCGTCCCGGAAGGCGCTTCTGGGGTTCAAAACTGCTTTCCACCAGTCCTTTTTTCTGCATTTTATTAAGAACCGCATAGATCGTGGAAAACCCGATATTGGTGCGCTCGCGGATGCCGCGTTCTTTTATGATTCTCTCGATATTATAGGCGTGACCGGGTTTTTCGGCTACTATTCCAAGAATATTGATCTCAAGATTGGTCATTATAATTTCCCTTCAATTGATTTGCGTTATTCTTCTTCGAAAATTCTGTCACTAATACCCCGGTTCACTAAGAATCTTGAAAAAGTAATCAGCATATGTCCCCTGACCGGTTGGCCGTCTTCGCCTGCGTAGCGCTCCATACCACCGAAGGGCTGATTGATATTCGGTCGTTCGGTCATTGGAATGGAATGTTTCAGATTAAATTCAATATTAGTCGTATCCGGCAACCAAAAACCGTCTACGTTTTGATAAGTAACATTGAGTTCAAAACTTCCTTCCGGTGGGCTTTCTATCACGACCCGGTCGATCGTCCAGCGGTTGGCGTTAATCCGCAAAAAAACATTCGGGCTGGCCTTTTCCGGTTTCTGCGGATAAATCGCGATTACATGAAACAGCGTCTCGCCTTCCTTAAAAGAGCGTAAATATGTCACCCGCACCGAATCATTCAGAAAAATCGCCGGCGTCGGGACCAGGCCGAAGCGCGGCACGACCGCAAAGCCGTTGGTTTCGACTTTTATCTTATCTGGTTTTTTGTAAAAGACCCGCAGGTTCTTATTCGGCATCCGAAAATTCGGAATATCGACCTTCAGATTGAGTTTAACTCTGTAATCCTCGATAGCATCATATCTTTCCTGAACTTTGTCCAAAATTTGTGTGGGATCGACCTGGGCCAATAAATTCGTCGCAAGAATAAGCAAGCAAACTACTATCCCGGTAATTATCCTCATGAACAAATATCCTTTTTAGTAAAGCTGACCGCGCTTATCAGGAAGAAAATCAGGATAAAAATCGTCAGTTTTAATAAGCCGACGCCAATGTCGTTCCACGGAATCGGATCGCTGAACGGCATAAAGAACACATCGAAATACGACACGAACAGGTACGGGCGGATTTTATCGAGCGCCCCGATCCTAATCACCGCCAGGATCATCGAGACCACGATTACGGCATACGTACCGATAATCGGTCCAACTGAATTGCTAGTCCAGGTTGAAAACATGAATGCCAGCGCCGCGACCGTCATCTGCACCCAGGTGGCAATTAGATAAGCCAGTAAGAAACGTCTCAGGGCGTCACCCTGAGCCAAGATCAAAATGCCCTTATCAAAAACAAACAGGTCTCCCCCTCCAACGATTAACATCCCCAGTCCCACACTGCACAGCCCGAGGAACATCACGATCGCAAGGGTATAAATGAAGGTTGCCAGGAATTTACTGGTCGCCACCTGAAATCGTCCGATCGGGCGCGTCAACCAGAGGCGATAGGTTCCGGAGGCGCCCTCGCTGGCCATGACATCGCCCGCCACCAGTACTATAAAAAAGGGGAAGTGCACCCAGAGGACATTCATCAGGTAATAGCTGACTAGTAAGCCGTTGGCCAGCGAGCCGACATATTCGAACGTATTACCCAGTGATCGTAAGGCTTCATGCTCGATCCCGAAGCCGTATTTACGCACCAGCCCCATGATAAGCGGAGCCATTACAATGATAGTCGCAAAACCGATATAGGTGCGCCATTTACTGAAAATTTTAATCAGTTCGAGCCGCGTAGCTTTTAAAATCAACCACATCTCATTTACCGTCCGAGTGTTGTACCAGTGAAAGATAGTAATCTTCCAGTGAGGTGCGTGGAATAGCCGCCGAGATTTTCAGTCCGTTCCTCACCAAGGTGTCGATTATGACCGGTCGTATTATGTCATCCGCCTGGACTTTCAGCGAATTAGTGCTCGCAGTAATTTTCGTAACTCCGGTCATAGTGGAAAGGATTTCCTGGGCCCGAATCGGATCGTCTACAACGATTTCCGTAACGTAAAAATCGGTCTCTTTGAGTAAATCATGCACGGCTCCCTGAACGATAAGCTTGCCGTTATCGATGATCGCCATGTGACTGCAAACCTGTTCGACCTCGTGCAGAAGGTGCGATGATAGAAAAATAGTCTTGCCAAAATCGCGCGCCAGGCTGATAATCAGTTCCCGGATTTCCTTGATGCCTACCGGATCGAGTCCGGTTGTGGGTTCGTCCAGAATTATTAGTTCTGGATCATGCAAAATGGCCTGGGCTATTCCGAGCCGCTGACGCATACCGTGCGAGTAATCCTTAACTTTGTCATTGATGCGATCCTGCAAATTGACAATCTCCAGCACCTCATTGATTCGGGCGGAGTTAATTCCCCCGTTGAGTTCACCCAGCATTCTCAGATTACACTTAGCCGACAAATAAAGATAAAAATCCGGCTTTTCAACCAGAGCTCCGATCCGGCGATAAACGGCGACTCCCGGGCGATGGGATTCCTGCCCGAAAAACTTAAAAGTACCGCGGGTAGGTCTAATCAGGTTCAATAACATCCGAATAGTAGTACTCTTACCGGCTCCATTCGGCCCGAGAAAGCCGAATATCTGGCCCGCTTCAACCGCCAGATTCAGATCGGCGACGGCCCAGCGATGCCCGAAGCGCTTGCTGAGATTTATCGTTCTTAAAATCATTATTCTCTAATTAAAATACGTTTCAATTTATGATATAATCGGCGCGAGAACAAGCCCGCCAAATAAATTTTTATACCTCAAGAATCGCTCTTACTCTGGATAGAGTACTACCTGGACGTAGTTATCCGCAGGCAAGTAGCGTAGGGCGGCATTCTGGATTTTTTCTTTTGTCAAAGCTACCACCAGTCGCGGGTAATCCAGGATTTCCAGTGGATTTTCATTATTGAAATAATAAAAATAGAGATTGCTTAACCAAAAACGATTTTCCTTGAGATTGGTTTCGTACATACGCAGATCGATCTGTTTGATCTTCACCAGATCTTCGTCACCGATCGGTTCCGTTTTCAATTTCTCGATCTCACTAAAAACAACTTTCGTTAATTCCGTTACCCGTTCCGGATTACAGCCAAATTGAACCGTCAGACTATATTCCGAACGTGGATACTGGTCGGTCGACTGATTTACGCGGACCCCATAGGTTCCACCTTTTTCTTCCCGCACCTTTTCGCGTAGTTTGATACGGAGAACATCGGTCAGCGATGTCATTTCAAAGCGATTGGAGTGATTCCATTCAAACGCACCATGAAAAGTAATCTGGACAAAAGATTTTGGCTCGAGTCCTTTGCGAGCCTCGTTATAGATCACACCTTGTGGAGGATACATTCTAACATCGCGCCAGTTTTCAGCCCGACTGACTGTCGGCAGGGTCGCCAAATAACACCTAGCTTGCTGTCTGACAGTATCAATCGATACGTTGCCCACTAAAATAAAAGTGAAATCGCCGGCTTCGGCAAAACGCTCCCGGAAAATCTCGTAAGATTTAGCCAAATCCATCTCGTCCAGCAGATTAACCGACCAGGGACGCGCCCGAAAATGGTGTTGGGCCAGTGTCACGCTGGCCGTATCGTTGAACGCCGCAAACGGGTCAGCGTTGCGATCGGTAAGCATCGTCATCATCTTGCTGAGATAGGATAAATAAGCCGTACTGTCCCGACGCGGTGCCGTAAAATACAGATATATCAGCTGGAACATGGTTTCCAGGTCTTCGGGTGCGGCCGAGGCGCTGAATTGTTCCGTCAATTCTCCTAATCCCGGGCGCACTGAAACCACCTTACCGGCCAGTTTCTTATCAAGCGCGATTTTGTCGAAATCACCCAGTCCAGATTCACTGATAATTGAGATACTACCGACCGCGGCAATATAATTTGAATCGGGAACTAATGAAGTCCCGCCCGGACTGTAAGCCGACAACAAGACTTCATCGTTCTTAAAATCGGTGGGTTTGACAATGACTCGCACGCCGTTGCTCAGGCGCATTTCAGTCAGACCGAGTGAATCAATGCGAGTCTCACTGACAATCCGCCCCGGCTCCGGCAGTTGGTTCACCAATTTGCGTTCGGTAATCTGGTCAACGTAAGCCTCGATTTGACGTCGCTCGATTTCCTTAAAAACATTAATCAGAGCCGATTGGGTCGGTAGCTCCAGGCCTGTTTTCTGTGGGGCCGAAACCAATACCACCCGGTCTTTCTCGGTAATCCATTGTCGGGCTATAGTGTTGATTTCATCGAGGCTAATACCGGGAAGAAATTTTTTATGTAATTCGTATTCGATCTCTATGCCCGGCGCCGGTTCACCCAGTAAAAAATTACGGCCGTATTCATCGGCTAAATCGTCGGAATACAATTTATCTCTTTCACGATAAATCTGCTCCATATTGCGCATTACCTGGCTCTTGAGCCGCTGTAGTTCCGTGGCGGTAAAACCATACTTCTGAACCCGCTTGATTTCTGTCAAAAGGCTACTCAGACCTTTTTCGATCCCACTATTATTAACGATCGCGGCCACATAATAATAATCCTTAGACCTTACTAAACGCCCTTTAGTAGAAATTGCTTGCAGGAATGGTGGGTCGGCCTCCTTGGTCAATTCATTCAGGCGTTGCCCAAGCAGACCGTTATAAAGATTCTCAATCATCGTGCGACGATAATCACGGACGAATCCTTCCTCGCTTACCGGTAATTTGTGCAGTATACGTACAACCGTCCGGGTCAATTCCGGATCGGATTGGATCGAGTAAATGGTTTCATCCTGTTCGGGAACCGGGGGCGTGGGACGTTCCGGTGCATTTTCCGCCAGTGGCAGATCCGCAAAATAGCGCGTAATCAGGTTCTTAACACCGGTTTCATCGAAATCGCCGACAGCCACTACGGCCATCAAATCGGGACGATACCAATCCCGGTAGAATTTCCGCAGTGTTTCATAATGGAATGTATCTATTACGGCAATCCGGCCGATTGGCAGGCGTTCGGCATAGAGCGAGCCCCGAAATATGATCGGATATTCCAAGTCTCTGATCCGGGCCTCGGCTCCGCGTCCGATACGCCATTCTTCGCGGATGACACCCCTTTCTTTATCTATTTCCTCATCTTCCAGACTGATTCCGGTGGCCCAATCCGCCACAATCTGAAAAGCCGTTTCAAGCAATGAATCCTGATCGGTCGGTACAGTCAACATATAAACGGTCTCATCAAAACTGGTATAGGCATTCAGGTGCGACCCAAAACGCATTCCGACCGACTCCATAAAGTTGATGATCTCCTGTTTCTGAAAATGCTTCGTACCATTGAAAGCCATATGCTCGAGAAAATGAGCCATTCCTTGCTGGGTCTCACTTTCCAGTACCGATCCGGCATTAACCACCAGTCTAAGTTCAGCCCGCTTTTCGGGTTTCGTATTCTTTCGGATGTAATAAGTCAGACCATTAGCGAACTGCCCCATGGTGATCTTGGGGTCGAGCGCCAGCTTGGCGTTCAACTCCAAATCGGTCGTCGGAAGGGGCGACTCTGTCCGGGCTGATTTGTGGGATGTACAGGTCATCATCGTAATCAGAATGGCTGTTAATCCGATAGTTCTTAATAAAACCTTCATTTTGTCTCCCTGAAAAAAACTTCGTTCTGAATACGACAATAATTTAATCATGCTCATAGATGTTTATCCTCCCGAATAATATCTGTATTTCTGCCCTATTCCATATTTTAATGAATTCTAAAATAAACCGCAGTTTCTGCCATAGATCCGGCAACTCCCATGACTACATTTCCGTTCTGGTCGCGGAGATTAGAATTTTCGGGATCCTTGAGTGGCAAAGACGTATAATAGTAACGACCATAATTTTCATCCAAGGTCGTAACGACGAAACGATATAGTCCAGGCGTCAAATCAGCGGTCAGCGGTTCAAATCCGATCGGAATTCCACCGTTCGCGGCAGTTAACTCGCGATTCGCAAAATTCGGGTGCTCGTAAACTAGCAGGTGCGCAAGTCCGGAAAGACTCGATACAACCGTATCGACCCGCACATTATAGACATTTGAGCGCGGATCCGAACGCCACATAATTCCGCCGGGAGCGCCATATGGAATGTATAAGGTATCTTGAACTCGGACGAATCCGGGATTAAGTATTTGCGCCGGTGGAATTAACCGGGTTTGCCCCCGTACGATCAGATTGCGCCCCGGCAATTCTATACAAAATTCAAAGACGTCATTAGTGTCTGCCAGACTGATCACATTCGTTGTCGCCACATATCCGCCATAGGTGCTGAAGTATACGTTTTCTTTTTTATCGTCTGAGATGCGTCCGAGATATTGAAAATTGGCGGCAACATTTTTCCAAACCAGAGGATAAGTTTGCTGTTGAGTAAGATTTGTCAGGCGGATGGTCGCCGTTGAATCATGAATTAATGGCAGGATTTCATCATATTCATCGACGTTTGGCTCGCCATAATCCGGCTGGCCGTTCCCCTCGCCCTTATCGCGGATTGGAAAACCATCTTGCTGGCTGGCAATACCATCCTGCCCGAGGTCATCATTAAGCGGTTCGCCATAATCCCACTTGCCATTACCGTTTTCATCTGTATAACTCCGCCAGTTACCATTATCGTCAAGTCCGTTGTAAATCGTCGTATCGTCGATTGTAATGGAATTGTCAACCCGCACGATCACCGGATAGCACGGCTCTTCATCGCAAATCTGACCGGGCGCCAAGATCGCCTCGATGCGCACTTCCGGTTCGTAGCTTTTATAATCGTCGCTAAATTTTACCAGATCAAGTTCCCGTTCGCATTGATAAACAAATCCGCTGATGGCAACGGCCATAATAAATATTAAAACCACTCTGATTTCAGATTTAAAATTCAAATTCGACTCCGACGGTTGGAATTATCGGAAACATCCCGGTCGCGGTAACACGCGAGGGTGAGTGCTTATGATCCCACGAATAAAATAAGGCATTAAAGTGGTTGGTAAAATTAATGATTTGTACTTTGAATTTTCCTTTGATTCCAAGGGGCTGTATATCCTTTACCCAGCCGATATCGCCGCGGTAGTAGGCGGGATACTGCGCTGAGTTTTTGCGGCCATAAATCGTACTCAATGAGTATGGATTCTCCATTCCTCCAAATCCACTCTGAGTATAAACCTTCCCGATAACCGGCGTATATGGCTGGCCGCTGAATAACGACCAGGTCAGGCTGATGGCATGTTTCGCATTAATCTGGTAACTAAGCACAAGATTACCGGTGTGTGGACGATAATAATTCGGATGATAAATCTCGTCCTGGACACGCTTGATCTGACCATCACTGTTAAAGTCTATCCGTTTTTCAACAAACGCAAAGGAGTATCCCAACCAGCCGGTTAGTTTGCCGGCGGTCTTTTTGAGTAAAAATTCGAGTCCCCACGCGACTCCCTGCCCGGTAATGAAATCATCCGTTTCATCCGCCGGATTATTGGCCGGATTATTATCAAGAATAACCGGGTATGGTTTATAATAAGCCTCAACCGATCCGGTAAAACCTTCTCCGAACCAATTTTCAAGTCCGATTATATAATGCTGATTGCATGGTGCTTTTTGTAATTTCGAAACTGGTTCCCAAAAATCTACTATTCGTAAAATCTCATCGTCAGCGTTTGTCGTGAATAAAAATTGATAATAAAGCCCCCAACTGCCTTTCAGCGCTAGATTCTCAGTAAGATGGTATTTGAATCCGGCGCGCGGTTCGAGATAGAAACGCTTATGTAACTCATACTTCGTCGTCCGCAGGCCGAATTGCAGGGTCAACAGGGGGTCGACTTGCCATTTATCCTGTAAAAAGACACTCACAATCAACGGGTTCCCTTTCAGATCGAAGTAGGAAATGGCATCGATTTCCTGATTATATTCCAGCGCCAGCGACTTAATGGCCAGGCCAAGCGCTACGGTATGATGACGCGAGGCAAACCAGGTCAGTTTATGCTTAACCGTCCAGTCGGTAAGATTGTTTTTGACCAGTATATTGTTGGCGGCGGTTCCGGCAAGCGAATCGGTTTTGCTGATGGTTAAATCCACATCGAAGCCATAATGAGTACAGGCCAATAATGTCTCTGAATAAAACTTCGAATTGGGTACCCAGCGCCAGGTCAGGCTGTTGGTCCGATTGCCCCAGTTCCAATCAAAATCAACCTGGTTCGTCAGATCGGTATTAATAAGAAATGCCAAGAGATCATTACCCGAGTAGGATGAAAATGTCAATCGGTTTTTAAGATTGATATCTGAGTAAATTTTCAACTGCGTATCGTAAAAATAATATTTCCAATTTTGATCAGTACCCTTTAACAAATAATAGATTTTGGCTAATTGGTCGAAATAGGTCCGTCGAACAGAAAACATCCAGCCGCCCTGATAGAATGGCCCTTCGAGAAGAACGCGACTACTGAGAGCGCTTATTTCACCCCGACCGCGACTGACATCCCAGTACTTACCCAGCCAAGTATTTTTACTAAGACGACCGTTTTTGGAATCTCCTTCTTTCGAAGTTATCTTTAAAACCGACGAAATTCGCCCACCAAATTCAGCCGGATAACCGCCCGCCAGGAAGTCGGCATCAGCAATGTCATCAGCGTTAAAAGTCGAAAACACACCCCCGATGTGATAGGGATTGTAAACCTCCGTTCCATCGAGAAGAATCAGGTTTTCGTCTGGGCTGCCACCGCGTACAATCAGCGCTGAGGAAAAATCATTCTGGGCCAGCACACCCGGTAAAAGCTGAAGCGACCGGAAAAGATCCGACTCGATAAATGCAGGAGTTTTTTTTATCTCCTGAAATGAGAGATTCGTTCGGCTGATCTCGACCTGCTCCTTGAAGCGCGTCCGTTCAGCTGTGACAGTTACTTCCTCACCACGCACCGGCTCAACGCTTAAATCAAAATCCAGACGCTGATCAGATTTGGGGGTAACAATGACCTTTTTTTCCATAGATTTATAACCCACCATCATAATCCTAAGCGTATGATTGCCCGACGGAATCCCGCTAATGACATAAAAGCCCTGAATAGAAGACGCCGCACCAAAATCCGTACCGACTAACACAACATTTGCAAACATTAATGGCTCGCCGGTCGTGGCATCGTGCAGATAGCCACTTAGTCGACCACTTCCGGTTTGACCAATTAATAATACCGGTAAAAGTGCAAATATTAAAACCGGTTTCGACATACTGTATTTCATCTTCGCAAAAATTATTCTATGTGGACTGGTACTATCTTAATTCTGCGGATCGATTTTTAGAAAAATTCTATCGTGATCGTTCTGACATTTTACAGATGAAATTTTCATCAGACTATTATCTATGCAATCCCTCCAGATATTTGGAAATCGTCAGGGCGCCGATAGCGCCATCGCCAACCGCATTGGCAATCTGGCGAAAAGGCTTGGAGCGGACATCGCCGACGGCTAACAAGCCCGGAACATTCGTTTGCATATTCTCATCGGTAACGATATGCCCTTCATCGTCCAGATCGACCAAGTCGCGTAAAAATTCCGTATTCGGGACCCAGCCGATGAAGATAAATACTCCCTCAACAGGCAGACTGATTTTTTCGCTCGTCTGTACATTGCGAATCTCAACCCCCTCGACCTGGTTGACTCCGAAAATGTTCGAAACCACCGAATTCCAAACGATCCTGATTTTATCATTTTTAAATGCTCGTTCCTGTAAAATCGGCTGTGCCCGCAATTTATCACGCCGATGTATGATCGTTACCCTCTTTGCGAATTTCGTCAGGAAAAGCGCTTCCTGAACAGCGGCATTACCACCCCCGACAACAATCAACTCCGCATCCCGATACAGCGGCCCGTCGCAGGTGGCGCAATAAGAAATGCCCCGCCCTAAAAATTCCTGTTCTGAAATTATACCAAGTTTACGTGGTACGCCCCCGGTGGCGACGATTACGGATTTGGCTAAATAGCGATTATTTTCGGTGATTAACTTAAAATCCTTCTTTTCAGGTAAAATCTTACCGACATCCTCAAATTCACTGATCTGGCTTCCGAATCGGTCGGCCTGGGCCCGCATCTTTTGCATTAATTCCATACCACTAATTCTTTCCGGAAATCCGGGATAATTCTCGATCTGATCGACAATCGTCGGAATTCCGCCGGTCATTGATTTCTCCAGTAAAATTGTGGTGAGAGTTTCGCGCGCCGTATAAATAGCCGCCGTCAGACCAGCTGGTCCGCCACCAATTATAGCGACGTCATAAGCTTTTTCTTTTACCACAAAGGTTCCCTTTCTTTTATAGTTTCAACAATTAGTCCAATATTCTCATATCAGGTTACAATTTAAGCTTGCTCGGGCAGAGTGGAAATGGTCTGGTGGAATCCCGGGTAAAATTTGGATTGTGCCGATTATGTGTCTAAATTTCACGCCGTGCGTGAAGATCGTGAAATAATCTTGATCGGCGACCGGGTCCTGATTGATCCGGATGAGGATCAGAATAAAACCCCCAGTGGTTTGTATTTGCCGCCCGGAGTCAAGGAAAAAGAAAAGGCTCAGGGTGGTTTTATCGTAAAAACCGGGCCGGGTTTTCCAATTCCGCATGCCGAAGACCTCGACGACGAACCCTGGGAGGATCGGGGTGACGAACCGCACTACCTGCCCCTCCAGGCTCAGGAAGGAGACTATGCCATTTTCCTGCGCAAATCGGCAATTGAGATCGAACTTGAGAGTAAAAAATACCTGATTGTTTCGCATTCCAATATTCTGTTGCTGATCCGCGAAAATTTCCTGGAATAATCTTATGTTTAGAAAACAATAATAAAAATGCGGTCGATATTGACCGCATTTCGATCTATATTAAATCAGCAAGGATATGCTCAATCCAACCAGTTAATGTCGACGCTACCCAGTCCGACTTCGATTTCCATATAAATCCGTTTTCTAGCTGATTTCCAATTACCACTGCGATACAGATTATTGCCGACCCGATCAAAGCCATGCAGATTTAGGGATGAGAGGAAGGAGCTTTCAGAGCGTACTTCTACCGCAATATCATCCGGGACTTCAATGCTGACCGAGCCGAGGCCGACCTCGATTTTACCTCGTATGTCTTGTTGCAGGTTGCCATCAAAAACCAAATCTGTCGAACCGAGGCCACATTCCACACTGAAACGTTCCATATTGGCAAACCCCAGTCCCTTGACATCAACATTGCCCAATCCCGTGCCAATATCAAGACTTCTTAAGACTTCCTTATTATCTCTTTTGAATAAGACCGTAACATCACTCAGGCCGCACTGCAACTTCAAATTCCGTACTCGCAGGTCGGTAAAATCGAGACGTCCTTCACCCAATCCCAAGTCTATCGAATAGTAAATTGGGATTGTCCGGGTAAATTCGAGGCGCCAGCGATTCTTGTCTCGGTCATCGCGCGAAATTTTATGCTGTTTGTCGCCAACAATGTTATACTTATCGAATTTTTCAGTATACAAACGCAGGCGCCCGCGGTTTCCCAGCACCTTGTATTCCACGGTTGGTTTATAATAGCTCTGTGAATAGGTCATTTCTGAGCGGAGCAGATATCCGGCGACATCATGTCCCCGCAGCTCCAGATCCCCCAGACCAAAACCGATGTTAACATCTAGCTCTTCTTCACCATTGAGAGGAATGTCATGGCGTTCAGTTTGGACCCCTTGCGCCCCTAAAAAAGTCGCTGTTATTAAGACAAGGATGATAATACTTCGTTTCATGATAATAACCTCACTTTGTATCCGGGGCAGATTTTAGAATATCTATATTACCATTGACGGTTCTCAGCCGGACAATATCACCGCCTTTGTTGATCTTGCCGCGTGCATACACGTATATTCGCGAACCCTTCACGTCTTGGCTTCTTTCAAGCGGATAATCCGAATGGATGTTAACATCCGCGCGCCAACGATCGGTTATGGTAATTTCAGCATCGACATCGGCATTCAGATTGGTCGGGATCAGGATCTTAATATCGCCGCCACTGGTTTCCATATCGATGGCATTGTTGGTCACTTCGGGTTTGAACAGCTTGCGGGCTTCAATATCTCCGCCGGAGGTTCGGGCATAAAGATAACCGACGATTCCATTCGCCATAATATCACCGCCGGAAGTAATCGCTTCCAGATCGTAAGCCCGGTCCACTTCTATATTGCCACCAGAAGTCCTGGCATAACAATAGCCTTTCACCAAACCTATATTAATGTCGCCGCCGGAAGTTGAGGCCTTCAGATTTTTATCAATCTGGCGCGCTTCAATACAACCGCCGGAGGTATGCACCTCGGCATTACCTACAATCTCACCGAGAATAATATCACCGCCGGAGGTATGCAAATTCAAATCGCCATCAACCTTATCGGCGCCTATATCGCCCCCGCTCGTTCGCGCCGTAAAAGTCTTGGCCCACAGGTAATTAATATCGATATCGCCGCCGGAAGTGGTTACCTGGCCATTAGCCTTGACTTTATTCAGATTTATGTCACCTCCGGAGGTGTTCGCCTGCAAATCTCCGCCGCTGGTTTCGATATCAATGTCACCTCCGGAAGTACTGAAATCCAGATTACCCTCGGCGCGCTGAATCTTAATATCACCGCCCGAAGTACGACCATTAAGACTCCCTTTACAATCGCTGAACTCAACGTCACCGCCACTTGTATTCAGGCTCTGGGTACCGACTACCGCATTTATGGTGACATCCCCACCGGACGTGTGAACGTCGGTATTAAAAGTGAATGGCACCTTGATTTTAAAGGCACTCGAATAGCGGCGGGAATGGTCAGATCCGGTAACCGTTATTTTATTCCCCCTTTGCTGAAAGCGGGCTTTTTCTTCATTCAGGATACTTTGGGCGCTGGCCTCGGAATAAGCATCAATTTTAAACTGTTCAACAATCACCACGTCATTGCGCGCTTCCCCTTCGATTGTAACATCCCCACTAATGCGCTCCATGACCAGTTCGCCCTTGCCGCCGACGTCGAAAGTTTTCATAATATCACCGACATAGCGCATGCCGTCGAACTCAAATTTATCCGGAGCCGCATTTAATGTAGTCAGCATTAACGGGATCAATATTAAAGTTTTCGGTTTCATGGTACTAGACCTCTATTTTTGAACTTGATTGTTTTCAACATATATATGATCCAGCGCCGTACGCGCCAGATCGCGAATCTCCGGAACTCCATCGCGGGAAGCCACCAGTGCTAAAACCGGAATAATATCCTGACCACCCTGCTTTACCAAATTCTCCAGTGCCAATTTGCGCAGAATGCGGCTTGAATCACGTAAAGCCACCGATTTATAGGCTTCCAGACATTGTTCGGTCGTGGCCTGACTGTTCAGTAATTCTGCGGCCAAAAGGCGGATTGAACTGTCGGGATCGTTCAGCATTACCGCCACCAGGGTCACATCAACATCCGGATTGGGCAGGATGCGGCCCAATAGTCTGACGGCCCGCAAACGTCTTTCAGCCTGCTGGTCATGACGGGCGGCGTACATCAACATGTTTTGAATGGTTGGATCATCTAATCCACCCTTGATAGCCATGTTTTTATCGACTTTGACATTCACTTCAATTAATCCGTCACTGTCAGCACCATAATCACCATGCAACAGGTCGGCCGCTTCAATTCCACCGGATTTCAGGAGATAACCTGCAAATGCTTTTTGAATATCTTCTTTTTCCGAACCGGTGAAGCGATAATTATAATTCACCAGATTGGCCAGCGTCTCGGGATCGTGACGCAACCCACTACTTAACCAAAGTTTACCCACAAAAATACCGATCAGGAAAGTCAGTCCGACAGTGATCAGTTGATAGCGCGGCTTGGCCAAGCTAACGGTAATGGTTTCAACAAGCTCATAAATATTTTCTTTCGCTTTTTCCCACACCGGCCACCGATTACCACCAGCAATTTCCAACATAACCCGCCGATTGAGCTCGGCCAATAATTTTGAGATGGGAATTGATTCGGGCACACAGGCCATCCGCTTTTTAACAATTCGCAGACGCTCCAGTTCTTTCTGACAAATTGGACATTCATCCAGATGGTTCTTAAAGCCGGTCCGTTCCACCTCCGTCAGTTCATCGTAAAAATAAAGCATTATGAGATCGTCAAAATGTTTATCGTGCTTCATATTCATTTCCTTTCTCACGATTCGGCCAATAGCATTTGCAGTTTGCGGGTTGCCCGAAATAAATAGCGTTTGACCGTTCCCTCGGTACAATCAAGCAACAGCGCAATGTCTTTTATTTTCTTACCCTCAAAATGCTTCAGCACGAATACAACTCTTTGCTGAGAAGACAACTGCTGGAGGGCGGCATTTATCTGTTCCCGGATAGAGTAATTGAATGTTGCCCGATCAGCCTCGTCTTCAGCTTCGGCCGGAATGGTGTCCCAGAGATAATCATCTTCGCCGGGATCGGCCACCGTCATACGCTTGCGCTTATTATAAAGATTATAGGCCTGGTTTGCCAGAATCCGGTACATCCATGTATAAAACTCACTCTCGAAGCGAAATTTATCCAGGTTGCGATATACTTTAATGAAGGTTTCCTGGTAAAGGTCCTCGGCATCCTGATGATTACGGGTAAAACGAAAGGCCATGCCCATTACACGCTCCCCGTATCGTTCCATTAACCGTCCAAATGCCATTTTATCTCCACCCTGAATCCTTTGTATTAACTCGACTTCTTCTTTTTCCATACTTTCGCATCTCCCTGCCTTAGACAGGCATCTGAGATAAAGGTTGTCAGTTAATTTCTAATGCATCACCATGAATTTAGCCGTTTTTAAATAATCCGGACTCTGTAAACGCACAAAATAGATCCCGGAAGAAGCCTTTGCGCCGGATTGATTCATTAAATCCCACGATACTATTTCCTTTTTACCGCCGTAACTGCTCGACAGCGTTTTCTCAAAGACGATTCGGCCGCGGAGATTGTAGACTTGCAGACGTGCTGTAGCAATAGAGGGAGTAGCTTTATGCCAGATAAAATAAAAATTTATGGCGTTGTTAGCAGGATTGGGATAGGCTATAATTTGCTTTTTAGAGACCGTTGTCTTTGGAAATCCTGTCGGTTTAAAATCAACAATGCTTCGGTAGACATCCGGAATTCCCCAGCCATAAATATGATTGGGGTTGCCAGAACGATCGGCGTCTTGTTTTAAACCGGAGATTATTTCGGCGGGAGTAAGTTCGGGTTGGCTTTCCAACAGGAGCGCGGCGGCACCGGCTACCAGGGGTGTCGCGAAAGAGGTTCCGTTGCCGGTACGATAGGAACTCGGTCCAGAACTGGCGTAATATGCGGCAACGCCGCGGGCACAGAGATCGGGTTTGATGCGACCATCATAGGTTGGACCGTGGGAGCTGGAAGATGCTCTTGTTCCCTGGGCGTCCACCGCACCGACAGTCAGAGCGCCGAACGCATCGCCGGGAGTCAAGAGTCCGCCGTCAGCGAAATTTTGGGCATCGTTACCGGCACAACAGACAAAAAGAATGCCGCGCTCGAAAGCCCAGTTTACAGCCCTGGTCGTCACTGCGGTCTGACCATCAATCTGTTCATACGAATACTCGAAATAATTTTCTTCTCTGCCAAAATCCCGGTACCCCACCGAAACCGAGACAATATCCGCGCCCCAGTAATCACACCACTCCACCGCCGCGACAAAATCGTCCTCCTCGCGGTGAATTTCGTCATCCACACGTTCGGTCTTCGCCAATAAAAATTCAGCGCCATAAGCTACCCCGAGGTAGGCGGGCGGGTAATAGCCCCCAACCAAACTCCAAACTGCCGTTCCGTGCTCACTTTGCAGGCCATTTGCGGTAGTATCGCAAGCTTCTTCATCGCTTACGTTGTCATCATCATTGATAAAATCGTATTCGGCTATCAGTCGACCGGACGAAATCACTGCATTAAAAACCTCCTGATCCTTAGAAAAACCCGTATCGATAATCCCGATTCGCACCCCGTCACCTGTGTAACCCAGGGCCTGTGCGGCTGGAACATTAATCTGTTCCAACTGGGCTTCATAAGCGGCTGAAGTCACCCTCGCAGACGCCGATCTGCAGCTGTCGGCGATTTTCAACCAATCGGGCGGTTTAACATAGCACTTGACCAACTCAATCTTTTCAACAATGGGAAGGGATAGAAGTTGCTTAAAAGTAGTTGCATCTATATCGGCACTAAAGGCATGTAAAAACCGCGAGTAGTGGTGCAGGCGATAAACATTCAACGCTATCAATGCATACAGTTCGTCGGTTGGTATACGGTCATCATTCATTTCCTTGCTTTGCGAATTCTTTTTAGCCAGTCGTTGTTGGGTCTTTTCCGGATACTCGAGCGGGGTAAAATACTCGTCATATTCCGGACTGTTCTTTAAATAGATCCAGGCTCTTCTGACTGGTTGATCATTAAATTCACTTCCGGTAACCAGGCGACCGGCTTTTAGGCTCATCGGAATAAAGAACAGGATAAGCCAAGCTGGTTGAATACAAAATATTTTTCGTATCCGTTTACAAGATATCATTCCGGTCAGAAATCTATTAAAATACCGTGATATAAAAAATGGTCGTCTGGCGAAATGGGCGCAGGTAAATGATAATCCATTACCTGTCAAGGCCGGCGATTAATCGTCGCAGACCGTTACCTGAAATACCTGAAAACAGGATCAATCCGGCGCATTGTTTTCCGGCGTGCTTGGCAACAATCGCGCCGGCGAAAATATCCTGTGAAGTCGCCGCTATCTCATTTTGACCTATTATTTTTTCCTCTAGGGCTGTGGTTACGGTCTTCTCGACGGTTACAAGCAAAAGGCCTTTCCGTAGTATAAGGCCGGCATTCTGGCCCGCCTTAATTAGATCCTGAGCTAAATCGGGGTCATATAATCCCGACAGGTCAGGAAAGCGGGGGCCAAAATTTTCATCGTTGGGGCCAACTAAGGGATTCTGTCCGGATACATTAATCTGGTCGGTAATTACGATTCCGTCCAATTTTTCGGACAATTGGGTTGGCTGGCCGAGACCAATCATAAAAAAACGGCTCGCCCCCTCTTTAATTGCCGCCCGAACAGCCTCACGCCAGGCGCTGGCAGGAGCCTCGCTTTCTAAAAATAGGGTCCTGAATTTCAACTGATCGGCTGTTATTTTGGGACAAATATCTTGATTTATCAGAACTATGGTATGAATACTTTGGGGGGTTTTCACTTTATCGGGCTTTCTCCTCGGGTAATTCCTGGTCGTTGATTTCTTCCTCGGACCAATCTTGGGTGTCCTCGAGCAACGCCAGTAGTTCGGACTGATTCTTCAGGGCGATTCGCAGGCGCTTGATTAATTTTTCTTGTTTGAGATTTAGCCCATCAATTGTGGCCTGAATCTTCTTTTTCCTGGCTTCCGCATTTGTAACCACTTCGGATGCTATTGACTCAGCATCTATGATAATACCGGCCGCACGATTCTGAGCTTCCTTCAAGATTTTATCGCGCCCTTTACGGGTTTGGTCGAAATCGGCTAAAATGGCTTCCAGCTTCTCGAGCTTTTCTTCCATTTGCGAGAATTCCTCAGCTAGCATCTCGATAAAATATTTTACTTCCACGGGATCATAGCCACGCCACACCTTGCGAAAGTTACGCTCGCGGATTTCATTGGTCTTGATCATACTATAACTCTTTCACCGAAAATACCACGACCGATTCGCACCATATTCGAGCCCTCCTCAACGGCAATTTCATAATCGTCAGTCATGCCCATAGAAAGAATATTAAAATTAATGCCAAAAATACCGCTTGCCGCTACTTTTTCTAAACACTCCCTAAGGGTCTCAAATGCTTTCCTTATTATTCTCCGATCGGTAGTCAGTGGTCCGACAGTCATCAAACCTCTGGGGACGATTTCTGATAAATTCTCAATTTCTGCCGAAGTCGCCATGAGATTGACGGGCGACAGACCTGATTTTGAGGCTTCGCCTGAAACATTAATCTCAAGTAAAATTTCGATCTGCCGATCAGACTCACGACAAAATCGAGCAATCTTACGGGCCAGATCGAGAGAGTCTACAGATTGGATAATAGCGAATTTTTCGACAGCTTTCCGGACTTTATTGCTCTGCAGGTGACCAATCATATGCCAATTGATTCCGAAACAAGCGTCCAGAGCTTCTATTTTAGGAATTGCTTCCTGAATGCGGTTCTCGCCGAATACTCTATGTCCGATCTGATATGCCTGACGAATTACTGATTCGTGAACCGCTTTTGTAACGGCAACTATTGTAATTTCTTCGGGGGTACGACCAGATTTATCGGCCGCATGAGCGACCCGCTCTCTAATTCTCAGCAGATTATCCTGGATAATTTGCTGGTTCAAAGACAACCACCCATCTGGAAAATGTTAATCGAAACCATTCGATTCATCGGTATCAAGCAGGGAAAAGTCGTCAGCATCGGCGTCCTCATTATTGCCATTATTCTTGTCTTCCGATTCAACCACCCGTGTCACGGCCGAGATCAGATCGCCCTCATCCAGACGAATCAGGCGCACTCCCTGAGTATTGCGACTGATTGTGCGAATCGTAGAAACCGGCAGACGAATTAATACGCCCTTGGTGGTGATTATCATCAGATCGTCGGTATCGACGACTTCGCGTAAGGAAACCATGCGTCCGTTGCGGATCGAGGTTTTCAGGGTGATTACTCCCTTGCCGCCGCGATGAATGACCGGATAATCCTTAACGTCACTACGCTTACCATAACCGTTCTCGGCCACAGCTAAGATTGTGCCGCTTTCATTACGCACAATAACAACGCCGACAACCTTATCATCTTTACCGCTTAGTCGTACGCCGCGAACTCCGGCGGCGGTTCGCCCCATGGGTCGCACGTCGGTTTCATGAAAGCGGATAGATTTACCATAGGCGGTTCCCAGAATAACATCCTGATTACCATTCGTAATTTGAGCATCAAGGAGATCGTCGTCGTCGCGTACGTTTATGGCCCGGATTCCCGGCTTGCGCGGATTGCCGAAATCAGACAATACCGTTTTCTTAATAATACCGTTGCGCGTTACCATCAGAATATAGTGCTGATCGTCAAACTCCTTGACTCCCAAAAAAGCCCGAACTTCTTCACCCGGCTGGGTATTAATCAAATTAACAATTGCCCGACCGCGTGTACCCTTTCCAGCCCGCGGAATTTCATGGACCTTCAGCCAGTAACAGCGTCCATTGCTCATAAACACCAGCAGATAGTCATGGGTATTGGCGATAAATAGATTGCGGACGAAATCATCCTCTTTGGCCTGGGCTCCCATACTGCCGCGTCCCCCGCGGTTCTGACGCCTAGAGGCATCCACCGGAAAGCGTTTAATGAAACCATTATGCGTAATCGTAATTACCATATCTTCTTCGGCGATCATGTCCTCAACAGAAAATTCGCCCTCGTCGGCAATTATCTTGGTGCGACGTGGGTCGCCGTACTTTTCCTTGACTTCCGCCAGCTCATTTTTAATAATCAGCATCTGCTCGCCGACATTGTCAAGTATGAATTTTAATCTTTCGATGAGTTTGAGAGTTTCCTTGTATTCCTCAATCACCTTGTTGACCTCAAGGCTGGTCAGTTTCTGCAGGCGCATATCCAGAATGGCCTGGGCCTGGCGATCAGAGAAGCGGAACCGCGCCATAAGATTGCCCTTGGCATCTTCGGGAGATTTCGAGGCTTTAATGATGGTAATTACCTCATCGATATTGTCAAGGGCTATTTTCAAACCCTCGAGGATATGAGCCTTCTCTTCAGCCTGCTTTAGGTCAAAGCGGGTACGTTTTATAACAATCTCATGCCTGAAATCGATAAAATTCTGGAGTGTCTCGCGCAAAGATAATTGTCGAGGTATCCCGTTTACCAGCGCCAGCATGTTAATGCCGAAACTCTCCTGCAATTGGGTATGATTATATAACTGATTAAGTATAACGTCGGCATAGGCGTCCCGGCGCAATTCCACCACGATCCGAATACCTTCTTTGTCCGACTCATCGCGAATGTCAGTAATACCGTCAATTACCTTGTCACGCACTAGGTCGGCGACTTTTTCGATCAGGTTGGATTTATTGACCTGATAGGGAATTTCCGTGACAATAATACTTTCTTTGCCGGACTTGTTGGTCTCAACGAATGCGTTAGCACGCATTTTTATGACTCCCCGACCGGTCTCATAAGCTTTCCGGATTTCCCCCTTGCCAAGGATAAAAGCGCCGGTCGGAAAGTCTGGGCCCGGCACATATTGCATTAATTTTTCGACGGTTGCCTCTGGATTATCGACCAGATAAATGGCGGCCTCACAGACCTCGGTCAGATTGTGCGGCGGGATATTAGTTGCCATGCCGACCGCGATTCCGCTGGAGCCATTAACTAAAATAACCGGTATTGCGGCTGGTAAAACACTGGGCTCTTCCAGCGATTCATCGAAGTTCGGGACGAACCGCACTGTCTCCTTATCGATATCCCTTAATAATTCAGCCGAAATGCGACTCATCCGAGCCTCGGTATAGCGCATGGCCGCCGCACTGTCACCATCCAGCGACCCGAAGTTGCCCTGGCCATCTACCAGAGGATAACGCATTGCGAAGTCTTGGGCCATGCGCACAAGCGCATCATAGACCGCCGTATCGCCATGCGGATGGTACTTACCTAAGACCTCTCCAACGATACGAGCGCATTTCTTGGTAGGGCGGTTATGGGCCAGCCCAAGGTCTGACATTCCAAATAAAATCCGACGATGCACCGGCTTTAATCCGTCGCGTACATCGGGTAGGGCGCGCGCCACGATTACCGACATGGAATAGTCGAGATAGGAACTGCGCATTTCTTCGTCGATGTTAATCTGTACAATTTTATCTCTTTGAAATTCGATATTTACTTGTGATGCCATTTTTTATACATCCAGGTTCTTAACATATTTTGCGTTTCGCTGAATAAACTGACGACGCGGCTCGACATCGCCACCCATTAATATCGAGAATGTGCGATCGGCCGCGGCCGCCTCTTCGATACTTATTTTCAGCAGGGTGCGGGTTTCGGGATTCATCGTAGTGCCCCACAACTGCTCGGGATTCATCTCACCCAAACCCTTATAACGCTGAATATCAATCTTGGTCGTACCATCTTTTGAAAAGCGTTTGCTCAGGATTTCAAGTTCCTCATCATCGTAAGCGTAATATTCTTGCTTCTTATAAGTAACCTTATAGAGCGGCGGCTGAGCAATGTAGATGTGTCCCTCTTCGACCAATTTCGGCAAATAACGAAAGAAAAATGTCAGAAGCAGGGTTCTGATATGACTTCCATCGACATCAGCATCCGTCATAATGATGACTTTATTATAACGTAATTTCTCAATGTCAAATTCATCGTCACCGAAACCGGTTCCGATAGCTGTAATTATCGTGCGAATTTCTTCATTACTCAGAACCTTATCAATCCGAGCTTTTTCGACATTAATAATCTTACCGCGCAGGGGTAAAATCGCCTGATAGCGGCGATCGCGCCCTTGTTTGGCACTGCCGCCGGCCGAATCACCCTCTACCAGATACAACTCGCACATGGTCGGATCTTTGGTTGAGCAGTCAGCCAGCTTTCCGGGCAGATTGCCTATATCGAGAGCGCTTTTGCGGCGGGTCAGTTCGCGGGCTTTGCGGGCGGCTTCGCGGGAGCGGGCCGCGTTCAGGCTTTTTTCAATGATTCGACGCCCCTGAGTAGGATTGCGTTCCAAATATTCCGAAAGACTCTCGGACACGACTGAATCGACAATCCCCTTGACTTCAGAATTGCCCAGCTTGGTCTTGGTTTGGCCTTCAAATTGCGGTTCGGGAACTTTAACGCTAATGACAGCGGTCAATCCTTCGCGCACATCCTCACCAGACAATTGAAATGTCTCCTTCTTGAAAAGATTATTCTTCTGAGCGTATGTATTCAGGGTCCGCGTCACAGCAGTTTTAAAGCCGATCAGATGAGTCCCGCCTTCTACGGTATTGATATTATTGACAAAGGTGAAAATATTCTCATTATAGGAGGTGTTATATTGCATTGCATATTCGATGAAAACCCCATCCTGATCCTTCTCGGCCTCGAGCGGTTTTTCTATTATTGATGGGCGCGTCTCGTCCAAATATTTAACAAATTCGGCCAAACCGCCTTTATAATGAAATGTATCCTGATTTTGATCACGTTCGTCATATAGAACGATTTCAAGATTACGATTAAGAAATGACAGTTCGCGACAGCGGTGTTCCAGAATTTCGTATTCGTATTCGATTTTTTTAAAAATCTCTGTATCGGCCAGGAATCTGACCAGAGTGCCGCTTATCTTGGTTTTACCTTTTTTTTCGACCGGACTAATGGGGATTCCGCGTTTATAACTCTGGGTATATATTGTACCGTCACGATAGACTTCGGCGCTTAGCCACTCAGAAAGCGCGTTTACGACGGAAACTCCGACGCCGTGCAAACCGCCCGAAACTTTATACGAGCCCTTATCGAACTTACCGCCGGCATGCAGAATCGTCATCACGACCTCTAGAGCTGACTTCTTTTCTTCCTTATGAATGTCGACCGGAATTCCTCGGCCATTGTCCAATACACTAATTGAGTTGTCCATATGAATGGTTACTATAATCTTGTTACAAAAACCGACCAGCGCTTCATCTATCGAATTATCAATGACTTCAAAAACGAGATGATGTAATCCACGCTTACCGGTATCACCGATGTACATGGCGGGACGCTTTCTGACTGCGTCTAATCCTTTAAGAACCGTGATTTTTTCAGCCCCGTATTCGGCTGAGGCGTCCGTTATTTTCATTTCACTTACCGTAAGACTATCTCCTTTAGGCGGTTGTCCTGTAGCCGCTCGTTAACCTGTTTTAATATTTCTTCCTTGCGAAAGCTAAGCTCATTGCGCCAGACCGGCGAATCCACTCTGACGAACAATTTGCTATAAGCAATTTTCTCCGGGGTGGCATGTTTAGCAATAAGTTCCCCGACTATATCACTCCAGATGAAAAAAACCTCATTTTGGCGGACCGGTTTTTCGATTTTGTAGATTTTTAGCATTTTGGCGATTGCTGTACCCAGGGATTCCAAGATTAGGCCTCTCCAATATTGAGATTTATTATCTTATATTTATCCGCAATGTTTTTAAAACCATATTTCTTTAATTCTTTAATGTCGGTCGACGTTATTAGAGTTTGATTATTTTCACCGATTTCCTCAACTATCTTGCGACAATGCTTGCGATCCAGAAAAGCGAACAGGTCGTCAAATAGAAATATGATCCCCTCGTTCTTGTGAGACTCAAGATAGGCGCCTTCGGCCAGTTTTAGGGCAATCAAAACCAATTTGTGTTCACCCTGCGAGCCGATCTGGCGAATTTCTTTGCCATTATAATTAACGCTGATTTCATCCAATTGTGGACCGCAACTGGTACGACCGTTAATCTCGTCGCGATAAAATCTTTCCTTCAGATTTTTCAAAAATACGGTTGTAAAATTATGGCTGGAGGCCTTTATATTACACTTAATACCAATTTCCACTTGCCCGTTAATGTGGCAAATCCGTTCGAAAATTGCTTTGAACAATGGTTCAAATGTAACCAGAAATGAGTGCCGACCTTCAAATAATTTCCCGCCTAGTCTTGCAAGTATCTCATCTTGAGCTTCGAAATAGGCATCATAATGGTGACGGTTTTTCTCGCGATAGTTATTCAATACCGTGTTCCTCTGAGAGAGACGGCGTTTATATTCTATTAGGTTTAAAAAATAATTGTGATCGGTTTGGGAAATAATACGATTAATGAAATTGCGTCTTTCAGCCGGCCCGCCTTCAGTAATTTTCTGTAATCCCGGTGACAGGATAACCACCGGGGCAAAACCTACAATATCGGTATATCTTTTTATACGATTCTTATTTAAAATAAAACTACGGCCCTCTGTTTTAGAGTGATTCATGTTAAAAAGATATTCCTTACTGCGATTATCCGAAAATTCTCCAAAGATGCTAAAATAATCCGCCTCGTAGTTGACCGACTCATTATCGTTATTGGTTCTAAAACTTTTTGTCAGAGACAAGTAATGTATTGCCTCCAGAATGGAAGTTTTACCGCTCCCATTATCTCCTTTTATAAAATTTGTTTTATTGTGGAATTCAAAAAAAGAATTGTTATATCTTCTAAAATTCACAAGTCTCAGGTTTCTCAAAATCATTAACAATCATCTTCAGCCGAGTAATCTATTTAGGATTGGTATATTACTCACTCAGCCTAATCGGCATTAAAAGCATAATCAGTTCTTCGTTTTCAACCTGACTCTCGGGTAATACCAGGCTGGCACTGATTGAAGTTTTCAATTTCAAAGATACGGTTTTCGTGTCAACATTCTTTACAATCTCACGGAGATATTCGGCATTAAAGCCAATATTTAAATCATCACCTTCATAAATAATATCAAGAGTTTCATTAGCTGAAGATCTTGACTCCTGGTCTATCGTATTTATTTTTGACAATTCCCTGTTTAGGCTGATCGATATCTGATGGGTAGTTTTATTGGAAAAAATTGATACCCTTCTCAGTACAGCCGTCAGGTATTTAACGTCGGCGGTCAGCAGTTTGTCGTTATCATTTGGAATAACACTCTCATAATCCGGAAAATGTTCATCAATTATTCTCGAAAGAATCATTGTCGAATCAGTTTCCATCATAACATGATTTTCGCCAATAACGATGTTGACTTTACCTTCATCCGTAAGATAGGTAGAAATTAGATTTAGAAATTTGACCGGAATAATTATTTCGCGTTCATATTCTGAGGACTTAAAATCCTTTCTTATAAGGCAGACCAGGCGGTGTCCATCAGTAGCTACTGTTCTTAGTTCATCTTTTCTAACCTGAAATAGTACCCCGGATAATGAGGGTTTAAGCTCGTCTCTACTGACCGCAATTACCGTCTTCTGGATCATTCTTGACAAAACTTTAGAGTCGATCTCAATATTATTTTTCTTAGTAAGGCTCGGCATCTCAGGAAATTCTTCGCCCGGCCGTCCCATTATCTCATATTTACCTTTACCCGCCGTAATAATTATTACCCCATCATCTGAAGATGTCAGGTCCATATCGCCTTCTTCAACCTCATTGACAATATCATAAATGATGCGGGATGGAATAGCAATATTACCATCCTTTTTACCATTAACCTGAAACGTCGTACTTAATGTAATTTCTATATCGGATGCTCGCAAAGTCAAATCGTTGTTATTTAAAACAAACAAAACACTATTTAATATCGGCATTGTAGATCTTATGGGAGCTACCTTAGAAACTTTATGAAGATGGGAAAGAAGTAAATTTTTACTGACAGAAAACTGCATATTCTATCTCCTTACTTTGATTATTTTCATAGGGAAATTTTATCAATAATTAGTCTTTTTTACAAGTAATTTAAAATGTCTTAGAAAATAAGAATTTTTATTTATCTGGAAGATTAAAATAGAAAAAAGTCTATTAATCTAATAATGAAGTTATTTTGTTGGTAAGATAGGTTTTCTGTAGTAGAAAAAGATCAATATAATCTCACCGAAAGTTTGTTAATAAAATGTTTGTAAGTTTAATAAAATAACAAAATTCAAGTATTACCGGTCTGCTTTCGAATCCAATGTGAATTATCAACAAAAAACAAAGAAAATACTAACCTATTAATAAGCAACTTTTACATCAATGAAAACACTTTTTTTCAATTCATCAAGCCATTCTTTGTAAAGTAGGTTTTTCTTGTTTTCCAGCGCAAATCTTTCGATAGTTAACCAAGTATCATCATAAATATTATTTAGTTTTAGGATGTAAAAACCGGCGGTAGTCTCAAATACTGGGCTTACCTCTCCGACTTTTATATCGTTTAAGACATTGACAAAATCACTATTCTCAATCTGATCTTTTGGAATACGTCGGATACGACCTAATGTAACCTTGGCATTCGTTTCGTCACTATATCTGACGACCGCAGAATCAAAGGGGAGTTCGTTATTTAATATTAAATTGCGAACAATATCGGCGAAATTATTTCTATCGTTAAAATTTTGGTCGGACAATTTGACTTTTATTAAAATGTGGCGCGCGTTGATATTTTCACCTTTACGGTCAATCATCTGAATTATATGGTATCCGAAATCAGTCTTAATAACAGGACTGATTTCACCCGGCGTTAAAGAAAAGGCGACTTCTTCAAAGCTCTTAATAAAAGCGCCCCGCTTGATATAACCCAGTTCGCCACCATATGGCGCACTGGCTTCGTCTTCTGAAAATTTCCGGGCTAATTCTTTGAAGTCAGAGTCATTTTTTATTAATGTGTAAAGAGAATCAATCAGGCGCCGGGCTTCAAGATCTTCTTGTGGACCGGGGGTAATTTTAAATAATATGCCGCTAAAATCAAGGGACGGCGGAATAGGCGGAAGGCTGTCTTTATAAGTTTGATAAAAAGCTTCTACCTCGGAACGTGAAATAGTTATCTTGTTAAATTTTTCTGAACGTAGTTTTTCTACGATAAGTTGATCTTTAAATACGGGGCGATAATCTCTTTTTATTTTAGCCATAGGAGCCCCCATTAACATTTCAGCATTCTCTTCCGAGCCAGCCTGTTCTATTAGCATATCGACACGCTGGTTTAGCGCAGTTTCAACCTCTCGATCTTTGACCTCAACGGTTTCAATCCTGGCCTGCTCGAGGAGAACGTTTTCATCAATGAGTGAATTTAGGATATTGCATTTGATTGTATAATAAGCCAAGGTGTCGCGGCTCGGATTAATGTTCATTTGAGAAGCCGTAATGCGGGCAACCTGTTCAACCTCACTGAGAAGGATAATATTATTTCCAACTATTGCGGCGATACCATCAAAAACGGCTTGTGAAAAAAGAAGATTGAATAAAAAGGGAATCGCAATCAGGACCTTACTTTTCATCTGGAACCCATAAAAGTCATTATATTTTCGTCTTTAATTTCATAATTAGCATCCTGGAGCAGACTATCAACCAGGTGATCGTATTGTTCGTGGATCTTTTTACTGGTTAGAAGCTGATTGATTTCATCACGCACCTCATCAATGCTTCGCGCTGATCCGGCCGAATAACGCGCCAGAACATCGACAATATGAAACCCGTATGGCGAAGCTATCGGCCCGATAATCGAGCGAGGCGAGGTTTCAAAAATGTTGCGGTCAATTTCTCCCAGAGATTCACCGCGCCGCACCACTGCGGTCTCAAATTCATATTTACGGTAAAATGAATCGAGGGCTGACTTATTTCGCGCGGCCAGGGCCGATTTGATCGCCATAGCGTCATTGAAATCTTGGACCAGAACGTGTACTATTTTAGCCTCGTCGCGATCGCGGATGTAACTGCATTTATTTTTAAAGTAGTAATCGCGAATCTCGCTTTCGTCAATACTGACACTGGTTTGTAAGTAATAACGTACATATGAATCGATCGTCAAATCGCGGTAAAAGTCGGCCACTTTGGCGCGAACACCCTCCTCTCGATCGAAATGATATTGCCGCGCCTTCTGATACAAAATTTCCTTGTTTAGCCAGGTGGAAACAAACGAATTAAGATAGTTTTTATCGACATTTTTTGATAAGCCACCATCTGGCAACATGCGACTCAAATCTTCGTTGGTCAAATAGGAGTTACCCACCCGGGCAACATAGTCTTCCCGGTGATTAGAACAGGCCGCGTAAAACAATACTAACATAATTAAAATATTGAACTTATGCAATTAAAGACTCCATTATATAATTATTAAAAATTTAGCCATTCAAAAATTATTCCGTATTCCAAACTATATACCACAAGAAATTTGTTCTGATGACAGGTTTAACGGCAAACGAGCTTTTTTGTTCTAACATTGATAAATCGCATTGAATCCTGCTATCTGGTGGAATCGTATACAAGCATTATAAGTTAAGAGTGTCTGTGAGTAGATTCAAGAAGCAAATGATTTTATCGAATATATTATCGATTTTATAATAAATAGTAAGATGTAATGTATCATGGGGATTAAGTTTATATGATAAGCCAAGGACGCCGACCGATCGCTGTAATGACTCAAAGAAAATTGCGTTGGATACCGGGGTAAAGGAATCATCCCAGATTATATTTGATGAACGATCGGAAATAGTAATTTTTTTTATTCCGAGCGTAGCGGCCAATAGGCGGACCTTACTGACATTCAATAGGGTCACGGCTTCATCGGGCAACCTACCGTAAATATCGCGAATGTTAATGGAAATGTTATCTACAGTCGTCAGTCTTTCGGCGACCGAAAGTTGCCGGTAGTATTCAAGTCGGATCGAAGGATCGGTTATATAGTTATCCGGAAAAAAAGCCGGAAGCGGGCAGAAAACTTCCGTATCGGGCCGGTTTCTCGGTGGGCCGGGCGATTCAATCCCCTTGCTAGCTTCAATGGATACGCGCAGGAATTTCATGTAAAGTTCGTAGCCAATTGCCCCAATATTGCCACTTTGCGACGAACCGAAAAGATTTCCGGCGCCCCGGATTTCAAGATCCTGAAGAGCCACACTATATCCCGAGCCAAGGGCGGTATATTTTTTAATGGCCTGGAGCTTCTTTAAGGCCTCCGGTTTAATGCGAGAAGATTCGGGAACGATCAGATAAGCATAGGCCCGCCGACTGCTACGCCCGACCCGACCGCGCAACTGATACAATTGGGCAAGGCCGTAGTGATGAGCCTTGTTAATGAAAATGGTATTGGCATTCGGTATATCGATACCCGATTCGATTATGGTCGTCGTAACCAGAATATTAATTTCGTTCTGAATAAAAGCCGCCATCGTTTTCTCAAGCTCCCTTTCGTTCATCTGTCCATGTGCGTATGCGATACTGACTTCCGGCAAGTCCTGTGATATTTTATGACAAACAGCGGCGATGGATTTTATATCGTTATGGACGAAAAAGACCTGGCCGCCCCGCTTAATTTCCCGCATAATTGCATTCTTAATGACATTAAGATCAAACAAAATGACCTCGGTGATGACTGGCAGGCGCGATATGGGCGGAGTATTAATAACAGAAAAGTCACGGGCTCCAATTAGCGAGAAATGCAAAGAGCGCGGTATTGGTGTAGCCGAAAGCGCTAAAACGTCGATTGATTCGCGCAAGAATTTGATACGCTCTTTAGCTTTGACGCCGAAACGGTGTTCTTCGTCAACGATAAGTAGTCCAAGATCTTTAAAAGCTATGTCTTTTGATAACAGGCGATGGGTGCCAATTACGATGTCGATCCGGCCATCAGCCAAACCGCGGATAACCAGGTTTTGTGTTTTACGCGAAACGAAACGGGAAATGAGAGCGATTTTAACCGGATATTTTTCAAGACGACGATTGAAAACAGCATAATGTTGATCCGCCAGAATTGTAGTCGGTACGAGCACCGCCACCTGTTTTGATCCAGAAATTGCTTTGAAGGAAGCCCTTATGGCAACTTCGGTTTTACCGAAACCGACATCTCCACACAGAAGGCGGTCCATAGGACGCGCACGCTCCATATCTTCTTTAACGGCTCGAATCGCAGCGAGCTGGTCGGGAGTTTCTTCGTAGATAAACTCCGATTCCATCAGGTTTTGAAACTCAGAATCAGGCGGAAAACTAAAACCTGGAGTAGTGATTCTTTTAGCATATAGATCAATCAGCTCTTTGGAGATTTCATCAATAGCACGATGAGTTTTAAGTTTGGCGCGCTCCCAATCGGTGGTTCCCAATTTGTTGAGATTGGGAGGATTTTTCGGATCGCCGAGATACTTTTGGACATAATTAAGTTTCTCAAGCGGAACGAATACTTTATCGCCGCCCTGATATTCTAAACAGAGACACTCGCGAACAGAACCAAAGGCCGAAATTTTATGCAAGCCGACAAAGCGCCCGATACCGTAATTAAGATGCACCATAGAACTGCCACGTGAGACTTCATGGGGATTGAATTTTTCCACGGGAATCTCGAGAGCATACCTTTTGAAGAAATTTACTCTGCGTTCGCGTTTGAAAATCTGATGATCGGTATAAAAATAAAGCCCGGAATCGGGGAGTTCAGAACCGGCCGAAACCGAAAGATCGAGAAAATCGATACCATCAAAATCCAACAATTCGCGCAAACGTTTAACCTGGGCAGAGTTGGCACAAAACAGGGTTATCTTGGCATTGGGGCTGACGGCAATGATTGAACCAAGATGCTCCCTAAAATCTTTAATTGAGGCCAATGGCGGCGACGGATTAACGTGAAAGTTAAAGTCTGCGGAAAGCAGGTCATAATGCTTGATCAGATTAAAAGTGCTTAAAATAGGTGCAAAACGGGAGAAATAATCATTTTCAGATAGACCAAATTTATCGGCATGCAGACATATAATCACAGCATCCTCCGGCAGATATGAAAAGATCGTCGTAATATCCTCGTCTTTCGTAGAAGCGGAAGCCGGAGTCTGAATACTAAGGGCAGAGATACTATTTATCGAGAGCTGAGAATCCGGATTAAAGGTCCGAATTGATTCGATTGTATCTCCGAAAAATTCAATCCGGTAGGGAAGCAATGACTCAGGCGGAAATAGGTCAATGATACCACCCTTGACACAATAATCGAAAGGGCTTTCGACTACCGGGGCCAAAACGTAGCCGAGCTCGATCAGGTTGGCCAACAATTCATTGCGTTTAACGATGTCATTGACTGCATAGGAGCGTGTGTTTTTATTAAAAATTTCAGGTTTGGGAAATTTTGTATCAAGTGCTGAAAAGGTGGAAATGATTAAGGACTTTTCCCGGGAAGTTAGACGCCGCAGAACGTCATTGATAAAATAGGTATTAAGAGACTCGACATCAGAGAATAAAAATGATGAATTCGGCGGTTCGGGCAAAAATGAAACCGAATCTTCGGAGTTAAAGACCTCTAGATCGTCGCGGATGTATTCGGCTTCATTTGCGTCGTGAGTTATCAGCAGGACCGTTTTATTTATTTTTTTATAGAAAGTATAAACGAAAAGAGCAATGGAAAATCCCGTCAAACCGGCAATTGAAAAGGTGGTTTTGGATTCGTTGAATGTTTTTAGTAAAGCGCTGAAATTCGTGGTGGCCGAAAATGACGAGAGAGATTTGTAGATCCATTCGTTGTTATGTTTCACGTTGAACGGCGCTTATGAAGCAGAAAGTAGAGCGAGGCAATGTCGGCCGGAGAAACACCCGGAATCCGAGAGGCCTGACCGAGTGTTTGGGGGCGATTGCGGTTCAATTTTTCACGGGCTTCGTTGGTCAGCGGTCGAGCGGTATTGTAATCGAATTCAATGGGAATATTAATATTTTCATTTTTGAGCATCGATTCAACTAGCGCCAGACTATGTTTGATGTAACCATCATATTTGACGTCGCACTCAATCTCTTCCGGGAGACCAGGAAAAGTAGCAAGGCGGCCTTTCACTTCTGGTGTAATAAATGGTAATAAGGAGGCGAAATTAATATTGGGCCGGCAGAGTAATTTATATAAACTGACGCTACCGCGAGCACGACCCTGTCCGACGTCGGCAAGAATTTGTGTAGCCTTGTCAACGGAAAGATTGGTCGAGGACAAATAGGTAATAATATTATTGATGGTATTCTCTTTCAGGCGAACCCGCTCGGCCCGAGGAGCGGGTAGCAGACCGACTTCGCGACCTTTTTGTGCAAGACGCCGGTCGGCATTATCAAAGCGTAATATCAGGCGGTGTTCAGCGCTTGAGGTGAACATGCGGTAAGGCTCGACCGGACTCTTCGTAATTAAGTCATCAATCAGAACCCCGATGTAGGCTTCATGTCTTTGAAGAACAAGTGGCACACGGCCTTGGATCTTGAGGGTGGCATTAATACCTGCCATTAAGCCCAGTGCGGCCGCCTCTTCATAACCGGAGGTGCCGTTAATTTGACCCGCCAGATAAAGACCACCGATTAGTTTTGTCTCAAGAGAATTTTTAATTTGATAAGAGGGGAAAAAATCATATTCAATCGCATAACCGGGCTGGATAAATTCTGATTCTTCCAGTCCGGGGACCGTTCTTAAGGCGCCCTTCTGAACCTCGGCCGGCAGGCTGGTCGCGAATCCATTTACGTAATATTCGCCACTGTTTAGCCACTCCGGTTCTAAAAAGATTTGATGTGATAAATGCTCTTTAAAACGGACACATTTATCTTCAATGCTTGGACAATATCGCGGACCAATCCCCTTGATTTTTCCCGAAAATAAGGGTGACCGATCAAGGTTGTTCAGAATAAATTTATGGGTTTTAGAATTAGTATGGGTCAGGAAACAAGGGATGTTGGGTGGTGCAAAATTAACAGTGTGGAACGAAAACGGCACGGGGTTAAGGTCACCAAAATGTGGGGCTGTCTTCGAAAAATCGATAGATGTGGTGGAAATACGTGGTGGCGTACCGGTCTTGAGACGGCCGGATAAGATACCGTGCTCCCGGAGTGATTCGGTGAGACCGGTAACGCACTCTTCGTCAAGTCGACCGCCGTGATGATGTTGCATTCCAATGTGGATTAGACCGTTCAGAAAGGTGCCACAAGTTAGGATAACGGCTTGGCAAAGAATATCACCGGCGCGCTTCAAACGAATGCCTGCGATGGTATTCTTATTTACGATTATACGAGTGGCGGTATCTTCCTTGACCCTTAAACCGGCTTGGTCCAATAAGACTTTTCCGGCTAACCGTGAATACTGCAACTTATCGGCCTGGGCACGCGGTGACCAGACCGCCCGCCCTTTGGATTTATTCAGCATTTTGAATTGGATTCCGGTTCGATCAATCAAACGCGCCATTTCTCCGCCAAGCGCATCAATTTCAGCTACGAGATGACCCTTGGAAAGCCCACCAATGGAAGGATTACAGGACATTCTGGCAATTGATGAGAGGGTTTGTGTAACAAGAAGGGTTGACAATCCCAGTCGCGCCGCGGCCAGAGAGGCTTCCAGCCCGGCGTGTCCTCCTCCGATAACTACAATATCATAATCTGTTTGTTTCATGTGAAACGGCTATTTGCCAATACAAAAATTCTTAAAAATGTTGTCCAAAATCTCGTCAGTTGAATGGCCTCCGAGAATTTTATCGTATTCATCCAGTGCTTGGCGCAAATCTGCTATAATAATCTCTGGAGACAGGTTGTATTTAAGATGCTTTTTGGTCGTGAGTAGAAATCCGCGGGCCGCCCGGAGATTTTGGGCGTGTCTCTGGTTGGTTATAACGAGACTATCATTCGGTTCGGTCAAACTAGCAATTATTTTCACGATCTGTTTTGTGATGTCATTAATTCCGAGGCGTTTTTTGGCCGATACCAGAACACTGGTTTGCTTCGCGAATTGCTTACGGTATTTTTGGATGTTATCATTTGTAGCGAGATCTATTTTATTGATTACAATAATGGCGTTTTTATAGTAATCTTTCCACTCTCTTTTTATAGGTTTGGTTACATCGACGACAAAAAGGACAACATCGGCTCTTCTGATGCTTTCTAGGGTGCGCTTGATTCCGATTATCTCAATGGGATTTTTGGTCTTTCGGAGGCCTGCCGTGTCAAGCAAACGCAACATATAGCCGTCGGCCCGTATGGTTTCCTCAAGAGAATCGCGGGTCGTTCCGGGGTATTGAGTAACGATAGCACGCTTCTCGTTTAGAAAAGCGTTCAAGAGACTCGATTTTCCACTATTGGGCGGTCCAATAATGGGTACCAGAGCGCCCTGCTTAAGTATTTTACCGCAAGAATATGACGCAAGCAGTTTATTATTGTTTTTTAATATATTAGTGAGCTTTTCAGACAACTCCTGCGGGGATAATTGATTGATCTCATTCTCGGAAAAGTCAAGTTCTAATTCAAGAATAGATATAAGATCTATGATTTCATTGCGCAGAGATTTAATTTCCCGCCCGATCGATCCTTCAAGCAACTGCATCGCGGCCCGATGAGCAGATTGGGTTTGAGCAAATACTAGGTCGGCGACCGCTTCGGCTTGAGTCAGATCGATTTTACCATTGATAAAAGCCCGGCGCGTGAATTCACCCGGTTGAGCCAGCACAGCTCCTCGCCGGTTACAAAGTTCGACAATTCTGTTTATAATGTAAGGACTGCCATGGCAGCTAATTTCGACCAGATCTTCGCCGGTGTAGGAGACAGGCGCCTTAAAAAAGGTAGCCACTACATTATCGAGAATATCACTTTCATCGAATAGATAAAGATTTTGGGCAATTCGGGGGATGAGTCTGGCGGGTGGTTTAGTAAGCTGATAAAATATATCTAAAGATCGTGGGCCGGAAAGTCGTAAAATTGCCAACGCGCCGAGTCCCGGCGGAGTCGATAGGGCAATAATCGTTGGTTCAGAAGACATAAGCTCATGAGAAGTTAGCGACGCTTCATTTTTAGTTGATACTGCCGCAAATTTTCGAGGGTGCTTTTGCGGGCCTTCTTGGGTTTGGGTTTCGGAGGAAAATATTGTTGTTGGATGATTGAAAGGACATTGTAAAGAGTGTAGTACAGATTGAGTCCCGATGGAAATTGATTAAACAGCAGGAAGAAGAAAATGGTCATAAAATACATCATGACTTTCTGTTGTTGATTCCCGGACGCACCGGAGATTTTTTGCTGCACGAACTGCGAAAGCGCCATAATAATGGGAAGTACATTAACCTGGTTTCCATAGATCGGAATAGAAAAGGGTAGAGTAAAGATTGTATCGGGTGCCGATAAATCTGTAATCCAGAAAATGAAAGGCGCCTGTCGTAGTTCTATAGTAGTTCTAAACACAATAAAAAGTGCCCAAAGGATCGGCATTTGTAACAATATTGGTAGACATCCACCCATAGGATTGATACTATGTTCGCGAAATAATCTCATCTTTTCAGCATTTTCACGCTGTGGGTCTGAGCCGTATTTTTCATGTAACAGGGCGAGTTGTGGTTGGAGTTTTTGCATCTCCTTCATCGAGCGAGTGGAGCTGTTCGTTAGGGGGGTCAGGACTATTTTTAATAAAACAGAAAAAATTATAAGGACCCAGCCATAATTAGGAATTAACCGATGCATTGCGGTGAACACCCACAAAACGCCCTTGCTGATCGGCCGGATGATACTAAAACCGAAATTCATTAGTTTGTCAAAATTCGGCGCGACATCCTTAATAATATTGTAATCAAGGGGCCCCAGAAAAATATCAACCACGGATGGCGCAACAGCACTCAGTGTTAGATACATATTGAAAATTTTTTGGAAGTCCTTGCCCTTTAATGGAACCCCGACAGCTGTCAGGTGATAACCCTCAGCCGGACGACGAGGGATAAAAGCCACCGTAAAATATTTGGTTTTTATGGCGGTCCATTGAGTGGCCCCAGTTAGATTGGTCTGACTATTCTTTCCAGGCTTGACATCCAGATTATCTGTTTCTCCACCACCTGAAGCGGAAGCACGTGAATAAAAGGCATCATCTTTGATCAGGGCTTCGGTATAGGCCATACCACCCTCCCAGACCAGATCGTACTTATCGGCCGCCATATTATCTCGGATTCCCCCAAGATCATTATAAGATTGGATGAGATATTGATTGCCCCAAAAAGTGAACGCCCGCTTAACAAGTATATTGTTGCCGGACCCCAGCATGAAATTAATTGTTAAACTATCTTTTTCAGATAGGCGAAAGTAATTTTTATCGTCCTTAGTGCGCCCGGTAAAAATGGTGAAGTTTTGATCCAAAAGAATGGAGTCGCCCTCACTCCCGATATATTTTATGGAAAGCCGACTGGCTTCGTTAGCCGGTATTAATTCGACAAAACTGGTATCGTCGTCGGAAATTTTGTTATAGTTTTTTAAAATTACACTTATTATTGTACCGCCGCCCAGCGAGGACATCTTGAGGCAGTAAAGATCGGTTTCAATGGTAAGGGTGTCTACCCGGCCGATTAGTGTTCTTTCTACAGGATTAGTATGGCTTGTCGCCTTTCTATTTTCTGCGGTCGTCGAGAGAGTGTCTTGATAAGGTATAATTTTAGTTGATCCGGTTTCGCGGACAGTCTCTGTGGTTGTATCGGATGATCTCCTCGAGATGGTTTTAAAATAATATGGCATTGCCATTATTATTATAAAAATCAGTATGAAGCCGAGAATAGATTTTCTGTCCATTTTTTATTCCTTTATAGTTGGAACAGGATCGTAGCCACCGGGATGATAGGGATGACATTTTAGAATTCTGATGGTTGAAAGCCAGAAGGCCTTAAAGAATCCTAATTTACCGAAGGCCTCAATGGCATATTGAGAACAGGTCGGCGTAAAGCGACAAGCTGCGGGAAACAACGGTGATATTAATAAACGATAAGCCTTAATGATAAATATAAAAAGGATATTATGGAGTTTCATCTGGACAAGCTATTGATGTTGGTTTCTAAAAGCTCTCTTAAGACGGCCACATCGATCTTTTGCGGCTTTTGCAATACCGTGACTGCCACGGCGGCCGGGTGTGGGCATGAAGGTTTGCAGAGACGAAAAGACTCTCTGATTTTGCGTTTATAGGCATTCCTTTGAGCCGCTTTTCCGGAAGTTCTTTTGATTGTAACCGATAGCTTCCAATCGAGTTGTAGCAAAATAGAGATATAAAGGTCGTTGTATCTTATCGTTTTTCCCCGGTTGATAATCTGTTCGCGCTTATCCCAGTTGACAAGTCGTTCTTCTCGCGGTAGGTTAGGCCGATAGGACCTTGCGCCCCTTGGCGCGTCTTCTGGCCAGGGTTTTTCTGCCACCATTAGTACTCATTCTTTTGCGAAATCCGTGATCGTTTTTTCTTTTGCGGTTACTTGGTTGAAAAGTTCTTTTCATTTTTCCTCGTTCTTTTTAAACCCGCCTAATTTAACTTTTTTAACCAGATTATCAAGGCCTTTATTGCAGGCCCGGAAAATGTGAATTTTAAACTTTTTCTTGCTAATTACTTGCAAGCGTTTATCTTATTATGTGGATTAAATGGTGCTTGTTGACAACTTGTTGATAACGTGGCGGGGACTCCATTGTGTATCGGTTTAATAAGGGATAGTTTGGTCTTTAAAAAACAACGGTTCTGTTTTTAAAAAAATTATGTGGTCAAATTTTTATTGTTTTTACCGAGGATATTTCTATTTTTACATCAGATTTTTTTGCTTTCATTTAAGTCGGATGTGCATTATTACTGAGGGCGGAAGAAATAGATTTTTAGATACTTGATGGTTATGTTGACAACTCACATTATAAACAGAAATGATGATGACTGAAACACAAAATTGTAGTAATGTTTGGGCTAATTGCCTCGAAAGAATGCGGAAGAATGTTCCCCAACAAACATTTGATACTTGGTTTGCTCCCATGAAAGCCATATCGCTTACTGATAACACATTATTTTTACAGGTTCCCAATAAATTTTTTTACGATTGGATAGACAGTCATTACAGGGATATGATTCTTAACTCAATCAAGGAAGTGACCGGTAATGGTTACGGAGTAAATTATACGGTATTGTTAGGCGGAGAATTGGAAGGAGATAACAGTTCGCATGAACAAAATGTAAATAAAACTCTACCCACCATACCGGAAAGCGACGTAAAAATTGGTATGATCGAGCAGGGTACACGTTTAAATGAACGATATATTTTTGAAACTTACGTTGTGGGAACTTCTAATCAATTTGCCCGAGCGGCCGCAATAGCGGTAGCCAACGCACCGGGCCGGACTTCATTCAACCCACTGGTTATTTATGGGGGTACCGGTCTCGGAAAGACCCATTTATTGCAAGCAATAGGCAATGAAGTCTTGCGAAGCGGTCGTGTTAGGAAAGTAGTATATGTATCCAGCGATACATTTACTCTGGATTTTATTGCGGCGGTACAGAAAAATAAGACGACTGAGTTTTCTAGATATTATCGAAGCGTGGATATGCTTTTACTAGATGATATACAGTTTTTCCAGAACAAAGAACAAACGCAGGAACAATTTTTTCATATCTTCAATGACTTATATCAACATCATAAACAGATTGTATTAACGACTGATAAGCCACCGATAGAATTGCGCGGACTTCAGGAACGACTGCTTTCCCGCTTTCAGTCCAGCCTGACGGTTGATATCCAGCCTCCGGATCTGGAAACGAGAATCGCGATATTGCAGAAAAAGGCTAATGATGACGGACTGGATATACCCTTTGAAGTAATTGAATATATATCGATGAATATTCGGTCGAATATTAGAGAGCTAGAAGGGGCTCTAATTCGTTTGTTGGCCTATTCCTCCCTGATCAGGGTCGATATCGATATTAATCTTACCCAGCGGGTCTTGAGAGAAATGCTGGGAGCGCGACATATCTCGGTAGTATCAATTGAAAACGTTCAGAGTGCGATCAGCAGCGCTTTTAAAATTAATCTAGATTCTTTAGTTGGCAAGGGCCGAACCAAGGAGGTGGCCGAAGCCCGTATGGTTGCCATGTATTTAACGCGTGCTCACACAGATCTTTCTCTCAAGACAATTGGGTTATACTTTGGCGGACGCGACCATTCAACCGTGGTTCATGCCTGCCGTTGGGTCGAGTCGCGCCTGCAGGAAGATCCGATCTTCGCGCGCCAGATTAATGATTTAAAAGCCAGATTATCTCAAAACATTTAAACACTCTCATAGCCACAGATGACGATCTAGACTGCGATACTGGATTGCTTCGCTGATATGAACCGGCAGAATCTGTTCAGAATGACTAAGGTCGGCAATTGTTCTGGATACTTTCAGAATTCGGTCATAAGCTCGGGCGCTGAGTCCGAGCTTGGTGATGGCATTTCGCAACAGATCTTCACAGACCCTGTCTATTCCGCAGAAACGTCTTATCAGGCGTGATTCCATATGGGCATTGGCGAAAACACCCTTTAGGTCCCGGAAACGTTCGACCTGCCTTAGACGGGCGGCCTGAACACGTTCGCGGATTAATTCAGATGATTCTCCGGGTTCTTTAGTGGCCAGTTCGGCAAATTTTACGGCCGGCACTTCAATATGGATATCTATACGATCTAATAGTGGGCCAGAGATACGCGCCATATATTTTTGGATTTGTTGCTGGGTGCAAGTGCATTGATTGTGAGGATCGGTAGCGTAACCACAGGGGCAGGGATTCATAGCGGCTACCAGCATAAATGAAGCCGGATAAGTCAGTGATAACATCGCCCGTGAAATGGTAACGTAACCGTTTTCGAGCGGTTGGCGCAATACTTCTAAAACGTTCTTTTTGAACTCCGGCAATTCGTCTAAAAAGAGGACCCCATGATGACTTAGACTTACCTCACCGGGACGCGGAAATTTTCCCCCTCCGACGAGCGCCGCGTCCGAAATTGTATGGTGTGGAGCCCGGAAAGGGCGTGTTGCCACAATGCCTTGCCCCGCAGGTATTAAACCTACCACGGAATGGATTTTTGTGGTTTCGAGAGCCTCTTCCAAGGTTAAATTTGGTAAAATAGTTGGAATACGCCTGGCTAGCATAGTTTTACCCGAACCAGGCGGTCCGATCATGATAATATTATGCCCGCCAGCGGCGGCAACCTCGAGTGCTCGCTTGACATGTTCCTGCCCCTTTACGTCGGAAAAGTTGATCGGATATATACGATGTTCCTCAAAAAGGGAGCGGACATCAACCCGAGTGGGTTCTAGACCTATCTGGTTTTCCAGGAAAGCTATTACCTCCCGGAGCGATTTGACACCAATTATTTCTAAATCGCCGGTTATGGCGGCTTCGCGGGCGTTCTGTTCGGGTAGAATAATACCCTTAATTCCGGAATTACGTACCGAGACTGAGATTGGCAGGGCCCCCTTGATTTCGCGAAGCGATCCATCCAAAGAGAGTTCACCTAGAAAGATATATTCGTCGAGTCTTTTTTTATTAATTAAATCTGCGGCACCCAGAATTCCGATAGCTATTGGTAAATCAAAAGAACTCCCTTCCTTTTTTATATCGGCGGGTGCAAGGTTTACAACAATTTTATTGCTCGGTATATGATAGCCGAGGTTTTTAATGGCCGACCAGACCCTTTCTTTACTTTCGCGCACAGCCCCCTCAGGGAGACCTACGGTAATGAAAGCCGGTAATTGGGCGCCACTCAGATTGGACTCGACCTCTACTATGTAAGCGTCAATTCCCAGCACAGCCGCGCTTTTAACAATTGAGAATTTTGTCATGTTTTCCCCCTTCACTTGTCTGAATTATATCCCATCCATCAGTTGCGACGAATGGGTGAATATTTATTGATTAGGCATAAGTAACTCTTGGTAGATGAAATTACTGTTTTTCACGATAACGCTTTTTGTACTGAGCTATTTCACGTGCCATAGTATCACAAACGTTGTCGCGACAGGTTTTTGCGGCGACTTTTATAGCGTTGGTTATAGCCTTGGCCCGACTGCGACCATGAGCCTTTATGACAATTTTTCTAAATCCAAGGAGTGGTGCGCCCCCATATTCAGAATAGTCGGTTACTTCTTTTAGCTGTTTGATACCGCTAGAGAGGGCCAGCAGGCCAAGCATCCAAAGGAAGCGACGCTTAAAAGCATCTCGACCAAGACCGGAAAGCGTTTCGGCTATTCCCTCGACGGTTTTCGTTACGATATTGCCGACATAGCCTTCGGTTACTACCACATCGGCCAATCCACGGAGGATTTCGTTGCCCTCGATATTTCCGATAAAATTTAGGCTCTTTTGAGATTTAAGCATTGCATAAGCTCGCGTAAGCATATCACCGCCCTTATGAGCTTCTTTGCCAATGTTTAATAGTGCCACCGTCGGATCCTTTACCCCCTTAATGTCCGAAGCATATATTTTTCCCATAATAGCAAATTGCACCAGATCCTCAGCTGAACAATGTACATTAGCCCCAATATCAAGCAACAAAGCGAATGAGTCTTTCCGCCCCTGCTCATTCCGGGTTGGATAGACGGTGGCGATAGCAGTCTTATGAACCTCGTCTATGCGGAGAATATTTAATGCGGCAGACAGTATGTAGGCCCCGGTATTTCCGGCTGAAACCATACCGTCGGCTTGTCCGTAACCACAGAGTCGAGCCGCAATTAACATTGAGGCGCGCGGCTTTTGACGAACGACGGTTTTGGGATCATCATTATTGAGGACAAATTGTTCAGTATGGATGATCTCGATCTGTTGGGGATTATGATCAGCTTTATCAAGAATGGCTAATATTTTGGGTTTGTCACCTACCAGAATGGTGTTGATAGAAGTTTCTATCGTTGCACGTGCGGTTCCCAGCACTATCTCTTCCGGCGCAAAGTCGCCTCCCATCGCATCGACAGCAATGATGGTATTTAGCAAACCGTCACTTGGATTGTTCATTTGTAGTCTGCAATTGTTTAATCATTTCCGGAATTATGTCGAACAGATTGGCGACTATACCATAATCGCTCACCTTAAATATTGGAGCTTCAGGATCGTTGTTTATGGCAACGATCCATTTTGCAGAAGAAATACCGGCCAAATGTTGCATGGCACCCGAAATTCCGCAGGCGATGTAAAGATCGGGAGTTACGGTCTTGCCGGTTTGACCGACCTGGTGGATTTGCGAAACCCAACCGGCATCGACTATCAAACGGCTGGCGCCGACAGCGGCCCCAATTGTATCGGCGAGCTCTTCAATCAAATGATAATTATCGGATGAACCGATGCCGCGACCGCCCGACACGATGATTCTGGCCTCGGTGAGTGCCGGGCGTTTCGATAAGAGGGGCCTGGTCTCAAGAATTTTTAACGTTTTTGGGGGAATTAAATCTGGGCAGAACTCGACAATGTCTCCCGAGCGCTCATCGATAATGGGCGAGATAGTATTGGCGCGCAGAGTGATATAGACTGGTTTGCGGGTTAATTTTAAATCTGCCATAGCTTTCCCGGCATATACTGGGCGGCGACAAACCAGATCGCCCCCATCTCCCACCGTAACCCTCAGGCAATCGACGGCGATCGATCCGCCGGTGGAGTCGGCTAAGATAGCGGCCGAGTCTCTCAAATCCGGTCGATCTGGAAATAAAATTATTTCCGGTTGTTTTTTCCGCAAGAAATTTTCTAGGACTTTCGCGAATCCTTCCGGCGAGGAAAGTTCAAATCCCGGATTTTTTATGAATACTACCTGGTCGGCCCCATAGCGGCCACATTCTTTGGCGACTGATAAATTTGTCTTTTGGGGCACGACGGCGGTTAGAATGCTATTCGGAGGACTTGCTATCTGACGGCCCAGTGTCAGGCAACCGGCACTAGTTTTTGAAATAGTATCATTTTTACAATCGATAAATGCGTATATTTCCATTGGAGCTCCTGTTAAAGTACCTTGGCTTCTTCGCGCAAACGCCGGATCAATTCCGGCACAGCGCCGATGTCGTTGCCCAGTATGATTCCGACTTGTCGCGCATCCGGAGAATTTAGCCCCACCAACTCCGACACCTGTTCGGGCACCCCGATGTTTGTAGCGATGGTCTCCTTCTTTCTGGCAAGCATGATATCCTTTAGAGACGGAAAGCGCGGTTTATTAAGCCCCTTATCGGTTGTCAACAGACAGGGTAGGGAGCTTTCGTAATGTACGCGCCCAATCTCGGTATCTTTACCGATAACCAGGTGGTCTTCTTTGAATTTTAATTCACAAATTCCGGTAAGGCACGGCCAATCAAGCCTCCGGGCCAATAATGGTCCCACCAAACCATTGCCGGTATCGATCGAAATTTTACCGCAAAAAATCAGGTCGGGACTGAGGGGTTTAATAGCTTCTGCCAGAATGGTCGCTATGGCCATAGAATCGTAGAGTGGCTTATCGTCGATGACCAGGTGTAGTAAGCGATCCGCTCCGAGCGCCAACACTCGCTTTAAGCTAATACTATCCCGTGCCGGCCCAACCGAAATCGCTATAACCTCACCGCCGTTTTGTTCCTTTAATTGCACGGCGGCCTCGATAGCGTATTCATCATAGGGGTTTATATCAAATTTGAGATTTGTAGGATCAATGGTTTTACGATCCGGGCTGATCCTGATTACTGAATCGGAAACCGGTACCACTTTGACGCAGACGATTATTTTCATGGTTTTACCCCTTATTGTCCACTAATCGTTAGTTGGTTTATTTTAAATGTTGGCGAGTTGATCGAATCCCGGAATATGAGGTCATTGCCAATCATTGAAATGGATTGAAGCATATTTAATAGATTTCCGGCAACCGTGAACTCCTGAACCGGGTAGGTCAGCTTGCCATTCTCTATCCAGAGCCCCTCGGCCCCTCGCGAGTAATCTCCGGTCACATAATTAATACCGACCCAATTTACGGCGGTGAGATACAATCCGTTTTTTACTGAGCCTATGATTTCTTCGGGCGTATATTTTCCAGCCTGCATGTAAAAATTGGATGTGGATGAGGTCGGATCAAAACTGGTCCCGCGCCGCGCACTGCCGGTGGGCGGAAGTCGCAATTTGCGGGCGGAATAGCAATCACACAGATAGGCATTCAGTACGCCATTTTCGACGACTATATTGCGGCGTGCCGGTAATCCCTCGTCGTCAAAATAGCGTGAATCATTACCACCAGGCAGAGTCGCATCGTCGATAATGTTGATCTCTTTAACGGCAATCGGCTGATTCAATTTATCGACCAGAAATGAGTTTTTTCTATAAATGGCGTTACCGATCACGACTCTGGCGATGATATTGAGAAAATCGGCTCCGGCCTGGGGATCAAAGACTACCGGGACAGGCTGCGTCTTCGGCTTGCGGGCGCCGATCTTACGGACGGTGCGTTCGGCGGCTGTTTTGGCAATCGATTCGATCAAATCCAACTGGCTAAAAGCGCGTTTACCAGACAACCAGTGATCGGTTTGTTTGATGCCATCCTTTTCAGCTACTAATTGCAAGGAAAGTGAACAGCTGGAAAAATCTTGTGTGCCAGAGAAGCCATGGGAATTGACCAGAATAGATTGGCCGTATGAATCGTTCCAGATCGCACCGCCGGAGTTGGTAATCAAGGAATCCTGTTTCAGTCCGTGCGCCTCCAGTTCAATGGCGATTTCTATTTTCCGTTCGGCGGGAATATTACTGATTTCAGGATCGTAGAGTTTAAAGTCAGATTTTACTTTACCCAATAAACTGCTTTCTGGCAATCCGTTAAGTTCATCGGCGTCGGAAACCCGGGCAATTGCAAGAGCCTTTTGGATCATTTTGGATATCGATTCCGGGCGCAGGTCGCTGGTATAGGTCAGGGCTTTGTGTTTGTTTTTAAAAATTCTAATTCCTAAAGCGCAAGGGTTCGACTGACGCAGTTCCTCGATTTTTCCCAGTCGGACTTTGATGCGGGTGCTGGTAAAATTATTGATGAGAACGTCGGTCTCGTCCGCTCCACTCTGTTGCGCTTCTTTAATTACTGTTTCTGCAATTTTTAATAAATCTTGCATAGTCATCCTGATAATTATGATCCGCCGACCGTAATTTCGCTGATTTTTAGGGTCGGATTGCCAACGCTAACCGGGACGGTCTGGCCGTCTTTGCCACACGACCAGGTCCCGGCCGAGATTTTCAAATCATTTCCGACCATTAAAATCTTGTTCATAATGGCCGGACCGTTGCCGATTAAAGTGACGTCCTTTAAGGGGGCGGTAAGCTTTCCGTCTTCGATCAGATAAGCCTCTGTTACTCCAAAGGTGAAATCACCTTTGATTATGTCAACCTGCCCGCCGCTGAAGCCTTTGGCGAAAACGCCTTTTTTTACGCTCTGTACGATTTCTTCGGATGGGTAATCGCCTTTTTGAAGATAGGTGGTGGTCATCCGCGCTAGTGGCGGATAGGCATAAGATTGGCGTCGGCCGTTACCGGTAGGCTTTGCACCCATCATGTGGGCGGAAATGCCGTTATGCATGTAACCCCGGAGAACGCCATTTTCGATCAGGATCGTATTTGACGGCAAATTCCCCTCATCGTCGACATTGATCGCTCCGCGCATTCCCGGCATCTGACCGGAATCGATGATGGTACAATATTGCGAGGCCACTTTCTGGCCGATCCGGCCGGAATAGTTTGACAGATTTTTGTAATTATAGTCGGCTTCCAATCCGTGACCGACCGCCTCATGAATCAGGACTCCGCTCTCACCCGGGCCGAGGATGACAATCTGGGGCCCCGGCGGCGCCGGGCTAGCCTCCAGGTTGGTAATGGCGATCCTGGCGGCTTCGACGGCGACTGCCTGTGGCAAATTCTCAGAAACGTCAAAAAAGTCCAGGCCTTTGCGGGCTGAACGGGAAGCGTTGGCTCCCTGACGCTTTCCACCCCTTTCTGTGATTACCTGGACCCTGATGGCTAAGAGCGGTTGTACATCTTGAAATTTCTTACCGGAAGAGTCAAAATACATAATCTGGCGCAATTCATCTCCCAGCGAGGCGGTGACGTTGGTAACACGTGAATTGAACTGGCGGGCAGCTTCATCAGCCCGATTGAGCAGGGTGATTTTGCGGTCAATATCGGCATCGATACTATAAATCTTGATGGGATAAAAATCTTTAACCGGAACTTTCTGAAAACGAATATCCCAAACACCGGCAGAACTATCGGCGATATTGGCGGCCGTATCGGAGACCTTCAACATACTTTCGAAATTGATCGCGTCAGTATAAGCGTAGCCGATTTGATCACCCTTAATGGCGCGCACGCCCATACCCAGGATAATACCATAATTAACATCCTTAATTATTCTATCCTCGATACGCAGGTTGGAACTGGTACGGTATTCGCAAAACAGGTCGGCACTTTGAGCCCCCCTGGAAAGCGCCCGATCGAGCAGTTTCTGGGCTTCGGCAGTCGAGATGTTGAAAAGGTTTTCCAGATTCTGTATGCCTGAAGTGGGTATAGTCTTGGGATAACCCGCCATATCAAACCAAACCGGAGCCGTAACAATTCCGGCGGCTAAAGCTCCGCTCTTTATGAGAAATTCGCGTCTTTTCAAGCCTCCTCCACGAATGGATTTTACATTTATCTTTGTATTTCATTTCAATTAATCAAATTTATTTCAACCGTTCAATTTCGATTATTAGAACCGAACGTAATCTCTAAATTTTAAACTCGAAAAACAAGAGTGTTTTTAAAACTAGCAAGAGATCGGACGTCAATAATTTTCAGGTTAATGTTTAAAAAAAAATATAGTAATTACAATGATAGTGTGTTATTGTTCGGGAAAAAGTAATATATTCGACCGATAATTTTTGGTGAGTATTTAAAGTTTTTCAGGAGATAGTTAGATGGTAAAAAAGTCGGTTCTTTTCATCTGTACCGGAAATTCGGTGCGTAGTCAAATGGCGGAAGCCCTCCTGCGCCGGTTTGGAGGCGATCAGTTTGAGGTTTTCAGCGCTGGTTTTACACCCGCTGGAATCCATCGCCTTACCAGACAGGTACTCGCTGAGATTGGAATCAATATCGGCACCCAATATTCGAAACATGTCGATGAATACATCAATCGTTCTTTCGACTTTATAATTATTCTATGCGAAGTCGCGGCCTTAAGTTGCCCAACCTTTTCCGGTAATGCCGAGCGTATCAATTGGTTCATTGACGATCCGATCCGGGTCATCGGCGGTGAGGAGCGTCGCCTGATGGCCTTTAAAGTCACACGTAATATTCTAAAAGAGCGCGTCATGAAGTTTATAAAGGAAAAAGGCACTCCACCAGCCTGATTACCTATCACTTTTATAAGTAAAATTAGAACCAGCAACCTAACCATTTTCCCGTTAACGCATCTAACAAAGGCCGGTAGACGAAATGCGCTTGATAAGAGCCAAAAAATTGGTTATTTTTAAGGGGTTTGGAACAACGTTAATTGAAGCTTGTTGAAAAACTTATGAAAAAGACCATCAACCTCGCCATCTTTATTGTAATTATAACGAGTCTGGGCTATTCCCAATTTGGGAAAAACAAGGTCCAGTATGATAGTTACAACTGGTCATATTTGCAGTCGGAAAACATGGACATCTACTTTTATACTGGCGGCGAAAATCTGGCTGAATTTGCAGCGCCTATAGGAGAGCAAGCCCTAAAAGACATTTGTAAAGTATTGAATTGGCGATTGCGCAAACGAGTGACTCTGGTTGTCTACAATTCTCATAGTGATTTTCAGCAGACCAACGTAACCCTTTCTTATCTTTCCGAGGGAATCGGTGGATTTACGGAATTATTTAAGAATCGGGCGGTCGTCCCGTTCGAGGGTTCATATTACGATTTCTGGCATGTCATTCGGCACGAGCTGGTTCACGTAGTTGTCAATGACATGATATACGGTGGTAATGTTCAGAGTATTATTTCGGGGCGGGTGCGCCTGAACATTCCACTCTGGATGAATGAAGGGCTAGCTGAATATATTTCCTATGGTTGGACAGCCCAAACTGATCTGATAATGCGGGATATAGCTCTGAATAGCAATATTCCTAATATTGAGCATCTAGATTATTATTCGGCTTATCAGGGTGGAAATTCAGTGTATCGGTTTATTGCCGAGAAATATGGAATTGAGAAAATCGGTCAAATCTGGGCCCAAATGAAAAGTCGCGGCAGTGCCGATAAGGGCTTGAAAAATGCCATTGGCATGGATATGAAGAATTTAACCGATCAATGGCACCGCTGGATGCGTACTGAATACTGGCCGGATGTTGCCGATCGGGATGAAATCCAGGAAATCGCCGTAAAACTTACCGATCATAAAAAATTAAAAAATTACTTTAATACCGGCCCAGCTATTTCACCGCTTGGCGATAAAATTGCCCTAATGTCAAATCGTAAGGGCTATGCCGATATATTTCTTATTTCTGCTGTAGACGGAAAAGTCATTAAGCGTTTGGTCCGGGGTCAGCGCACACCGGATCTTGAAGAATTGAAATGGCTTAATCCGCGCCTGAGCTGGTCACCGGACGGCAAGAAAATAACGATAGCCGTGAAAAGCGGAGGGCGCGACGCCCTCATAATTGTCGACGTTGCCACTAAGAAGCGCCAGCGTCTTGTGTTCGAAGATCTAGAAGAAATTTTTACCGCCGCCTGGTCACCCGAAGGTAATTCTATTGCATTTGTGGGTTTGAAGAATGGCCGAACCGATTTATACCTGTATAATCTTGATAGTTCCCATCTTGCCCAGATTACCAATGATGAGTTCCCGGATTTTGAACCGGCCTGGTCACCGGATGGCAAGAAAATCGTCTTTTCCTCTCAACATCCAGCCGAAAACGATACCCTGCCGGAGCTCGTGCATATAGTTGGCATGAAGTATCTGCAAACTGATCTTTACTGCGTCGATTTAACTACCAAGCATATTACCCGTCTGACGGACTCCCCCTGGAGTGAAAACTATCCGGTCTGGGCTCATAACCGTGATGCGATTATTTATACCTCTGACCATCACGGCATTTCCAATCTATATATTATGGATATGGCCACCCGCGAAAGCCGCGCAATTACTAATGTTCTGACAGGTGTTTTTCAACCCAGCCTTTCTAAGGACGATCTGCGCCTGGTGTTTGCCGGTTATGCCGACAACGGCTGGGATATTTATTCAATCAGTAATCCCCTCGACTTATGGAATGATCAGAAGGAAATCAAACCAACGGTCTTCGCTAAAACACTTATGGAATCCTGGGAAAATCCCGATGCCCACGACCGCTTTAAATTTCCGAGCCCGGGTGAGATGCGTACCACCCGTTCCCGGTCTATGCGCGAGGTAGATAATTTTACCCATTATGTATTCGCGCCGAATTATAATAATTATGAGGCGGCCGAAGAACAAGACAGTACTATGCTAGACACCGGCATAACGCCCATGGATTCCATGCGCCAGACCAGCTCTAATGGAAAATATCCGATTATACCGTATAAAACCAGGTTTTCACTAGATATGGTTTATAGCCAGGCCGGCTATAGTAATCTCTGGGGCTTGCAGGGCTCTACGGTTTTTAGTTTCAGCGACATTTTAGGTAATCACCAGCTTACCTTCGGGACCGAGATGTATATCGATCTTGAAAATAGCGATTATTATCTGTCTTATCTGTATTTGGCTAAGCGCACTAATTGGGGGCTGACCGGCTTTCACACAGCGAATTTTTGGTATTATAGTTATTTTTATATGTATCGTCTGCGAAATTATGGTATTGATTTTTCTATATCCCGGCCATCGAGCCATTACTCTCGGGTGGAGTTCGGCGCGACTTCCTATAATGTCGAACAGAAGTTAATCTTTACCATGACCGGAGAAACCAGATCAACCTATAAAATCAGTACGATCTTACCACGTATCGGCTTTGTTTTTGACAATTCACTATGGGGTTATCTATGCCCGATTGACGGTTGGCGAGCGCGAGTGGATTTCATCGCCAGTCCGAAGTACCGGAAAAATAGTATCGGATTCTACAGCATGCAGGCCGATATCCGGCGCTATCTGAAAGTCAATATGGATTATTCCTTTGGCCTGCGCCTCTCAACCGGTTTTAGTAATGGGAAAAATGCCCAGCGCTTTTTTTTGGGAGGCGAGGACAACTGGGTGAATTATCAGTATCGCAACGATATTTTCAGGAATGATTCAACCCTGGCCGAGAACATTTATTTTTCCGACTTTATAACACCGTTGCGAGGGGCCCTATATTATGAAAGAGTCGGAGATCGGTATTTTTTATTTAACCTGGAATTCCGTTATCCGTTTGTTAAATATTTATCGTTAGGATGGCCGCTTCCGATCATTCTGGGTGGCATTCAGGGCACCACCTATCTGGATTTTGGTTCAACCTGGTATGATAATGAACTGCATCCGTTCCGGAGTGATCCGGTGCGGGGTTTTATGATGGACGATCTGGTTGCCGGGTATGGCTTCGGTTCACGCATTTATCTGGGATATTTTGTCCTAAAGATCGACGTTGCCTGGCGCTTTGATTTTTACCGGACCTATAGTCCGAGATGGTACTTCTCTCTCGGCACGGATTTCTAAGCCCATTCGTTTAAATATTTTTTAAAAACCCTTGGTCTTAACATGCACGCTGATTAGTTTAGCGGGTTGTTGATAATGATTGGTAGATGACATGAAATATTTAAAATTTGTTGCGCTCTGTTTTATCTGGAGCACTACCTGGGCCATGATTAAAGTGGGACTCGATCAAACCCCACCCATGGTGGGGCTGGCCTTACGTTTCAGTACGGCGGCCCTTGTACTGGGGGGAATTATCTTGTGGAAGAGACGCAAAGTACCTTTCGATCGCGCCTCGATACAAAACTATTTGGTGGTCGGATTAATAACCATGGCAATCAGTTATCTCTGTACCTATTGGGCCGAGAAATTTATCTCCAGCGGCCTGACCTCGATCTTGTGGGCGGCTCTGCCAATCGCCGTCGGAGTGTTTGCACGTTTTATGATTCCCGATGAACGCATGCGTCACGTTCAAATTCTGGCGGTTATCTTATCTCTGGCCGGAGTCATTGCGATTCTTTCTGATCAGCAATTAATTTTCAGCCCGGAGATGCTGTTGGGTGGTCTGATAGCATTGACCGGCGTAGTGATTTCGGCCTTGTCGAATGTTTTTTTAAAGATTCGCTCTAAGCCTTATGATTCACTGGCGCTGACAGCTATGGCGATGGCTATCGCCGCCGGTGTGCATTTGATTGGAGCTACAGTTTTCGGAGAATGGCGAAAATTGGTTTGGGATTTTAAAAATATAGGCTCTGCCACCTATCTTGGAATATTTGGTTCGGCGATTGCATTTTATTTTTTCTATGATCTTCTGAAACAGATCAATGTCGTTAAATTGTCCCTGGTTACCTTTATCACCCCGGTTTTTGCAACCCTGATTGGTGCCTACTGGCTGAAAGAAATCATTACTTGGCGCGAGATTGCGGGAATGATCTTTATTTTCGTCGGATTATTTCTGTATGATTGGAACAAGTATCTGGTGCTGATAAAAATTAGAAGCAGAAGAAACCCGCATGCACGAAAAAATTAAAAATATCTTTGTCTGTAACGAATGTGGTGCAGTTCAGCCCAAATGGATGGGGAAATGCCCGGAATGTGGAGCTTGGAATTCTTTTATAATCGAACAGGCTAAGAAAAAATCCAAAGAGTCTTTGGCCCCCAATATCCGGCGCAATCTGGTCGCGCTGAATCAGACCAGTTCGTCGCCTATCGAACGACTGATAACGGGGATAACTGAATTCGACCGTGTTCTGGGCGGTGGCTTTGTGAGCGGCTCGGTAGTATTGATTGGAGGTGAACCCGGGATTGGTAAATCCACTCTAATCATGCAAACTCTGGCAAAATTAAAGGGCGAAAAATTACTATATTTTTCCGGTGAGGAGTCTGAGGCGCAACTGACATTGCGCGCCCGCCGCTTAGGGATTGACGATAAGCGCATTCTGGTGGCTTGTGAGAATAATCTCGAGAATATACTGTATCAAATGGAAAGTCAGCTTCCGACCGCCGTCGTGATTGATTCGATTCAAACTGTTTATTCGGAGCAGTTTGAAAATGTCCCGGGTAGTGTTACCCAGGTGCGAGAATGTGCGGGCAAAATTTTGCGTCTTTCGAAAGAACTAAACCTTACCACGGTTTTCGTCGGCCATATCACAAAAGATGGTATGATAGCCGGTCCGAAAGTTTTAGAACATCTCGTCGATACCGTCCTTTATTTAGAGGGTAGTAAGAATAACTTGTATAGGACCTTGCGGGCGGTCAAGAACCGGTATGGTTCGACTAACGAGGTGGGAATTTTCGAGATGAAAGAGCACGGCCTCATACCACTCGAAAATCCATCTGACTTCTTTCTTTCCGAACGCCGCCAGCATGTTGCTGGCTCCGCCGTCACCGTCAGTATGGAAGGCACACGCCCCTTTTTAATAGAAGCTCAGGCCCTTGTTACCCAAACTTCGTATGGTACACCGCAACGCTCAGCAAATGGTATAGATTACCGCCGTTTCGTGATGCTGATTGCCGTGCTGGAAAAGCGGGCCGGCCTGCCTCTGCGCACCCAGGATGTATTTATTAATCTGGCGGGTGGCTTCAAGATCGACGAAACGGCGATTGACCTGGGGGTAGTCACCGCAGTGGCCTCCAGCTTCAAGGATCACCCGCTTGAACCGACCGCGGCTTTTATTGGTGAGGTCGGCCTGGTCGGTGAAATCCGCAGTGTTCCTTTCCTTGAAAATCGTATTCGGGAAGCTCTCAAGTTTAGTTATACAACCGTTTATATACCCCAATCCGGAATAAAAATTCTCGACCGAGAATTGAAATCCAGAGTCAAAGCAGTGGAATCGCTCGGCCAGCTTTTCGGGCATATATTTTAATTTTTACCCGGCTTATGTCACTTAATCACGACAATAGTACCGATTGGAAATCAAACCGTCTCTTCTGGATTGAAGCGCGTGACGTTAAAACCCGGGCTCGCGCCGGAACCCTCGATACTGATCATGGAAAAGTCGATACTCCGACCTTCATGCCGGTCGGGACGCATGGAGTAGTCAAAACCCTGACACCAGCCGAACTTCGGGATTGTCATGCCCAGATCGTCCTCGGGAATACTTACCATCTTTATTTACGACCCGGCCTTGATGTAATTCAGGAAGCTGGTGGTTTGCATCGTTTTAGTGCTTGGCCGGGACCGATTTTGACGGATAGCGGCGGTTTTCAGGTTTTCAGCCTGGCCCATCTCGGCAAGATGACCGAGGACGAGATCTTTTTCCGCTCGCATATCGATGGCTCAGAACACCGTCTTTCACCGACCATCTCAATGGAAATTCAGAATGTGCTCGGGGCCGATATTGCCATGGCCTTTGACGAATGTACCCCCTTTCCATGCGATCGTGAATATGCCCGTAAGGCTCTGGAGCGTACCCATCGCTGGGAGTGCCTTTCACGGGAACACTTTCTCAAACTGAAGCCACCCTATGGTCACCGCCAATATCAGTTTGGAATCGTACAGGGTTCCATATATCCGGACTTACGGGAAACAAGTGTGAAGATATTGACAGGGTTGGAATTCGACGGATATGCCATCGGGGGACTGGCGGTCGGAGAATCCAAAGAACAGATGTTCGAAGTTCTAGCGAATGTTACCCCTCAATTACCGATAGAATATCCGCGCTATCTGATGGGAGTTGGCAAGCCGGAAGATATCGTGCGTGCCATCGGCTATGGTGTCGATATGTTCGATTGCGTTTTGCCCTCGCGTAATGCTCGCAACGGTACGCTTTATACCTGGAATGGGCGTATCGTGTTAAAACAGAACCAATACCGAATGGATTTTACACCGCCTGATAGTTCCTGTACCTGCTATACCTGCCGGAATTTTACGCGCGCCTATCTGCGCCATCTATTTATAAATGGTGAAATGACCGGATTACGCCTGAATACTCTCCATAATGTTCATTTCTTTCTGGAGTTGGTCGGTCGTGCACGCGGGGCGATCCTGGCCGGCAGGTTCAAGTCTTGGCAGGCGCAATTCTTTCACAATTATCCCGTAGAGGTCGATCATTCCGTCGAGAATCTAATCCGCCGTGAGGAACGTCGCCAGAAACATCTTGAGGAAAATGACGTTAATAATGAGTAAATTATAACGCGTTCATTGAAAAATTTAATATCAGTAAATATCTTAAAAATAAATGAATCTTAATGTTTCTTACCCACCGTCTGAGCTGTCTCAACTGTCCGACGAAGAGATCGAACGGCGTATAGTAGAAAGCCGTTGCCAACTTGGTCGACGTCTGCTCATACTGGTACATCATTATCAGCATGACCAGATTGTCAAACAGGCTGATTTTATTGGAGACTCCTTTGCACTGTCGCGTCGAGCCGCGGAAGCCGATGCCGAGTTTATCGTATTTTGCGGAGTGCATTTTATGGCAGAAACCGCTGATTTGCTGACCGCCGCCAGTCAAAAAGTATTCTTGCCGAACATCGATGCCGGTTGCTCGCTGGCCGATATGGCCGATATTGGCACGGTAACCGCGGCCTGGAAAAAAATCCAGGCAATTGTTAGCGATAACTTGATTCCTGTGACGTATATAAACTCACGGCTGGAGCTGAAAGCCTTCTGCGGTCAAAATGGCGGCATCGTATGCACATCCTCCAATGCTCAGGCCGCCCTGGAATGGGCCTGGTCTAAAAAACCGCAAGTATTTTTCTTCCCTGATCAAAATCTCGGACGCAATGTCGCCACCCGAATGGGAATTGCACCGGAAGAAATAATCATGTATGACGCCAAAGGGTCAATGGGATCTGAATTTGAGCGGCAGATAAAGAATGCGCGCCTGATTCTGTGGAATGGATTCTGTTGTGTACATCAGGCCTTTTCACTTAAAGATATTGAGTATTTGAGGACAACCGTCCCAGAAATAAAAATTATTGTTCACCCGGAATGTCCGGCAGAAATAGCCGGGATTGCCGATTATATGGGTAGCACCGAATATATTATCCAAACTGTCAAAGCCGGCAAATCCGACAGTGCCTGGGGAATCGGCACCGAAAAGAATTTGGTACATCGCCTAGCAAGGCAATTGCCGGACCGGCGCATCGTAATTATTAATGAGAATGCCAGCCTGTGTCGCACTATGGCCATGGTGACACCCATACATCTGCTGTATCAATTGGAGAGTCTGCAGGGTGGTCGCCTGGTTAATCAAGTAATAGCAGATAAAAAACTGAGACCGGACGCACTCCGGGCGGTACAAAGAATGCTGAGGTTGAAAGCATGAGAGGCGCCGAACCATTTCGCGAAACTGATGTGCTTGTAATCGGTGGTGGATTGGCAGGTTGCGCGACTGCTTATGCGGCCGCCCAAATGGGTTTACAGGTAACCCTGCTGAGCATTGGTAATGATTCCAATGTTTCTTCTTCTTATCAGGCCCAGGGTGGTATAATCTACCGGAATTCGGAAGATTCCTTTCAGGATTTTCTTAAAGATTTCCAGAGTGCTGGCGCTGATTTAGTAAACGAAGAGTCGGTAAAGATCATTTATGAATATGGTCCGAAACTTATCGACGAAATCTTGATCGGTAAACTGTCGGTACCATTTGATCGAAAGCAGAGCGGCGAAATTGCCCTGACCCGGGAGGGATCCCATTCTCGGGAAAGAATAGCCTTTGTGAAAGATTATACCGGTCGGGCGATCCAGGAACGTTTTCATGACAAACTGAAACAAATTCCCAATATCGAAATCTTGTCGAATACCACCTGCGTCGATCTCATAACACTGGCGCACCATTCTTTGAATCCGCTTCATATTTATGAGCCAAGTACCTGCGCCGGAGCTTATGTACACTTTCAGGATTGTCGCAAAACCCATCCGATTTTAGCCAAACTGACCATTCTGGCATCGGGCGGTCTCGGTCGGCTGTATTTGCATACCTCGAATCCGCATCATGCCCGTGGTGACGGTTATGCAATGGCGTATCGGGCCGGCGCGCGCCTTATGAATATGGAATATATCCAGTTTCATCCGACGACCCTCTTTTCAACGAATGACGAACGTTTTTTAATCAGTGAGGCGGTTCGCGGCGAGGGGGGCATTTTACGCAACAAGGAGGGCGAAGATTTTATGACACGTTATCATCCGCTCGGCTCTCTAGCTCCGCGGGATGTTGTGGCTCGCAGTATTATGCAGGAAATAGGTCGTACCGGAACACCCTTCGTCTATTTGGATATTACCAGTAAAAACACCGACTGGTTAAAACAACGTTTTCCCCAGATATATGATAAATGTTTAACGGTTAAAGTTGATATGGCCAGAGAAGGAATTCCGGTCGTGCCGGCCGCACATTACGAATGTGGCGGGGTGGCAGTCGATGATCTTGGAAACACAACCATTCGGCGCTTGAAAGCCGTCGGGGAGGTGGCTTGTACCGGCTTGCACGGCGCCAATCGCCTGGCCAGCAGTTCACTGCTGGAATGTTTGGTGTTTGGAACTCTGGCGGGCCACGACTGTGCCGAACGAATCCGGCGGGATGTCATTATCACACCTAAGGTCGCGCCCTGGAAAAAGGAACCCGAACCGCTTGACCCGGACCTTTTCCAGCAGGATCGCCTGACAATCAAACATACCATGTGGAATTACGTTGGCATCGTGCGCACAGCTAAGAAATTAGAGCGGGCGAGTGGAATCTTATGGCGCTTACAACGGGATATTGAAAAATTTTATGCTCATAGACAGCTGAATGATGAACTAATCGGATTACGTAACGCCGCGACGACGTCCATGCTGGTTTTGCACGCGGCCAGACTGAATAAAGCCAGTCGCGGTTGCCATTACCGATTAGATTAGTTAATATTGTAATAAAAAACGGAGGTCAGATGAATAGCTTATTATATGCCGGCGCAATGGGTGGAGGATCTGGAGCCCAGACATCCAATCCAGTACTGTCATTATTGCCCTTTGTGCTTATCATTGTATTGATGTACTTCTTGATGATTCGCCCGCAAGCCAAGAAACAGCGCGAGAAGACCAAAATGTTACAGGCAATCCAACCGGGTGACGAAATTCTCACAATTGGCGGAATATATGGCAAGGTCGAAGGTGTAAAAGATAAAAATATCCTGATCGTAAAGATATCTAAGGACGTCAAAATAAATATCTCCCGCTCAGCCGTAGCCGACAAGGTACAGGAAAGGATAACCTCTTAGACGATGGCCATACTCCCGATCCATGTTTATGGCAGTCCGATTCTGCACAGGAAGCTGGCCCCGATCGGTGATTTGCCGGAGATTTTTGACCGTATTCTGGCCGATATGTGGGATACGATGTGTGACAATGACGGGATTGGCTTATCAGCTAATCAGGCGGGTCTTGATCTGCGATTTTTCGTGGCGGATTTCGCGCTACGCGATAAAAATATGGGGCGTGAGACTATAATCAATCCCGAAATTGTTGCGACTGAGGGGGAATCTGTTGCCGAAGAGGGCTGTCTGAGTCTACCGGGAATTCGCGAACAGATATTGCGGGCCGAAAAAATCGTTCTGCGCTATGAAAATTTGAATCGTCAGGTAATCGAAAAGGAGTTCAATGGCTACCCGGCTCGGGTGGTACAGCATGAGACCGATCATCTTAATGGGATAGTATTTACCGATCGAATCAGCTCCCTCAGGCGCAGTTTCATTAAATCTAAGCTCAAACGCCTGGCGGAACTATCTGCCAACGGAAAGTTTGCCAAAGACGCGGTCTGAGGTTTAATGAAAATCATTTTCATGGGGACACCAGACTTTGCCAGGCCCGCTCTGCAGGCAATTGCCGATTCGCGACATGAAATCTTGGCGGTAGTTACCGGTCCAGATGTCGCGCGCGGGCGCGGTTGCCGGGTACAGTCGACACCGGTAAAACGTCTGGCCCAGAACCTGAATCTGCCTGTATTTCAGCCGGCTTCACTTAAGGACATGGAATTTCGAAACCGCTTGCGTGAGATACCAGCTGATCTATATATAGTCGTCGCCTTTCGGATTTTACCGCCGGAAATGATTGCCATTCCACCCCTGGGTGCAATTAACCTGCACGCCTCGTTATTGCCGCGGTATCGCGGCGCGGCGCCGATCAACTGGGCCCTAATCAATGGTGAAGACGAAACCGGTGTGACGGTTTTTCAAATCAAATCCACCGTCGATACGGGCGACATTCTGGCTCAGGAGAAAGTTACTATCCGACCGGACGAAACTTATGGGACACTGGCGCCAATACTGGCGGAAACCGGAGCCCGGTTACTAATCAAAGTGCTGAGTGATCTGGAAACCGGTACGTTTAAGATAGTTCCGCAGGATGATGATCTGGCAACTCCGGCGCCGAAAATATTTCCCGAACTGGGCGAAATCGACTGGTTCAAATCGGCGGAAGATATAAGAAATATGATTCATGGGCTTTCGCCTCTTCCTGGCGCATATACTTTTTTCGGTGGGCGGCGATTAAAAATACTAAGGGCAGTCGCCGCTGATGAAGAGTATCCCGACGCTCCCGGAACGATTATCCGATGTGATAAAACCGATCTTTATATTCAAACCGGAAGAGGAGTGCTTAAACCAATTGAACTTCAATTTGAAGGACGCAGATCTTTATCTACCCGAGAATTTCTATGCGGTTTCACCGGACAGGTTGGAGATAAATTTGTCGCGTGAATACCCGATTCGCCGCCGTAAAAATTCTGATTTCACTGTCCGCTGACGGATACGATTACGAGCCGGCCATCAATTCTTTTGTCCGGTCAAGGGACTACACTCAGCCCGATCGTGATTTCATCTACTTGCTGGTCAAAGGTGCGATCCAGTATCGACGCCTGCTTGATTATTTAATTGATCTGGTTCGTCCTAAATCGCGCAGTCATCTTGAAAAACTTGCCCGCCATCTTTTACGAATAGGGGTATTACAAATAGCCTTATTGAAAACCCCTATGCACGCCGCCGTGAATGAAACAGTTCGCGCCGCTCACCAGCTTAAACGTCCGGATTTGGCGCCCCTGATTAATGGAATTTTACGGCATCTGCCTGAAGAAACCACTTGGCGTAAAAATCTGGCGCGTTATGAATTGCCGGAAGCCCTGGCGATCGAGTATTCTCACCCCGACTGGCTGGTGCAAAAATGGCTGGCTGATTTTGGTCAGGAAAATACGATCGCTCTGCTCCGCTTTAATAACGAATATCAGGCTATTTTTTTCCGCCACAATCCTCTGCGCATCAGCTGGATGGAATTAGAAGCCAAGATGCAGGCTGAAAAGTACAATATTGAGGTAGAAAGTACTGCTCCGGTAGTATTTTTTAGAGTTGATCGTCCAGGTGATTTATTAAAAAGCGAATATTTCGAACGTGGTTATTGTTCGGTTCAGGATTATAGTCAGGCGCTGGCAGTGTTTCTTTTGGATCCGCAGGCTGGTGAAAATATTCTGGACGCTTGCGCGGCGCCGGGTGGAAAGGTCACCCTGATTGCGCAGTTGACCCAAGAGCGAGCTAAAATTGTCGCCAATGACCGATCGGTCGGCAAAATCGGTTTGATTAAAGAATCAGCCTGCCGATTAGGGATTGATTCCTTAAATTACAGCATGTTCGATGCCGCTTCAGACAATTTTCCGAGGTTTGATAAAATTCTGATAGACGCGCCCTGTACTGGTACGGGAGTGCTTTCACGAAGAGCTGATTTGCGTTGGAGACGAAAGTCTGAGGATCTAATCGGCATCCCAATCCGACAGTCCCGCATTTTGGACAACCTGGCTGGCGCGATCCGGCAAAACGGAGTGCTGGTTTACAGCACCTGTTCTCTGGAGAAAGAAGAGAATCATATGCTGGTGAGAGGATTTTTAGAACGTCATCCTGAATTTTCGGTAGACACGACAGGATATGTCAATCCAGATTTTTATGACGATTTCGGCGCAGTGAGTATCTTACCGTTTAAGCATGGTCTGACCGGTAGTTTTGCAGTCCGTTTGGTAAAAGGGTCTGGCTGAAAGAGAGTCGAAAAATGTATCCAAGAGTCCGGAACTGGTTAAGATTGATAGCCGCTTTTGTTATTATGGGCGTGATCCTGGCCTTAATTTTCGACAAAATAATTATGCCAAGGTATGTGCGTCATGGTCAGGAAGTGAATATGGTGGATGTGCGTCGGAAACCGACCACCGAAGCGGTCAGTTTATTGAAAAAAAGCGGTTTTGAAGTACAGGTAATAGATACAATTGAGAGCGGCAATCAGCCGAAGGGAATTGTCGTTGACCAACAACCGCCGCCCGGGCGATTAGTAAAAAAGGGGCACATTGTAGGATTGGTCATAACGGGGGGCACACATTTTTTCCAGATGCCAAACTTGGTGGGTCGGCCCATTAAAGCCGCAAAAATTATTTTAGATAATAATAAATTAATTCTTGATACTCTCGCCTATCTTTATGCGTCCGATATACCGGAAGGCGTAGTCAGCGATCAGTCAATATTAGCCGGTTCGATGGTCAGTACCAATCGTCAGGTTAGCTTGGTGGTTAGCAAGGGGCGGCCATCGCACCAGCTGGAGGTGCCTATGTTAACCGGATTGAGTTTGGAAGAAGCCCGGGTAGCAGTCAGTAAGGCGGGATTCAAAGTTGGATTGATTCGATATGTACCGACGGCCGATCTCAACCCCTTTACCGTGATAGATCAGACGCCCAAACCGGGGAGAAAGTATGATAATCCGATCAACATCGATTTACAGGTGACCAGTGAACCATAAAAAGCCCGTCCCGGAAGTCGTGCCCTCCCTGCTTTCAGCTGATTTCACCCGGCTAAAAGACAGTATCCGGATTGTCGAAGACGCCGGAGCCAAACGCCTCCACTTAGATATTATGGATGGTCATTTCGTTCCCAATATTACTATTGGTCCATTCATTGTCGAGGCTATCCGACGCATAACTGACCTGCATCTCGAAACCCATTTAATGATTGAAAAACCGGACAGATTTATCAAGCGCTTTATCGAAGCCGGAAGCGATACGGTGATTGTTCATGTTGAATTGGAACGCACTCTGCACGATGATCTGCGCGCGATAAAGGATCTGGGGGCGAAAGCCGGCGTAGTGCTGAATCCGGAGACTAATTTTGAAAAAGCGGAACCGTATCTGGAAGAAATAGATCACTTACTGGTGATGACTGTCAATCCGGGATTTGGGGGTCAACAGATGATTTTCGACAACCTGGAAAAAGTCCGGCGCGCCCAGATCTGGCAAGAACGCTATGGTTTTCTAATTGAAGTCGATGGCGGAATCAACCAGGAAACAATTACCCTTGCCGCCGCAGCTGGCGCAGATTTGCTGGTCGCCGGATACTCCATTTTTGGCACCGGACGACCCGGCCACGCCTTTCGGTCATTAACCTGGCAAGTTAAATGATTAATCCCGTCAAAGTGGGGGAGCTTGGACGTAAGGCTATCCACTACTTTTCTTCGCTGGTACCGATCGTTTATCAACTTTGCTTTAATAAACGCGATGCCACACTAATTATCGGACTACTTTTTCTGGGAATTGTGACTGCCGAAATGTTACGAATGCATGTTCCGGCACTGCGCAGACTGTATCGAAAACTCTTTGGTTGGATGATAAAACCGCATGAGTTCCGCAATCATTTTACCGGTGCGACATATGTCTTTATGGGTGCACTTTTAGCTATTTTCCTTTTTCCGAAGGATGTAGCCGTGACGAGCCTCCTCTTTCTAACAATCGGCGATCCTACCGCCTGCCTGGTCGGGCTCTCTATCGGTCGTATACGAATTTACGATAACAAGACGCTGGAAGGAGCTATCGCCTTCGTTTTTGTATCCATTCTGGCAACCGTATGGATCGGTTCGATTCCTTTCTGGATAAAAACAACCGGTGCATTTGTGGCCTGCTTCGTAGAAGTAATCCATCGTAAGATTGATGATAATGTATTAATACCACTTATCAGCGGAACGACCGTGCTGTTTTTGATGGAACTCTTTAATATGGTGACTAAATGAAAACTATTACTTCTGTCTTACCCGCCCGGTTTCTCTACCGCAAGATGCCGGAATATATCTCGGCTCGCCGGACGGAATTTAAAAGCGACGGCGTTTTCAATCTGGTAAACGTAACTCAAGACCGGCCGGACGTTTCGACGGCGTTTTTTTCACCCAATCTCTGTAAACATCTTAACAGAACCGCCATAAGATCCTGGCGGTCGAGCGGTTTGTAAAGATAGTCGTAGGCCCCCATTTTAATAGCGCTCTCCAGCAGGTTTTCATTGCGAAAACCGGAAATCATGACTGCCGTTAGAGTTGGCTGAATCTCTTTCAAGGCAGTTAGAACCTGCAGGCCGTCCATTTCCGGCATGTACAGATCTATGAATGCTATTGGACACGGATTGGTCTTTAATTTATTAATAGCCTCGCGACCGTCGCTGGCGGGGATTATTTTAAATGGCGAATCTTCAAACATATCGCAGAAAACATCGAGAATGTTTTGGTCATCATCTACAACCAAGACGTTGAATTTTTTATTATTTTCCATATTCCTCCCGTGGTGTTAGCGGTTTCTATTTTCGAGTTTTACTTTTTGTTTAAGGGCTTTTTCCGAAAGCTGACTGTCCGGCTGAAGTTTGGCCTTAATTATCTCGTCGGTTACGATAGTAGGATTAATGAATACGACCAGTTCGGTTTTGACCTTTTGATCCAGTTTACTGCGGAAGAGTACACCTATCAGGGGAATTGAACCTAGAATCGGCACCTTACTGATAGTTTTGGTGTTGGATTCCCGAATCAGACCGCCGATTACGATCGTTTCGCCATTTTGGATTTTTATAGTGGTATTGGCAGTTCGGCGGGCGATGATAGGAGTACCATCCGAAGTCTGACCGTTCTGGAAATCGGCATTAGGAGTTATATCGACAGTGATGGTCTGGTCATTATTGATATGGGGTTTGACGAGGAGTTTAATCGTGGCGGCCTTGAATTCATAGCTGGTGATGCCATATTGATTTAAAACTTTATAGGGAATTTGGTCGCCGACCTCGATTTGAGCTGTTTTATTATCCAGGGTAATCAGATAAGGACGCGATAGGATATTAACCTCTTTATCACTTTGCAGTGCGCCTAGAACCGCATCAAAACTTTTATAGATAATGCCAATACCGAGTCCCTGACCGAGCGGCAAGCCGGTTCCCAGTCTTTCACCGGCATTATCAAAATAATTGGATTGAGGAGTTATAGGGCGCATATCGAAGCGGGTGGCAATCCGATTGTTGGAGCCCAGATCGTCGTACCATTCGACGCCGGTATCGCTCTCTTTAGTTTGTGAAATTTCAACGATGGCGGCCTGGATATAAATCTGAGGAGTGGGTTGGTCCAGTTCCTTCAGCAAATCCTCAATATATGCCAGCAGTTCCGGATTTTCCCGGATAATCAGGGAGTTGGTACGTTCATCGGCTATAACGAGTCCAGCGCCCGGCGTTGCCAATCGGTTAAGAGCATTTTGCAATTCTACGGCGTCAGCATATTGACAGCGATAATGTTTTATAATGGTACGGCGCTGGATTTTGCGAACGTCGCCCACGAAGTAAATATCAACGCCTTCGATTTTGCGGTAAGCCAGTCCATTAGAGTTCATGATGGCCGTAATGGCATCCTCCGGTGTGACATTATTAAGATTGACCGTGATGCGGCGTTCCTGAATTTCAGGATCGGCAACAAATTTGAGGCCGGTTTTTTCACCAAGGACTCGGAGAACATTGTTAAAAGAGGCGTCTTTCAGATTAATAGTTACCATTCCGGATGATTCAGTGACCTGACCCAACAGCAGGCCTCCTGAAAAACATAGACTGATCAGGCTGATTTTGCAGAGTTTAATAATTATTTTTTTATTCATCTTCAGGGACTCTCAATTTGTACTGTTTACCATGCCCCGATACAATCAGGGCGTCGGGGGTGATTCTTAAAATTTTCAGATTTCTCAGACTGTCACCCGGAAAATAGACTTCGCCTTCGATGATGGCGGCTGGCTTACGACGATCGTAAATAATCCCGGACACCTTTAAATTTTGGGGATTAAATTCAGGGCTGGATTTAATAGCCGGTTTCGAGATCATTTTCTTAGATTGGTCTGGAGCTGGGGAGGCCATTTTTTTTGTTGATGCTAAAGACGGCAAGGCGCCAAACTGAAACGGATCGCGGTGGGTTCGTCTGGGATATGGAGGAGACGCGTTTTGGTCTGGCGCCGGATTTTTCACAGCCGTCAGGTTTAGAGACAAAATATTGTCGAGAATAAGATTTATGCGGGTAAGTTCATCGGGTTTTAATTCAAGATTAGTTTGGGCCTGGACGCCGGTTGAATTTAGAGCATTTTTGGTCAGAAAATACCACAAAGCCGGCACAATCAGGATTAACGTTAATAGTAGGTACAATATTTTTTTATTATTCTTCATATTTTTGGCATAATTGTATATAAAGCCATGCTGATATTAAGATTTGCGGAAGCGCTTTTGGGAGCAGTTATGACGAAAGAATCTACTAAAAGCCAGTAAGGTGTTTGAGCCAGTTTATAGTAAAAGGTCAGTATTTGATCATAGGTTCCAAGAAAACGCATTGCGATGGACTTTTTGAGGAAACGTCCTTGAATGAGTTCCTGCTCGGGAAGAAAATCGAGATATAGTAACTGGACGCCGGCTTCCTGCGTTTGGCGATTGAGGTCACCGATTACCCGCGCCAGATCCTGAGTTTCCACACAACGATCGGCAAAGGTCTTCTCAATTTCGCTGACCCGATTTGATTCGTTTTTCAGAAAATCAAGGGTGGCCTGTATATTGACTGTGCGGATTTTCAGATAGATCTCATCGAGATCGGAGCGGGTTTTCTTTATATATTCATATTGTTGTAATTGGGGGCGGAGAATTAGAAAATTACCAGCCGCCAGTGCGCCGGAATATATGAAAACAGCCAATAGCATCCAGTGTAATTTGAAAATATTACGTAGTAACGAGGCTGTATTTCGGGCGATTTTTTCCATTTAATAGGCTCCCAGTACGAAGGTCATTTGAGGCTGTCCGTCCTTTATTTCGATTTTATTTTGCATAATCTCCAGATGGTTAAATGTGGAAATAAAAGCGGAGTCTGTTTCCAGTTCTTTTTTTAAAATATTGATGAAGTTCAGGTCCTGTTGTTTGGGATCGATCAGTGATATTCCGGACATCGTCAAACGTGGAGTGGGCGCTCCGGATTTTTGGCTGGTTTTAGTCTGGGGTCTGACGTTTATCTCCGTCAGTCGCATATTAGAAGGGATTAATTTTGAGATGGTCTGGAGTTTTTGAGCCCAGCTTAGCGGATGAGCATCATCTTGTCGGTAAAGTTTGATTCTGTCGGTGTTGGTACGGCGCTGGCGGGAGAGCTGTTCAATGACTAATAATTTCGGTTGGAGCAGGTTGATTTCATTATGGATTTTGGCTGCGTCGCGTAGATATAAATTTGAAATGTATAGATTGGTGTAATAAGTATAAAATAGAGCCGATATTGAAAACAGCCAGATTACTATATAGGTTGTTATCAGACCTATTCTCAGGCGTCGCTGTCGCCTTTGCAAGACCGTGTCTCCCAATAAGTTTAACAGTGGAATATTCATGCTTCTCCCTCCATTGCCAGGCCAAGCACGGGTACGGCCATTTCACCCCAAGCTGTGGCTATGTCCGGCGCGATCAAGCCTTCTAAGGCCGGCTCGTTGAATGGATTCCACACGTAGACCGGTATCTTCAAACTGTCGGCCAAATAGTAATCGAGTTGTTTAAGGCGGGCGCCACCGCCGGTCAGTATAATTTTTGAAAGGTGGTTGTCACCGCGCCGGATTTGCTGATCGAGACTCATGGCACGGATTGTATTAGCAATCTGTTCAGCCGCTTGTTTGAGGGCCATCTCACGCGCGGCGTCCGGACTAATTCCGGCTTCGGTATCTATGGTAACCGCACCAGATCCGATTTTGATTTCTTCGGCATTCAGAAAGCTGGTATGAAAATGTTTTTCGATCGAGCGGGTGATATAGTTGCCACCCAGCGCCAGCGAGCAAAAAGACGGAAGATCGTCCGAATTATAGAAACAAATTGTAGAACGGTCAGCCCCGATATTGACAATGGTGACCGTGTCGGATTCACTCCCGGAACGTAACCAATGAAAACAATTGTAAATTGCCAATAGATCCGGTGTAATTATTTCGGCCTCGAGGCCGGCCCGCCGGAGAATTTCGACATGTTGCATAACTTCTTCGGTGGGAGCTAAGGCCACTAATAAAGTCTGGATTTTCTGCTCCCGATTCTCCCTCAAGACCGAGAAGTTGAATTCGATTTTATTGGTTTCGTAAGGGATCAGACCCGCCAGGTTCAGTCGTATGGCCGCTTTCAGATCGGCTTCCGGCAAGATCGGCAGATCAAGGATCCGAATCATACAGCCGGGAGAGGCCAGAATACTTTTGACTCTTTTAACTGTTGGTCGAATTGGCTTCAGTATTTCTCTCAATATTTGGACGACGATAGTTGGATTTAAGTCGTCCGGGCGAGTAATTTTTCCGGTTTTATAGATATCAATGGCATTCCAGAAATCAATCCGGAATTGGGCTTTGCGGCGTAATATCATGACTTTAATTACGTTACTGCCGATATCAACTATCACGGTTCTATTATCGTTGAAAAACATGTTCAAATCCTAACCGCTACGGCACCAGCTACCGCGGATAATCCGTTTATAATAATCCTGTTCAATTAAAGAAGAGAAACCCGGCGGATACTGATAATAGATAGATTGACCGAGGTCGTCTATGTTAACCCCACTTTTTAAAACCACCCGTTCCGCTACAATTGGACCGGTCAGCAATTGGCCCTTGAAAATAACCGTACCGCTTGAATAGATCAAGCCCTTGATAACCAGTTGCGGCGTACCGGTAATATCGGCATCAGCTTGGGCTGTATCGGCGCAAATCAGAGCTGGATAATAGAGATTGGTATCGGGCATTAACTGCGAAATAATCGTGACAAATCCAATGAAACGCGCCCCGCCGGTCGAAACCAGAGTGCCATTTAAGGTTGTACCGTTTTTCATTGTGACATAACCATCTACATAATGAATGCCGTCCGGCATGCTTCCATCGAATATCTGATCGCCACTGTAGTAAAAGTCAGCCCGGTTGAAATAGTAGTTCAAATCGACTTCGGGCAAAGGTTCAAAATGGGTCAATTCTTTTTCCTTAAGGTTGGATATATGAAAAACCTGAGTATCTAGGTAGGAACCGTAAGACACAATATGATTGAACGGATGATCGTCGAACAATCCGATTTCCAGCTGGCATTGAGTCAAACCATCTTTGCCAATCGCCGTTAGTTTAAGACCGACCGAATCATAGGTGACCGAAACCTCATCATTACTGAAACTGGCGTCGGCTTCAGAACCATGATTAAGGCGCCAGAGCCCTGTGTTTAGACCTCCTTCAGCTCGGAAGAAAGCTCTCGAGCGTTGTTCTCGTCGAATAGCATGTTTGCCCTCGTATGTAGCTAATGTCAGAAAGGTTGTCCCCAGAATTGTCAGCGTCAGGAACCAGATGAATACCAGTGCCATGACACTACCGCTTTCGGAACGGATTAGTAGTTTAAATCTCGTCATTTTAAAATAATCCCAAGTACCAGGTGATAATCGACTGACCGGTTATTATTGTTGTCAGAGTGCCGATTGCCAGAAAGGGAGCGTAAGGCAAATGGGCGTCCATTTTAAAACCCCTAAATAAAATCAGCCCGATCCCCACCAATCCAGCCAGAATAAAACTTATAAAAAGCGCCAGAACAGTGCCTGACAATCCCAGAAATAAGCCTACCAAAATCGCCAGTTTTACATCTCCTCCTCCAAGGCAGTCTTTTTTAAACAGTAAACGCCCAAAAACAGACCAAAAAAGCATGATAGCGCCGCCGACCAATAGTCCCAATCCGGCATCCGAAAGTTTGCGTGGAGCCAGAATCAGGAGCAGTAATCCACCCCAAAGCAGACCGCTGAGGATCATGATGTTTGGAATCTTATGAAACTCAATATCAATAAAAACGATCACAATCAAATAGACCGATAGCAGGCCGTAAACTAAGGTGTTAATGCTCCAACCAAACCGGCAATATAGCATGACGAACAAGAGACCAGTCAGTGTCTCAACCAACAAATAGCGTCTGGATATTTTCTGACCACAGTAGCGACATCGCCCCCTTAGGATTAGAAAGCTGATAATGGGCACATTATCGTAAAAGCGGACCGGGTTGGTGCAATACGGACAATGCGACGGTGGATAAGCTAGAGAAAGTTTGCGGGGCAGACGATAAATCACCACATTTAAAAAACTGCCAATAATAGCACCCAGATAAAAAAGAAATATATATAGCATAATCTTTAGCAACATCAATTCCTGAAGTAGACTTTTGAATCAGCGGCAATTGTATATTCATTTTGCCGCAATGCAATTCTGAATTTGATACATTTCAGCGAATCAGCGGCGGTCTCGCGGTAGAAATTCAGGGTATCGACACAACTGATGAGCAGGATTTGAGTTACGCCGCTATCATTTTGCACAACTAGATCGTCACCATCTTTATAAAACATTGATAACGAGCTGACCTTAAGACAAGAGCCACTGTTAACCTCTTCGCTGGCCGTTTGGTCACTGTAAATCCAGGTAGAATCGCAATCGGATGTGCGAATGGCATTTGTTAGAAGCTCGCCAGCCAGAGAAAGATCCTGTTGCAGACGGATTTGTTGGTTGCCGCGGTTTAAATCGCGAGTGGCAGAAACAACGATTACTCCCGCAATCAATGCAATTATTGAAGTAATCACTAGCGCGATTGACATCTCGATAAGAGTAAACCCACTTTCGTTACTGAGAAAGTTCATAAGCGATAATCCGGTGAAACATAAGTTGACAGTGCGACTTGATGGGTAGTCTTGTCCGTCCACTGAATTGTGGTGACGATTTTTTTATAATCATCCGGATCGTCATCCGCATCGGCAGTTGCTTGACCGTCAAGCGAATCGTCTACGGCTGTTATGACCGTGTTGCGATAACCGGTGATATGGCCGAGCACAACCGGAGTATCGGATTCATTAAGGCCACCCTCCAGAGCGGAATAGTCGTAGAGAAAAGCCGTTTCGAGACGTTTTTCGGCTTCAATAATGGCCAGCCGCCGGATGGTATCTGAATAGATAACCCGATTTCCTCCGATAAAGAACTGAAAGCCGCCCAGTATTATTACCGATAACAACACAATCGCCAACATGGCTTCGATAAGAGTTGTTCCGGAATCATTAGTCAACCAGTTGGATGAGTAGGTTTTCATAAGCAAGCCGGGATAAATGGGCGGAAACCACCTGGATTTCCGCCCATTACCATAGAATCATCAAGGCGTACTTTCGTCGGTGAAGACCCCAAGTTGATCAAGGGTACGATTAACACCCAGCGAATCATTTTCACAGGAAATTGTGTAGGTGCTATCGGATGTTACCAGAAAGTAATCTGATCCGGCAAAATACTTGCCGTCCAGATCGGTACTGGAAAGCCCCAGGCTAATTAACAGAGGATCATCGTCGACAATCGGCGTTGCCCCGGTAGCTTCCGGATATTTACTATGTTCTGCGTAGTAAACCCGGAGGCCGGTCCGAATAGTACCCAGCGCCGCATCGCACTCACTCATTTTAGCTTTCTTGATGTTTCCGCGATAGATTGGAATCGCCACCGCGGCCAGAACGCCAACGATAACAATGGCGATCATCAATTCCACCAGAGTAAAGCCTTTTTGATTCCCTAAGAACCGTTTCATTTTACTACCTCCTTGTTAGATCTTCCGGTTCTAGTGTCTCCGGAAGGTTTGGTTGTATATTTTCAGCCACTGATTGCTCCTGACATTTGAAAAACAGGCAGATACAGGGCTATCACTACAAATAAAGCCAAAATTCCCAGCCCGATCATCATAACCGGTTCGATAATAGCGGTCAGACTATCGATAGTTGCGTTAAGCTGGCGTTCATAAAACTCGGACACCTTATTTAGCATCGATTCCAGGGCGCCGGACTCTTCACCGACGGCGATCATCTTAACCATCATCGAAGGAAAAATCGGATGTTTCTCAAGCGATTGAGCCAGAGAACCCCCGCCGGTCACATTTAATTTGACATTTTCGATCATGGCTTGGATTACCACATTATTACTGGTTTCACCGGCAACCGTTAAGGCGTCCACCAGGCCGACACCGCTGGCAACCAGAGTGCCTAACGTTTTGGTGAAACGCGCCAGGATTGATTTGAGGATTATTTTTCCCGCGATAGGTAATTTGAACATATAGCCGTGATAAATACGCCGGCCTGTTTTATTTTTTAAAAACAGCTTGGAGGCGATAATTATACCGGTGAGGATTAAGAATTCGGCGATCAGATTATCTTTCATGAAATTGCTGAAAGCCAGAACGATGAGGGTTGCTTGGGGTAACTGTGCCCCAAATCCCTCGAAAATGTCTTTGAACTTGGGTACCAGGACAAAAACCACTGCCATAACGACCGCTAAAAAGAAAATCAATATAAAACGCGGATAGGAAGTTGCTGATTTAATCTTTTTATTAATCTTATCTTGATCATCAATATATGATGCAAGTTGTTCGAGTATACCCCCCAGATTGCCGCCTATTTCAGCCACCTTAACCATCGCAACCGTCAGAGTGGGAAAAATCCTGGGAAATTGTGATAAAGCGAAAGAGAAATTGGCCCCACCCTCGACCTGAATTTTAATTTTTTTCACCACCTCGCTAAAATTGGCATTTTCGGTCTGTTCCGACAGAAGAGCCAAACTGTCGACCAGCTGAACGCCGGCTTCGACCATCGTGGCCAATTGCCGGAAGAATACCACCAGCTCCTCGGTTTTGACCTTTTTACCCGGACCCAGTGAACGCTTCCAAATACTTATTCCGGATTTTGATTTATTGATAATTTCAGCTGAAATAACTGTTATGCCCTGTTGACGCATCTGATTCGCCAGAGCAAAGGAACTCTCCGATTCGGCAGTACCACGGACCTTTTTCCCGTTGGGATAAATAGCAATATAACTGAAAGTGGCCATCAGATGATTCGCATTATTTCGTTGATTGTTGTAAGCCCTTCATGCACTTTTTTCAGACCGTTTTGGAGAAGTGATTCCATACCCAGCTCAATACTGGTCTGCTTTAATTCTTGTTCGGAGGCGTCGCGTATTATCAAGTCTTTTATTTCACGGGTAAGCAGGAAAAACTCGTAAATTGCGATTCTTCCCCATAAGCCTAGTCCGCTACAATGCTCACAACCCCGACCGTGGTAAAAATTCAATTTTTCGGGATCGATTCCGAGTGAGATCAAACGCTGAATGTACTCCTCCTCGGGATGGTAGCGCTCTTTACAATGCAGGCAAATCCGGCGGGCTAGCCGCTGGGCAATTATTACTGAAACGGAGGAGCAGATTAGATATTTATCGATGCCCATATTCAGGAGGCGAATAACGGTAGAAGCCGCGTCATTGGTATGTAAGGTCGATAATACCAGGTGGCCAGTTAAAGCGGCCTTGACTGCGATTTCAGCGGTTTCCGAATCGCGAATTTCACCGACCATAACGATGTCAGGATCCTGCCGCAGGATTGAGCGCAGACCGGCCGCGAAGGTCAGTCCCACCTGTGGCCTAGCCTGGATCTGATTAATACCCCTCAGGCGATATTCGACGGGGTCCTCGACCGTAATGATGTTTTTTTCCGAAGAATTGACGAAGTTCAGGGCCGAATAAAGCGTCGTGGTTTTACCGCTACCGGTCGGACCGGTCACTAGAACCATTCCATGGGCCTGGGTAAGAATTTCCTTGAGTTTTTGCATGAGGGTGGGCTCGAAGCCAATATCATCAATATTGAGCGACACACTGCCTTTGTCGAGAATACGCATGACGACTTTTTCACCGTAAATGGTTGGTAAAGTGGAAATCCGTATGTCAATCTGACGACCCATAATTTTTATCTTGGTACGGCCATCCTGAGGTATCCGACGTTCGGCAATGTCCAGTCCTCCAAGAATTTTTATACGGGAAATTATGCCGGCCTGCATTTTTTTGGGCGGCGGAGTAATTTCCCGCAAGATGCCATCAACCCGAAAACGCACCTTGAGATCCTTTTCCTGAGGCTCAATGTGAATGTCGGAAGCACGATCCTGAATGGCTTGTAGTAGCATTAGGTTAACGAATTTTATAGCTGGAGCATCTGCGGCTTGAATGCGGAGGAGATCTGTATCGGATTCTTCAGTTTCTTCATTCGGTTCGATCTCGAAGTCGACCAGCTCTCTTAGACTTTCTTCGATATTGGCGCGTTGAGAATAATACTTATCGATAGCGTTTAGGATTGCCTTACGCGGTGCATAATATATTTCAAATGGGCCGCCTATTTTTAGAGACATGGTTTCGCGGGCGACGGCATCAAAAGGATTTGCCATAGCAATGCATAAATGTCCCTCTTTAAGATTAAACGCCAGCATTGCGAAACGGCGCGCATATTCTTCCGGTACGGAGGAGATGATATTTGGTTCGACAAAGCCCAGATCATTTATTTCAACTTTGGGGATATTTTCACTTGTAACGTACCGTTCAATTTTAATTTGACGCTGTTCCCAATCCTCAGCAGTTGATACTGTTGAATAGGTGAAAGTCGACGCAGGTACGCCTTTATCTTGAGGACTAAATATTTTATTATAAATATTCATGACGCCTGTTAAAATGAGGCAACGGCTATGCCAATCGTTTTTATTTGATGCTAACTAATTGATGTACAAATGTTTAGGAAACCAAGGACAGTGCGCAGAAGCAGTCTGCCCTGTCATTATATAATGACATTATGGTAGCCTAATATTGTATCTTTTATCGATATGGGTGTCGTATATATGCGACAGCAGTGAAAAATATGTGTCGCTATCGGTGAAGATCGTGTTTTTTAATTTTTAAATAAAGGTTTTGGCGAGGTATACCAGAAGCGGCCGCCACCCGGGTAATGTTCCAGTCATATTTTTTGAGAATTGTTTGTAGAAATTTTTTTTCGAAGCCTTTTTTGGCGACGCTGAAATTAAAGATGTCTGCTGGTGGATTGTAAATGACCTCAGGCGATTGGGTAATATAATCTGGAAGATCGCCAGCCTTTATAGTATCGCTGTCACACAGAACAACGGCCCGTTCGATTACATTTTCGAGTTCACGCACATTACCCGGCCATGCATAGCGAGCTAGGGCGGGCTGAATGGCCGGATCAATACCGGTAATGGGTTTTTCGTGTTGTTGGCTATATTTATGCATAAAATGTTGAATCAAGAGCGGCAAATCGTCAATCCGCTCCTTTAAACTAGGAATAAAAAGAGAAATAACGTTAATGCGATAGTAAAGGTCTTCACGGAAGTTCCGGTGTTTAATTTCCTCTAATAAATCCTTATTGGTGGCTGAAATGAAGCGAACATCGGAACGCAGGATTTCCGTTCCTCCGACGCGTTGAAATGTGCGACTCTGTAATACCCGTAACAATCGGACCTGCAGAGCCGGGCTGGTTTCGCCGATTTCGTCCAGAAAGAGAGTGCCACCATCGGCTTCTTCGAATACACCTTTGGTGCGTTTGTAGGCACCGGTAAAAGATCCTTTCTCATAGCCGAAAAGAGTTGATTCCAGTAATGTTTCGGGAATACCACCACAATTAATGCTTATAAATCGGTTGTTAGTGCGACGACTTAAGTGATGAATAGCCTGAGCCAGCAGTTCTTTTCCTGTGCCAGTTTCACCTACTAATAAAACCGTCGTGTCCAACGGCGCGATTTTCTCAATCATCTTGTAGAGTTCTAGCATTTTGGGACTACGACCGATGATGTTACTAATCTGGGATTTAAAATCCATACGGCTACGCAAATATCGGTTTTCATCGCGGACGGCTTTGTTTTCGAGAGCTTTTTGGATAATGGCTCTCAGGGAAGCATAATCATGATAGGGTTTGGTAACGTAATTTTCAGCTCCGGACTTAATGGATTCGACAATTGTTGCTACGTCGGTCTTGGCGGTGGCCATAATTATGGCTACGTCAGGATCAAGGCGGCGCAATTCGTGTAAAACCTCGAGACCGTTCATCTTGGGGAGGCTTATATCAAGCAGGACCAGGTCAAAAAAGCTGTTGCTGAATTTATCGATAGCTTCTGGGCCGGTATAGGCCACATCCAGGTCGTAACCATCGGCCTGTAAGAGCTCGACTAGCGTAGCACAAATATAATGGTCATCATCGACCACCATTATTCTTTTTTTTGTTGTAGGCATGTCTTTATTTTCCGGTTGGAAAGGTAATTTGGCATTCAAAAGTGGCACCCTCTCCGCTCGAAAGGATAAAATCATTTATATATGGCCTGAAGCAGTAAAACGAACGAATCAGCAACTGCAATTCCGGACTCGCGGAAGGTCTTGCTGACAGAACGGTTGCCGCATCCTGGTGTTGATCAATCTGGCTGAAAAACTGAATTTCTTCAGCGGATAGACCGGTGGTGTTAGCGGTAATCTTTAAAGCGATCAGATCGACTTGAGCAGTGATGCCGATTTGCAGGATATACCCATCAACAGAGTTCATCATTCTGATAAAAGCACTGACGACCGCTAAAAAGCCCTCTGACAGATGACGATAGACGGCTTTAATGTAGGGCTGGCTCTCCTGTAAATCGATCTTTTTAGTGATTTTATGTTTGAATTCCAAATCGGCTTCGAGGTACATAATTTCGCTTTTGACCAAGTATTTTAAATTGATCGGACGAATCTCATCGTTGTGTAGATTATTGATCCTTTCGGCCAGATTGCCCAGGATATTTTCGATTTTAGCAACGTTTTCAAGCAGGGCCGGGAACACAGGTGATTCAGGAATTTTATTTTGCAGGATCTGAGTGCGCACTTTTATGATAGTCAATGGATTGCTAATATTGTGAACGATCCCGGGAATCATTTCGTCGAGTGGAAAAATTTCGTTATTCAGGAAATCTTGGTCTCGTTTTTCAGTGGAATTGGAGGTGTAATTATTCATAACTTAGAGTTACAGACCCTTTTAAGATTAACCGTGTTAGTAAGCCCGAAAAAGCAGGCAATTAATTTATTAGAAAGCCCAACCAAATAAGATTAGTTTAAAGTAACAGTCATATTTTTTAGTGTGCATTTACTATTCAAATTCTTTCCAGGTGATTTTGGGAATGTAATAGCTAACTTTGGATTTGTTGGGATAATGAATAGTGAGCTCGAAGCTGAATGACTGGCCGGGTTCCATGGTCGCATCGGTCTGGACTCCACTTAGGAACATGTGGTAGCTACCGGCGATAATGACTGAGTCGCTGGCAACCATTCGGGTGGCATCATCGAAAAGTTGTAGTCTGATTTGGGGAAAATCTGCACGTCGTTCGCCTTCATTTTTGACTTTACCGGTATAAGTGGTCTTATCATCAAAGATTTTGGTTGTGATCGGTCCATCAAGAACGCATTTAGCATGCGGTTGTTCGGCCTCACGGGAAATGCGCACATCATCTTTCGAGATGGTCAGTTGACCGATATTGGTTTGAATAATGATTTTGGCGATATCTTCGTGAATTATCTTACCTCGCACGACCGTGCCGTTGTTCAGAATGATTTCATGGGTTATTTCCGGTACCGGGACAAGTTTATTAATTTCCTTACGGATTACCGGTGTGGAGGTCAGGAGTTCTATTGCCCGGATTTGCTGGCGCAATTGGGCAAGTTCTTGGCGGAGTTCTTCAATGCTTTTATCTGTTTCAAAGAATTTTTGAGCAGTGGTAGATGTTGCGGGCTTACTCTTTTTTTGAGCGATTGATAGGCTGGTCAGCAAGAAAATCAGAAGAGCTATCAGAAGTAGGTTTTTAGTCTTCATTGGGTCACCTGCGCTTTTACTTGAGCTTTAAGAGCGGCATGGCGGAGCTGGTGGAAAGCTTCCTGATCGCCTATTTCAGCGGCGATGTGAGCCATCTCGTCGTATAGCATATACCCGTCCGACTCTTCCATCATTGGTAAAAGCTGTTTGAAAGCCTCCATGTCTTTGAATTTGGCAAGGGCGCTAAGTGCTTTTTTGCGGGTTGCTAACGGGAAATCGGGGTTTTTACCAATCTCGACCAAAGCCGGCGCTACCGCCGGATCGGAATAATCGCCCATGGCCTTGGCGAGGACATCAACCAGAGTTAGATATTCGTTGCGACTCTGGTTGAGTGTTTCCAGCAGAGCCAGAATTACGCGAGAATCCTTAACATCTTCGATAGATTTAATAGCAAAGTCGCGCAATACAAGCTGCTGTTCGGGATCGCCTAGCATTTCGATAAAGGCTTCTGTAATCAGCGGATGATTTTTTTTACCGAGGATTTCAAGAGCCAGCGATCGAATCGATACTTTAACATTTTCGTCCTTAGCCACATCGATTAGAATCGGGATGACGCGGTCATCCGGAATCGAGCCCAGTAATTTGGTCAGCGATTCCTGCATTTGGACATAATTTTCTTTTTCGGATTGGTAGAGGTTCAGCAGTTGTTCAACCTGCAGAGTAGCATCGACAGATTGCATTTTTTCCATTACCGCTGTGCGGAAATCGATATATTTTTTCTGGGCGGCGACGATTCCAGCAACCATTGCCGTGATATTTTCGGGGGTGGCATGATCCATTAACGCGGTGGCGGTCGCATTAAGTAAGGCATAATTCAGGCCGACCGACTGATTCATAAAATCGTGCATGATTTTCAGGGCGTCTGGGTGCTGAGTTTCGGCCATGGCCTGCAGGGCGGCGATACGAGTTTCAACCGGTTGAAAAGGATCCTTATAGATGGCGATTAGGTCATCGATGGTCTCGATTTTACCGCGGTTATAATCCACCCGCAGTTTTTCGATGTCTTTGGTGTCGATGGTTGCCATCTTGGAAGCACAGGAAATCAGTCCGCCAAGAATCAATGTGATAATGAGAATATTTTTTGTTTTCATGGGTATCTTTCGCTTTTCATTTATCCCGAATGATATTAGAACATCTATAATTCTTAGTCAAGCAAAAAGTCTGCTTTTTCCTATTCTGGTCTAGATGAGTACTGCGGCCAGTAACAGAGTCGCAGGTCATGGCCGTCAAAATACGCAAAACTAAAAAATTTAATCCAGTCACCCAGATTGAGAATAGTCCCCCTTTCAGTCCGATATTCGGTTGGCAGATGAAAATGACCGGTTATTACAAATTCCGCTCCTGCCTCGAGTTTATTCAGACCGTATTGGATAATCTCCCGGCGATCGGACTCTTCCAGTGAGGGACTACGCATGGTAAGGCGCCGGCTTCTACCGGAAATTTTTGCGGCCAGGCGGATCGCTAGGTCCGGATGAAGTAAACGAAACAGTCGGATGCACAAAGCCTTGCGAAAAAAATACCGCATCAGTCGATAGCCACGATCACTATGCAGAATACCATCTGCATGCGTCAAATGAAACTGCCGCTCTCCAAGGGTAACATCAATTGGTTTGTAATGAACCGTGACACTGAGAATATCGGTGAAAAAGTGACCGACCCAATAATCGTGATTTCCACCAAGAAAATGGACCTCGCAACCAGCCTGAACCGTCTCGCGCAATTGACTAAGTACCGGCAAATAGAATCCTGGAATTACATGATGATATTCGAACCAGAAATCGAATAGATCTCCGAGAATATACAGTTTTCCTTTTTTATGGCGTACTTCTGCCAGAAAATCAAATAAACGCCCACGTTTAACCTTCTCATCCGGACTATCGCTCAGGTGCAGATGTACATCGGAAATGAAATACACATTCTGATCCATTACGCTCAGAATATAAGTGAAAAATGCGTTTTACGAAAGAGTATTTCGGGTTCTTATCCATAGGATGATTTTCTTTTTATGGGAAAAAGTGTGGGGCAGTTTCTAAAAATTAAAAAATTTAGATAGACGTGAAATCCTCTTTATGGATTTGTTTTTATGACGGCAGAGCTTTAAGGTGGCATTATATTTGACTATTGACAGGTTCCGGAACACCGCGGAAAAAATATGTGTAATGCAAACGAAGAGACAATATGAAAGATACAGTTTTAGTCATCAATCCCGGTTCGACTTCAACCAAGATTGGTTTATTTGACCGGAAGGGGCCGAAGCGAGTCAATAACATCGATCATGCAGGTACGCCCATCAGTCGAATGACTTCGATTGCCGAACAACTGCCCCTGCGGATTGAAATTATTACCAACACTTTTAAATCCTGGCTGAGCGATTACCAGCTGATGGCGGTAATCGGGCGTGGCGGTCTGCTCAAACCTCTGCGGGGTGGCGTTTACAAGATTACACCGGATATGATTGCCGATGCCGTAAGCTGTAAGTTCGCTAACCATGCCAGCAATATGGGAGCCCCAATCGCTGACGAAATTGCCCGCGAGTATCACATCCCGGCCTTCGTGGTCGATCCGGTTACAGTAGACGAGATGATTCCCGAAGCGCGTATTTCAGGGGTTCCCGAAATCGAAAGACTCAGTCGTCAACATGCCTTGAATATCCGGGCCTGTGTGCGCAAGGCTACCACTCAATTAGGGCGATCCGATACGAAGGTTAATTTTGTTGTTGTTCATCTGGGTGGTGGCATCAGCGTTACGGCGGTCAGGGGCGGTCGGCTGATAGACTGTAATAATGCTCTTCTAGGTATGGGACCCTTTTCGCCAGAAAGAGCAGGGGCATTGCCTCTGGAAGGGCTGTTGAACCTGGCTTACTCCGGAAAGTATACGCTATCTGAACTAAAAAATAAACTGACTAAACGCAGTGGTTTAGTAGCCTATCTTGGTACTAATGATGCCCGTGAGATCTGTCGGCGCATTCGCGAAGGCGATGAAAAGGCGGAACTCGTCTATCGTGCCATGATTTATCAGGTCTGCAAGGAAATTGGGGCCATGGCGTCGGTGTTGAATGGTAAGGTTGACCGAATCATCGTGACCGGCGGACTGGCGCGGGGTGAAGAAACGGTTGAAATGATTCGGACCAGGGTGAAATTTATTGCTCCGCTAATCGTCTATCCGGGCGAGAACGAGCTGGAATCTTTAGCTGCGGGGGGCTGGCGAGCTCTCGATGGACTTGAAGAAATTTTGATTTATGAAAATGTTTAAATCGCGGAGTAATCATGCTTAGGACATATTCTGAGATATTCAATGCCGTGAGGAATAATACCCGTAAGCACACGGTTTCAATTGCCATGGCAGAGGATAGAAGTGCTCTGGAAGCCGCAAAGGTTCTGATCGAAAATGACATTGCCGGAATCCTTCTGAGTGGCGATCCAGATAAGATTCGGACTTATGCAAAAGAAGTCGGTTATCCGGTTAAGGATGAGGAAATAATTGAGGCGGCAAATGAAGAAGAAGCGGCTTGGCGGGCGGTTGAACAGGTGCGCCTGGGAAAAGCGGAAATCCTGATGAAAGGACATACTTCAACGCCGATTCTGATGAAAGCCGTCTTGGATAAGGAGAACGGTTTGCGAACCGGCGGTATTCTCAGTCATGTAGCCGTCGCGGAAATTCCAACCTATCCTAAATTGTTGTTAGTAACCGACGGGGGAATTAACATCGCTCCCGATCTAGATACTAAAAAAGCCATTATCAGTAATGCTCTCCAGGTAACTGAGAAACTGGAGATTACCGAGCCGAAAATAGCGATACTTTGCCCGATCGAAAAGGTAAATCCGAAAATCCCGGAAACCGTCGATGCCGCCGCTTTACAGGAAATGGCCACGCGGGGCGAATTCGGTTCGGCGATTGTAGAGGGGCCAATTGCAACCGATGTGGCCCTCTCGGCCCAAGCCGCTCAACGCAAAGCCTTGTCAAGCCGGATTGCCGGTGATACCGATGTCATACTCGTACCCGGCCTCACCTGTGGTAACTCTCTGCTCAAATTTTTGATGTTCTTGGCGAATGCCAAGGTCGGCGGTGTGGTTATCGGTGCCCGCGTACCAATTGTGCTTTTATCGCGCTCCGACGAGCCGGCTGAAAAATTAAACTCTATGCTTCTAGCTATCCTGGTCAGCGCAGAATAGTATCTCGACCTGCTCAAGGTTTTTTCACCTGCATTAATTAAATCTCTCAGATTTTGTAAATTTCGGCGTTTTGGCAGGAAATTAATTTGATAGGTGAAGTTATGGGTTTTGAAAAATTGATTAAACCCGGAGCAAAATTTCTGGGGGTAAGATATCCCATTATTTGTGGTGCTATGACCTGGGTAAGTGACTCTAATCTGGTAAAAGCGGTGAGTGACAGTGGGGCGTTTGGAGTACTGGCGGGTGGTAACCTGCCATCGGACCTTTTTGAAAAAGAGGTGGATCGGTGTATTGCCGTAGTACAAAAGCCGTTTGCGATTAATCTGATAACGATCGCTCCTAATTTCCGGAGGCACTATGAAATTTTACAATCTAAAAATGTGCCGTTTGTCGTATTTGGAGGAGGTATTCCACGACGCCAGGATATAGTTGGCCTTAAATCACGCGGGAAACGTGTAATGTCCTTTGCACCCGAAGAGAGTATTGCCCGCCAGCAAATCGATTATGGCGTCGATGCCCTGATTCTGGAGGGTAGTGAAGCCGGCGGACATATCGGTTTTGTTTCACTGATTGTTTTACTTCAGCAGGTCTTGTTTAAGGTTAATGGATTGCCGATTTTCGTAGGTGGTGGGGTGGCTGATGGTCGCATGATCGCCCATCTGCTCCTGATGGGAGCGGCCGGAGTACAGATGGGAACGCGTTTTGTACTGACCGAAGAATGTCAAACTCACCCGAGGTTTAAGTTGGCCTTATTGAAGGCCAAGGCACGTCAGGCCATTGCGACCCCGCAGTATGATTCTAAACTGCCGGTTGTCGCAGTGCGGGCAGTTAAAAACAAGGGCACGGAGGAATTTGGCAAACTGCAATTGGGCTTGTTGCAGGAAATAGCCGCCGGTAAAATTACCCGCGAGAAAGCCCAGTACGAAGTCGAAAATTTCTGGATTGGGGCTTTGCGCCGGGCGGTTGTGGAAGGAGACGTCGATTACGGCTCGCTGATGGCGGGACAGAGTGTCGGATTAGTAAATGAAATAATCCCGATGCAAAAGATGGTTAATGACCTGATAAGCACGGCACGAGAGGAAATCGAAAGAGTCCGCCAACGTCTTGAATGACATGACGGACTAATTATTACTATTCTAATTTTTGCAGTTGATTGCGCGATAAAAGGGCTTCTTCGGTGTTGGGATATTCCGCGATGACTTGATTGAAAAGGGTACGCGCCCGCTGTGGATCATCCAGTTGCAGATAGCATAATCCCTGTTTGTATAAGGCATTGATTATTTTCTGACTGTGTTGATAACCGGCAATAAGCCGGTTGAATTCGGAGGCCGCCTGATTGTAATCGCCCTGTTGATAGGCGATCTCGGCCAGGTAATATTGACAATAATCGGCCAATTCGTTCTCCGGGTATAACTGCAGAAAAGCCTTGAATCCCTGGATAGCAAGTTCGGTATTGCCCTTTGACATATCGCGGTAGGCATTGTTGAATATTTCTGTGGGAGCTGGTGCCTCCGGCAAAGCGGCCGAAGCCTTGGTTTCCATTTTATTTGAGATATTGGTCATTTTACCGGTCAAGGATTCGACCTTGCCCATCAGCTTATCGGCCCGGTAACTGGTGTCGTCTAACTTACTGCTGATAACGGCGGCATCCTGCTTTATACCGGATAATTTTGTACTTACATCAGCCCGCATGCGCAAGGTCGCATCCTGTAAAGCCACGACGGATTGTTCTAAGGAATCCAGTACTGCTAATATCCGCGTGTTTTGGTCGGCTAGAGCAGGAACCTGCCCCAAAGTCACGAGGGCCTGTTTATTTTCTTCGGTAGTCTGTTTTATGGATTGAATCTGATTACGCAGTAAGTAGAGGTCTTCCTGTACTTTTAAAAGGTCTTTGCGGGAAGCACAGGACGGCAATCCAATTAGGAGGACAAGATAGAAAATCCAGTTCATTAGTTTAGACTGCATTATGACTCTTTTAAGTTGACATAAAGTGATTTACTCGGTCTCGTTATGATTCAGAACAGCCCGGCGATTCTTGGACCAGGCCGCTTCATTATGATGCGGATCAATTGGTTTCTCTTTACCGTAACTTATCGTAGATAGATTGTCCGGATTTAAACCGTATTCGACGAAATAGGTTTTGACGGAGTGTGCCCGCTGTTCGCCCAGAGCGAGGTTGTATTCTACAGTACCCCGTTCGTCGCAATGTCCTTCGATTGTAATAGTTGCGGTCGGATTTTCCTTAAGTACCCCGGCGATTTTTTCGAGAGTGGCAATAGCATCCGGACGCAATTCGTAGCTGTCGTAGTCGAAGTTGATCGCATCGAATTGTAAAATTTTATCTTCTATCGCGGTGGTAATAGTAATACCCTGCTCTTTATCGGTTTTATCGGCTTGGACCGGTTCACTGGCGGGAACTGGTTGTTTGACGGCGGGTTTGACTGGCCGGGTTGAGGCTGGTTGGGGTAGTGGTTGGGCGGGACTGGGCGTAATGGTTTCACGGTTGTCAGTCTGTACCGCCGCGGTTTTTTTGCTACAGGCGTTGAAAGCCAGGCCGATGCTGAGCACCGCAATCAAGAACAAATTAATTTTTTTCATTTTCTGATCTCCTTATTTATTATTTGTTCCTACTATGATATGTTTTTCTAGTTAAATGGTTTCAGGCGCGGTGACCAGGTCGGCCCGGTGTTACCGCCGCTATAGGTTAGTTGGCGCAGGAGTGAGCCGTCGCGTAAGCAACTGTATATCTCCCAGCGACCGTTTCGATTTGAGGTAAAAACGAGGTGATTGCCATCCGGTGACCAGGAAGGACTTTCATAACTGGCCTTGTTATCAGTTAAGCAGGCCAGATTTTCTCCGGTAATGTCGATCAGACAGAGCTGAAAGCCACCGGATTGCAGGGTAACGAAGGCGATTTGATCGCCGCGAGGCGACCATTTGGGGGATGAGTTATATTTATTTTCGTAAGTCAACCGGCGCACGTTACCGCCTTCGGCATCCATGATGTAAATTTGCGGCGAACCACTGCGTTTGGAAGAAAATACAATTTCGTGATTATTGGGTGACCAGGATGGCCCGGTGTCAATGACGGGATGATTGGTAAGGCGGCGCAGATTTTGGCCATCGTGATCGGCCACGTAAATATCGGAATTGCCCTCGCGGGTAAGCACGAAAGCCACCTTTTTACCGTCAGGGGAATATTCCGGGGATGTGAACGTCCCCACCTGGGAAACGAAGCGAGTGATTTCTCGGTCTTTAAAATCATAATTAGCAAGAACTGGTCCATTGCCAAAAGCATAGGTGGCAAACAGCAGGGACTTTCCATTACCAGACCAGCTCGGCAGTAAGTTAATAGACCGGTTGTGAGTCAGCATTGTTATGCGCTGGCCATCGTAATCCATAAGTGCCAGCTCTTTGCCTCCTTTTTGTTCGGTAACGAATACAATTTTAGTGCAGGCGATGCCGTAATCACCGGCTAACCGGTAAACGATTTCATCGGAGACGGTATGGGCCAAGACGCGTAATGCGAAGGGATAAGAGCGGAATGATTTGGTCATTAGTTTGCGACCGGTGGCTACTTCCGTGAGCCCCAATTCGAAATTGAAGTAACTGCTTTTAGAGGTAATATCGCCACTAATCAGGACATCGGCGTTTTGGATAAGCGTATCGCTTTCCGCGAATGGTGATGGATTGAAAACTTTCAGGTAACCGGAGTAGTTCAAATTGTCAACAATAATTCGGCGCAAATCAATTGCCAGTTGGGAATTCTGATTGGTGCTAAAATCGCTTACAGCGACGTTAATTTTACGGGTTTCAGATGACTGGATTTTAAGAAATACATCCGTCTGGCCGCGCCCGATCACGGTAAAAAAATAGGTCAGACAAATCATTACTCCCGCTATTTTCATGGTCCACTCATTTTAAGACTTCGAATTCTAGATGCACGATTAACTCCTGACCGCCATATTCATCCGGAAGAGGCGGAAAAGAAGCGACTTCATAGAGGGATCGCTGAGCGGCCTGATCAAAAAGAAAATTGCCGGATGACTGCTCGACGCGAATCTGGGTAACTCTACCTGATCGGGCGATTTTAAAAACTACCATGGCTTGCTGATTCTGAGAATCACCGACTGATAATTGCGGTGGGCGCCAGTATTCCTGAATGCGGTTGCGGATAATATTCAGATAATAGATAAAAGTAAAATCCGGATCGTCGACTTTTAGTCCGTTCAGACCCGGTAAGGCGGCCACTGCGGCTTGGGCAGTCAGGCCCGACTCGGTCACGGCTTCCGGTAAGGGCGCCGGGGCGATCGTCGGATTCTCGGGCAATGGTTTAGACTCCGGTTGCGGACGAGGCTTTTCCGGTAGCACGGCAGTCGTTTTCTCGCTTTTAATCTTTGAGGGGCTGACCAATGGCGTCGGTTTGACCGGCAAAGGCACCTCGACCGGAGAAGCGACCGGCGGGACAATATTGATCCAGCGAATAGTTTGAGTCGGTATAGCCATGACGTGCGGACGGCTCCACCCGGCGATTAAACCCAGCGCGACCAAAAATGTCAGGTGTAATGTAAAAGATATAGTATAAGGATAACTCACTTTTTTGATCGCTCCGTTTCGACAATTAATCCCAATTCAGTCACGCCGATAGATTTGATCCGGTCAATCAATTTGATTATTCTGCCATAGTCAATGTTTTTGTCGGCGCTCAGTAAAACTGGCTTTTTCCCGGTCTGTACCCAGTGTTTGATCAGAGTTCTTTCGAATTCGGGCTCTACTACCAGATTGCCATCGATGAAAAGACGCCCGTCAATACTATAGGTAATTAATATGCCTTCCCGAACGGTTGTGGCTTCACTCTGGACGCCGGGTAAATTGACATCAATGCCGCTATGAATTAACGGCGCCGTAATCATAAAAATAATTAACAGCACCATGGTTACATCCACCAGATTGGTGATATTGATTTCGGTCAGTGGTTTATATCTGCGATCCGCCATGAATATTTCCCTGAACGATCTGCTTGATTATGTCGCTAGCCAGAATTTGCAATTGATTCTCGTACTTTCGGATCTTATCGACTGTTAAATTATAGGCGAAGAGCACCGGAATGGCGACCGCCAGGCCGACCACGGTTGTAATCAAGGCTTCGGCAATACCGGGTCCAATAGCGGTAATGGCCGCCGAGCCTTTTACGCCAATACTCATAAAGGCCTGCATGACCCCCCAGACGGTACCGAATAATCCCAGAAAAGGACTGGCGCTGACGGTTGAGGATAAAAATACCAGACGTTTTTCGAAAGGCATTAATTCTCTGCTTATCACAGAGTCGGCCAGCGATTTATAAATGGCAAGCGGCGCAAGAAGCTTATCTCCCGCCCCATCTTCATCTTTAAATAGGGTGAGCGATCGATTGGTCTGAGCATCATTTTGAGATTCTGCAAATAACTTTCGGAAAAGGTTCAGATAGGGACTAGGCTTACAATCGCGGGTTTCTTTTTCGATATTATACCAGTCGGAATAAATCTGAAAAAGCGTAAAGAACTTTTTCGAGGTCCGCCGGGTACGAGAGAAAAGAATAATTTTTTCGATGATAATACCCCAGGCAATGATCGAAAGTATGATCAGAATCAGGACAATCAGCCGACCAACAATACCAATGTCGTAAACCGAAGAAAAGAGATTATTCATTTAAGCATCCTATTTTTATTGCTGATATGACGGTTTTTTATTAATTCCATTCTATAAAGGAGTTAAAAAGAGAAAATTGACATATCCTATATTAAGAGATGGGGATTTATTTTTCGATTTGGAAATAATCATTTTCGTATGTTGTAGTTATTAGTAAAAAACGAAGATTGCTTTCAATTACGACTCGAGTATTTTTAAACATCGTCGTTTAATAAGACAGCTTTCTGTTAAATAGGTTAAATCTTTATAAACGCTGTGTGACAGCTATCAATCTATTGGAGATACTGCTTCAGCCACCTGAAAATAGTTCGATGCCAGAAAAGACTATTCTGCGGTTTCAACACGAAATGGCCTTCATCCGGAAAAACGACCAGCTGGGCTGGTACACCTCTGCGGCGCAGAGCGGTAAAGACCATCAATCCCTGGCTGTAATCCAGGCGATAATCCTGCTCGCCGTGAATCACCAGCATCGGAGTTTTGAAGTTTTTGATATAATTGTCACAGGAGAATTTCTCATATTGCAAAAAACTGTCCCAGAACGGACCGCCGTATTCCCATTCCGGGAACCAGAGTTCTTCGGTCGTCAGATACATTGCAAATAAATTGAAAGAACCATCATGATTGACCAGTGTTTTAAACGGGAACTCGAAGGCCTCCATATGGCCCTCAAACCAATTCATCATATAGCCACCAAAGGAAGCGCCGGCCGCGGCCAATTTATCGGCATTGATGAATTTATAATTATTGATGATGTACTTTTGTCCGACTACCAGATCGTCGAAAACCTGTCCGCCCCAGTCAAGACAGATATCTTCAGTAAATTTCTGACCGTATCCGGTACTGCCACGCGGATTGATCATTACGATTACATAGCCCTGGGCCGCCCAGAGCTGAGGATTCCAGCGGTAATGCCAGGTGTCTTCCCAGGCACCCTGTGGTCCGCCATGCACCAGAAAAACCGCCGGATATTTTTTACTTTTTTCTAAAAATGGTGGGCGAATTAAAAAGCCATGTACCGGCTGGCCGTCACTGCTCTTATATTCGAAGTCCTCAACGGGATTCATTTCTATTTGAGCTATTTGGGACGTATTAAAGTGCGTAATCCGGCGGATTTGCCGATCGTCGAAAGAATATGAGAAAAGTTCATCGGGGTAAGTCGTTCGACTTTGCAGAAAGGCACCAGTCTTGCCGTCCGGCGCGACTGTCAGCGCACTGATGTACCCATCGTCAACTAATGCCTGGATTTGACCGGACTTAATCTCGATTGACTTTAATCGTAGACGACCGCGCTCTTCGACCAGCAGGAATAGGCCGCGGCTGTCCGGCAACCATTCATACGAACTAATGCGGATGTCATTTTTTTCTGTCAGGTTGATCAATTGGCCCTGGCCGATCTCCTCAATGAAGAGATCGCTCTTATCGGCTTCGTGACCGGCGTGTTTCATCGAGAGAAAGCTTAGGTATTTTCCGTTTGGAGAGTATTTGGGAGCGTAATCATTACCCCGGAAATCACGGGTTTCCCGAGGAGTTGTTATTAATGTGACTGAAGATGGATCGGCGATGGAAACCAACCAAATGTCATTATTGGTACTGGTAGCTATTACCGGATCGTGATTGCTGTTGAATACGATTTGTTGGTCATCTGGTGAAAAACAGTAACCCTCGCCGAGTGCAATGGGGGGCGCGTCGAAATCGCCGGGGGTTACATCCGTCAATCGGCGGTTATTCAAATCAAGGACGAAAATGTGACTGCGTTTATGATCCCACCATTGGTCCCAATGGCGGAACATTAATTCGTTATAAATCCTGGCTTTAATCAGGCTGGCTGCTTGAACCGCATCGCGTTCGGCCATGGCGGAGAAATCTTTCAGGTCGGAATATACACGGGCTGAGAAGGCTATTTTTTGTCCGTCATTTGACCAGATAAAGCTTTCAACCCCGCAATAGAAATCGGTAATCTGTTGCAGTTCTTGATGCTCGAGAGATAGCAACCAAACCTGCACGGTCGCACCGCTATCTGATAAAAAAGCGAGGCGCTTGCCATCCGGTGCCCAGAGTGGCGACCAGTTATTACCCTTAGAATTAGTCAGCCGGAGTAAATCATTACCGTCTGGACGAACGCGCCAGAGCGACTTCTGCCCCTTATTATCTTCCATGCTCATGGTTTGAACCGTGAAGGCGATCCATTTACCGTCCGGAGAATATTGCGGCTCCGAAAGACGCTGGCAATTCAGCAAATCGTCGATCTGCATGGTATGTTTGGCCGCTATTGCAGTATTGGCCAGGATCAGAAATGACAATACCAGCATTCTATAGATTTTTAATTTCATCATCAGCTCCAATAAAGAATTTTAAGCGCTTTGTTGCATAGCGAAAAAGGAATGGGTCGCAGGATTAAACCGGTGGGCGTAGACATACTGACCGATGAAGTAAAAAATCGTGCCGGTTAGGACCCCGGCAATTGCGTCGATAGAATAATGATAACTGCAATATACAGTTGCAATAATTATGCCGAGACAGCCGATTCCAAACGGCAGGCGCATTTTGGGAAAATATTTAGAAAAATAGAGAAAGATCAGGACCACTGAAGAAACATGTGTACTGGGGAAAGCGCCGCCACCGCCTTGATCACTCAACCGGTAAATAAAGTTCATCAGTGGAATGAAAACGACGCCCCGCCCGAACAGGTCACTGCGATCTGAAATCGGTCCGTCACCCGGAAAAATCATGAAAAACAGAAGGTGGCTATATATCATCAGCGACAGACTGAAAACTATTTCGAAGGCCTGAGACTGGCGATGCCAAAACAGCCAGGATACTGGCAGGAACAACATTAAATAATACGAAAAATAAAAGGCGTGCATCAGTTCGTCAACCCACAGTCTATTGATCGTGGGGGCCATGACTTTATTTAGAGAAAAACCCCAGAGAGCATGATCCCATTTTTTCAGGAGCGGATCGAAAGTATGCGGGAAAATTAGATTGTCCCAGGCCGTGCATTGCGAATATAAAAAGCCAATCGCAATAATTGGCCAGAGAAAATGCAACCAGTAATATAGACGTCGATCCTCGCGCTTGTCTCTACTGATTAACATCCAAAGCAGGATTATTATACCGAAGTCGGTGCTGATCCAGATGTAAGGCTGACCGAGACGATTATAATTAAAGATACCGATAATTAATAAAATCATTGTAAATGGCAAAATCAGGCCGTCCGCGGGGAAGGCTCCTCTTTTGTATCGTTCAATCATCGAGATCGAGGATGCTTGGTTTAAATCCATTTTTGTTCCTGATACCAAATGGCTGCCCGTTGTAAACCTTCCGGGAGCTCGACTCGCGCCTGGAAGCCAAGCCGTTTGCGGGCTTTGGCACATGAGCAGGTCCAGTGGGTTTGGCGCAGTTCCTTAAGTTTGTCACGATTTAAACTGGTTATTCGGCCGGACATTTTTGAAAAAAACCTGGCAGGTACAGCTATTACCGATAATAAAATGTATGGCAGGAACAAAGGAAGTAAAGGAAAATTAAGAGCGCGTCCTGCACCAGCAATAATCTGATTCCAGTCATGACCGTTAGCCTGCCCGTCGCAGGCAAAATAGACTTCACCCGATGGTTGATCCCTAATAACCGTTAGCCAAAGCAGATTGACCAGATCGTCGACAAAGATCATACTCACAAACCGTTTTTCAAGACCGAGATGCGGATTCAATCGTGATTTGGCAATTTTAAAGAAAATCAGTGATTCTCGATCACCGGGGCCATATACTACAGCCGGGCGAACAATAGCACACCAGATTTTATTTTTGCGCTTCAGGACCTCGATTTCGGCTTCGAGTTTACTCTGTCCGTAACTGGAGACCGGAAAACAGGGATCGTCTTCGTTTTTCGGAGACCAGGGCGTGGCGGGGCCGCAGGCAGATAGCGAACTAACGTATACGAAACGCACCCCCGTTTTGCCGTAATGCACAAGTGTGTTCAGAAGATTCGTCGTTCCGCATACATTAATCCGGTTGAAAGTCAAGGCGTCCGGAGCTTTGATTGCGCCGGCTAAATGAAAAACGACATCGGCATCAGAAACAGCCGATTTTAAAACCTCAGGCTCGCTGAGATCGCCGGTACGCCATTCAACTTTCTGGGCAAAATCGTCCGGTTTTCGGCTGGAGGATCGGCACAGAGCGCGTACCTGGCAGTTCTCAGCCAATAAAAACCGGACGAGGTGCTGACCGATAAAACCGGTTGCGCCGGTAACGAGAACCTTCATGACTCCTGCTGGGCTCCTACTTTTTTATTTACAAAATACTGGATAACGTACATCATCAGCAATAAGATATTAGCGATCGCAATTGTATACCAGAAAAATATTAGTGGGTTATACAAAATTGCCGATAGAATGACAATGGTCATATGAGTAGCGGGATCGATTAACAGCCAGCCGCGCATCACATATTTATTGAATTGGTAATAGCGCTTGGCCGGGTATCTGCGACTCATTTTTTCATAAGGTTTCTGCAGGTTGCAATAAAAAAGATAAATGTCAGCCAGAATTTTCTCGGGCCAGTGTCCGGATGTCCCGCGCAGGTGATCGCGGTAGACGATGAAATTTTGACGATCTTCGGTTAATGACTTTTGCTTGTCGAGGGCATGACGCTGAAATTCACGTCGTGCGTAATCGACGGCCATAGAATGACCTGCCCAGGAAATTAGGCTTACTAGAATTAATACCACCAGAGGGAATCCGAACTCCGCGCCCGATCGACTTAGTCCGGCCGCCAGACCGATAAAAACGGCCGCCCCGTTGCAATAATCTACGAGACCGTCCACGACCCGACCGAGCGGGGTCCCATTCTTTTTGTAACGAGCCAGCATACCGTCGCTACAATCCAGAATGACGTTGATTAGAAAAAAAATCCCGGCAATTCGAAAACTTGTCGGAGTACCAAGTGCCAGGCAATACCCGCCACCCAGCCCGATCGCTATGGCGAAAAGTGAAATTTGGTTCGGCGTGATCGGTAGTGGCGCGATCAATTTTACCAGACCAAAGGCCAGCGGCCGATAAAAAAACAAATCCGGCCAGCTCTCGATTGCCAGCGGTTTTAACATCGCACGGTATTCGTGATATAACCGATTAAATAAACCGGGGTCGGGTGCTTCCATACAGACTGACTAAAACGGCTTTGTGCAGAACTATTTTTGGCGCAGATGCCACAATTTATTTAAAAGCTCTTCCAGTACGCGCCCCAGATTTTCGTCGCGGGCGGTAGTCACATCCGGCTCATTGTGCAGAACGACATAGGGTACCCGGTGCCCGCGAATAGTAATAAATTCTGGATCGCGGCCGCGGAAGGTTTCCCAATCGCAGTCTTTATAAAGCCGGGTGAGTTTTTCGTCCGGCAAACCGTGTTCCAGAATGCTGTCCGGCCTGGCCGGGTTGAAACGTTTGCGGTTTTTACGCAAGGATTCCTCAAAAGGTACATCAATGTAGAAAATAGATGCCTGGTTTAGAATTTCATCCGAAAGGTGTGGATAGGACGCCTGATAGCCGCCGTGCTCACTGCCGCGAGAGAATTCGACCAGAGCGGTATACTCGTTATGGAAATTGGGTTTATCGCGCAGACGCTTGCTGTAGTCCATCGAGATCCGCTCAATGAGCAAATGCCAGAGGTACTCCCATAAAAAATAGCCGTTCTTGTCGGTATGCAAACGCGGCTTACCCATTAGTTTTTCCAGAATAGCATCCTCTTCAAACCAGGTCCAAAGCATGGGGAAGTCGTCAATTTCATCCAGTTGGCCAATATGAAAACGTCGTCGGCGCACATCGAGCGGAGTTTTCTTAAGATAATCAATGACCTCAGATTTGCCGGACGCCGGCCGTCCGTTTAAAATGATAATATCAAAAATGTCATTCATGGAGTGCTCCTTTATAATTAATGAGTTGACTTACCTTTGGGAAGAACGTTCCAGAGGCTTGACATGACCAGCGCTCCGACAATGGCAAAGGGTATCGGCCAGAGTTTCCAGGCCTGCCAGCCCCAGTTGGTGGTAACGTAGCCAACCAGCATACCAACAAATGCTCCGGCCAGATATTGCATTCCGTCAATTAATCCGACCGCTGTCCCGGCCGCCTTGCGCCCGCCGAAATCCATCGTGGCCGCTCCACCGATCATGCCATGGGCACCATTAACGAAAAATGACAGGCAAGCTAGTAAAATAGCCGCAGAAATTGGTCCCAGATTAATTACATCTGCTAAAAAGAACAGCGTCAGAACCACCACCATGCCGCAGAAACCAATCACGATGACGGGCGCCCGGCGACCTTTGAAAACCCGGTCGGAGGAAATCCCAAAAGCGAATCCGCCGACTATTCCCAGAATAGCAATTCCCCAGGCAGTCAGCTGAAAGGCCAAGTCGACTCCGGTGATACCTTGCATTTCCTTGTAATAAACCGGCCACCAGGCATCTACCACACCCCGTCGCACGAAACCTATCATCATTGAACCAATCGCGATTGTCCACATAATCTTACTGCCAAATACTTTGGAGAGAACCTCTTTAAATTTGACCTTCTCCTCAGCATTGATAGTCCCATCGCCGGTATCGAGTTCTGGATAGCCGGCGGCGGCTGGAGTATCTCTGACAAAGAGCATAGTTAGGACGAAGAGTAGAGCCACAACCATAGCCGGAATCCAGAAAGCCCAGTACCAGGGCAAAAATTTTACAATCAGGGGTGTACCCGAAAATGCCAGGATTAAGCCAAATCGGATCAGAACCCCAAAAATTGCCGAGAATGTACCCCGCTCTCTGATATGAAACCACTGCGCATTAATTTTCACGATCGAGAGCGCTCCAAACGATTGAAAATAACCATTGATAGCCCAGATTATGGCCAGCGCCCAGAGTACAGTATATTTGGAAAGCCCGTATTTCAAAACCGCCGCGGTCATAATTTCTTTATCAGCCCAAACGGCTGGAGCTTGAACCAGAATGTGTAGAAAACCGAATAAGCCATTCATGATAACGACCCCAAAAGCTCCGATCAGGAAAGCCTTGCGACCGCCGATTCTGTCGGCAATCGGACCGTTGATGACGACTGATAAGCCATAGACCAAGGGTAAGAGAGTCTCAAAAATCCCAAGGTTGCTTTTGGTCCAACCAAAAAAGGTTTGTAAGGTTGGCGCAATAGCTGAAAAATTATAACGCGACATGTAGAAAAAGGAATACATCAGGCCGATTATAATCCAGTTCTGAAAGCGTCGATGACGAAAAGCCGGCATATTAAGCAAATCTTCCGGTGCGGAGGTGCTCATATTTACTCCCTGATAGCGTTTGTTTTAAAAAATTTCACACGACCATTTATCACTGGCTTGAAATTATTAATCTATATTTAAAAACCAAACTTTATTTTTCGGCATTTTTTTTATAATTTTTTCGCTATGAAAACGATCGAAATCAAACTCGGGACAAAACGGGTGACGGGCATTCACCCGGGAAAAAGCATCCAAGAAATTGTCAACCAGGCTTCCCCCCACGGGCGATATAAGCCATATCTCGTGATCCGCAATAACACCTTCGCCTCTTATAATGAAGTTGTCAGTGAATCGGCAATTATCAGCCCCCTGCATCATTTTCACGAATCTTCGCGACGGGCTTATGAAAATGCCGCCCTCCTGATTTTATATTATGTGGTAGAGATTCTGTATCCTGACCAGCGTCTGCTGGTGATGCATAGTATGTGTGACGGGATTTTCTGCCGGTTTGTAAGCGACGACTTTTGTACACCTCAAGTCATCCGCAAAATTACGGCAGGTTTTCTTAAAATTGTGGAAGCCAATCATACCATCGAGCCGATATTGACTTCACGTAATGATGCCCGACGCTATTTTAAAGAAATCGGCCAGACCGATACAGAGGAACTCCTGAAATATTGCGAATCCAATTTCGTGACTTTGTACCATATCAACGGGCGCCGTTTCTGGTTGCTTTCGCCGCCGACCCCCGCGACCGGTCTGATAAGGGTTTTTGATATAAAACCTTATCAGAAGGGTTTTGTCCTGCGCTGTCCGACTGAGGGTAACGATCGCCGTCTGCGCCCTTTCACGGATCAGGCTCGCTTGTACGAGATTTTCCAGGAAACCGATGAATGGGGGCGCATTCTGGAAATCAGCACGGTAGCTGACATTAATCGTTTGATTGTCGAAAATCAGATTTCAGACGTAATCAAAATCGCGGATGCTTTACAGGAAAAGAAAATTGCCTGCCTGGCAGACCAAATCGCTCATGAAGGCGAGCGGCGTTTTGTATTCGTAGCCGGACCATCCTCTTCCGGTAAAACCACGTTTTCCAAACGCTTGTCCATTCAATTGCGAGTTCTGGGATTCAAGACGCTCCTGCTCTCATTGGATAATTATTTCCGCGACCGAACGGAGCTGGCCGCGCTTCAGGGAAAACAGATGAATTTTGAGGTTCTGGATGCTATTGATCTCGAACTTTTAAATAATCATCTGCAACGCTTGTTGCGCGGTGAGGCGGTCATACCACCGGTTTATAATTTTCATACTGGGATTAAGGAAGCCGGCGCCAAATCGACGCAAATCGACTCCAGAACGGTCATAATATTCGAAGGTATTCATGGCATCAATCCGGGATTAACACCCGAAATCAGCGAACACTATAAATTTAAAATTTACGTCAGTGCCCTGACCCACCTGAATTTTGATAATATGAACCGCATTCATACCCATGACACGCGACTTTTACGACGGATAGTACGCGATTATAAGTATCGCGGTTACAGTGCAGCTGATACTATTCAGATGTGGAAAAAGGTCGTGGAAGGTGAAAAGAAGTATATTTTTACCTTCCAGGGTAACGCCGATGTAATGTTCAACACCTCCCTGGTTTATGAACATGGGGTACTGAAAATGCCGGCGGTCGCGGTGTTAAAAAATGTGTCTGAGGAACATCACAGCTATCCCGAAGCTCAGCGCTTGCTGGATGTGCTGTCGTACTTTCTACCGGTCGATGACGCGGAAATTCCGCCCACCTCCATCATGCGCGAGTTCATCGGTAACAGTTCGTTTTCGTATTGATTGACCGGGGCAGATTGAAACGATTCAGGACAGGGCAGGCAAAATTAAATATTTAGAAAATTGCAGTTGAATGAGCTTCAGAAGGGAATCTCATCATCCGGAGATGAAGCCGCGGGCGCTTCCGGCTCGGCGACATCTTTCTCGCGGCCGCGTCCGGAGCCACCCAACATGGTAATTTGATCGACCTGGATGTCGGTGCGACTGCGTTTCTGGCCCTCTTTGTCTTCCCATTGTCTGGTTTGGAGACGGCCTTCGATGTAGACCAGCTGGCCTTTTTTCAGCCATTCCTTGGCGAATTCCGCCTGATTACGCCAGATCACCAGATTGTGCCATTCGGTGCGATCTTCGCGTTTGCCATCCTTGTTTTTAATCGATTCGGTCGTTGCCAATGAAACTTCTGCGACGGCGTCGCCACTCGGTGTGTAACGTACTTCGGGGTCGCGTCCCAAGTGACCAACCAGAATAACCTTGTTAATGCTTCCTTTTGAAAGAGCCATCGTTAATCCTCCTTTTTTGTTAAAAACTACACCCTTATTATTGGGATTTCAACTTCCGGTTCTAATTCTACAAATAAATGAGCAGTTTGTCAAATGCTATTTTCTATTTTTCAAGTGACTTTTTTATTTTTTTAAAAGCCGAAATAGCCCGATTGATCTGTGCAGTGGTATGTGCGGCGGAGACCTGAACGCGTATGCGAGCGGTGCCACGCGGGACAACCGGATAGGTGAACCCGATGACATAAATGCCCTCTTCCAGTAAAAGATCGGCAATTTTTATTGCTAGAGGTTCGTCATAGATCATAATCGGGATAATGGCGGAATTACCCTTAATAATGTCGAAGCCGGCGGCCTCAATACCCTGACGGAAAAGGCGGGCATTTTCAATTGTCTGGTGCGGCATAGCCGGATTTTCCCGGACAATTTCCAGGGCTTTTAAAGTCGCCCCCACCACGGCCGGCGAGACGGAATTTGAGAATAAATAGGGCCGCGAGCGCTGACGCATGAATTCAATGATTTCGCGGCGTCCGGAAATACAGCCGCCGGAAGCTCCGCCTAACGCCTTGCCGAAAGTCGTGGTAATGATATCAATTTTGCCGAGCAGTCCGAAATATTCCGCCGTGCCGCGGCCTCTATCTCCGAGATAGCCGGTGGCATGCGAGTCATCAATCATAACCAGAGAGTCATATTTTTCTGCCAGTTCGCAGATTTGTGGCAGTGGGGCGATATGCCCGTCCATCGAAAAAACACCGTCAGTCACGATGATCCGAAATTTTGCTCCGGCCGATTCTATCAAACATTTTTCAAGTTCAGTCATGTCCATATGTTTATATCGGAAACGCTGAGCCTTGCAAAGTCGCACGCCGTCGATGATCGAAGCATGATTCAATTCGTCGGAAATTATTGCGCATTGTTCATCGAACAGTGGTTCGAAAACGCCGCCATTGGCATCGAAACAGGATGAGAACAGAATCGTATCTTCGGTTCCCAGAAAATCCGCAAGTTCAGTCTCCAGCTCTTTGTGGATTTGCTGAGTGCCACAGATAAAGCGCACCGAGGAAAGCCCAAAGCCCCAGTGCTCCAGAGCTTCCCGGGCGGCGCGGATAATATCGGGATTATTCGATAAACCCAGATAGTTATTGGCGCAGAAGTTTAGCAATTCGAGGCCGTTGGCCAACTTCAGATATGGGGCCTGCGGACTGGCGATGATGCGCTCGGTTTTATAGAGCCCCTGTTTCTTGATGTTTTCGAGTTGTTCTTGTAGCGCCACTTGTAATTTTCCGTACATATGAATCCTCGCTTATTTTTCGATTATAACCATCGCCACCGCCAGATTTTTCAGATGACTTAGTGAAAGATGAATAGCGCTGAAATGCTGTTCTGCCACTAGTTCTCGGGTTTTACCAAGCAGGTGCAATTCCGGTTTGCCAAATTCGTCGTTGAGTACCTCGACCTCGGCGAAATTCAAGCCGCCCCGCCAACCGGTACCAAGGGCTTTGAAAAAGGCTTCTTTAGCGGCGAATCGGGCGGCGTAATGTTCCGCCCGATTGGGTTTTTCCTCACAGTAGGCGATCTCTTTTTCGGAGAAGATTTTTTCACGGAAATGAGTATCGCCATCAACCTGCCGAGAGATACGTGCAACTTCGATTAGATCAATGCCGGTGCCGTGAATCATGGGATTTGCAGATTGTAGGTTTTAGGTTGAATGTTGAAAATTGGGCGCCTTAAAAAGCTGTTGGAAGCAGAATAGACTTTATGAATAAAGAACAGGATAATTGTATTTGGCATTTAAGAGTTAATGTTTTGAAATTTGAGTGAGAGTTGTTTCAACATATCGGTTGTCATTGTTGACAGATCATAGTCCGGTTGCCAGCTCCATTCTTCGCGGGCGGTGGAATCGTCGATATGATTTGGCCAGGAATCGGCAATATTCTGGCGTAGCGGATCGATGTTATAGTCCATAGTAAAATCCGGAACGTGTTTGCGAATTTCCGTGGATAGCATTTCCGGATCGATGCTCATGGCTGTAACGTTAAAGGCGTTACGGTGTTTCAACCGCGCCGGTTCAGATTCCATTAATTCTATCGCGGCCTTGATGGCGTCCGGCATATACATCATATCTAAAAAAGTACCTTTTTTAAGGAAGCAACTGTAATGTTTTTGTTTCAGGGCCGCATAGAAGATATGTACGGCATAGTCAGTGGTACCGCCCCCCGGTGGGGTTTTATAAGAGATTATTCCCGGATAGCGCACACCGCGGGTATCGACACCGAATTTATTAAAATAGTAATCACAGAGTAATTCTCCGGCAACCTTGGTGACACCGTAAATAGTATTGGGGCGCTGAATCGTATCCTGAGGAGTCAGATCGGACGGGGTCGATGAACCGAATGCTCCGATACTACTCGGCGTGAAGACTGCACAGTGATAATTGCGAGCGGCTTCCAGTACATTATAAAGACCATTCATATTAATATGCCAGGCATCCTGAGGACGGGCTTCGGCCACCGCCGATAGCAAGGCCGCCAGATGATAAATAGTGGTAATCCGGTAACGCGAGATCAGTTCGGTTAGACGATTAATGTCGGTGATGTTGAGAGTTTCGAAAGGGCATTTATCGGGAATGGTACTTTCATTGAGAGGTCGAATATCAGTGGCGATCACGTTTTCGGTACCATAGCGTTCGCAAAGAGCACCAACCAGTTCCGAGCCGATCTGGCCCAGTGCTCCGGTAATCAGAATTTTCGGCATGCACATCTCCAATTAAATAAAACAGCTCACCTGGACCGCGGCGAGCCGTTAATAAAACTTTCAATCCATTTGATGATTATCAACTAATCAGGTCGCTTAAAAAACACAAATCAACTGTCACTGCTGTAATTTCATAAAAATCCAGCATAGTTAAAAATGGATTTTTAAAAATCTGAGTTTAGATTGAAAATCAGCTATTCGATCGTTACCGTGCGCGCGTCTACCTCTTTAGCGATAAGGAGCGGTTTTTTCAGTGAGGATAAAGCCGTATTCGCGATCCAAATTGATTGGGTATCTTTACCAGATAAGCTCATAAAGGTCGAAATCGTCTCGGGGAATCCGATCGTATTTAGCCTGAAATTCGAACATTGTATAAGGTGCAGAATCGGATCGGTCGTGGGGATAATACTGACCTTTTCGAGCGTAAAATCACGGGCATATTCGGCGGTTAATCCCAGGTTTGCCGAGAGGCAGGAATTACGGATTGTTATTGTGTTAATTGGCATTTCCGGCAGACCGACCACACTGATGGCCTGCTTGGCACCCATACAAAAAATGCTGTCGAGGTAGAATTTGGTAAAAATCGGCGTATTTTCCGTAATCTTATAACTGGTGTCATTGCGTCCGAGGTTTTCATAGTAGGTGCTAAAAAGAATGGCTTCGTTCACGATATCCTTCATATGAATATTGCGGATAATGATATTTTCCACCAGCCCTCCCCGATCGCGGGCGCTCTTAAAGCGCAGACCTATATCCGTTCCAATAAAAGTGCAATTGTTGACGAAAATATTGCGTATACCACCTTCGGTATCACTGCCGATGACGAATCCACCGTGACCGTGATAAACGATACAATCCCGGATTACGACATTTTGCAGAGCCGGACCTTCTGCCACCCGATTAGATTTCATGCAAATACCGTCATCGCCGGCGGTGATGGTGCATTTGTAGATCAGGACATTTTGACAGGAGTTGACATCGATGCCGTCACCGTTCTGGGCCCACCATTCATTATTAATTTTTACGTTGCGAATGATGATATTCTCGCACCGTTCCGGATGAAAGGCCCACATGGGAGAATTTTTGAAAGTCGGACCGTCGATCAGAATGCGTTTGCAATTAACCAGAAAAGCCAGGTCCGGTCGGATGAAATCACGGGCCGGCAGATAAACATCGGCAGTTCGTTTCTTGGAGGGCAACGCCGCATCGAGCGAGTCCAGGAAGCGTTCACCCTGCAGGGCTTGTACGGAAGGCCACCACATGTCGCCGGATGGGTTAATCACACCGTCGGATTTCAGCAATTTGCGCCATTGCGAATCGGTAGTCTTAAATTTCTTTACCGGTCGCCAGTTTTCTCCGGAACCGTCAAAAATTCCCTCACCGGTAATGGCGATATTCTCAAGATTGGATCCATAGATTAGGGACATTGTCTCAAAATTCTTTTTGGGCGGTTTGATTATAGGATAATCATTCCTGTTCGGACTAAAAGCTACCAAGGCCCCGGCCTGCAAATGCAGATTCACGTTGCTTTGCAGTACAATTGGCCCGGTCAGCCATAATCCGGCAGGAATAATCACCGAACCGCCGCCAGCCTGGGAACAAGAGCGAATCGCTTCGTTAATAGCCGCCGTGTTCATTATTTGGCCATTGCTGACCGCACCAAACTCGATGATATTAAAAGTCCCTTCGGGAAATTCAGGCAAGCTGATTGCCGGTATTTCAAAGGGTACGCCGCAAAGACCGGATTGAATTTCTTCCTTTAGGTCGGGCGATACTCCCGGTACTTCACCCGAAATTGCGGTTACAACCAAAACGAATAACAGGCACGTGCTGAAGAAGACGTTTTTATAGGGATCGTTTTTTTGAACCATTTTCATATCCATTTTTATGACTGGCATTTTTATAATTCTATTTAATCAGTAACAATTTATTAACGATAGTGTGATGGCTGGTTTTTAGAACGCAGAAATAGACGCCGCTGGAGAGCTGACCGGCCTCGAAGTTCCTTTGATATTTTTTTCCAGCATCGGCAGTCTCATTAAAAAGTGTGGCTATCTGACACCCGCGCATGTCAATGATTTTTAAACTGACCGTTCCGCGATAAGGAACACTGAACAGGATTGTAGTGGATGAGTTGAACGGATTGGGGTAATTTTGTAATAGGAAAAAGGTCGTTGGGAGCTCATAATCCGCTCCCCGCGTGACGGAATCGGTAGTATCCAGGACTCCGGCGCCGGCGTTCTCAATCACGAGCGTTTTTACCAGACTGGCCGGGACCGTCTCATAGCTGTAATAAGCGTTTGGATCGAAGTAATAATTAGCGAGATTTTCCACAATATCTCCGGAGTTGTCCGTAAAATTGTCCAACGACCTGATATAACCCGCCGGATCGCCGCTGAGGGTTTCACCTGGATCGTTTACCCGAGATATCAACACCGGTATGGGAGTGTTTTCAAAATAATTTGCTTCCACTAGTACCTGGGCCTGACAGGTCACCCCGACGCCGTAACTCTGAATATCGGTGTAGAGGTTATTCACTATATGGGCTTTGGCGAACCTGATGCGCGGATGGCGTGAATAAGTTCCGTCAAACCAGTTACGGTAATAGGTTACCGTCATTACGGTATCGGCAGTCTGGCTTTCAGTATGTCCGAGCAGGCAGGTCTGGCGATGATTGGTAAAATAGTTATATGAGACGGTGATGTTGCACGAACCGTTTTTAATATCCAGCAAGCCATCATGTTTACTGCCGGAGGGATCGTTCGCCGGGCTATCGGTAAAGGTGCAATGATCGACCCAGACGTTCTGGCACGCATCGAGTTCGAGCGCATCTTTTTCATCGACATGGCAGTCGGCAAATTTCAGATTACGGATGATAATGTTGTCGCACTCGACTACCTTAATTCCAAACCCGTTCAGTCCGGCATCTGTCCCCAGTCCGATGATGGAAATATTGCCGGTGCGCTTGACGGATATTTTAGATGAATAGCCGCTGAGCGTCCCCGATATCTGGACGACCAAGGGCATTGTGCTCTTGTTTTCGCGCTCATGCATTAATTCATACAGTTGTTCCGCCGTGGTGACTAAAACGCTGTCACCGCCAGCCCCGCCGGTAGTGCCGCCGCTCAGGGTGGCGAAGCCGACCGGCTCGGCAGTCTGCACCAGGGTAAGAACACCCTTGCCAGTAACCGCCAGTTCGACGGTGTCGCTTCCGTCGGTGTGAGAAATAAAGCCGGAATAGTTTCCGGTTTCGCGGGGCGTAAAGCGGACGAAAATGATCGTATCAACAGTTGGCGCTGTGTAAGCGATTTGTAGTAACGATGCGAATCCTCCATCTGGCAATAATGACACCTCAAATCCCGGCGGCGCACTGACGTCAATCAGGTTGTTTTCCAGCAGATAATTTCCGGTTAGCGAATAGCTTCTGGTATTTTCCTGATCAATTAGTACACTCCCGAAATTCAAGACCGTCGGCGAAACACCAAGCACGGGCACAATCGCAGTCGCGAAGGTAACTGAGCCGAATGACGTAGTGAGATAGTTGTGAGTATTACCATCAGCAACGTTGTATTCGAAAACGGCTACAGAATAGGTAGTGTTGCTGGTTAAGCCAGTGATCGTAACTGAAGAGCCTGCGCCGTCGTATACTATTTTTGTGTCTTTGCCCTGATCAATCGCTTGGTTAAAGTTCGCCGAAACACCGCCAATGACCTTACCATCTTCCGGTAACCAGGAGAGCTCGGTGCCGCTGGAGATGGCCACGATCCGTTTTACTCCGTTGCCACCCGTGAATGAGAGTGCGGACGTCTTGCCGGTTACCGAGTCGACCGTCACCTCAGAAGCAATGGTCGGCTCTGCGGCAAGTAGAACACCGGAAACGTTAACCATGGCGCCGGCGGCTCCGGCGCTTGAATGAACAATCGCGCCGCTGTATTCACCCGGTGAATCGGCATTGAGGCGCACGGCAATCGTAAGCGGTTGACCGACCATATCGCCATCAGCAACCGGCAGGCAGAGTGAATCGCCTCCCGTTATCCAGTCAGAGCCGCCGTCGGCGGAAATCTCAAAGTTTGACGGAGGGTAAATCCTGACGGTATCGGTGAGATTCATGCCCCTCAGAGAATAAGTCTGCTCGTTTGAGGGAGTAGCGGTGTATTCCTGAAAAAATCCGCTCAAGGATGAGGGCGACGCCAGAATACAGCTGGACGGCATTGTCGTGCCCGAAATAGCGACCGCATTGGTAATGACATATTTCCCGGACGTCGAAGTGGTGTACCACGGATAAATGCGCACATAAAAGGTGTCGCCGTAACTGACTTTCTGATTGAAATCTGCCGTGACATTCGGTGTAGAGGGCGCCGAAGAGCTCAGGATCAATGTCGCGCTGATTTGGGTTTTAGTGGTAAAAAGCGGATCGGTCGAATAATAAACATTAGCCCGCATGTTACCGCCGGAGTTTACATACAGGTACATCGCAACGGAAGTCGCAAAGAACAGATAGCCTTCTGCCGGAGTAACGGCAAACTGCATATAGCGGGCATTGTTTTCTGCGCTTTCCGCGGGCCAGACGCCGGCAGTATCAGGATCGCTTGGGCTACTGCGTTGGACACCACTTTCAAATTTTACCTGTATATTGCTGAGAGTCTGCGGCGTTGCTACCACATTGCCGGAGACGACGGCGTTCGGGTCGGCGGTCAGCGGCCAGGTAGCCCCGGCATCGGTTTGCGCCCGCAGATTGCCGGCGAAAGGACTAATCAGAAGAATGAGAATTATTGATACGAGACAAATCCGGTTTATGCGGATCTGTATCGGATCGCTAATTGGATAACATATTGACCGCTTGATTCCGGGTCGGCTCCGTGGTTCAGATGGGCGCATCAAATCACTTTGACTAAAGGTTGTAATTTAATACCATCATTTCAATAGCAACATCTTGCGGGTTTGCCGGAAATGCTCAGTTTCAATACGATAGAAATACATCCCACTGGCCAATTGCCGACTGTCCAGAGTCACTGTATAATAACCGGCTGGTTGATAGGAATTGACAATTGTCAGAACCTTTTTGCCTAAAAGATTATAGACCGAAAGATTGACTTTGCAGGGCTTGGCAAGCTCGTAGTGGATAGTGGTCGTCGGGTTGAACGGATTCGGGAAGTTTTGCGCCAGGGAAAAAGAGGTTGGAACCTGAACTGCGGGTGAAATTGACTCCCATGGGAAATGGACATCCGGCTTAGTCGGTATCCAGTCATACGCCAGATTGGGACTGGATGTCCTGGCAAAGATATTTTCCAGAGTATATTCCAGAGCCTCATCATCGGTCAACTGCCGGGAAATGGCTATCCGGCTTGAAGAATCCGAACCCAGACCAGAGCACTGATATTCAGCATAGAGCGCCGGAACAACATTCCATTCCAGCCAGCCGCCCGGATTCAGCACCTGAGGTTCTTCAGTGTGAATAAAAACGGTGCGCGGCGCCGCGGCCCAGGGGCGACCTAAATAGATGTTGGTAATCGGCAGATCGTTGAATCCAATTGAGTCGGCGGTAATAATGCAATCTCTAAATACATAGCCGAACTTGGTGTTAGCTTCTGTACTTGCGGCAGTGATTGTACCGGCATTGCGATTGACTTTGAGATGGCAAGAATCGAAGACCGCAATATCGCGCCCGAAAATAAAATCGACCGAGCCGGCGATGTAACATTCATGCATGTAAACCCGACCGGTGACCCGATTGCCCCAGGCACCCCAGGTATAATAGGTATCCTGATAGCCGAGCAGTTTACAATTGTAATAAGCCTGCCGGTCGCCGTTGACGCGCAGGGCGACCGCCTGCTGGTCACTAAACGTACCGTCGTTTTTCACCGTATTGCGGAAGGTAATGTTCATGGCGACGAAATCGTCGGCATCAATCGCCACGCTGTAAGACAACGATGTCCCGCCGGCTTTACCGGCATAATCATCGTAGGTCAGAATGGTACTGTCGCGATCCTCACCGACCAGAATGACATTCATTTTATAGCGATCCAACAGCAGTTTTTCATAATAGACACCTTTTTTAACGTAAATGATGTATGCTCCGGTATAATAATCAGGAACGTCATCAAAAGCCGCCTGCACGGTAGTGTAATCGCCACTGCCATCCGCCGCGACGACTTTCAGGACTTCCGGAGCCGGTGTCTGAGTTGTAAAGGAAACCTCTGCGCCGTAGCCGGTACCCTTATTATTTGTGGCATAAGCCCGCACATAATAAGTCGTGTTTTCCAGAAGTGGATAAAGAATACTTTGGAAAGAGCCCAGCCCGGAACCATTCTCAGTCTTACTGTCGGCAGTGGTAGGAGTCCCGGTCGTGTTCCAACAGACGCCGCGGACGTAAACGGTATCGCCGCCCCAGGCCGTTACCTCCCCGCCGCTATTTGCGGTTTTAACCAATATATTAGTCACCTCATCTGTTACGACAGTCGGAACCTCCAGCGAATCTAACGTCTTAAAAGTCACTTCTGCTCCATAGCCTATCCCGGCGCTATTGACTGCATAAGCCCGGACGTAATAGGTTGTACCTGACTCCAGTCCGCTTAAGCGGCTAACAAAGGCGCCGGAGCTTTCCCCATCGTTGGTTTTAGTGTTGGAGGTGTCTGGTGCGCCGGTTGTGTTCCAGCAGACACCGCGGGCAGTAACCGGGGCACCGCCATCATCTGTGACAGTGCCGCCACCGACGGCAAAGGTCGTCGAAATACCGGTCACCGGCTCCGTGGTCAATGTCGGCGGATTGGCGATAAATTCGCCTTCGGTAGTGCCCCAGATGGTGGCGTTGAGCAAGTAAAGATATTTAGAATTTGAACTTGGACCCTGGTACCAGGGATAGACGCGAATGAATAAAGTTTCGGCAGAGGTGATACTTGTATCGAAAGTAAAATTATAGAAAATGTGATCGTCCTTCTTGAGTTCCAAGGTACTGTCGTTCAGTTGAATTGCATTGGCAAAGCTAGTATCGGTAGCGTACCACACATTAGCTCGCATTTCACCGGTTGCTTTGGCACCAATAAAACAGGTGAAACTATCGGCATGAAAAGTGATATTTTCCTTTGGATGAGCCGCAAATTGCACCCAGCGAGTGTCAACCTGGAGGCTTTCCGCGCCCCAATACAATTGGGCTCCGTCGGCATAGGGCCACCAGCGTTGGTCAGGTCCCGGTCCATTGTTATAATCCCGAACGGCAAAATCCGGAGCGCCAATCTGAGGCAATCCTAAAAGATTGCCAGCCGTGGCGGAAACTCTCTGACTGTCGGGCGGCGCACATTTCCAGTTCACGAAAGCGGGAGTTCCGGCATGCACGGTGGCAGTGACGAGAACGCAGATTGTCAACATTAGTTCGGTCAAAATCCTCTTTTTCATACGTTCCTCCGATTTAATAATTGAGTTTTTATATAGAACATAATTTTATCATCTGATGCGGTTTGCCTGGCTTAATAACCAGCGGCAAAAATTCTCGGCGGCTTTAAAATTCTCAAAATCATCCGGCAGTTTGCGGTTGTCAATATATTCGTTATAAAGCCAGGGATCACCGACGGCGCAAACTAGTCCATCACCTAATCGGGCCATGGCGATAATTACATCAGCATCTTTAATTAAAACTGGCTGTGCCGGCGGAAGGAGTTTTAGTGTGGCGATTTCTTTCATATAGATCTTACTGACACCGGTAAAGATTGAATGATCCGTCAGGTTTTTAATGGCGCCCATCTCAAAATTCTTTCCTGTTACCCGGTTTTTTGACACTTCATTGAAATGCAGTCCGAATTTTTCCGCCAGGTTATTGAAATGCGTGAATTCGGCATTACCGGCGTCATTGCCGAGCAGAACCAGCACGCCACCCCGCTTTACCCAGGAAGCGATCGATTCGATGGCAGTGGCATCAATATAATTGGGATTGGGATTTTCAGCCGGAGTATCGGGATCGACGATGATATAGATGCTGAGTTTTTTCAGAATCGTCGGTATGGGAGCAGTCATTACAGCCGAAATGAACGCGCCCTGATTTTCAAAAAGATTACCCAGCTCGTAGAAACCGGAACTGGTGCGATCTTCCCAGATATAATGAAACTGTTCCTCATTTCCATCCCGGTTTTTGCGAATCTCATGATTATAAAAATAATCCAGGCCGATGACTTTGCCACAGGCCTCGTCCCGTAAATCCGGTGGTTTGCCCAGGTATTGAATGATTGGGGAATTGATTCTATGCAGTTCAGCAATCACCAGTTGCGCGACCTGAATGGCGCCGACACGGTTGAAATGAGTATTGTCCGACTTGCCGTTCGGATAAAATTTATATACACCCGAATCGGCCCGCAGAAAAAGGGCTTCCGATTGCTCCGGTCCCAATTTGCTGAACAATTCTAAACTGCGGGCGTGCAGGTCTATCAGGGGAACATTTAATTCCGTGGCTAAATCGCGCACCACAACCGGATAGTCGCCATGCTGGTCGATAAATTTACTCGAATCGGAAAACTTGCGGCGGTTAACCGGCGTGGTCAGCACCGGATTGGCACCCTTTGCCCGGGCTTCGGTGACAAACCGGATGAGATTGTTCCGATACGCCGTGTGGGCTTCGGCATAGCGGGTTGTGTCGGAAATCTTGGCGTCGTTGTGGCCGAACTGGATCAGGACGTAATCGCCCGGTTTCAGGTTTTTCTGGACATTATCCCAGAGCCCCTGGTCAATAAAACTCTTGGTGCTACGACCGTTGCGGGCATAGTTGACGATTTCAATATCCTGCGTGAAAAAAAGTGGCAATAATTGGCCCCAGCCGCGCTCGGGATTGTCATCCAGAGGTTTGTCGGCCATGGTAGAATCGCCGATCAGGTGAATAGTCGGCTTGCTGGTCGCCGCGCCGACTAACCATACGACGCCGGTAACCGCCAGGAGAAAAGAAATCTTATGCTGGATCTGGTTCATATAATACCGTTCATTCGGGGCCTTTTAGTGATCCGGTCTTTTCGGGAATGATCACATGAAAGAAATCGAAATCGGCATAGCCGGCAGATTTTTTCTCGGAAAGCGTCGTAGCGAACAGACCGACCTGAGCTCCGACCCATTTGCCCTTGACCGCCGGAAAAGCGCGTCCAATCGGGATAAAGGGCTTTCTATCCTGACTGTAACTGAAAGTACAAACAGCATTTCGGCCAACAGCGACTTTCAGAACCGGGTCCGGATGATCGATTTTCACTTTTTCCCGAATGATTTCCGGATGACCTTTATCGGCAGACAGGCAGTCAGCCTGAACCAGTAAATACTCATTTTTTTGTCTGACGATTTTCAGAACGGCATAATCAGTGCCGATAATTATCAGACCGGCCTGGTCACCTTCGGCGTCAGAATGAAAGCTAATTTTCGTTACGATTTCAAGTTCTTCGGATGGAAATTTCTGGGTAATAATATTCGGCAAATCGCCTAGATTATTTAAAACAGATGCCGGATTCATGGCGAACAGACGTAAACGTCCGGGATTGGCGGTAAGTGAAAACCGTTCCGGTTTGTGATTAGCCCGCCACTGCCATTGAAGACCAGGCACCTCTGCGGTGAAATCATCCGAAGTCTGTATATTAATGTCTGTTTTGGAATGGAATGTTTTCGGCCGGCGATATGACATCACCGGTTCACCGATGCCATTGCCATCCTGGTCGACTCCGATCAGCGGCCAGTCGTCTTTCCAATACATTGGCTGGAGATGCGCGATCCGACCATAAGCGTCTTTATCCTGAAAATGAATAAACCACGAGTCACCATCGGTGGTCTCAATCCAGGCGCCCTGATGCGGGCCGTTGATGGCCGTGCTACCCTGTTCGAGAACGATTCTAGCCTCGTAAGGCCCGTAAATATTTGGTGAACGCAGAACGGTTTGCCAGCCGTTCGTTACACCACCAGCCGGGGCAAAGATGTAGTAATATCCGTTGCGTTTGTACATTTTCGGACCTTCGATCGTCGGGTGATTGGTGGCGCCTTCAAAAACTGCGACGCCTTCATCCAGAAATTGAGTTCCATCCAGGCTCATTTTGTTCAACGTCAGAATGCCGTTGAAGCCGGCCCGGCTTTTGGCCCAGGCATGCACCAGATACGCCTGACCATCGTCGTCCCAGAAAGGGCAGGGATCGATCCAGCCTTTGACGGATTTGACCAAGACAGGATTTTCCCAGGGACCGGCCGGATTTTTGGATTTTGTCATAAAGATTCCCAGATCCGGATCGCCATAGAAAATCCAGTATTCGCCGTTATGATAACGCAGACTCGGTGCCCAGATGCCTTGGCCGGGCTGAGGGGAATTATATCTCGCATCAGGTAAATTATCGACAGCATGTCCAATCAATTGCCAATGAACCAAATCGGTCGAATGTAATACCGGAATCGCGGGCGTGTTGGTAAAAGACGAGGAGATCAGGTAAAAGTCGTCATTTACCCGAATCACATCCGGATCCGAGTAATCGGCGAAGATAATAGGATTGCAATATAGTGTTTCAGGATTCGGATTCGTTTGCGGGAGTGACTCGCCAGACAATACAGATGGAATTAACATCACAGTGGAAATTGACAGACTAATTAATCTCGTCAGGAAGACGGATCTAAAAGGTTTGTTATATTGTAGATTGGCTTTCAGCATCCGAGTCCATTTTTTAAGGATTCTCCCGGCCATTTTTTAAAAGGCGATTCCCAGCGCCAGACGATTGACGCCGTCGAATAGATCGAAGTTGGAATAGGAATAATCGAAGCGGAGATTGGTTTTACCAATATTATAATTCATTCCGATCCCGGTTGACCAGGAAGCCAGATCCTGATTGGTCTGATAGCCGCCGCGGATTGCAAAGCGGTCGAACAGCAGATATTCAAGACCGTAATAAACGCGCTCGGAATAATTATTGGGATGCAGGAAATCAATGGCCAGATTGAGTGAATTGGCGCGTGACAAAACCGGTGCGACGACATCCAGCAGATCGATTGCCATGCCCATCGTGAACATCAGCGGTAGTTGTTCTTCGACTTCTTCTCTTTTGATATTGGAAGAAAAATTGCGGATTGCCATGCCGAAACGGAAACTGCGAAAACCCGTGTTATATTTTATACCGGCATCGAAAACCAACTTGACGGCGTTGTTATTTTTCAGGCCGCTTTCGAGCTGAGTCTGACCAAGATTCTGTCCGACGATACGCATATCGCCACCGATCAGGAATTGGGTGCTGATAGCTCGCCCGTAGGTCAATCCACAGGCGAATGCCCCGACATTGTCTACCTTGCCGAGGTCAATATAACCGAGTGGATATTGATCCTTTTCGGAGTCATATAACAGACTGGTGCCGTAAATCGTGCCGTAATCGACCGAAAGCAGACTGAATCCCAAAGCACCGTACTGCCGCAGATTCCAGATAAAACTGCCGCCGAGATAATTGATATCTCCGATCCAGCGGGTAGTGTAGGTTTGCATCTCGAAACGGTTTTCGGTTTCCGAAATCCCAGCCGGGTTGAACAACAGACTTTCGACACCCGTGCCGAGGGCGCAGTAGGCTTCGCCCAATCCGCTGGCGCGCGGTGAAATGCTGACGAGCAGAAAATTCATGGTGCTTTGACCGACTTTTTTCAAACCGACCTGTGCATATGCAGAAAACGTAAGGGTCACAATCAAGAGAGCGGCGGTCAGAAGATTGAATGATTTTTTCATGGTTCTATCCTCCCGCTTCTACCTGATCACCAGAAATTTCTGGAAAGATGTATCGCCGTTCGGGGCCTGAAAATAGACCAGATAGACGCCGCTGTTGATCGCCTGCTGACTGTGCGTGAGCATATCCCAGTATTCGGATCCGGCCAGCACCGGGCTGTCGTGCTCGATCACCTTTACCAGATCACCGTTCTCGGTGTAAATTTTAATGGTTATTTTGGCCGGTAAATTATAGAAAACGATTCCGCGCTGATCGGTCCAGCCCTGATCCGCCAGTCGGGGATCGTTGACATTATAAGGATTGGGAACAATCCGGATTTTAGTCAGATCGTCCTGTTTCAGAGCCACCGGTTTGATCGAATAAATATTGGGAATTAGGACGCGCGAACTATAGATGGTTTTACCACGTGTGGTGGGATCGGCCAGTGGATCATCCGGGGCAATCCGGGCTTTCGCCTGAATGTAATAGTAATAAAGTGCACCATAAATCCCGGTGCTGTCACTAAAAAGATGTTGATCGTCCTTGTCTTCCGGTCCGGAATCATAAATGACTTTATAAAAAACCGTGTCCGCAATGCTCAGACGACGCATGATGCGATAGCCGGCGAAATTTGACATGACTTCGGCTTCCAGGTCGGTCCATTTAATCTCGACACCGGTTCCCCAGGCGGTAATATCGGCATACGACGGCGGTGGCGGCGCTTGCGGAATTTTATAACCATTGTCGTAATTCCATTTTGCGCGCCGGGCACTCTGTATAACGGAGTCCACACCAGTACTGACCCAGCGGTCTTTGATCTTGTCCATTTCATCGGCATCGGCCGGAAAGGCGAAATTAGACGGGAAATAACCGGTGACCGGATTGGGTAAATTGGGCGGATCTTGAAGACTGCCATTCAGCCACCTTTTTCCTACTCCTGCAGCTGTCTCCGGGTCAAGTCCGGAATAACCGCTGGCATATACAATGTGAATTTTCTGACCGGGTAAAAAAGTATAGGGTCCGTAACTACAGTACATTTTCGAATTTGTACTACTTTTAGTACCGGCCGGATATTCAGAATAATCCGGATTTCCGGTTTCGTCGCTGTTGCCGCCGTGAAAAGCGCCGGGAATGGTATCGCCGGCCATCGGCCAATATTGCGAATAGGCGCCGCGGATTGCCCAGAAATTTTTATCTCCGAATTCGTCACCGGCGTCGTTATAGGGAATTTTAGTCGCCGTGCCGATATAAGTGACACGTGGCTGGATGAAGTCGTCCTGATCGTCAGCCGGATCGGCATAAGGTGCCCCGGAAGCATGTAGGATCGAGTACCAGCAGAATTTAGCCCCAATCAGACGCCCGCCCTGCGTCGAGACTGGTATTCCCATATTATCACCAGCCGTTGTCGGATCATCGGCACTGTATTCATAGAAAACCCGCAATGAATCGCCGACTCGTCCACCGTAATAATGTTGCCAGATCATTGTGGGTTTCAGGGCTTCCCCGGAAGGCGGCGCAGGATTGGAAGCATATGAACGGTTAGTATTTACCCCATTAGCTTGCATATTAATATAAAAATCGATGAGGGTATCTTCGCTGACATTGCTGAATTCCACATCCACAATAATGTAGTCATCGTTGAGGTTCTGACCCCAAGCCAGAATTTTGCGGTGGATATTGACCCCGAGGATGTTATAAGTAGTCACCTCCACAATCTGATCGCAGGTAGTTGCACCGAATTTACTTGGATCGCAAGTGCCGAAAGTTGGCAGATCGACCGAAGTAAAATCAATGGTCAGATTCGGGTAATTATAGCGGACGTAGTTGGTCAAACCCTCCACGACCTTGCCGGTGATCTGGAATTCATTTGTAGGACCGTAAATAGCTACACCATACAGAGAGTCATTCGGATCATACCAGTTCGTAGTTGCCAGACGAAAGCCGGCCCCGGCCCAGGCATCCCACTCCTGCCCGCGATGGAAAATGATGTCATAGTCATTCGGCCAGAAACTTCCGTAAGAAAAACTGCCCTTATCGCCGTTCGCCTTAATGCCACACCAAACCCGCCCCGTTTTAATCATGGCGGTGACCAGTTCAGGTTGAGTTTGCGTCCATCCAATTCTGACAGTCATTAACAATATTAATAATAAACCAAAGGAGAGAAAGTATGTGAAACCAAGCAGACCATTTGTAAAAATTTGCCTTTTCAAGCCTGTTACTCCTTTATAATCTGTCTTTATAAGTTGAACCGTATCCCAAACCAGATATCACGCGGCTGTTCATATAGCCAGAAAGAATATTTGGGATCGTTGATATAGGGTTTCTTGACCGAGCGAAGATCGCCGACCCGGTCATGTCCGGCAATGTACAATCCGGGATTAGCCGCGCGCAGGTCAGCGTAGTTAGAGGATTTGTATATCGGCAGATGCAGGGAGGCCAGATACTTGATGAAATCACTCCATTCTTCCAGATCACCGTCTCCCCTCTCGAAACAATATCCGTCGGGCATCAGACTGACTTTAAAATTAAATAGGTTACTAATATCAATATAGAAAGAAGCAATTGTCCCCAGGAACCTGACCTTCTTGTCTATTTTCAGGTCAACCATATAATAATCCGGCCAGCGCATATTATTGTTGACGTGCAGGGCATTAGTTTGATTCCAGGTGAAATATTCACCGGCCTGCCATTCCCCGAAAAGAGTGAATGTCCAGCCCGCCAGGAAATAATTTTTTATACTCCCGACATTATATTTATGGGGTGTTTTCAGAGTCAGATTAGCATTGATTTTCGGAAGAGGCAGTGAGCGCGTTTCCTCATCAGCGTAATAAGCTTCCTCATCACTAACCGGAATATCTTTGTAAAGCTTCCGCCCGGTTGTCCCCGTCTTTTTCAGCATGTAATTATAGTTTATCCAGCCTGTCAACCAGCTGTTGTCATTCTTGGAAAGATTGATTTCGAAGCCATGAATATCCTGATATTCATTATTTGCCCAGGTACTATAATCGATCGCACCGGTTGAGTTTTGGTAAGAGACCTCGCCATTTTGACCGGTGACATCCTTGGAATACCAGGATAATTTCAGCACAGTTTGTCTCTGGTGAAATATATTCGCCGCTACGCCCAATTCATAAGAAACCGTGCGGGGTGGTTCCAGATTGGGATTAGACATGTCATAGAGCCCGTTCTTGGTATAGCGATAACGGTAAAGGTACATGGAATAATAAGGCGGATTCGAGCGGAAATGGCCGTAGTTGAAGTAAAATTTTGAGTACTCGGTTACAGGAAAGGAAATTCCGATGCGCGGACTCAGGGCAGAATGGTTTTTGATCGGTTGGAGAAAACCCGGGTGCAGGGAATCGTATTTTTCCCAGGCGTCCCAGATGTAAGATCGGCCTGATTTCAGGTAATTGAAAAGAACTGAGTCGGCCGCATAACTCTGTGGAATAAAGGCTTCCTGGGCATATGGATCGCCGGTCGGCCACTTACCGCCACCACCGTAATAGTAGTCAAACCGCAGACCGATATTGGCAACTAACGAAGCGAAGTTGAACTCATTCTGGACATAAACACCGGTCTGGCTGGGCGTCCGGTGATAATTGAACTCATAGACGTTATAGGCATTTTCGTTCCACATCATCCAGAGTTTATGGTTCAGGTCTATGTAATTATACTCAAATCCGGTTTTCAGAAAATAGTGAGTGCCGATCTGGGATGATAGATCGAATTTCGCGCGATATTGTCCGACCCGTACGTTGTCGTAAAGATCGCCCTCTTTGCGCCGGAAGCGATAGGCGATTCCCGGCAAGGCGTCATAATTCGGAAAATTGTAACTGAGCGTATCGCCGTCGAAAATCCCGGTAACGCGCTTATTGGAGTCCAGATATTTGCCATAAGGCATTTCGTTGACCACAAAAGGTCCGAAGTGGGTGAGCGCGGTTGTATCACGGGTATTGCCTGTCGGCGAGTGGTCTTTGATCTGCAGACCGCTGAGACTCAGTTCCCAGTAGGTCGACTTGTTGATAATATGATTGATCGTCAGGCCGTTCATGAGAGTTTTTTGATCGAGGATGGGGAAAAATGGCGGATCGTACCAGTATTCGGGATTTTTTGAAATGTACTTAATATTATTTACAGGCATAAACCCGCCCTGGCGGCTGGCATCGGGATAATCGCCGGAAGCCGGGCGAATGGGGCTAACACCGATCTCGTATTTATAGAGAGTACTCCAGGTCAGGGTCATCTTCTTGGTCGGCTGGCTTTTCATGGTCAGCATGGTCAGATAGGATTCATCACTGGAACGCGAGACGGGCATGATGTAATGCCGTTCTTTACCATTGAAAGACAGGTAAAAGGTCGCATTACCCAGAGCGCGACCGATTAAGGGGATCGGACCACCGAAACCGCCATCGACATTCCAGTCCGAATTTTCTTCTTTGTAGTGATGTTTGGCGAAGAGTTTTTTCTGCTCGGCCGAAACCGCATGGTAGCCGACAACCTGTTTCATCGAATCGGATAAATTAGCCAGCCCTTTGTAATCCGGCTCGGTCATGAACATCCAGCAGGCTAACAGATAGTAATCGAAGGGTGTGACCTGCAGATCTTCACTTTTTCCGATATTAAAGGTATTGGCCTGAGTGATCCATCCGGAAAAACCAGGACGCTGTTCGCGGAGATAGGCATCATCCTTCCAGGCTTCGCTGGTACCGATAAAACACACCTCCGGGTTGAGATAAGAACACAGGACATCGTTGTTAGAATTGTAGAAGGAACCCCCGAAGCGGCGAATATGGGCGTTATCACGGGAATAAGTGAAAGTTCCGTGATAACCTTGCGGATCCCCGGATTTGGTCGTGACATTGATTAATCCCGAGCGAAAATTTCCATATTCGGCATTATAACCGCCCGACAATAGAGAAACCTGTTCGACGGCGCTAAGCGGAATGCTGGTCTCGGCATTACCATTGGCTGAATTGACAAACGACAAACCGTTGACCATCACACCAGTCTGATCAGCCGAACCACCCCGGATAGTCAGGTAGCCGTTATCTTCGCCGACCCCCGGTAGTTTGGTCAGGAATGAGTTGATCTCACGGATACCGGTGGCGTCGCTGATCTGCATGGCGTCGACCACCAGCTGAGTATTAGATACCTCCTTGTGCAGTTCATCACGCTGAGCCGTCACAATTACCTCTTCTCCCTGTATGACGGTGTGTCGCAAGGCGAAATCAAGACGGGTAATACGATCGGCCGAGACCATGACATCGGTCAGTACCTTAGACTCGTAACCAATCATGGTGGCCCGGATGCGGTGGGTGCCGACCGGTACATTGATTATGATATAGTTGCCATCAGCATCCGTAGCCGCCCCGATCTCAGTTCCCTCAACGATGACGTTGACCCCGATCAGGGCTTCGCCGGTTTCGGCATCGCGGATATTTCCACTGATACGACTGCGATTCTGCCCCATTAGATTACTTGCGAACAATGTCGCAATGGTCAGGGCAAGGCATAAATATTGAAATATCGGCTTACTTTTTAGCATGCTTGCTCCTTAAATCGCATTCTGAAAATTTTCCGGGAATTCCCCCTAACGAATTAATTGCATTTTCAACGATTGTGATTTGTCTTCGAATTGCAGGACGCAGAAATAAATACCGGATGAAACCGGTTTTCCGGAATCGTTGTTGCCCAACCAGGTAAGGTTGTACTGGCCGGCCGAGAGATACGTTCTGGGATAAGATTTCACGAGGCACCCGGACAGATCATAGATTTTGATTTCAGCCCGGCCGTTTCTGAATAAAGAAAACTGAATATTGGTCGTGGCGTTGAACGGATTAGGATAGTTTTTTGCCAGTAAAAAATGGTTGACGGGCGTCGGTTTCGGTACAATTTGATCCGGATTCTGTTCCGGCAGGCCGTTCAGATAATTTTCCAGTTGGGTATAACCGTTACCGGCAATCAGATTGCGATCGGCGGCGTCCGTCGGATTCAGGCCGTGAGCCGTTTCATAGTCGTCGGGCATGCCGTCGTGATCGGTATCCGTCGGTGCGGGCAGACTGCTCAGGAGCGGCCAGCCGCCTTCCGGTTGGTGACTGGTGCTGTCGATCGAATGACCGGTGTGGTTTACCACATCATTGATTATCCGATTATCGATGGTATCCCGCTTGGGGAAACTGCATCCGGCACCGGCCATTACATCAATATAAGCCTGTTCCGGCGAGGTGGTCGTGACTGGTTCCATAATGATTTCCTGCGAACGGGCCTTATAGTCCGTTATTCGGACGGTACCATTCACATAAAATTTATTGCCCCAGGTGAACAGGCTCCATTGATCAGACGGTACAATTCCGTTGTACATATTATCCGCAAAATAGGCTTGAGATCGATAAGCTTCTTCCTTGAAAGCTCGTCCGGAAACGGTCGATTCGGGGCCGGGAAGATAGACATTGCCAACGAAATTGTAATGGCTAACGGCGCCGGTATCGGCGTTGTAACCCGGTGTCGAACCCTTCCAGTTATAAACTACATTATTTCTGAAATCGAAAAAAAGACCGAGCGTATCAGCCGGATAATTCGTGTAATTGCCCGGACGGGGCAGGCGGGCATTGTTGTGGGCATAAAGATTGTGATGATAGCTTTTCTGGTCGCCGTGATCGCCGCGCACCAGCGAGCCATAACTGTGATTCTCAAAGGTTAAAGCCTCGCTGATCAGGCACCATTGGACGGTAACGCTGTCGGAAGTTTCCTGACAGGAAATTCCCTCGTCGCGGGCATACGAGGCACTGATATGGTCAATCATAATACTTGTACCTTTGTCAATATCAATGGCATCGCCGCTGGAGTTGGCCGCGCCGGCGTCCACCCGCACCCGCAGATAACGGATGATTATATTGGAATTTTTTATTTGGATGCGGCCTTTAAGGCAAATCCCATCTCCCGGCGCAGTCTGACCGGCAATGGTAATGTTGGATTTAGGCTGGAGAATAACACTGCCCAGTTCAATTGTTCCGGAAACCCGAAAAACAACCGTGCGATTAGATTGACTGACGGCATCTACAATAGAACCCGTCCCGCTGTTGTTGAGGTTAGTCACTTCATAGACTTCACCGCCGCGGCCGCCGGTAGCATGCCGGCCACTGCCTTCCGCACCGGGGAAAGCCGGAACTTGAGCCTGAAGGGTCAGAACGCCAAAAATAATCCAGATTGGAATAGCAGATAATAAAGTTTTAAGCAAATTCAAGATTCCTTACTCAGACCTATGCGACAACCTGGTTTAGATTGTCCTCGAAGTTTGTCGGTTAGCGATTATTTCAGTAGAATCATTTTTTGGATGCTGGTCTGTCCGGCGGAAGACAATCGGCACAAATAGATGCCCGATTTAAGGTGGCTTCCGTTAAAAGTAAAGCGATAATCACCGGCGGTCAGATTTGTATTCACGATCTGCTCAACCGCATTGCCGCATAAATCGTAAATCATCAGTGTGGTTAAACCACTTTTCGGAAGCCGGAAGGATAACGTTGTCGTGGGATTGAATGGATTGGGATAAACCGGAGCCAGCGCTAATTCGACCGGTAAATTGATATTTTGCGGGTCAATCACCTTAACATAATTCGTTCCCCAACGCGAATCGCCAATCGGCTTGTCGTCCGTCCCGTAAGTCAGAAGCGGTGAGCCAGCCGGTAGGGTAAAATCGTAATTGGCGGCATCGGCGAATTGCGGATCCATCCGGATCGTGTCTCTGACCGTGTGCATATAGAAAGCGATCTTGTCAATGTCCCAGAAACAGATATTGGTAATCGTTCCCATACAGGATTCACTGCTGGTGGTGTTGTCTTTAATGTTGACAACGACCCGCCTGGTTGTACCGGCACGACTGACCTGATCCACAAAGATGGAATTGGTCACGGTCCACGGTCTTAGAATCGGCCCCTTATCGCCGAGAATAATTTCACGCGCATCAGTGGTTCCGATATTGTACCAGGTGGTATGATCGATCAATACCTTGGGTGTGTTTGACGGAAGGCCTGACCCTTCAGTAGCGTCACAGCCGCAGGCTCGAAAACCGTAAGAAGAAACCGTGGCGATGGTGGAGTTGGTTAACGCAATATAGTTGGAGCCAGCCTGTTTGTACTGAAGGAGCACACCGATGCGATGAAACACGGAATTCTTAATCAGGGTCGAATCAAAAACCACATAACCGGTTAGGCCAGTGCTCTTTTCTCCGTGGAATACGTCGTCGGTAATATCATGAATATAACAGTTCTCCACATTTATTTTTTTAATCAGGGTTGGTGTGGCCTCTTCGGGCATGTAATACGACACGAGATATTTGATTTTTGAGTTGCCATCGAATTCCAGGCCGTTCAGATTCAGTGAAGATTGATCACCCAATCTGAAAAATATGCCGGTGGAATCAGAAGACAAATCTTTTAGCATCCGGACGATGGATTTGCCCTCACCATCGACGCTGATCGTCAGACTTTTATTGACAATCGTCCCCAGTACCGACAAAGCTGTTTCAGTATATTCTGCGTCAGGAACCAACAGCAGTACATCGCCATCTTGCGCGGCGGCCAGGGCTTCGGAAAGTGTGCCTTCGCCCGGGGTGACATAAGTCTGCGAAGATAAAATACTAACCAGACCTATTAAAAGGAAGAGAATCGTTAACATTCTTTGCATGGTCAGTCTCCTATTTTTTATTAAAAGTTATCATACAAATTTTCCATAGCGTAAACTAAAAAATGCGGAAGACAAGAGCAAGCTTCCCGGTTAAAATGTGTGTTAAAGACTTAAATTTTATTCGTTTGATAAATGGTAAATATTTTTTTCTTACGCCGATAAATTACCGAAACATCTTTTCCTAGAGTATAGAACGCGGCGCCCTTTTTAAATTAATTTCAAATTCCGATCCACTATCACTACTCATCATGGCTCCCACTCGCCAATGGTTTCGATATGGACTTTCGTCTGCGGGTCGGTGGTGTAGAATTCATTGGAATTGTAGTACCAGCCCAGCAATTCTGAATTTCCACCGCTTTCGGTCGTGATCAGAAAGCGGTTGGCGAGGTGTCCGAAGTAATTGGCTTGATCGCGGGGTGATTCGTTGTCTCCGCCGCTCGGATCGACCGGTATCCAACCGTAATTCGGCAGATAGACCTCGACCCAGCGATGGAAAACGTCGTCCATACTGGCGTCATCGCCGCGGACCACAATTGAGCCAACGTAACGCGCCGGCAGTCCGGCCGCCCGGCACATAGCGATATAAACGAAGGTGTATTCCGAGCAGGAACCGTTACCACGCGCCAGAACAGTCGGAGCGGTGTTCCAGCCGCCGACCCTTTCGTAGTATAATTTTTCGATCAGGTAATTGTAAATCTTGCGGGCAATCCAATAGGGATTTTTTTCATTGCCCAGCGCTTCGCGCACAGCCTGCTGAATTACCGGGTGATCGAACTGGTATTTCTCGTTATTCTCAAGATATTTTTGTTTAATGTCGGCTGGAATTGCCTCCAATCCTCCGACTTTTTCGGGATAGATGAAATATTGAACTTCATAGGCCGTTACATCGGCGACCATCTCAAAGTTTATGACTTTACCGGCGTCGATATTTTTCGCATTGAAGTAAGCGGCTGGCTGACCCCAGCGATCGGTCACGACTTTTGCGTATTTAGGGGTGAATTGTAACTCGCCGTTGAGAGCCTGGGAGTCGCGATTCTGCGGCAGGGCAATATAGACATCAAGGTTGCGAATTTTACCCGGTCCGAAATTGCGGGTCTGGTGGGTGAAGATGACTTTCGCCTTACGTTCATTCTTGCGAATAAATTTTTCATCGTCGCGCACTTTCAACTGGTAGAGTTTGTCGTTCTGATAATCGACAGCCCAGAGGACTTTCCCGTCATAAGCCAACCCCTTCGTGTAAGGTCCGGGCGCGGTCGTTATTAATAGCACACAGCCACTGGACGGATCGATTAAATAGATTTCGTCTTTGCCGCGGTCGGAGACCCATAAATATTGACCGTCGAATGCCAGACCACGGGCTTCAGTCGAAGGCGCTTTAAAAGACCTGATAGTCGTACCGTCTTCCGCACTGAACTGGATGATTTCATCCGAACCGTCATCGGAGCACCACAGATATTTACCGTCCCAGGCTAAGTCGCGCGGACTGGGGCCTGGCGCGTCGACGGTCTTAAGAACCAACCCGCTTTTGGGATCAACCTGGTAAATTTTGCCGTCACTGAGATCCGAAACCCATAAGGCGTTGCCATCCCAGGCTAAGCCCATCGGCCAGTAACCGGGCGACTGAATCTGGCGCACCAACTTGCCGGTGTTTTTCTCCAGGCAGTAAATCTGGTCGGTTTTGCGATCGGCCAGCCAGAGATTTTGCCCGTCATATGTCAGGCCGGTCGGACAGGTTGACGGCAAATCAAACGTATTGACAATCTCGCCGGTAAAAGCCGCCAGCAAAACTGGTAGAAGAAGAAAACTGCTCATTCGGCAAATTCTTTTCATAAAATCCTCCAATTGTCCTTTATCTCACTGCTGAATTAACAAATTCTTTTGTCCTTTTTGGGGCGCAAAAAGGACGAAAAACGCGACGACTACATAAAATTGATCTTAAATCTACATTCATGAAGGTAAGAAATTAATGACTCGCTTCGCTCAGACAAATAATTTCTGATCCAATTCAGTAATTCCGATTTCCGGGCGGCCAATTTTAAGAGGTCGCCCTGCAAGGAAAATAAAATTCTGAAAATTTGTTTTGAATTCTTGGTGCGTATTAGTGCCAAACCGCGGTTTCATTGTTGCTTCACGTTCATTTTTATAAAATGCTGTAAGCCTTTTTTGTAAGCCGTGAGCCCTGGTTCAAGGTAGCGCTTGAGCGCTATTTCCCGCAAAACCGACTGTGCATAGCTTTCTTTTGAATCGGGCATTTCAGCCAGATGAACTTCGACGGTTTTGATTTTTAAAATCATGAGTAATTCTCGGAGAGCGTAAAAATTGACCGCCATGGCGCCCGGACTAATCAGTAATCCGGCAATGTCGGCCCGATTACGCGCGACGGCTTTCAAAATATTTTCTTCGGAATAAAGTTGCATTATTTTCAATTCTATTCTGGCTTCACGCGCCGTGCGTCGCAAGACCGTATTGACTTTATCCAATGTTAAACGGCTACCGGTTCCCGCGGAAACCTTACCCAGGAATGCCAAATTGGGTCCGTGAATCATTAAAATTTTCATACCTGAAAAATAAGCGGGATTTGGCTGAATTGCAACAAATGTGATTAAAGTCAAGCCTGGCAACCAGATTGTTGCGTGACACAACTTGATCATTTACGGGCTATTAAACTATGGTCGGTATTTGTTATGAAAAATAAGGTAATGCAACTTAGAAAGAAAATCCTAATCCTTGCCATTATTTTTTTACTAATGATAGTATCGTTACTAATCGGTATGCGCAGTAATCACCGACCGACCGGTTCGGCCCGCGAGGCTAACAATCTTAAGATCGAAACCATCCGGTAATTGATCAACCAATTGAGAAAACATGGTTTCAATCCGTTTACGAACTTTCCGAAACAATATTAGTTGTTTTTGATAATTCTTCTGATTGGATCGGATGGGTGTATGTAATTGAATACCTCTTGTCTCAAATAATTCCAATTGGTATTCAGAATCAAGATCGGCTTTATCCCCTAAAATCAGACAATCAGCGTAATAAGGTAATAAAATTAACCTCATAAAATTTAGGTTTCGCGCCAATTTTATTGATATTTCCATTAGAATCAAAAAAATTAGCGAGTGATTCATTGACAATTGGTTTAATGCGATCGAAGTTGGATATAAGATTATGCATTATTTTATCTCCTTGTTTATTATTGAAATACGATACAATAAATTAAGGATTTTCAAGCTAATGCACATCTTATTTTTTTAGGGTTTTATTCCACACAACGGATTATCTTCTGAATTTTCTATACAGACCAAATTAATTTGACTGATTAGAAAAATGTTTGTACTTTGCACGGCAAGATGAAAGCTAGATTCTCGTTCGGATATGGTGAGGAGTGACTTGAAGACTTGGATTCTGCCGGCTCTGATAGCCTTGATTTTGTGGGGTTTTTGGGGGTTTTTGCCGAAAGTGGCGACGCGCTATATCAATCCGCAAAGTGTCCTGGTATTTCAGGCCGTCGGTTCAGCGATCGTTGGATTAGGAGTTTTATTGGCAGTCAGAGATCAGGTCCAGTGGCAGGCAACCGGTGCCTTCTGGGCGATAGTGACCGGTCTGTTCGGCATGTTAGGCTCGTTGTTTTTTATTCGTGCGATCAGTCACGGAAAAGTCACTACTATTGTGACAATAACGGCTTTATATCCCTTGATCAGTATCGTTCTGGCGCTCATCTTTTTAAAAGAGCCTTTCAGCCTTAAACAAGGTCTGGGAATAATTTTTGCCTTGACCGCCCTAGTCTTATTTTCAATTTAATTTGAGATTAATTATGAAGGAAAAATCAGAAATCGCCCGCAACTGGCTACCGCGTTACACGGGAATGCCAATCGAAAAATACGGCAATTACATTTTATTGACCAACTTCCACAATTACACAGTTAACTTTTGTGACATGTTTAGCTGTGATCTGTATGGTGATAATCGACCTATGCAGGCGGCGACGAACTCCAATGGGTTGACAATCATTAATTGTGGAATCGGATCGCCGAACGCGGCCACGATTATGGATTTACTGGTAGCCATTCATCCAAAAGGCGTGCTTTTTCTGGGCAAATGCGGCGGTTTGAAGAAATCCACCGAATTGGGACATTTCATTCTACCGATTGCCGCAATTCGCGGTGAAGGAACCAGCGATGATTACTTTCCGCCCCAAGTGCCGGCTTTGCCTTCTTTTAAACTGCATAAGTTCGTTTCTGAAATCATTGCTCGTCGTGGTTTTGAGTACCGCACCGGCGTGGTTTATACCACTAATCGCCGGCTGTGGGAACACGACCCGGCTTTTCATCAGCGCCTGCGGGATATGACCTGCATCGCGATCGATATGGAAACAGCCACCTTATTTATCGTCGGGCATTACAACGAGATCGCCCGCGGAGCCCTTCTGCTCGTTTCAGACTTACCAACGACTCCCGATGGTATTAAAACCGAAGAATCTGATCAACGGGTCACGGCCGAATGGAGTCAGATACATCTGCAAATCGGCATCGAGGCTATGACCCAGATTGACCAGAAGGGTGAACCTATCAAGCATTTTCGCTACTGATAAAATAATCGTATATTCCGGCCAATATGATGCAACATCACCGGCTTGTCGACCTTACTTTGCTTATCATTATGGTTTTACCGCTGGTAATTTTTGCCGTCGGCATCGATGTCACCATATCTGATCCGATCTACGATTTTTTAAAACGTCTCGAAACCCGCGGCGTCATTCGTGGCTTGAACGATCTGGCTTTGCCACTGACCCGTGATGAAATCGTGGTCTTCCTCCAGAGTGCCGTTCAAAAATCAGATAAACTTTCTAGCCTCGAAAATATTATTTTGCGGGAATTTCTGGCCGACTATCGCTATGAAACGGAACGCCAGAGAACCGAAAAAGATTCGATCGCGGCTCCTTTTTATCAGAAGAAATATTTTCGCCGGTCAACCCGAAATCTATTTTCACGCAGGAATGCCGTCGAGGAAAACCATCTCCTGATATATGAAAGTGACGATACTTTCTTCTGGTTCGATGTTGGTGCGCGCGGCCGCCTGGATTGGAAGGATAATCACCAAAAACAGCTGTTTTCCGATCGTTATCTGTTACGGGGTGCTTTGGGAAAATCCCTTTCATTTCATACTTATTTTACCAGGTTCATGCAGAAATATAACCCGGCTTTTACAGATCCGTACGATGAAGAAATCGGCAACTGGAATATGACTCAGCCAAGTGGTATTGTCACTTATGATTTACTGCACAGTTCTCTGGTCTATCATAATCCCTACTTCGACCTCGGTTTATATCGTCAACCAATTTCATGGGGCGCCAGTGTTACGAATAATTTGGTAATCTCAAAAACCATTCCTTTATTTTCATATTTCGGATTTAATACACGGTTCAAAGGAATTAAACTGACCTTCATCCATGGAGCCCTGATGAATGATAGTACTCAGTATCGGAATATCTCTATTGAAATACGGAATCGTTCGAAATATATCACTGCGCACCGCCTCGATATTCCCCTTTTTAAAGGTACGACCATGGTTGGTTTCAGCGAAATGGTGATATACGGCGATCGCGGGATTGAAATACCCTATCTGATGCCGCTGAGCTTTTTTTGGCCGACCGGTCACGCTCTTGAAGACCGTGACAATACCCTCATGGCGATGGATTTCAAGACGAGTTTCATCCCTAATATAACCTTCTATGGCTCGATCCTGATCGACGAAATGCAGTTTGGGCAACTCGGTGAACATTGGTGGGCCAATAAGCATGCCCTCCAGATTGGAACACGCCTGTCGCCGACCATTGCCTCCTTTCCGGTTAATATTCAAGCCGAATATACCGCCATACGCCCCTGGACATATTCTCATAAAACCCTGACAACCAATTATACTCATAACGGTGTTTGCCTGGGCTTCCCGTATGGCGCCAATTCACAGGCCGGTTTCTGTCAAATCCATACCGCCTTTTCGCGACGACTATCGATCACTGGTCAATATCTGTATCTCCGACAAGGTGTCGATGACGCTACCCATTTCTGGGGCGGCGATCCAACCGTCAGTTATGAATTGCGTGATACGACTTACGATCAGTCCACGAAATGGCTGATGGGTGACATACGAATAACCAATCAGTTTAAGGTTATCGGGTGCTATGAACTTTTCAATGACTTTTTTATTAAAAGCGGATTTTCATTCTCCGCTACGGAATTAAACGGTAATCACGATTCACACCGATTCGCTTATATCGAGATAGAAGTCAACTTTTAACGATGATTTTTATTGAATTAGCCATTTTACTGACTATCCTTTATCTAATTATAATGTGTCTTATCGCGCTTGGTCTTATATTTATCAGAACGCAACGGCGGGTAATCCAAACCTTGTCGGTTTCCGTGATCGTCTGCGCCCGTAACGAAGAACAAGTCCTCGGGCGGTTACTGCAAAGCCTGACGAAGCTTCATTATCCCCAAGATAAACATGAAATCATCCTGGTTGACGACGACTCCTCAGACGACACTCGAAATGTCATGGACCGTTATGCGGCCGGAAAAGCGAACTGGAAGGTTCTGCGACATGATAAAACTACCGCTAAACTAAAAGGCAAGAAAGGCGCTATCACGTTGGGTGTGCAGGAAAGTCGCGGCGATATTATTATGGTGACGGACGCCGATTGCTTCGCCCCACCGGATTGGCTGACTTCGACGGTAGCCTTCTTTCGCCGGAATACGGGTATGGTTCTGGGTCATAGTCCGGTCGAGAAACGACCCGGCTTTATGAATATTTATGAACGCTTTGATACATTATGCGAAGCCTCGGCGGCGGCGGCCTCGACATTTTATAATAAACCGACTCACGCTAACGGCCGAAATCTGGCCTATCGTAAACAGGTTTTTGAAGAAGTTAACGGTTATTATGATAGTACCAATACCGATACCGGAGATGATTTTTTCCTTATGCAAAAAATCCGTACCCGAACCCGCTGGCACTTTGCTTATAATATCGATCCGGCCGGATTTGTATCGACGGAACCGACCCCGTTCGGGGAAAAATATATTCACCAGCAACTGCGCCGGAACAGTAAAGCCTTTCATTTAACCGTTCCGTTTTTTATTCTGGGTGCTATCGTTTTTCTCTTTCATATTGCCCTGGCGGTTATGATATTCTCACCATCTTTATGGAAATGGCTGGGTGTTTTTTTAATCTTCAAGTTCGCCATCGAATTCATTGCGGCCTTTCACGGTGCCCGTTTATTTAGTCAAACCGATTTATTAAAATATTTTCCGATTCTTTGGATCCTTTATCCGGTTTGCTACCTGTCATCCCAGTTACTCGGGTCATTGAAAATCTATCGCTGGAAATAAATCGCTTTGCCCCGTAAACCTGCCTCATACTATCTGAAAGTATCGACATTACTCGTTATCAAACTATCCCTCAGTATCGCCCTGGTAAAAATCGCCATCCATAAAATCGACCTTTCCGATCTGAGCTGGATTTTCAATACAACTTCCCTCTCACGCATCCTTTTCTTAAGTACCATTATTGTTGTCAACTGGGCTTTTCAGGTAATACGCTGGGGAATCATTTTAAAAGATAATACTGGTTCGGTCAACTGGTGCGAAGTCATTAAATCTTTTTTCATCGGTTACACTTTCCGGTTGGCAATCCCGGGCGGATACGCCGAATTTCTGAAAATCTATTACCTGAATGGCAAACGTTACCACGGATTCATAGCATATCTCGTCGAATTATTTACTGTAATGCTGATCCAGATAATATTGTTGGTATGGGCTGGACTGGGGCTGTTTCCAGATCAGAAATGGTTCTTTATCGGCATTGGCATCGCCACAATTAGCGTTTGCATCTGCTTCCCGTATTTAAAAAAAATCAAATTGGTACGGAAATATCTTCCCGATTATACAATCCAAATGAAATTAATACTCAAAGCCGGTTTCTTGACTGTATTATCTTTGATTATAATCAGCAGTCAATACCAATATATTCTGAACTGGGCCGGTTCCATTTCCTGGTCTTGCACCGCGAAAAGCGTGATTTTTATTATTTACTCTAATAGTATGCCTTTTACTTTTTCCGGGCTGGGTTTACGCGAGAATGTAGCGGTTTATTTGTTCGGAATGTTTGGCATCACCGCACCGGTAGCGGTAGCAACGAGCCTGTTTGTTTTCACTACGAATTTTCTGGCGCCCGCACTCATTGGGCTGGTGTTGATATTGCTACACCGCATCAGGCGACGAACTCCGGTGGCTCCAATCCAGCCGGTTTCCCCAGATGCCTAATATTCCCATTAATACAATATAAAACGGTTGCAGTATAAACCAGATCGGGAAGACGCTTTTTAAAGATTGCTTTTTATAAATGCCGACGGCTTTTCTAAAAAGCATACCTTCTCCAAGTAATTTTAGTAATACCATCCAGAAAAAGGGAGCAAAAGATACTGCCCCAATAATCCACAATATCAGATAAACAATCGGCATCAGATTAGCCAAAAAAGTCGCCAATATTACACCAAAGAACAAGCGATTCAGATGATGAGTATAATTGGCTTCGCTGGCCCAGCGGATTCGTTGCCGAAAAAAAGTTGAAATACTGGTAACCGCCTCGGTTTCCACCCAGGCCGCTTCCTCCGCGGCAAAAACCACTTTTGCGTTAATACGCTTCTGCATGACCTGCATAAAGAGTGAATCGTCACCGCCAATCCGGTCCTGAATCAACATATAACCGCCGACTCGCTCAAATAATACTTTGCGAAACGCCCAATTCGAACCACTGCAAGCCCCGGCAAACCCCAGATTAATGGAACCTTGGGCGGCCGTCAGCAACAGCAAATAATCAAGAGCCTGAATCCGTGTAAACCAATCGGCCAGCGGTTGAATAGCCGAAAAACCAACTACAATTCCAACTTCATTTGTAAAATAACTTGCCATTGCAAGCGCCCAGTTTTTACCTACTCTACAGTCGGCATCAGTCATCAGAATAATCGCACCGTGGGCTTCCCGAACACCAACCGCTAAAGCGGCCTTTTTATGACTATAGAATGTTTTCTCGACTTTAGTTGTAAAGACTCTTAGATTGCTGTATTTGGAAGCTTCTCTTTGCAGAATCAGAGGAGTTTTATCGCTGGAATCATTATCGACTATTATTACTTCGAGTTTATCTGCCGGATAATTTTGAGCGGTCAGTTGTTCAATCAAATGGGGTAAATAATTGGCTTCATTTTTAACTGCGACGATTATACTGACAGTCGGTAGCTCCGCTGTTTTTTTTTGATTGGGATAGTTCAACCCCCACCGAAAAATAACCAGGCTCGTTAAATAAATCAAAAGACTTAAAATCGTAATAATATGAATAATTATCATTTCGACTGGTCTTCATCATCAGGAATATAATAATCGGCCAAGTTCTCAAACATCACGATATCTCGACGTTTCTCGGCAACTGATGTGATGGCAATGAAAAAGCGCATTCCCAAATAAAAACAAATTAAACTCGCGATAATAATCGCCGGATGTACATGTCCATGCCATTCGTATAATCCGGCTAATTCCGGTTTATGCCCCCACCAAACCGACCAGCCATTATTGATCGCATGCAAAACAAACGAGGGCCAGACCGAGTTCGTCCGCCAGGCCAAATACCCCATGAAAAGTCCCATCAGGTAAATCTGGATAATCCACCACGGATTAAAGTGAATCAGTGCAAATACCATCGCTGAAAGTAAGACCGATTTGGTAATATCGCCTTGACGATATTCCAGAATGCGCTGGAAAAAACCGCGAAACATCAGTTCCTCAACCAATGGGGCGGCCAGGACGACCACACCAATTATCAGAAAAGCCGACTTCCAGTCAGTGATGAGCATGATTTCACCAATTTGGGTCAAACTTTCCGGGAGAGGCAGAATGATCTGAATAAGTCGATCCAATTCATCAATATTAATTGTCAGGCTGACCGCAATTATCACGGACGCAACAATTGAAATCGAAGACACCCGTTTTATCCTGAGCAACTCGCCCAGATTGGTACGATTCCGCCAAGCCCAATAGAAAATCGGTAACGGTAAGAACAATTCGGCAACCAATAACAACAATTGGGTCGCCGCAGTCAGATTACTCTGGGGTAAGAAAACCATTATCACCACCGATACCAGCGAGGCCAATAACAGTCCTAAGATTAATAATCCGACCGCTGTTCGAATCTTCGGGATAATTATCGATACTCTTGGTCTGTGTCGGAAATCAGTATAGTATCTTGTATTACCCATTATCTTAACTTGGATTTTAGTCAGATAACGGACTAACGCCGGCTAATTTTTCGACATTATCGCGGACAGTCTTTTTATCAGTCACCCGGAAGCCACGCTTAAAAAAAGCTATTCTTCCATCCGCATTGATACCAACTAAGATTGGCGTACTAGTGGCTAAATATTTCTTAGCCGCCAGTCCGTAGCGATCAATAAGAATCGGTAAATCATACTTCATTTTACGTACGTATTCTTTTACTATCTGAGGCTCTTCAGCGACATTCACGAGATAAAATGCGATCTGCGGATAAGCGACCTGCAGGCTGTCAAGATAGGGTATTTCCTGCCGGCAGGGAATACAAGTAGTTGTAAAAAAACATAAGACTATCGGTGATTTTTCGTCAGGGCGGGCCTGAGGACCTATTTTCCGGCTCAGGAAAAAGTCAGGACCATCCAAACTACTGGCATAGAACCGGGATGCTTCCGTACCGGTTACCAGAGTATCTGTTGTGGATTGTGAAGAATCAGGAATTGCCAATCCTAATAAAAGCGCCAAAGCATAGCCTAGAAAAGTCATTGATTTATTCCCTTATTTCTGTCGAATTAAATTCAACATAATACCCACTGCTACTGCCAAATTCAGCGATTCACCGTAGCCGAATTTTTCAATACCTAGGACTCCTGCGGTGCGTTGTAATATTTCAGGTGGCAGACCGTGCGATTCACTTCCGAACGCCAGAATGAAACGGTCATTCTTAATGATCGGTTTTTCAACCGCACCGGACATATCCGCCGCCCATAAAGTAGCCTTATCCCGCTCCGATATCATTTCAATCTGCTGAAGTTCAACGGCGGTCTGCAATGTTAATCGGAAAAAGCTTCCCATGGCCGAGCGCACAACTTTAGGACCGTAAATATCGACCGACTCAGGTGAAAGCAGGATGGTTTTAATATCGAACCAGAGGGCTGTGCGCAGAATTGTACCGAGATTTCCCGGATCGTTGATCTGCCAGAAATAGAGCGCCGGATAAGCGAAAGGGGCAAGAGAATTTTCCCGGGCCGGAATTTCAGCAATTGCCAAAACCCCTTCCGGATTGCGTAGCGATGAGATTTGCTCGACTTCCGGGTGAGTTACCGAACTAACTGCGACATCCCGGTCATTTGCCAGGCGTAATATCCTCTGCCGTTCAGTTGCAGTTACATTGTTCGATATTAAAATCCGCGCAAGCGGGAAACCAGCCACCAGCGCTTCTTCAACGGGCTTTATTCCTTCTACTAAAAACAGACCGGCTTCTTCACGTCCTTTTTTAATTCTTAAAGAACGATAGAGGGATTTTTCTGAACGTGAGAGAATTGTTTTCAGGAGTAATTACGCTCCTTTAATTCGTATAATTTCTTAGTTGGGCCAGCAAAAATCAGAGTGTCATTTTGCAAAATGATGGTTTCAGCACGCGGTGTAATGACGATTTTACGGCCCTTGGCATCCAATCTTTTAATCAGAATAATCTGAATATAATAACGATTGCGCAGATCGAGTGCTTGCAGGCTGGAATTTATCATGGTCTCCGGTGCGCTCATTTCCAGAATGGAAAAATCTTCATCAATTTCTACGAAACGAATCTGCTCCAGATAGCGAATATGAGTTGCCAGGTCACCGGCCGTTTCACGTTTGAAGATTTCCTGATTGTAGAGCTGAATGACTCGGTTACGGTTGACTGTCCCAATTAACATTCCGGTCGCTGGATCCATGACCGGCAGTTCGTCGACGTTATAGCGTCCGAACAATTTCATTACATAATCGAGAGTATCATCAGTCTTGACCGAAACCACATTGGGATTCATCACATCAGAAACAAGCACCAGGGTATCCAGATTCTGATAATCGGTAATCAGTGGTTTTAAATCCGACCAAGATATGAAACCGATTAATTTATGTTGCTCGTTCTCTACCCAATAAATATTTGCTACTCCTCCTGAAATCACTTTAACCAAAGTTTTTATATCCATGGTCGCATAGACTTTGTGAAATTCGTACGACATGATCTGGTCGATTTTCAGATGTCTCAGTACATTTAGTTCTTTGCCATCATATAATTGAATGCCGCGCTGTTTCAACTCAATCGAATAGACCGTCTCTTTCAACACATAATGGACGATGATATAACTCATGATGATGCTAAGCATCAACGGTAAAACGAGATGGTAATTCCCGGTTAATTCGACGATAATCAGTAAGGCTGTAACCGGGATACTATTGACGGCGGCCAGCATGGCTCCCATCCCGGCGATGGCAAATCCGGCCACATCAAGCGGAAGATCAAATACCTGACTGCCAAGTTTAGCCAGAAGAGCTCCTAAGGCCGCCCCCATAAAAAGTGAAGGCGCAAACAGCCCCCCAAACCCACCAGCCGCAGTCAGCAATCCAACGAATAAAAATTTCAACAGGAACAGAATCGCCAGAATCTGCCAGGTAAAATTATTACTGGCAATCTCGCGGATGGCATCATATCCGATACCAATGATTTGCGGAAAGAAAATTCCAACTCCTCCAAGAATCAGCATCAGGGTGGTGATTTTAATTAATGGCGAAATGTGCTTCAGCCGTTCGGTAAAAACACCACGTATCCAGCCGGAAAAACGAATATACGACAACGATAATAACCCGGCGATTACTCCTAACACCGCATAATACAGGATATCAAGACTCAATATCATTTCAACCCTAGGGAGTGAAAGCAGTGGCTGATTTCCCATAAAAATCCGGGAAAGATAATCGGCTGTAATTGCTGAAATAATCAGAGCCGAAAAGGTAAGGGTTTGAAAATTATTAAACAGAACAATCTCTATGGCGAAAAAAACGCCCCCGATTGGAGCATTGAAAACCGCGGCAATGGCTCCCGCCGTACCAGCCGCCAGGAAGACCCGACGTTGCCTCTCCGGGACCCGAAATATTTGGCCGACAACTGAACCGCTTCCCGCTCCCAGAAAGGCGGTAGGTGCTTCTGGTCCGAGAGTACCACCCGAACCCAGAAAAATTGTCGTAGCGAAAAAATTAAAAAATATAGTTGGAATCCGAATCAGACTGCGCCCAATAAAACTGGTCTTAATGACCTCTACCACACCGCGCTGGCGCGGCTGACGGGGCCATATTTTTATCATTATGGCGACAATTACCCCACCGATCCCCGGAAATAACACCACCGTCCACATCGGTAAACTTTTATATCTAGCCGGCAGGTAATCATATAGAAAATAACTGATCAGGTGAATCAGATTATAGAAAGCAAGAGTAATAAATCCGGCCAATCCTCCAATTAAGATCGCAAAAAACAGCAGACGGATATATTCATTAATCGGATTTTTTTCAACCTGAATCCGCAATGAAAAGAGAAAATCGGAGAACCGTCGCGCCAGGTACCTGATTTTAGCACTCATAAAAAGGTTCCCCCTGCCATCCGTTGGAGAAATATCAGTTCGGTATAGTTATTACCAAAATACAGTGTTGCTATCACTAATTCCCTGGTTATTGATTTAATCCACAGACTATCTTCTTACAAACATCGAATTCATGCAAAATTAGTTCGCCGGATGCAACCAAACAAGACCCGAATCAGATAAAATCACTTAAAGTAGCTAAAATAGATTTGCCGTCAATCGATCAGCATGTACAAAATAATTTCGTCTGGGGATGACTCAGATATTTGCATCCGTTTGAAGTTACGACTACCATCTCCTCAACCGTGGCCACTCCATAACCTTCAATCGGTAGACGTGGTTCAATCGTGTACACTTGTCCGACTTCCAGCGGCAAATACACGGTATCGCCATAACGTTCCCAGCGCGGACCCAGCATCCCGGCCCCATCATGAGTAGATCTTCCCACCTGATGACCAAGACCATGTTGATACTCCGGATAACCATTGGATATGATATGATCACGAGTGACCCGATCGATCTCCCAGCCGAGCTTACCCGGTCGAATTGTGTCGAATGCCAATCTTACCGATTCCAATAAAACCGCAAATCCGCACTGTACTGGTTCAGGCGCCGTTTGCTCGTCATCTTTTAGTATATACCAGGTACGCTGAATATCAGAACAATAGCCGTCCTTTTTCACTCCAAAATCGATATTCAACACGTGGCCGGGTTGAATAATGCGCTCGGTTGGATCAGCATGCGCTCCCGCCGAAAATGGACCGGTAAAAACCGCCGGACAAGAATTCGATTCCCAGGCGGTCTCAACCCCATTCTCAGCGACCATTTTCAGGATTATATCGGCAATTTCCTTTTCTGAGCGACCCGCCTTAATCTGAGGACCAATATCAGTGTAGATTTTCTCGGTAAGCTCTATGGATTTCTTGATCAGGTCGATTTCTGTCGGTGATTTCCGTCCACGCAAGGCCGTTATAATTTTTTGGGAAGAAATAAAACGATCTCGATAGGGAGTGTTTCTGGTGTAGTTCATCAACAATTCGTACAGGCCGTGCGTCAAGCCGTCGGCCATATTATCATTGACTGAGGTGTTGATCGCAATCCGATTGGGTTTTATTTCATTCAGTACCTTCATTAACATCGCACCGAAATCATCGACGTAAATCCGAATATCGTCGTATAACTGTGTCTGTTTGATACGTTCTTTATCCAGACTGCCAACTATGGCAATCGTTGCCCCGCTGGCCGTAATCATGAAAGCCGACTGCCAGGTGCAATTGGTTCCCACTATCAAGTCCAGACACGGATCGGCCATAGCTTCGGTTTCACGGACAAAGGTCAGCCACAGGTCGATTTTTTGCTCTTTCAGGATCTCGATTGCCTGGCCAATTTTTTCCTTGAACATTTCGTCTCCTAAAATAACATTTAGCGACCTGCAAGTTAGTTAAAATGGAAGATTATTTCCAGTTAATATTCAGTCTTCTGAATATCTCCTGTATTTCTTAAAAAAACTGGAATGAACGTTCCTGGCGGAGTCCATTCCAGCTGCTTCTGGGCTTACTACTGAGTGGGCGACATACGAGTGAAGTGCTCTTCATCTATTTAGGATAGTTTCATTTCAAATAGCACTTTTCAAGAGGACAATTTTCGTGCCAAGTGGTTAAGATATATATAATCAATAAATTGTAAATATTTAAGGGAGCCGGTTGTGTGGCGATTGATACACGAATTTGTGTTTTGATTACCACGCCAAAGTGGGATTCTATAAGGCCGGCAGGATTTTAGCAATAAATTGTCCGGTTTGGGAGGCCGTATTTGCCGATACTTCCTCGGGAGTACCTTCAGAGACGATATAACCGCCCTCATCGCCACCCTCCGGACCTAAATCGATGATAAAATCGGCTGTCTTTATCACATCCAGATTATGTTCAATGACAATAACGGTATTGCCCTGATCAACCAGTCGGTTCAGCACTTTCAATAACATCTTTATATCCTCAAAATGCAAACCGGTGGTAGGTTCGTCTAAAATATAAACGGTCTTACCGGTGCCGATCCGGCTCAGCTCGGTGGATAGCTTCACGCGCTGAGCCTCGCCGCCGGATAAAGTGGTTGCCTGTTGGCCAAGCTTGATATAGCCTAAACCAACGTCAATCAAAGTCTGAAGTTTTTTGCGAATCGAAGGAATATTCTGAAAAAAGTCGAAAGCTTCACTGACCGACATATTTAAAACCTCGGCAATACTCTGACCTTTATATTTGATCTCAAGAGTATCCCGGTTATAACGTAAACCTTTACATTCCTCACAAGGAACATAAACGTCCGGTAGAAAGTGCATTTCGATTTTCTTGATCCCGTCGCCGCCACAGGTTTCGCACCGCCCGCCCTTAACGTTAAAAGAAAAGCGACTGGCAGTATAACCGCGAATCTTGGATTCCTTTAAATTCGCGAATAATTCGCGAATGTGAGTGAAGGTACCCGTATAAGTAGCCGGATTGGAACGCGGAGTCCGCCCGATTGGCGACTGATCGATGTCGATAACCTTATCGATATGTTCCAGCCCGGTAATTTGAGAGTATTTTAACGGAACCCGCTGAGTACTATAAAAATGACGATGCAGAATTGGAAATAAGGTCTCATTAACGAGGGTACTTTTACCGGAACCGGAAACTCCGGTGACGCAAATGAATTGATTCAGGGGAAAATGAACGTCAATATTTTTCAGGTTATTGCCGGTGGCACCAGACAGGCAGATGGATTTAGAATTACCGGAGCGGCGGGCCCGGGGAACCGGGATCGTTTTTACTCCTGAAAGATACTGACCGGTCAGTGAATTCGCATCTTTTTTAATTTCAGCGGGAGTTCCGGTGAAAACCACATAGCCGCCGGTCGCACCCGCGCCGGGACCGAGGTCTATAATATAATCGGCCGATTCGATCATCTCCTGGTCATGTTCTACGACAATTACGGTATTGCCGTTGTCACGCAAACGCAGAAGAGTTTCAATCAGGCGCCGATTGTCGCGCTGATGCAGTCCAATACTGGGTTCGTCGAGAATATACAGCACTCCCATCAACTGCGAACCGATCTGGGTTGCCAGTCGGATCCGCTGGGCTTCGCCCCCCGAAAGGGTAAAGGTGGTACGATCCAGGGTCAGATATTCGACACCCACATTGACCAAAAAGCTGAGACGAGCCTTAATTTCTTTTAGAATCTGCTGGGAAATTTGCCGTTCGGTCGCATTTAGCGTGAGGTAATCAAAAAATTGCTTTATACGGGCAATTGATAAAGCACTGAGCTCGGCGATCGATAATCCTCCAACTTTGACAGCCAGGCTTTCCGGTTTCAAACGGGTACCACGACATTTTGGGCAGGTACCGGTACTCATGAACTGTTGAATCCAGATCCGGACACCGGTCGAAGTTGTTTGTTTATAACGACGGCGCAAATTCGGGATCACGCCTTCGAACGGCATACGGTATTCACCATTGATTCGGTCGGATTTCAGGTTAATCGAAAAAGCCCGGCCTTCCGAACCGTACAACAGAGCCTCTTTGGCTTCCGACGATAATTTTCGAAAGGGCGTCACGAAGTCGAAATTATATCTACGCGCCAAACCCTTCAAAATCGCCGAATACCAACTGCCGCGTGGCTGTTCGCCCAAGGGTACAATAGCGCCTTGACTAAGACTCTTGGTGTCATCCGGTACTATCAACTCCGGATCGATTTCCATGCGCGTGCCAAGACCGTCACAAACCGGACAGGCCCCAAAAGGACTATTGAACGAAAACATGCGCGGCTCTAATTCTTCATAACTGATACCGCAATCAGTACAAGCCAGGCGCTCGCTGAAAATCTGTTCCTTTTCGGAATTGATTACCACTATCAATAATCCGGAACCAATTTTCAGAGCCAGTTCAATTGACTCGGTTAAACGTTCTTTGACGGTTGGATTAATTATCAATCTGTCAACGACTACTTCGATATTATGCTTTTTATTCTTATCAAGGTTCAATGGACGTTCGATTTCGGTAATTTTACCATCGACCCTGATGCGCACGAAACCCTCGCGCTGAACTTCGCGGAAGACTTCCCGGTACTCGCCCTTGCGTCCGCGCACCAGCGGCGCCAGAATCATGATGCGAGAATCTTCTGGCAAACTTATGATATTATCGACAATTTGCTGGGTGGTTTGTCGCTCGATACGCTTGCCACACTGATAACAGTAGGGAATGCCAATGCGGGCATATAGTAGCCGCAGGTAATCGTAAATTTCGGTAACCGTTCCGACGGTCGAACGCGGATTGCGGGAAGCCGATTTCTGTTCGATCGAAATCGCCGGTGAAAGTCCTTCGATGAAATCGACATCCGGCTTTTCCATCAATCCCAAAAACTGACGGGCATAAGCCGAGAGCGATTCAACATAGCGGCGTTGTCCTTCGGCATAAATCGTGTCAAAGGCCAGCGACGATTTGCCCGAACCTGATAAACCGGTAATGACTACCAGTTTATCGCGTGGAATTTGCACGTCGATATTCTTTAGATTATGTTCGCGGGCGCCTTTGATGACGATCTGTTCGGTACTCATCAGATTTTCCATTTAAAACATCCGATAAAATTATCACCTTCCCACCAGAATGAAAAAGTATTTTTCAAAAATTTATATTTAAAATTAATCTCGTAATGATTGCACCAAATTTGATACTTTTTCTTTGGCCAATGCTGATGACTGATTATATTTCCATGTTCTTTTAATCCAAATCAGGAGATAAAAAATGCCACAAACCGGCCTCGATAACGAAACCCGTGCGTTGATTCTCGATACTATTAATTCTCTGAAAAGTGAACTGTTGACCCGCGAAAAAATTCTCGAACTAGACGATAAAAGTGAATTTCCAATGGAAATCATTCGGGAATTATTAAGTGATCGCATAGGCTTGCAGATGGTTTTTATTCCGGAGGAATACGGTGGCTTGGGCGGCGGGGCTCTTGATACATATTACGTTTCAGTCGAACTGGCAAAAATTTGTCTGGGTATTGCGACCGCTTTTCTGGCCATTCATCTCGGCGCTGAACCGCTTCTGCTTTTCGGCAGTGACGAGCAGAAACAGAAGTGGCTCGGCAAGATAATTAACGAGGCGGCTATCGTAGCTTATGCCGTGACCGAAGCCGATGCCGGTAGTAATCTCGACGCTATTAAAACAAAAGCTGAACCGGTTAACGATGCGGCCGGTAAGATCATCGCTTATCGCCTGAACGGCAGTAAACAATTTATCTCCAACGGCGGCTATGCCGATTTTATCACCCTTCTGGCCAAAACTCCAGAAGGGGCGACTTTCTTTATAATCGATGGTAATGCGGAAGGTTTGAAACGCGGCAAGCCGGAACATAAACACGGTATCCGGGCGGCAAACACTTCGCCTCTGATTTTGGAGAATATGATCGTGCCGGTGGAAAATATCGTCGGCGGTGTGCCTGGCGTCGGCTTGAAGCAGGCCAATGACGTTTTCTCGTATACCCGTCTGATGGTAGCGGCTTTCGGACTCGGCGCCGGTCTATCAGCCATGGAAAAAGCCATTAAATTTGCCAAAGAGCGCGTCCAGTTCGGCGCGCCGTTAATTGAAAAACAGGGCTACACTCACAAATTGCTTGTGCCGAATATCGTCCGGTTGAGCGCCGCCCAGGCTTATATTGAAGAAATCGCCCGACGCATCGATTCCGGCGACAGTGATATTCTGGTCGAAGGTTCGATCGCCAAATATTTTGCCACGGAAGCCGGCAACTCCGCCGCAGAAGCCGCTATTCAGGCGCTCGGCGGATACGGTTACATGCACGATTACGAAGTCGAGAAAATCAAGCGCGACGTGCGCATCACAACTATCTATGAAGGCACCAGCGAAATTCAGCAAAACATCATCTACCTTTACCGCTGGCGCACAACCATCAAATCCAAAGGCGAATTCTACCGCGGCCTGGCTGAAGAGTTGCGTCTGTTATCCAAACAATCCGGCCCTGAACCGGCCGAGATAGTTGCCCAGGCTCTGGATTTACTCAACGACCTGATTTTCTTTGCACATAACAACAAGCTTACCCGCCAGCAACATATTCAGTTCCTGCTGTCGGACATCATCAGCTGGACGGAAGTCGCCGTAGCACTGGCCAGGAAAACCGCCGAACATCTTAGTCTGGCCGAATCAGATCTGGATAAACTCTACTCCATTCTGCGCATTTTTGTAGCGGAAACAGCTCGCCTCGTCTCTAACAAAGGACTGGAAATAATCATGGGCAGTGAAACTGTGAACGACGAAATTAAAGAGGAATGGATCGAAAAATTAAAGAGCCTGGATATGGTAAGTGCCAAAAGAAACATAATCGATACAATGAATAAAGTTGTAGAATTACTATAAATGAATTATTCTATACTTAGAAAGAAATCATATATACAATGACCAAATATAAAAGTAGAACTTCGGAAAAAACAAAAAACGCAACTAAGGAACAACTTGCTCTTTATAATCAAATAGAGCCTAAAGCGTCTTTAGGGGGAAAAGCAATCAATAGTCAAACAATCAGCCTTAGAGATAAACTGATAAATCTAATTCCTTCTACGACCTATCTAACTCACGGTATCCATAATTTCTATCCAGCGAAATTCATTCCACAAGTTCCGCGTTATGTAATAGAGAAGTACAGACTAAAGAATAAAATTATCCTTGATCCGTTCGCCGGTTCAGGAACAACTGTTCTTGAAAGTATAATAACGCGAAATAGTAATATTTGCAATGACATAAATTCTATAACAAGATTTTGGAGGAGAGTCAGATAATTATGAGAAAATCCTTGAATAGAATTACTTGGGAAGATGCAATTATCAGAGTAGTTAATGAATGCGGAGGTTCGGCAACACTTAAAGAAATCTATCAGAACGTTCCTCAAATTCGTGAAGTGTCTCCCGACCTCGATGTAAATCATATTATTAGAGCATTCCTAAGAAGAATGACTCGTACTTCTAATAAATTGAAGAGGATCGGACTAGGGATATATGCTTTACCAGACAAAAAATTAGAACAAACATTATTCGATAAAATACAAAAAGGTAAAAATTTAGATGAGGTGTTTAGGGGTATAAGTGACATTGAATTACATTCTTATATAGAAGGTATGTTACTCGAGCTCGGTAATATTTATGGTTATTTGACCTACACTGCCGATCCATCAGGTAAGTTTGGTGGCAAACTACTTGGAAAATTCGCTACTATAGAAAATTTCCCGGATTTTACTACAGCAACTTTAATAAATATTGCGAAGACCATTGATGTTATTTGGTTTGTAAAACGATCGTTAATTATAATGCCAAAACATACTTTTGATGTCGAGAAAACTACTGACTTTACAAAAGCTTTACACAGAGCCTATCAGCTGCGAGATTTTAAAACTACATTTTATGCAGTGAGTAAGATTGAAAAGAACCAACAATTCCAAAAGAAGATAAATACGGACCCCTATAACGAAATTACCAATAGATTTTTCTTCCGCTCATTCGAAGATATTTTTTTACTTTATGAATCTGCTATTAAACATTCAGAACTAAAAGAAAGGATAATAATTGAACCATAAATGTATCGTTGAAAAAATTGTCCCCAATACAGTTATGTTCAAGCCTGATGATTTGGATTTTCTAAGATCATTGGTTTTTTCTCTTGCCAAGTCATACAAAAAAATAAAAGATATATCAGAAACAAATAAAGCCGAAAACATTAATAGAGAGAACGAGAGATATTTCGGACAAATATTTTTCGATACTTTTATTGGAAAAATTGGCGAAATCGCATTCAAGAAATTCCTTATAAATAAATTTTCCCGCAAAATTGATTTGGATTGGGAAATCAGCGACCAAATTGCCGGCTTTAAATCCGATATACCCAACTCAAAAAAGATTGTTAGTATAAAATCTACAGACACCCTCGACAGTATTTGGGCTGAAGCGCCTCAAAATGCAGATATAGGCATCTTTGTAAAAGTTGCTATTCCTAAGGATTTCTTTATGAAAATATTAGCTCACATTAGTAGTCTAAAGAAATTCCTGCGATTTGTTGAAGAAAGACTAGAAAAAGATGATTCCGTATCTAAATTGCTGAACTTCGTTGAGGAGACAGCTTATAGTGAAGAAATGCAAATAAAAGCTTGCATTTTAGGCTATTATAATACTAATCCGGAATTATTAAAAAGAAAAGGTCAGGAAATTCCGTTTTTAGGTGAAGTACATGAAGATAAGTTCATGATTGAGTACAATAAATTATTATCAACAGATATCGACTGGTTAAATTTTATTAAAATAGCACTTTAGAAAACAGAGGTAAAATATGCGACCGGTAGCAATTATCATTCGTGACGGCTGGGGTTACAATGAAAATCCCAGGGGCAACGCCGTGCTGGCGGCTAATACGCCGAACATCGATTCATATAAACGACAATATCCCTGGACGCTTCTGAAATGCGCCGGTGAAGCCGTTGGTCTGCCGGAAGGTTATCAGGGCAGTAGCGAAGTCGGCCACCTGAATATGGGCGCCGGACGAATCGTCATTCAGGAACTGAAACGCATCGATGACGGACTCTCGGACGGCTCGCTGTTCGAATCGCCAAAGTGGAATAACTTGGTGACGAATTGGAAAACAAACTGTTCGGTTTTCCACATGTTTGGTCTTTTACAGGATGAAGGTGTCCACGCCCATCAGGAACATTTATTCAAGATCATGCGTCGGGCCCGGCAGGAATTTCCGGAAGGCCGGATTGTTGTACATCCATTCTTAGACGGGCGTGATACTCCTCCGCGCAGCACCCTGGAATATATTGCCAAACTAAATCGCGTCATGGACGAGGTCGGTAATGCTAAAATCGGTACTGTCATGGGACGCTATTACGGCATGGATCGCTCGAAGAACTGGTCCCTGACCGATATCGCTTATCATTGCATCGTTCTGGCCGAAGGTCGCAAAGCCGCGACTGCCGAATCAGCTGTCAAGGAATCCTATGCGAATGACAAGACTCCCGATAACGTCGAAATGTTCGATGAATACATACCGCCGTATGTCACCGGTAACTATGACGGCATGCATGACGGTGACGTCATCCTACATACCAATTATCGTCAGGATCGCGCTATTCAGTTGAGTAAAGCCTTTGTCGATCCCGAATATCCCGGCCAACTCAAGACCAGGCCGAAAGTCACGTATCTTGGTTTTACCCAGTATTACGATGAATTCACGGAATATTTGCTCGGCTCGATGAGCGCCGGTGGCGGCATGAACAAACTACTCGGAGAAGTGGTGTCAAATGCCGGGTTACGCCAACTACGCATCGCCGAAACTCAGAAATTCCGGCACGTTACCAGTTTCTTTAATGGCAAATCTACGACACCTTTTCCACTGGAAGATCAGGTCGAAGTCAAGGGCCATTTCGATCCGGCGACTTTCGCCAGCCATCCTGAAATGGAAGCTTATAATGTTACCGATGAACTGCTGAATCGCCTCGAGAACAATCCCTACGCGCTGATCGTTGTCAACTATGCCAACGGCGATATGGTCGGGCACACCGGTATTTTCGAAGCCGCCCGAAAGGCCGTTGAAGTCGTCGATGAAAACGTCGGCAAAATCGTCAATCGTCTACTGGAACTCGACGCCCAGATTCTGATCACGGCCGATCACGGCAATTCCGAGCAGATGATTGACTACGAAACCGGTATGACCAAGACCAGCCATACTCTATTTCCGGTTGAATTAATTTACGTCGCCCGCGACTCGGTTGGAAGATCACTTAAATCCGGCGGCAAACTTTCCGACATTGCGCCGACGGCTTTGAAATTGCTCAGACTGGAAACTCCGCCGGAAATGACGGCGGACTGTCTGATTTAGTTACGAGTTTCCTGCCAGCCCTCCTGCGTCGGGAACAGGGTGGCGAGTTGTAGGATCTAAATTGCGTCATTTAATTGTCATCTAGCCCGAGACGGGCTCGGCATTTAATAGTCATTCAGTAGTAATTCAATAGCTGAGTGTAGTGAAGTCCTAACTGGTCGTAATCATTCGTAAAAAAACGTTTTTGAAGGAAAATTACTACTGAATGATACTGCGTCAGCGGCTAATGACTACCAATGACCATCACGTAACAACCGATTAACATACATTATCACAAGTTGTTCGTCACCTGGCACCAAGTCAAAGTCCCAGTTGCGTCAGGATTTTCGCCTTGGGATTCGGAGTAAACTCATTACGAAGATTTTCTGAAGCGACCTGCTTCATTAGCCATTCCTCAGGTATTCCGTCACCGAACACCACTCGCACATCTGTGGTTGTGGACTTACTCTCCACATACATATATCCAAAACCGTCTCCCTCCAGGTTAGCTACGGTGCCCGGTTCCGGGAAGGGACCGTTTTCGGGGTAAACCTCAATTGACTCGATAAAACCATCCAGCGTAAATTTGGAACCGCTCAGCGTCACCGAATTACCCTGAATCACGGTATCGCGCGAATACATTAACCAGAACCAGTCCAAACCGTATACTTCCATCCAGGAATGTTCCCAGTAAACGTAATAAAAGTCGGCATTACCGCCGCTCCATGAGATCGTCACCGGCGTTCCCAATTCAACGGTATCGTGCACGCTGACCGATAAGGTGTTAAGCGTATCCGGAACGGTGATCGAACCCGAGATTTGGCCAATATCGGTGCTTATTTTAACATTGATAGGATTAAATTTCGGCTCCGGTATACTATCTTCCCAAATCCGGGTATCCGTCGAAAAATAGATTTCTCCTTCCACTAAAGGTTCGAAATATGACGGGCCGCTGAATTGTTTTTCACCGACCTGAACATAATTAATTTGAGGAAATGGATCACCAAGTATATAGCCTGATACGTAAATACTCGGAACAAAAATTCGGTTCCAGTCAGGTGCGCGTCTGCCGGTGTAATAATGTTGAATGTAAATCATTGCCGACTGCGATTCCGAAATATTTTCTTTATCGAACAACTCACAGGAAAAAAAACTAAGCACAGTTATACCAAGCAGGAGAAATCTCGACAACCTTTTCATAATGTACCTCCGAATTTTTTTAATTTTCAATCATATTCGCTTCTAAATAGGTTTTCAATTTTAGGGATATTTAAGCGGAAAAACTAATTAACAATCAGTACCGATCGATCACACAATCTTCCTGGAAATGGTTCAAGTGATATAATACACAATGTTTGATTTCGATTGGTCGTAATATTTTAGCAGAATTTCTGTTAATTGAAAAACAAAGGAGTAAAAAAATGAAAAAGGAACTAATCTTTCTCATTGCATTCCTTGCACTAGTCATTATGACTTGTGACAGCACCTCTGATGAAACTCAAACGGGATCACTGGTGATTCAGGCCTTTGATGCCCCATTTCAGGGTGATGTCGAACATATTTATCTCGATATTGATTCGATCAGTATTCACAGAGCCACAGGTGACGATACCACAACAGGATGGCTCGTGGTCACTGAAGAGGACACAATCATCGATTTCCTGACACTCGTAAACGGTGAGATGGCTAATCTTGTAAATTCGGAATTAGAAGAAGGACATTATTCTCAGATTCGGCTCGTTCTGGGAGATAATTCGTCAATCGTGGTTGATGGTAATTCATATGAACTCAGAGTTCCGAGTGGTTCAGAATCCGGAGTAAAACTGAATATCAACTTTGCTATCGAAGCTGATGAAATCATTGAACTTTATTTGGACTTCGATGCGGAAAGATCCATAAAAAAATTTCATGCTCAAGATCAATATTCGTTGCAACCTACCTTCAGGGTAATCAAGAAAGTGCTTTCGGGCACGATTTCCGGGAAAGTTACACAATCTGACAACACCGGCGTGGTCAATGCTTCGGTCTACGCCGTTACCGGTTCGGATTCGATCGCTACTCTTACCAACGCCGACGGTTACTACAAGTTAATCTTACTAGCGGGAACCTATGATATTTCAGCCGCGGCAGTCGGATTTACGGCTGACACATTATATCAGGATGTAATCCTGAACGCCGAAGACGATCTGGCCAATAAAGACTTCATTATGGAGTAATAATTGCCCTGCGGCCGGTGGTTGTCGTCAATATCCCTCCGGTCGTACTTTTTATACTATAAACTATTGGATAAAAATAACTGCGTCAGGGTAAAGCACAGGTAACGTCGGTACTCAGCCGTCGAGCGCTGATCAGTAATCGGTTTAACTATACGCTCGATACAATCCGGAATTGATGCGATTTTCCGCTCGCGGAATAATTGTTCAGCCCCGTAAGCCCGAATGACTGTCGGACCGACTGAACCGTATGCCAGACGGATTTCCCCGGTATCCGGCAGGTAAAAGCCCATGAATGACACCTTCGAAAGCGAAAGGGCTTTGCGCGGTCCGATTTTACGATAAGTATATTGATAGTTCATCGGAATATTCATTTGGATTTCAGTCAGTAGTTCATCCGAACGAATGCTGGTCTTCTTCGGACCGGTGATAAAATCGCGCACCGGAATCTGTCGAATACTCCGCACTGATTCGAGAGTCAATATGGCATCAAGAGCATAGAGAACCGGTAATGTATCGGCGGCCGGTGAAGCATTGACGATGTTCCCGCCGAAAGTCGCCATATTACGGATCGAAGGTGACGCGATCAGCGCCACGGCTTCGGTCAACGGTGGCAGAAGTTTGGGCGCTTTTTCAAGATATTCGGTATAAGTTACACCAGCACCAATGGTCAGTTCATTATCCGAAAATTCCAGCGTCTTTAGCTCGGCAAGATGATCAATGCGCACAAAAGCCTTTACGCGATGGCGATTCGTGAGCGCCTGCACCAACAGATCGGTTCCACCAGCCAGCGGCTGGATGACCGCCTGGTTCAGCATTTCAAGTGCCTCAGCTTTGGTTGTTGGGTGTAGAAATTCTAATTTGCTGTACCACATATTTTATCGTAAATCGTAAGGCGTAAGACGTGATGAGTTGGTTTTCATTTTTCGGTTTTCTTTAGAGAGGCGATCAAACCATTCAGCATTTGTTTAATGGCATTTATTTTCTTTGAGTAATCTTCCTGCCCGGATAAATAACCAAGTTTTTCCGAGATAATAAGAAGGGTGTCAAGTTCTGACTGAGAACCAAGTGATATGTATAAAAACTGGATATATTCATTTTTATGTCCGCGAGCGGCGCCTTCAGCAATATTGGCAGGAACGGAAACGACGGCACGTTTTATCTGGGAAGTAAGCCCGAATGTCTCTTCTTTGGGAAACTGGCTGGTAAGAATATAAATGTCTTTTACCAAATCAATGCTCTGCTTCCAAACATCCAGGTCTTTATGGCTTCTAGGCGTAGTCATATTTTTATTCTTCTCATCACGAATTACGCCTTACTCTTTACGGCCATTTCCACCGCTTCCACTATCTTCTTGTATCCTGTACAGCGGCAGAGATTGCCGGAAAGCGCTTCTTTGATTTCGACCGTAGCTGGATGCGGATTTTTTTGTAAAAGGGCATAGGCTGAGACAACGAAACCCGGCGTGCAGAAACCGCACTGTACGGCACCGGTTTCTTCGAACGCCCTGAAAAGTTCGGGCGCATCGATGCCTTCAATTGTAGTAACTTCACGACCATTGCACTGCCCTAGCAACACCAAACAAGAATTCACGGCCTTGCCATCCAGCAGAACCATACAGGCGCCGCATTCGCCTTCCCCGCAACCTTCCTTAGTGCCGGTCAACTTCAGCTCCTCGCGCAAGTAATCTAAAAGTCGCGTCGAGGGCGAAGCCTTGGGTAAACGGGAAATTCCATTGACGGTAAGAACAATTTCAGAAACCGCGGAGGACGCTGAGGTCGCAGAGTTTGTATTATTAGACATTTTATCTGCTTTCATTATATATTATCTCCGCGTTCTCTGTGCACTCTGTGGTGAATTAATCTTGCGGTGAATGATTTCCGGTGTCAGCGGTATCTCGTGAAACTCGACTCCCAACGCATTTTCGACCGCTCCGACATAGGCTGGCGGAATGCCAACCAACGGTTGTTCGCCGACGCCTTTGGCTCCAAACGGTCCGCGCGAATACGTTTCTTCCAGAATAATCGTTTCCATTTCCGGCGTATCCAGCGTCGTGGGAATAATATAATCGGTGAAACTGGCCTGGTTCAAGCGCCCATTGGTTTCCGTCATGACTTCAATCGAAGCATAGCCAAGACCCTGCAGAGAGCCGCCTTCGATCTGGCCTTCGACCAGCACTGGATTAATGGCTTTGCCGATGTCATGGGCCGCTGTGATTTTTTCGACCGTAACTTCAAAAGTCAGTGGGTCAATCACTACTTCCACAACTGCCGCCGCCCAGGAATAAATCGGATAGGCGTCGCCGATGAATTTATCATCGTCCCAGACGACGTCGTCCGGCACCCGGTAATCACGGGTTGCTGTTAGAATATTATCATTCGCCAATTTGGCTTTTTCGACGAAATCGTGTTTTCCCGCACTAGCGCCGACCTGACCAAGCAAATCGTTGCAGCATTGAAATACTAATCCGCCGACGATCATGGTCGTTCGCGAGGCCACCGTCGGACCGGAATTTGGCACCTCAGCAGTATTCGGCACATTCACTTTGACGCGTTCCATTGGCAGAGCCAGCGCATCCGCCGCGATCTGACGCATCACGGTATTCATGCCCTGTCCCATATCGACCGTTGCGATTTTGATCAGCGCGCCGGTTTCATTGGAATAATCAACGGAAGCAGTTGCTTTGATGAGTTCCTCGCCTTTGCCGGTGAATCCGCAACCATGAAAAAAAGCGGCTAAGCCGATGCCTTTTAGCTTTTGACCATTTTTCGGCTGGTTTTGGTATTGCCTATATTTCTTCATGAAATCGGTGCGTTCGGCGACAATATCCAAAGCTTTTTCCAGACCGAGCGATTCCTTCAGCAACTGGCCGGTGGCGGTGCGGTTGCCGAGCCGCAGGATATTTTTCTTCCGTAAAGTATACGGATCGATTTTTAACCGGTAAGCGGCATGATTTATCTGAGATTCGATACCGAAAAAAGCCTGGGGTGCTCCAAATCCGCGAAAGGCACCCGAAGGTAATTGATCGGTTGCCACAGCTCGCGCCAGCAGGCGAATATTATCACATCTATAAACTCCAGGAGCACTTAAGGCTCCCCGCGCCAAAACCACTTCCGACAGGGTACTGTGAGCTCCTCCATTTAGAATAAAATCAATGTCCATCGCAGTAATATGAAAATTCTTATCGAATCCAATCCGGCGCATGCTTTGCGACGGATGACGTTTGGTTGTCACGCTGATATCCTCGTGCCGGTCGTAGGTAATTTTCACCGGTCGTCCGCTTTTCAAAGCCAGAAGTGCGGCGTGTCCGGCAATCAGCGACGGAAATTCCTCTTTGCCGCCGAATGCGCCGCCGGTCACCGCCTGCTCGACGACAATGTCATGCGGATCGAGCTTCAGGGCTGGTGCCAGTCCTTTTTGAATATAAAATGGACATTGCATCGAACCGACAATCTTGACTCCGTGCCGATACGGAAATGCGACCACGCCCTGCGTTTCCAGATAAGCCTGTTCCTGATAACCGGTGCGGAAAGTCTCTTCCAATATAAATTCGCTTTGGGCCAAAGCTGCATCCGGCTCACCTTTGACATAAGCGTAGCTCTTAAAAACGTTATCCGCGCCATAAATTGGCGGCAACTGATCGGACAGGGCCTCTTCCATTGACGAAATCGCCGGCAAATCTTCGTATTCGATTCGGACTTGCGCCGCGAGTTCCGGCAATAAATCGCCATCCGGTCCGGCTAATAAGGCAATTGGTTCACCGATATAATTGACGACATCTTTAGCCAGTAAAGGCTGGTCTTTCTTGAATAGCGCCACATAATTTTCGCCGGGAATGTCATCCGCCGTGACAAACGTAACTCCGGGCGGAAGCGCCGGAATATGCATTCTCACGATTCGGGCGCGCTGTCTGCTCGAGCGGATTGTATATCCGATCAACAAACCGGGAAATTCAATATCATTGATATATTTGGCCGCGCCGCGCACCTTATCAGCCGCATCAACCCGGACAACCGACTGCCCGACATATTTAAATCCGTGTTTCGCTGAATCCGACATTAATGATAAAGATAATCGTTTCCGGTGAAAAAAGATAGGGAGATTTTATCGCCACCGAGGACGCAGAGAAAAATTGATCTTTATTATTAAATCCCTGTAATCGCAGTCAAAATTCCCTTTTGAAGAAATCTCTAAAAACAAAAATTTGAGAATTCTCTGTGTGCTCTGTGGTGAGTATTCAAATCTTCTTTCTTAGCGAATCGGTTTCGGTTTTATTGATAACGCCCACCATTTCACCCAGGATCGCCACTGCGATCTCGGCTGGAGTCTGGGCGCCGATATTCAGGCCAATCGGCGAATAAAAATTATCCGGAACAGCGATGTTCTCCTCCGCCAAACGGGCGCGGGTTTCTTTTACTTTGTTAATTGAACCGATCAAACCGATGTATTCAAACGATTTTCCACAAGTCAGCAGTTGGCGCAGAACGGCGTAATCGAATTGATGATTATAGGTCATAATAGCGGCGTATAAATTCAATTCCGGAAAAGAATCAGTCGGTAATTTCTCCAGGTCGCATAAAATCAAATCCGTTCCGGCAAACTGAGATCGCAATTCCGGGCGATTATCTAAAACCAAGACGTTAAATCCAACCTGCGGCGCCATCTTGTACAGCGCCTGTCCGCAATGCCCGCCGCCGAAAATCAGTAAAGTGTGCGCCGCCGGAAAATAGTCGAAGAAGAGCGTTGAACTGCCGCCGCACGCCATACCCAGCGCGTCCAGATCATAGCGCTTCAACTCCGACTTTTGCAATTGGAAAACAGCCCTGGCATCCCGAATTGCCCTGGCTTCCAGACTGCCGCCGCCGACCGTGCCATAGGTTTTGCCATCCGGCAGAACCAGCATCTTGAAGGATACTTTCCCCGGCGCGGCGCCGGAAATCTCTACCATAGTCACCAACACGCACGCCTGACCGGAAGTGATTATCTGTTCAATTTCTCTGTAAACTTCGTTCATTTTCTATTATCCAAAGAGTTTTTGTATTACCCTGACATTTTACAAAGATAAGCATAGCCAAGCAAGGATGTTTTCCATACAATGTATGCGGGAATGTCAGGTTGAGAAAATTTATTATTTTCATTGTCAGACGTGAACATCTGGCTGTCCCGAAAAATGACTCCGGAGCGTGCCAACATTATTGGCACATTTCCGAGCGTTGTGAGGAAAGGAAAATACTGCGAACTGCGTTCGCAGGCATTAACGCTGTTAATGCGCTCCAATTTTTAACCTTAATATTCTTCTGATTTCGGTTTATTATTATCATGGTATTCGATGAAGAGGAGAAAATGAAAACTAAATTTCTGGCCGTTCTGCTTTTTCTGGTATTGGCGCTCAATGCTCAGACCAATATCGTCGTGATTGATTTCGAGGGAAAAAACATCTCCAAAGCCGACGCCAGCGCCCTGACAGGCCGCCTCAAACAATCCAATCAAAATGTCCGAAAACTGTCGCTTTCAGCCTGCTGATACAAGGATGAAAGATACTTTTTCTTTGCACCCCGAATTTGCATTATGACTAATTAATTTTTATATTTTCATGCGTCAAAATGATGTTCTTATCGTTTCGATAAGAGGTAAATTTTTGAGTTTACGAAGAAACCTGGATTTTATTTTATCAGACAGGGCATTTTTTCAGTCAACAATCTTTTTTGCTTATAATCGTTTTCAATAATCGAGACAGTTTATACAGCGGTTAAAGTGTTTTTTAATTAAAGGAGGGAGCATGATTAAAAAATTTCTGATTTCAATACTATTGCTATGCATCTTTAGAGAGCTTTTTAGCCAATCAATTATTTATGTGGATTCTTCAGCGAGCGGCGACAATGACGGCACCAGCTGGTTAAATGCTTTCAATTCTCTTCAATCTGCTCTGAATTCCGTAACAGCCGGTGACCAAATCTGGGTAGCAAAAGGAACCCATTTCCCCACTTCCGGTTACGACCTATGTGATGACTCCGGTGATTCGACCCGCTATTATCATTTCAGAATGATCGACGGTGTGGCCATCTTGGGTGGATTTGCCGGAAATGAAAATTCAGTAGATGAACGAACCGATTTTGGAATCGGCGGAAATAATGAAACTATCCTGAGTGGCGATATAGGAATTATGGGAGACAATTCCGATAATTGCTATCATGTCTTCTATCACCCCGAATCTATAAGCCTGGACAGTACTACCGTTTTAAATGGTTTCACAATAAAAGATGGAAATGCAGACGGAGTACCACCAATTTTCTTTGGCAATGGTGGCGGGATGTGTAATTTTTCTTCTTCTCCGACTCTGAAAAATTGTACGTTCATATCTAATTCAGCACGCAATGGCGGCGGAATAATGAATTATGATTCTTCCCCGCGCTTAATAAAATGTACATTCACACTGAACACGGCTCTGAGTGGGGGCGGAATTTATAATAATGGATATTCTTATCCTACTTTAACTAACTGTGTAATTTGCTCGAATTCGGCTGGCAACGGAGGCGGAATGTCTAATTCCTTTGATTCCGCACCGATCTTGATCAATTGTACGATCAGCGCGAATTCAGCTGGTAGTTATGGTGGTGGAATGTGCAATTCTGGTTCTTCGGTTCTCAGGAATTGTATTGTTTGGGGAAATAGTGCGAAAATTGAGGGTGATGAGTTTGATATTGGTGGATCGGTAACTACGTTAAACTATTGTTGCTATAGGTACGAAACAGGCAGTGTCTTCAATCCAGACGGCAATTTAATAACTGATGAAAATTGCATTACCTCGAATCCCAAGTTTGTTGGTTCCTTACTTAATCCAATTCATCCATATTCCCTGCTGGGGATATCACCCTGTTGCGATGCCGGAAATAATGAATATAATTTTGAGATTCACGATATCCGTGGCAATGGCTATTTACGCAAGTTGGATAAAAACACAGGTGACTCCGGCATTATCGATATGGGCGCTTACGAGTATAAGGTTGGGGTAGATTCTCTGACCAGGCCGCAAATAATCCGATATGTAACCGCTACCGGCGCGGGGAGTAAAAATGGTCTGAGTTGGGAAAATGCGTACGACGATACCCAGCTTCAGACAGCAATTAATGAATCGATTGTAACACAGGTATGGGTCGCAGGAGGTTTATATAAACCAACGTTGACGGTTGGCGGAACAGATGAAAAATATAAGTCATTTCAAATGAGAAACGGGCTTGCTCTTTACGGAGGCTTTGCCGGAACGGAAATCTCTCCTGGCCAGCGGCACAATTACGGATTAGGCGGCGTAAACGAAACCATTCTAAGCGGTGAAATAGGCGAGTTGGAATATAAATATGATAATTGTTACCATGTTTTTAATAATCCGTCTGGTTTGGATACTTCTGCCGTTTTGGATGGTTTCACTATTACAGGCGGAAGCGCTTGGAGTTTCGGCGATATTTTATATGGAGGAGGAATGTATAACAATTCTTCTTCTCCAAAAATAAACAATTGTGTGTTCACATTGAATTGGGCCGATAATGGGGGTGCGGCGATTGCAAACTTTTCATCCTCACCACATTTAACCAATTGCATTTTCACTAGGAATACAGCGGAAATTGCTGGTGGTGGCGCTATTGAAAATGATGAAGCTTCATCCCCTATTATTACCAATTGTGTGTTCACATTGAATTCATCTGGAGCCTCGGGTGGAGCAATATCAAATATATCTTCATATCCACACTTGATCAATTGCACAATATCCGGCAATACCAGTGTTACAGACGGTGGCGGGATATTTAGTTGTCTTTATTCGGCAATGGTTCTCAAGAATTGTATTATCTGGGGAAATGAGGCTTCAATGCAGGGGGGTCATGAAGAGATTTATATTTGGTATGGCGGCACAATTAAATTGCATTACTGTTGCTTTAAGAATGACTCAGGAGATGTAGGTGTTGATCGGGGGGGAGTGTTTTCATATGATGAAAATTGTATTTCCTCGAACCCCCAGTTTGCTGGTTCCTTACTTAATCCAATTCATCCATATTCCCTGTTGGGGATTTCCCCCTGTTGCGATGCTGGTAATAATGAATATAATTTTGAGATTCATGATATCCGTGGCAATGGCTATGTACGTAAGTTGGATAAAAACACCGGTGATTCCGGCATTATCGATATGGGCGCTTACGAGTATAAGGTAGGGGTAGATTCTCTTTCGGTAAATATCCTCGATAAGGATTTTTATAACAAACCATTAGAATTTAGTCTACTACAGAATTATCCGAATCCATTCAATCCAATGACGACTATTAGATATGCCATTCCTGAAACTGGAAGGGTCAGAATAATCATTTACAATATTCATGGGCAAAAAATAATCGATCTGGTAAATCTTACTCAGAATCCCGGTTGGTATCAGACAGTTTGGTATGGACAAAACCAGAATGGACTTCAGATCAGCAGTGGTGTCTATTTATGCCATATCAATGTTATTGGCCAGACGAAATCATTCTCTAGAAATATTAAAATGCTGTTTATTAAATAAATTTGTGCCACAGATTCTTACAAAACGAGCCCGTTGAAGTCAAGATCTCAATAAAATTCTAAATTCTGAAATAATATTGTCTCTCTCTGTGCCCTCCGCGGTTATACTCTTCCGGCGTATCGAGATCAATTAATATCTCCGGCACATTCACCTCGACAATTCGCTTTTGAAAAGGTTCGATGACCCTCCGGAGGTTTACAGCCGGATCGTTTTCGTTGGCTGTCAAAATCGCTTGCCGGACGTTTTCGCTGAGTAGGAGCGGGTGGCCGTGTTTGCCATTAAATGCTGGTTGAACAACATCAGTGAGTTCGGCGGCAAGTAGTTGCCGGTAAACTGCGACCGGAATCTGCGGCTGGTCGCCGAGAGCGATGAAAAACCGATCGGTTTGCACTTTCGCCGCTCCGACTTTTACTGATGAAAACATGCCCTTTTTATAATTTCTATTCTCGGCGAAAACGACGCGTTTGTCCCAGCGCTTCAGGTTGATGATATCCTGCGCCCGCAAGCCGACTACGACGATAATTTGTTCCGATAACCCCAAAGCCGTGTCAACGACAGTTTCAATTAGCGTGGATTTACCGAAAGGTAAAAGCGGTTTGAAGGCGCCCATGCGGCTGGACAGTCCGGCGGCCAGAATTATGGTATCGATTTTTTCTGCCGCGGATAAACGCGGATTATTTTTAATCATTTAAAACCACGAATGAACACAAGTAGAAAATTGGAGATATTAGATTTCAAATTTCAAATATTCAAATTCAAATATTTATTAAAAAAATATCAGTGCACATCCGCGTAAATCAGCGGCAAAAAATATTCTCCGTGTTCTCAGCGAACTCGGCGGTTAATAATAGAATTCAGATTGGGTTCGACCGCTTCCGGTATTTCGACCGCTTTTTCGACCGCCGCCAAATCCTTGAATCCCAAACCGGTTAGTAGAATTACGATTTTCTGCGAAGGCTTTAGTTTTTTACGGTCTTTCAAAAATCCGGCCCAGGCCGCGGCGGCGGCTGGCTCGACGAAAACGCCGGCGTCTCTACAAAGCTGTAACTGTGCCTGAGAAATCTCGGCATCGCTGACTTCGGTTGCCCAGCTCTGACAGGCGCGCATGAATTTTACTGCCATACGACCATTGGCCGGTGAAGCCACCGAGATTGAATCAGCTGCTGTGGTCGCTTTTTCAATGGCTAACATTTTACCGGTTTGAAAGGCTCTCGTAATGGCGTTCGAGCCGCTAGATTGCACGTCGACGATTTGTGGAATTTTTTCGATCAATCCGGCCGTTTTCAGATCGGCGAAGCCTTTGTAAACGCCGGCATAAATCACGCCGTCACCGACCGGCACGAAAACCACATCCGGCGCGCTCCGTTTAAGTTGACTGAAAATCTCAATGGAGACGGTTTTCTTGCCTTCGATAGTCAGGGGATTGTAAGCCGTATTGCGGTTGATACCGCCGAATTTCCGGGTGTATTCGATGGACAATTGGAAGGCATCATCATACGTGCCGCGAATTGGGATAACCGTTGCGCCGTAAAGCACCGATTGCATGAGTTTGGCTTTCGGAGCGGTAGCCGGTACGAACAGAATGACTTTCAAACCCAGTGCGGCTCCGGCGCAGGCCATCGCCGAACCGGCATTCCCGGTCGAGGCTAGCACGACAGTTTTCTCATTATGAAACAAGGCCTGAGCTGAGACCAATTGGGACGCACGGTCTTTCATAGAACCGGATGAATTAGCGCCATCATTTTTAAGAAACAAATTCGGAAAACCGTAATGTTGTCGCAATTTCTCCGGCGCAACGAGCGGTGTATTGCCAACCGGATACGCGGCGGCATTCGGCAATTGATATATTGAAAAATCCTCAGTCGTCACTGACGGTTTATTTTTGAGCGACGCTAAGTATCCCGCATCGAGAACAGTCTCCAGCACGCCTTTTTGAAATTCACCGGCCACCTGTTCGCGTTCACAGCGCGGACAAAGGTAACGAATTTGAGCACCTGAATGTTCAGCCCCGCAATCGGTACAACGATATGAAAATTTCAGTATGTTATTCATTTTATTTCTCCGTTTCTGCTATAAACCATGCGGCGTAATCATTTAATTTTCCAGCCAAATAATAGGGGAGATTTAAAAGCCAGAAAGACTTACCGCCGGGAGTCACTGCCTGTTGAAGCGCGATATTCCCCGCATATAGTCTGATGGCATAGTTATGATCTACCGAATCCATAAATTGGTGCAAAGACCTCAGAGTACCACTTTTTCCGGATTTGATTTCGACCGGAATTAGCAAGTCGCGATATTGAAGTAAAAAATCTATTTCAGCATTCGATTGTTTGCGCTCGCGCGTCCAGAAAGCAGGTTTTTGATCGGAGAGACTGTCGGAGGCGATTATTTCCTGATAAACGATATGTTCGGCAATCAGACCTTTATAAAAAGCGTGTAGATCGGAATTCTCATAGTAAAAGGGCATCAAACCAGCCCTATAATTGACTAAACCGGTATCTAAAAATTGCAGGCGTGGAGCCTTTTTTAGATTGGGTAGAATCGGAATCCGGGTGCTTGAGGTTGGATAAATTAATTTGACCAGCATCGCCCGCTCCAGGGTTTTCAGAGATTCACTCATTTCACGCGAACGATAGGATGAACTACCAAATCCTTGAAAAACGATGCGTTTGCCAGCTTCCAGCGGGGCCGATTCGATAGCATGTCGCAAATGGGTGGCGGTTGCGGCTGAGTGAGAATATTTACTGACATCATTCATATAAGTTGTGAACAGGCCTTCGTATAATTTTCGTAATTTCATGACATCATGAGATTGTGCGAATTGCCCAACGATTTCCGGCATTCCGCCAATCATTGTATATTGGTGAAATAATTCCAGAATCTTTTTATGTGCTAATGATTGGAGAGGAATTTCATTGAAATATTGTAACGCGACAGATTCACCCGTAGCTTGTAAATATTCGGTGAAGTCGATCGGATATAAATAACGATATTCAACTCTTCCGACCGGAAAAGAAACCCGGCGATATTCCATCATGATTTCCAACAGAGAACCGGCAGCGATTACAAATAATTCCGGAACTTCTTCAAAAAAATAACGCATGGCCGCTGTGCCTTCTGGCGAATCCTGAATTTCATCTAAAAAAAGCAGGCGCTTACCACTCGATAAATCGGTATTCTGTTGCAGTGCTATCGCCTGAATTATCTTTTTTATCGGAAGATTTAGCCGAAATAAAGCCTGATTCTCCGGTTTTTGAAGATCAAGGTAAATATAATTATCAAAATCCGCGGCAAACATGTTCACCGCCACGGTTTTACCAACCTGCCGTGCTCCCCGTAATATGAGTGGTTTCCGATCGGCTTGACTAGCCCAGTTTCTCAGTTCACCAATAATTTTTCTATTGAACATGCTTTCTCGTCGTTATTTGTAACAAAGTCAGGGCAATATTCGCAATTATTTGTAACAAAGTCAAGGCAATTTTACGAAAATTATGTAACAAAGTCAGGGCAATTTTAACCGCGGAAATTGCTAAGCCGACAATCGCATGACTCCGTAACCCGGACTGATTTACTCAACCGGACAAACGACGCTCAGTAATTAATGGTCGCAGACATTACCCGTTAATTGCAGGGTGCCATTAAAATAATTGTCAATTAATTTTTCCGGATTTTCAGAACAGGCTCCGACGAGTACCTGAATATTATTTTCAGCGAAAAGCATCAGGGCGCGTTGTCCCATACCGCCGGCGATAATCAGGTTGACATTATGTTCTGCCAACCATTTTGGCAACAAGCCCGGTTCGTGCGGCGGTGGAACAAGATCGGTGCGTTTGATGATTTTCTTATTTTGAACGTCAATATCGACCAACGCAAATTGCTCGCAATGCCCGAAGTGCATAGCCAGTTTGCCGTTGGCGAGAGGAATGGCGATTTTCATTTAATTAACTCTCCTGTGATTAAGATTATTTGTTGTCCGAATCCAGCTCCAGAATCGGCTTGATGATCTGCCGCATGATTTCCGCGGTTGGGCTCTCGTTATATTTATGGATAAAAACCTGACCGCTGTCGCTGGCCTGACCGATTTTCGGATCGGTGGGGATCGAGCCCAGGAACGGCACCTGCATACTTTCGGCGATCTTCTTTCCGCCGCCGGCGCTGAAAATCGGAGTGACTTCGCCGCATTTTGGACACACGAAGCCGCTCATGTTTTCAACGACGCCCAGGACATTAACCTGCAGGTGCCGGCAAAAAGTAATCGACTTGCGCACATCCACCGCGGCGACTTTCTGCGGGGTAGTAACGACGATTGCGCCATCCAGATCGCCGATCAACTGGCAAACCGAAAGCGGTTCGTCGCCGGTTCCGGGCGGCGAGTCGATGATCAGATAATCCAGCTCGCCCCAGCTGACATCCTTTAAAAATTGCTTGATAATACCCATTTTCAACGGGCCGCGCCAGATGATGGCATCATCCGGATTTCTGAGCATAAAGCCAATCGACATGACTTTCAGGTCGCCCAGCTCGATTGGTATCATGCCATCATCATCTTTCTGAATTATTTCATCTTCCAGTCCCAGCATGGTCGGGATGCTCGGCCCGTGAATATCAACATCCAGCAAGCCAACCCGTTTGCCTGCGAGCATCAGAGCCGTGGCCAGATTGACGGCCACTGTGCTTTTGCCGACGCCGCCTTTGCCGGACAGCACGATAATTTTATGCCGGATATGACAAAGCCGGGAAAGCAATTGCCGGCGCTCTTCGAATTCCTGCTGATTTTCACCTTCCCGGGGCTTAGCTGCTGAGCAGGTCGAGCTACTGCAGGAATCGCAGGCGCTCTTAGTGTGGTCGGATTTTTTTACATCCGGTTTCTTTTCCGAATCAATATTATTCATCGAATATCTCCTGTTATATTTATTGTTTTCCAGATATTTTCAATATCAACGGCGCTGGGGGCATCGGTTTCCACCACTGCCATCTCTTGGATTTGGGCTTTGGTAACGCAGGGGTCATAGCGTATACGACCGGCAATCTGAGCGCCGGCTTTACTGGCTTTTTTTTCAATCATAGTCGTCATTTTTAGATTCAAATCCCATTTGTTGACACAAACCGCGGTCGGAATGCCGAAATGCCGCGTCAAAGCCAGTACCCGTTCCAGGTCGTGTTCGCCGGAAACCGTCGGCTCCGTTACCACCAATACCTGGGTCGTGCCGGTAATCGAAGCGATGACCGGGCAGCCGATTCCGGGCGGGCCATCAACTATAACCAATGCACGCTTTGCGGCTTCGGCAATCCGGCGGGCGGATTGGCGCACCGTTGCTACCAATTTGCCGGAGTTTTCAGCCGCGATACCGAGCTTGGCGTGCACCATCGGCCCGACGCGCGTCTCCGAAACAAACCATTCGCCGCACCGGCGTTCCAGAAAATCAATCGCCTTCACCGGGCAAAACCGTACGCAGACGCCGCATCCTTCGCAGGCGATCGGATCGACGAAATATTTTTTAGCTCCTGGTATTTCCTCGATCATATTTATCGCATCGTAACGGCAAAAATTCAGACATTCACCACAGGCGATGCAATCCGCTTGACGGATAACGGCTTCCCATCCGGCAAAAAATTCATGGCGCTCTTTAATCTGCGGTGGTAGCACCAGATGTAAATCAGCGGCGTCCACATCGCAATCGGCAACCACTGCACTTTTGGCTAAAACCGCCAGTGAGGCGGTGAGGCTGGTTTTTCCCGTACCGCCTTTACCACTGATGACGACTAATTCCTGCAATGCCAGATTCCTCAGATTGTGACGATTTTATCCGAATCGCGGACAATTTGATATTGATCTTTGAGAGTCGCAAGCGGACAGACTTCCGAACCATCGGAGTTGCGTAGTTTAAGGCAGGCTCCGCAGGCCAGGAACTGGCCGCCTTTGTCCAATATCTTTTGAGCCAGTGTTTTGACATCGAATTTTGCATCTTCGATGCGACCGATTTCGACACCCTTACCAGATAGGAAAATGCGCACTTCATCACCCTGTTCAAGGCTGTAAAGCGCCAGGCGTAATCCATTAAAAACGGTTTCGGCGTCGGTTTGAGTAATGATAATTCCGAGTTTCATTTTTGCATATTCGCCTTTAGATTTGAACTGGTATTAATGTTTTAAATTTCTATTTGACAGCCGACACCGGCAGGAATGTAATTTGCGCCGTATCTTTCTTTAAAAATAGCCTGGGCATGTGTGCCGGTGCAGTGGGTCGGGCTAATTTTCTGTACTCCCATCCCGATCAATTGGGTAGCGATTGTCATGATAGTCTCAGTCTCGGCGTCGCGCAGATGAAGTCCACCCAGAACCAAAGCAACCGGTTCGGCGGGAAAAAAGGCCTGCACTCTTGCTAGAATGTTAACAATTCCCGGATGAGAACAACCGGTGACTACCGCTATCCCGCGCGTGGTTCTGGCAATCAGGGCTTGTTCCGGTTTCGATTCGCCTTTATACTGCGCCGGAATTTCACCCGTTACGTAAATGCGACTGTCAATTTCCCGTAAACCGCCTGATTCGATCAGCTCTCCCTTTAATGCAATTACCTTGTTTTTAAAGTCATCGCTAAATCCGGGACAGGCATAGACTTTCAAACCCGGTCGCCGTTCCAATAATCCCCACAATCCGCCGGTATGGTCGTCGTGATCATGCGAAATCACGACCGCGGCAATATTTTCAATATTTATATTTAACTGAGTCAAATTTTCAAACAGCGGTTCGGTTTCATCGCCGTTATCGAAGAGAATGCGGTCATCGACCAGACAGGCAAATACCCAGCCAGAGCGAAGCGTCGGAATCAGCGCTGACTTATCGTAAAGCACCAGAAATCGCATGTGATTCATTCGGTGCCCTTGTTCATATGCCAGCCTCGTTATACGAAGATTTCAGGCGACGAGCGTAAAACATCTCTCCCTGGTATTCTTTTTTGACTAACAATTCTTTTTCAATCAAACGTTCAACGACCGCCCAGTCCGATTTGGCTTTACGCAATAATGCGGCAACCGCGGCCTCGCGCATCGGATGAACGGCGGTAATATTCAGCAAATCAGCTTCCACATTTCCACTGAAGCCGAAGGAATTGCCTTCATTACCAATAATCAGTTTCACATTTTCAATCTTGGAACTAAAAATTTGATAAGCCTGAATCAGTGCTTCTTCAGTCGGAGGCAATACCCATTTTTGAGCCGGTGGACGAATAGGAACAGAAAGATAGGCGGTGATATTGGACAATTGCGCGACAAATTCCACCAACTTTTCGATCTGCTCATGACTGTCATTTTGAGAGCGGATCAACATGGTTTCAGTTGCCAGTTGACCGGTATAATATCCAGCGAATTCCTGTATGCCATCCAGAATTTTCTGAAGATTAAGCGCCCGGTTGGGGCAATTGATGCGGCGCCAGATCGTTCCATCGACTGAGTCAACTTTCAGCGAAACCCAGTCAGCCGCGCTCAGTTCTTTTCTGACGTCTGGGCGCCAGATCAGTGAACTATTGCTGATCACAGCGATCGGAATTCCCAGCGTTTTCAACAAACCGATCTCGCGACCGAGATTGCGGTCCAGAGTCGGTTCGCCGTCCGCCACAAAGGTCAGAAAATCAACCTGTTCATCTTTACGGCGGGCTTTTGCTATAAGATTCTCTACGCTTGCGAATATGTCACCCGGTTCATAAAAAGCCTGGCGCTCTACCGGCATAGTGGTCGTTTTACCAACCTGACAATAGACACAGGAATAGGTGCAGACCTTGGCGGGAATATTGTTGACTCCGAGACTTTTACCCAGCCGTCGCGAAGGCACGGGTCCGAAGGCATATTGAAAATCGGTGAGTGTCATTTGGTGCCACCGCCTTTTTGGATTAAAACGATAATCTCCTGCATGTGACCGCTGAGGCGCTTTATTATCTCAAACCCTCTTGCAGTTAGGAATTTTTCGGCCTTTTCCAGAGTTTCTGCGCTGACGGTATGAAGATGCCCTTCTTCACGATGTAAGCGCGCCACGATCTCGAAACCCTCCTGCGAGAAATCCGCAATAATCATAATCCCCGGCGACGCCAGAACCCGGGCAGCCTCTTTAAGTACCGAAGTTGCATCTTCCAGGTGATGCAGAATATCTGACAAAACTACACACCTGAAATATCCATCGGGATATGGTAATTTGGCGGCAGACTGGCACACGAATTTTATCCGGTGATCGAGGCCTGCTGATCTGGCTAAAAACAGCGCAAAAGATTGCTCATCGGCGTCGATATCGACAGAAATTACATCCAATCCTCTTTTCGCCAGCGCCATGGCCGTAAGTCCTTTGCCGGTACCGATATCCAGCACCGGACCGAGCAGGTTTTCACCGGCGGTAATCACAAAGTCAGATGCCGCAAAGCGATCGTAACCCAAACGCAGGTATTGGGTGGTGCGAGCCTGGAAGGCTTTCTGCTTTTCAAGCAACCTGTCCTGTTTATTATTTTCTGAAAATGTACTCATTTATTTCGATCACTGCGGGTTGTAATATTATTTATGATTTTTTCAAATAACCTGCGATATTCAGGGAAGACCTGTCCGATTAGTTCACCGCGCGAATAGGCCTCGGCGATACTCCGGTCATCGGGAATTTCTGCCAGGATTGGGATATTTTCCCGTCCGCAATAGGAATTCAACCGGTCGTCGCCACTTCCGGCGCGATTGATGATGATGCCGAACGGCAAACGCATTTCACGAACGGCTTCAACCGCCAGAATCAGGTCGTTCAATCCGAAAGGCGTCGGCTCGGTCACAAGCGCGACGAAATCGGCTTGCCGGAGGGTCGTAATTACCGGACAGGAAGTTCCCGGAGGGGAGTCCAAAATTACAAAACCTTCTTTGTTGATTTTTCTTTTAACAGCCCGGATTAAGGGCGGCGCCATCGCCGCACCAACATCCAGCCGGCCCTGAATCAGAGATATTTTTCCGGCGCTGAATGTCTCAATGACTCCGATACGATTGTCAATTTCACGGATTGCGCGGCGCGGACAGACTTTCATACATCCACCGCACCCATGACACATATCGGCAAATACGAGCGGTTTCGTTCCGTATGATACAATTGCGTTATATTCACAAAAACGGCTACATTCACCGCACCCATCACAAAGACTCTCGTCGATCTGGGGAACCGGAATGGCCACCTCTTCCGTCGCGAGCGGAATGCCTTTCAGAAACAATTGCGCGTTCGGTTCCTCGACGTCACAATCCAGGAGTTGAACCTCCCGGTCAAAAGCCTCGGCCAGGTTGACGGCGACGGTCGTCTTGCCGGTTCCGCCTTTGCCGGATGCAATTGCGATTGTCATCGGGCGCTCCCGTTTGCTACTGAATTCACGTTTGATTTTATCAAAACCTGGATTCCGACCGACTGACCAATATGTCCGGCAATGACCGGACATTTAATTTTAAACAGGAAAAAAATATTATGAGGCGTATCGCTGAGTGTTTCGTAATTACCCTGCCCTTTGACAATGATCAGGTCGGCGACGAAGCGACTTTGAAATTCACTAAAGCAATCGCCTGGCAATGTACCCGGAGCGTCAGAAACGTGGCACGCAGTCCGGATAACCTGTTGTATAAAACACGTAATACAGTCAAGATAAGATTTCATAATTTGTTTTGTCGTTTTCCTTTTAATCGGGCTGTAGTCTCATCCACTTCTTCCTGCCAGCCGTCACAACTGCTATCAATCCGGTCAAAGCGCTTTATATACGGTTTAATATCGAGCAAAGGAATGCCGTCTAAGATATCCGCTCCTTTAATATGCAAAATGTTGCCGGCGCGCCGGACCAATTCGACAATACTCAATCCGATCGGATTAGGCCGGTTGGGAGAGCGGGTCGCAAACACTCCGCGCTCGACATCCTGCAGAAAAGGTTTCACTCTCAATTGCGGCTTACCGGCCTGATGAAATTGATAAATCAGATAGATGTGTGAGAAACCCTCCAAATCGCTCAAGCCTGCGGCAAATTCCGGAAAGACTTCAATTCGCGCCGGACAATTTTCAGCATAAGCCGGCTGAATGGGTACCTGTTCCGCGTTTTGATGTTGGCTGTGAATTATACCAATCGGCCGTAATGCAACCGGCTCGATTCTCATACCCAGTGCCCGGCGACGTTTTCGCTCCGGGATTTGCTAAGTTTGCCGGCCCGATATTCCGCCAGGGCTTCCGCCACGGTTGTCGCGCTCGTGGTATAAATCTTCACACCGGCAGATTGCAAAACCCGAAAAGCCTTAGGTCCACAGTGAGCGGTAACCAGCGCTTTGGCGCCGCTTCGGACTACGGTTTCCGCTGATTGAATCCCAGCGCCCTGCGCGGCATTCAGGTTTTGCTGGTTATCGATTGTCACGAATGTATCAGATTCAAGATCATAAATCAGGAATTTTGCCGCCCGCCCGAAGCGATTATCAAGCGGTGCATTCAGATCGTTTCCTGAAGTTGTCAATGCTATTTTCATAAACACCCCTTTAATTCGGGTTGCGTGAGCCTATGAGCCCATGCAACCCTATATGATTTAAAGCAGATTTACCAACTATTTGGTAATGGCTTTCCAGACCTCTTCTTTGGCAATCTTTTTCAGACAGAAGAACCAATCCAGACACTTGATGCCTTCTTTGCTTTCCATGCGTTCTTTAGCAACGCCGCAGGAACCAGCGGTCGGAACGATAACATCGTCACCGGGACGCCAGTCGGCTGGAGTGGCCACACTGAAAGCATCGGCAGTCTGCAGAGCGATTACAACCCGCAGTAATTCGTCGAAATTCCGCCCCAGGCTCAACGGATAATAAATGATCGTACGAATAATGCCTTTGGGATCGATCACGAATACGGCGCGCACCGCTTTGGTATTGCTTTCACCCGGCTGAATCATGCCGTACTTGGAGGCAACTTCCATAGTGATATCTTCGATTAGCGGGAACTTGATCTCGACATTTTTCATGCCTTTGTAATCGATTTTCTCCTTAATGGTTCGAAGCCAGGCGATGTGACTGTACAGGCCGTCGACCGAGAGTCCGACGAGTTTACAGTTCACTTTGGCGAATTGCTCTTCCATAGTGGCAAAGGTCATGAATTCCGAAGTGCAAACCGGTGTAAAATCGGCCGGATGGCTAAATAATATCACCCAACTCCCCACGTAATCCTGTGGAAAGTTAATTTCGCCCTGGGTGGTTACGGCTTTAAAAGCCGGAGCCGGGTCACCGATGCGTGGCATAGATACGACTTGAGCTTCTTTGTTAAAATCCATTTTTTCTCCTTTTTTAATTAGTGTTTATCGAGATGTTCTAATAAGCCTGTCAATTTCACTCAGAAACATACCGGATTTATGATATTGCCTACTAAAATGGTATGTTTTTATCCGGCTTATTTAGAATGTGATTTTACTAATGTTTCGAAATCTTCGAGTTCGGCCTGGAGATCATCCTCGTGCTCGATCTCGTCTGCCAGAATTTCCAGAACCATGTTATTAGTCACCGGGTCTTTACCGGCAGTCAGATCCACCAATTTTTTATAGGTAGTGATCGCGCACTGTTCGCCCTTGATATTTTGATGAAGAATTTCCTTAACATGCAGATTCTCTGGCGCATCGTACCCGCAATTGCTGTGCTTGTACCATTCCTCAGGTTTAATTAAGGGAGTACCTCCCAGCTGGATAATACGTTGTGCGAGCATCCCGGCATGGCGCAATTCGTCGGCCGCATGCTCTTCCAGCTCGGCAATAACCGTGCCCTTCATCGGACCTTTGACGACTTTTGCGCCGATCCAGTACTGGTAATAAGCCAGCCACTCATCGGCATAAGCGCGGTTTAATAGATCGATAAGATTTTTGGCATCAAGATTAAGAATTTCAATAGCTTTGGTACCCATGGTTTTCTCCTTTCAACTTTTTAATATTTGAGCACCTGAATCCGTACCGGTTACTAAACCGTTGCGGCTTCATAGATGCATTTTTTAACGGATTATCTCACTTATCCGCTTCGAGTGCCGCCAGCCGTTTTTTCACTTCATTTAACTCGGTTTCCAAATACTCGGCCTGATTCTGGAGGGTTTGCTTTTCGATTTCAGGATCGGGTTTCTGATATGAGGGCGGATAAGCGTATGGATGATTAAATCCACCAAATCTTACCCAGCCTGGCAAACCGGTTGCATAAAACCAGTGCCGGAATCCCCGACCTCGTCCCATTCCGTAACCAAAACCACGTCCAATTCCCGAATTGGTATAACCCGGCATATTGAATCCGGCACAGAATCCGGCCGCGCGTCCTGTCATTGGTCCCATTCCGGCGGGACCAGTACCATCACCTCTTGGCATACTCTTTTTCTCCTTATTTTTATTATTCTAACTTATTCTCTTGTCATAGCCGCACCGCATTGCGGACACTTTTGTTCAAAACAAGGCACTCCGCGTTGATGCGGTTCTTTATGACCGCAGTGCGGACAAATACAATTTCCACTGGGACCGGCGGCTGAACCTCCGCCCATGCGACCAATGCGCTGACCCCGGCGACCCTGACCCGCTCCGCGACCCACTCCGCGTCCACTTCCATTCATATAACTCACCTCCTGATAGTTGGTATTAGAACCACCTTGCCACCGGGCTCTTCTGCCACAACAACCCGGCATGGCCAGCAAATTCCAATCGAATCTACCGCTGAGCCAGGCTTGAATAACTTGGTTAAGATCGCCAGCTATAAACGGAATTACATCTATATTGCCGGCCACAATCGTATCATATAACGGCCTGGAAATGGCTCCGCAAACCAGCGTTTTAACACCCAGCTCATTCAGGCACTCAGCTTTCTGAACTGGTAGAAGATCAATTGGCAAAAATTCGTCTTCTGATGCGATTATCTCGCCATTTTCGGTTTCCACGATATGTAGTAATCCTGCTACGTCGAAAACCGGCGCGATTCGGTTGTTCCAGATGGCAAAGGCGACTTTCAATAGTTCATTTTCCTCTTCAGCATGTCGATTATATGATTGGCATTAATTGTGCCAGAAAACCGCAAACTGGATTTCTACGCCCCAATGACTTTATAATTAATCTGTTAGAAAATTGTCCGGATTATTTAATATCGCCGATCGAGTAGCCAAAATGCAAAATTACCCCGAAGTAATGGTTGCAGTAACGCTACTCTGGAGGCTGTGAGCGGCCGTCCTTTTTGGGAAACGACAGGCCGAGTCTTTTCATACGACGAAACAGGGTGGTTTTATGAATGCCAAGTTCTTTGGCGGCCGCCGTGCGGTTAAAATTGTGGCGGGCGAGGGCAGATTGGATCGATTGAGCTTCCAGCGTTTGAACTGCAGCCCGTATAGTCACCGAAGCGGTGTCCGTCACGCGGTGCGCGGTCAGTTCTTCGGGCAAATGTTGAATGGCAATCTCATCTTCATTGCAGAGTATAAAAGCCCGTTCGATGACATTTTCCAGCTCCCGGACATTACCCGGCCAGCTATGTGCCATTAACAAAGCCAGCGCTTCCATACTGACTCCGCTGATGGATTTATGCCAGAGGTGATTGAAACGCTCGACCAGTTGATCGACAATCACCGGAATATCTTCTTTGCGGCGGCGCAGGGGCGGCAGGGGAATCCGCACGACGTTTACGCGGTAGTAAAGGTCTTCGCGGAAGGCGCCCGTCTTGACCATTACAGCTAAATCCTGATTTGTGGCGACGATGATCCGCGCGTCCGCGGTTTCGGAACGGGTGGCACCGAGCGGTTCGTAGACGCGATTCTGCAGGACGCGCAGAAGTTTGGCCTGGAGCGTTGGACTGATTTCACCGATTTCATCGAGGAGCAGTGTGCCTCCTTTGGCGATCGCAAAGCGTCCGGGTTTGTCCTGACTGGCGCCGGTAAATGCGCCCTTTTTATAGCCGAATAATTCCGACTCAAGCAATTCGTCCGGCAGAGCGGCACAATTGACAGCGACAAAAGGTCCTTTTGAACGCGGACTCAACTGGTGAATCGTACAGGCCATCAACTCCTTGCCGGTGCCGGTCTCGCCGGTAATCAACACGGTGCTGGGACTAGCAGAGATAGCCGGCAGAATCTTGAATATTTTCTGCATTTGCGGACTGCGACTGACCATTTCTCCCAAACCCATCTTGCCACGCAGTTCCTGTCTCAAGGTTTCGATTTCGCTCAAATCCCGGAACGTTTCGGCGCCGCCAATGGTTTTGCCACTTTTATCTTTAAACAGTGCCGTGGAGATACTGATTGGAATGCGGGCTCCATCCGCCTTGATAATATAGGCGGATTTTCCAATAACCGCTTTCCTGGTTTTCAGGGTTTTTTGCAGGGCACAATCGGCACCGCACATACTGGAACGAAACACCTCTGAACACAATTGACCGATAGCGTCAGTGCGCTTGACCCTCGTAATTTCCTCGGCCGCCCGGTTGAATGAAGTGATCCGCCAATTTTCATCAACGGTGAAAACGCCATCAGAAATGCTTTCAAGAATGTTTTTAATGCTGGCGGATTTCAGAGTCATTGTATTCCAAAGTTAAGCAATTTTTCACCACCGAGCACATGTATGTAATTCAAATAAACCTTCCAGTCTCCAGAGTGTCGTTTTCGTTAATTTCACAAAATTGATTCAATTTTATTAAAACTCTGCGTTCACTGTGATGTGTTTAAAACTTTACGGTCGGCCGCCCATCGTCAAGGCCATCACGGCTTTGGCGGTGTGCAGGCGGTTTTCGGCTTCATCGTATATAATCGCCGCGGGGCCGTCGATAACTTCATCGGTGACTTCCTTGCCGCGGTCGGCTGGCAGGGCGTGCATGTACTTGACTTCCGGTACGGCCAATTTCATGCGGCGGGCGTCGCATATCCAATCCTTATGCTTCTCGAGATTGGCTTTCATTTCCTGCCGGCACTTATCTTCATTGGCGATGTACTCATCGAATTCGTAATTGCCAAAGCCGCCCCAGTTCTTCGGTATAACAATCTGGGCACTGCGAAAACCTTCGTCCATGTTATCGGTAAATGACAGTTTGCCGCCATTCAGCAGGGCATTATCCTGGGCTTGTTCGACGTATTCCTTCTTCAAGGGAAATTCTTTCGGCGCGGCGACGGTCACGTCCATTCCAAAACGCGGAAACATCAATATCTGTGACAGTGGCACGGACAGCGGCTTGGCGTGGCTGGTGGCATAGGCCCACGAAATTGTGACCTTAATTCCTTGTAAATTCTGCCCGAAATATTCCTGAATCGTCATCAGGTCGGCAATCACCTGCATCGGATGAAAAATATCATCCTGCAGGGAGAGAATCGGTACCGATGAGAATTGCGCCATCTCGCGCAGATACTTGTTGCCGATGCCGTAAAAGCAGTTGCGGCAGGCAATGCCGTGTCCCATCCGCGAAAGTACCATGGCGGTATCTTTGGCCGATTCACCGTGCGAAAGTTGCATTTTGTCGGGCGTCAGGTCGTGCGCATGGCCGCCGAGCTGGGTCATGCCGGCTTCCATCGAATTGCGGGTGCGCGTCGATTGTTCGAAAAACAGCATGAAGAGCGTTTTGTCCTGCAAGAGCCGGTGTGGTTCGCCGAGTGCAAAGCGACGTTTCAGATCGACCGCCACGCTCAGCACCATATTGATTTCGTTCTTCGTCCACTCATTAAATGTAATGAGGTGTTTCCCTCGCAGTAAAGTTTCGTTCATATTGACTCCTGATTCTTTGCCGCGGATGAACGCGGATTAATGCCGATTTTTCCTTTTATTTTCATAAACAATTCTTTTAAACTCGGGTTTGTCGCCAAAGTTAAGCAACAATCCAACTTCTATTTCGGTGGCTTTAAGATAATTGATTAATTGAGCTTCGTGCTCCGGAAGAATAGCTCTAACAGCCTTCAACTCCACAATCACTTTTTCATCGATGATCAAATCTGGTTTAAATTCTCCAACAATTATACTTCGAAAATATACAATAAGTTGTTTCTGTGATTCAACTTTAAGTTTTGCCTCATTCATTACCAGAATCAGTGCTTTTCCATAGACCGATTCCAGAAAACCAGGGCCGAGTTCATTATAAACCGTGAAAAATGCTTTTATTATTTTGTCAGTAATTTCTTTATGTATTAGTTCTGTCATACAGAAATAAATCCGTTAAATCCGCGTTCATCCGCGGCTAAGATTTTTAACAATTCCGGCGTAGAAGGCCGCGGCCTGCCAGAGGTGTTCGGCGGGCGTCCATTCGTTGGGCGCGTGCGCCTGTTCCTCGAAGCCCGGGCCAAAGCCGATGCACGGAATGCCATGCACGCCACGAATCGTCACACCATTAGTTGAAAACGTCCACTTATCGACGACAGGTTCTCTTTCGAACAATGCCCGGTAACTCGCCATGCCGGCCTGCACCAGGGGGTGATTTTCTTCCAGTTTCCAGGTCGGATAGTATTTTTCCATTGGATAAATCGTGCCGGTGAAGGCCTTTTCGCGGTAGATTGGTAATTCGACATTAGCGTCAATTTTTAGTTTTTCGATAATGGTGCGGATTTCCGCCAGCGCTGATTTCTTGGTCTCACCCCAGGTCAGGCGCCGGTCCAGATATATCGAACAAAAATCCGGCACGGCGCATAACGACGGGCTAACTGATTTAATCTGACTTAGAACGACAGTGCCTTTGCCGAGAAATTCGTCAAATGCCAGGCGCTCGTTGAGCAGTTCGATTTCCTTAATCAGCGGCGCGATTTTATAAACGGCGTTATCGCCGCGTTCGGGAGCGGAACCGTGGGCCGACAGCCCGACGACCGAGATTTCGATTTCCATACGTCCGCGCTGACCGCGATAGATTCGACAGCCGGTCGGTTCGGTTACTACGACGAAATCCGGCCGAATTTTATCCTCATTAATGATATAGTTCCAGCACAAACCGTCGCAGTCTTCTTCCATAACCGTTCCGGTAAAATAAACCGTACAATTTTTAGCCAGGTCAAATTCTTTAATAATGCGCGCGGCGGCCAGCATAGACGCCATGCCGCCTTTCTGATCGGCGACTCCGCGCCCCCAAACCATGCCGTCTTTGACATGACCGTCATACGGATCGAATTTCCATAAATCGCGATTGCCGACGTTCACCGTATCAATGTGGGCATCGAGGGCGATTTTAATCGGTCCGTTGCCGATACGCCCGATTATATTGCCGATTCCATCGACGATGATTTCATCAAAACCGATGGCATTCATCTCTTGTTTCAGGCGGGTGATGACCTTTTCCTCTTGGCCGCTCAGGGAAGCGATTGAGGCTAATTCAGCCAGGAAATCGGCCGTTTGGTTATTGATAGCCTTCGCATGAGATAGAATTTTACGGTTCATTTGACTTCCTTGTTAGAATTTTTCCTGAAGAACAGCAAGTGATATTCAAGAGCATTCGTCCAGTAGCTCCAGGTATGTGCACCGGGGCGTTCGAAATAGTCATGCGGTATCTTTAAATCCAGCAGTTTTTTATGTAAGGCAACATTGGTCTGGTACAGAAAATCATCCACACCACAATCGATTAAAATCGCCTTATTGCGTCCGACCAGCCGTTCGGCCAGAAATAAAGCCGAGTTTTCTTCCCACTTTTGCCGGTTCGTTTCGAAATCGCCCAGGATATCGGCCAGCCCGGCCCGACGATTGCCATCGATCATTGCCATCGCCCCGCTCATACAACCCGCTCCGGCATATTGCTCCGGATATTTAGCCAGCAAAGTAAAAGCCCCATGCCCACCCATGCTCAGCCCGCACAGATAACGTCCGGTGGAATCGGCGACCGTAGGATAGTTTTTATCGATAAAAGCAACGACTTCTTTAGCAATATAAGTTTCGTACTGTGAATCCTTGATAATCGGACTGTTCACATACCAGCCGGCATAGTCACCATCCGGGCAGACGATGATAAAGCCGTACTTATCGGCTAAAGGTTTTAAATCGATTTTACTTGGCCAATCGCGATACGAACCACTCCAGCCGTGCAATAGATAAACGACCGGGAAATTTACTTTTATGTTTCGGTACTTATCCGGCACAATTACTACCGCTTTTGGATTCTTCGCCATTACGGCGCTGGGTATTATCAGAGTATCCAGTTGGGCTGAGTGCAGAACTTCTAAAAGCGCGGTCATGAAAATCAGAAGACTTAGTGACCGCATTATTTTTTTCATTAAATTTTTCATAAACATCCGGATCGTATATCTTAACTGTCAAATATCTTCAACATTTGCGAAGTCTGCAAAGGTTTTATCGTTTTAGAATTTTGAGACAACTAAAATGCCAGTTTTTAAGTCATACTCCTGTTTTTTAATTACTGAAGGACAAGCGCAATGAAAAAAGTGTTTTTTCAAATCCTTAACATACTGGCCATCGCGACCACGACCCTGTTATTATTGTTATCCGAACGCTGTGCCAGTTTGTGATATTTTATAAATCGCGCCCATCCCCTGTTCGGATAGCACACCAATCAATATCCATCCGAACAGTCCTTCCCCTAAAAAAGAACCGCGGTTCTAAAACCGCGGTTCTGCATTTTACGAAGTCCAAATCGATTTACTTCATTTTCTCTTCAGCGACAGCCTGAGCGGCGGCAAGACGTGCTATCGGCACCCGGAAAGGTGAACAAGACACATAGTCCATTCCGACGCGATGGCAGAATTTCACCGACCGCGGTTCTCCGCCATGTTCACCGCAAATCCCAACTTCGAGATTCGGTTTGGTTCTGCGACCGCGCTCTATACCGATTTGAATCATTTCGCCGATACCATCCTGATCGATTGATTGGAAGGGGTCTTCCGGCAGGATCTTTTTCTCAATATAATCCGGCACAAAGCCGCCGATATCATCGCGTGAGAAACCAAATCCCATCTGAGTCAGATCATTGGTGCCGTATGAGAAAAACTCGGTCACGTGAGCGATTTTATCCGCCACCAAACAGGCGCGTGGAATTTCGATCATGGTACCGAACAGGTACTTGATTTTCTTTAAGCCGTACTTTTTAAGCACTTCCTGATAGACTTCATCGACAATCGTCTTCTGGTTCTCGAGTTCTTTGGTCAGACTGACCACCGGAATCATGATTTCCGGATAGGGTTTTTTACCTTCTTTCAGCAACTCGGCCGCGGCTTCCAAAATAGCCCGGATTTGCATCCGCGAAACTTCCGGATAGGTAACGCCCAGGCGGACACCGCGATGCCCCATCATCGGGTTGGATTCGTGCAGTTCGCTAGCGCGTTTTTCTAGCTCATCCAGAGTAATATTCAGCTCTTTCGCGAGTTCTTCCAGTTTTTCCTTTTTGCGCGGTACGAATTCGTGCAGAGGCGGATCAAGCAGACGAATGACGACTGGATAGCCGTCCATTGCTTCCAGAGTCGCCTTGATATCTTTTTTAACATAGGGGAAGAGTTGATCGAGCGCTTTCTTGCGTTCGGCTAATGTATTGGAGACGATCATCTTGCGCAAGGCAAACAGCGGAGCATCACTGTTAGCTCCATAGAACATGTGTTCGGTGCGGAAGAGTCCGATACCTTCGGCGCCGAACTGGCGGGCACGTCTGGCATCGGCGGGTGTATCGGCATTAGTGCGAATACCCAGACGGCGGATAGAATCACAGACTTTCAGAAATTTCACCAGATCGGGATTTTCAGTCGCATCGATCATCGGCAGGGTTCCGGGATACACATAACCCTTGGTGCCGTTCATAGTGATCAGGTCACCTTCCTTAAAAATACGATCGCCGATTTTCATGATCTTTTTCTGATAATCGATATGGATGGCGCTACAGCCAACGATACAGCATTTGCCCCAGCCGCGGGCTACGAGAGCCGCATGACTGGTCATCCCACCGCGGGCGGTCAGAATTGCTTGCGCCGAACGCATACCGTCTACATCTTCGGGATTGGTTTCCTCGCGTACCAGGATGACCTTCTTACCTTTTTTAGCCCACGCCACGGCATCCGCCGAGGTAAAGACAATCTGACCGGAGCCAGCTCCCGGACCAGCCGGTAATCCCTTGGCCAGCGGTTCTTGCTTTCTCTCGATGTTGGGATCGATAATCGGGTGCAACAATTCATCGAGTTGCGCCGGGGAAACTCGTAAAACCGCATCTTCCTTTGCTATCAATTTTTCCTTTAGCATATCCAGGGCCATGCGTACGGCGGCCGGGCCGTTGCGTTTACCGACGCGGCATTGAAGCATAAAGAGGCGTCCTTTCTCAATCGTAAACTCGATATCCTGCATATCGCGGTAATGTTTTTCCAGACGAATGCGGTAATCCTCGAGTTCTTTATAAAGCTCTGGCATGCCCTTTTCCAGAGTTAAAAGATCTTTATTATGTTCGGATGTGGAATACTTATTCAGAGGAGCCGGCGTGCGGATACCTGCGACTACGTCTTCGCCCTGAGCATTTATCAGATATTCACCGTAGAATCCATTTTCGCCACTACCGGGATTACGGCTGAAAGCCACGCCCGTGGCACAATCATCTCCCATATTGCCGAAAACCATGGCCTGAACGTTGACCGCGGTGCCCCATTCATCCGGAATGCCTTCAATGCGGCGATAGGCCACTGCGCGTTTACCATTCCAGGAGGCGAACACGGCGCCGATACCGCCCCAGAGTTGTTCGACCGGATTATCCGGAAATTCTTTGCCCAGGGATTTTTTAACCTGCTTTTTAAAAGCACTACAAAGCTCTTTCAAATCGTCAGCGGTAAGATCGGTGTCGCTACTGTATTTTTTAGCCTTCTTAACATTGTCCATAATCTTTTCGAGCTGGCGACGAATACCTTCATCATCTTTCGGTTCAATGCCGGCCGCTTTTTCCATGACCACGTCCGAATACATCATAATCAGTCGGCGATAGGCATCATAAACGAAACGTTCATTGCCGCCGCTTTGCTTAATCAGACCGGGAATGGTTTTTTCGGTTAACCCGACATTCAGAACGGTCTCCATCATGCCGGGCATAGATTTACGGGCTCCCGAACGTACCGAAACCAGTAATGGATCTTTGGGATCGCCGAACCTGCGACTGAGTATTTTCTCTACATTAGTCAGGGAAACTTCCACCTGATCTTTCAATTCAGTTGGGTATTTACGCTTATGTTCGTAATAATAGGTACATACATCAGTCGTAATTGTAAAACCGGGTGGTACCGGCAGACGCAGATCGGGATGGCCGGCCATTTCAGCCAGGTTGGCGCCTTTGCCTCCCAGCAAATTCTTCATGCTTTCATTTCCATCGGCTTTTCCACCACCGAAAAAGTAGACATATTTGGGGGTCTTGGATTTCTTCGTTGTCATTTTTACCTCTTTATGTTATTTAATTATCGGTGAAAAAATCAGCGCTAAGTTTACGTCAGATTGATTTTTTTTTCAAGTTTTGGTTACAAAAAAAGGGCATCGGAATTTTGATGCCCTTTTATCATAACTGATGAACAAGCCCTAGGACTCTGTTTTCTCGTCGGAAGAAGGGGGTTCACTTTCAGAGGTTTTCTCTTCCTCACTCGTAGTGTCTGCAGATGCTTCTTCCTCTTTTAGTTCATCCTCATCTTTACGTTCGACGAGATCCTCCTCATCCTTTTTCTTACGAAGTATCACGTAAATCAGGGCCTGCCCGACGCTGAAATTGGACAGTGCATAAGCAATTACCGTCCCGGCAATTACAAATAACGCGATTGTCACCAGCACAATCGTGATGATATCGGTCGTGCCGAGCCAAAGTGGTTTCACCATACCCAGAGAAGCCGGAGTGCTGATGTAGAAATAGCGGCTGATAGTATCGGTAATCAGCGAGTTAATGCCGAACAGATAAGAGGAAGCCTGTTCGATAATGCGGGCCATTTTGCCGTCCATTAGCCAGCTGGCACCAAATACGAAATTGAAGAATTTATAGCCAAGTATTAATGCCCATCCATAGATAAAAGTAGCGACGACCGTTAAACCCGCAACGATTCCTTCATAGATAACCAGACGCCACGGCTGACTCCAGAGGGTCGAATAGCTCTGGAAGACGGTTTCCATGGTATCCTCTTCGGCTGTGCCCACAATCGCCGGCGCCAGAATCAACGATATCCCGAAGACTACCCCCGTATATACTACAAAGGTGGCGACAATAAAATAGAGTAGATATGGCAATCCGAGGAAAATGATGTCCAGTACCGGCCACTTGGCTATCCAGGCCGCAATGATTGCCATAATGACGAAAAAGGCGATGATCAATAAAATCGAGACTGGCCCCATAATGGCGGCAATCCCATGCTTTTTAACGTACTTAAAGCTATCTCCCGATGAGAAAAACTCATCACCCTTCATTTGCTTATAAGTAATCCGAGCTACTGCGACGGAGGCCAACAGGAAGATGATAATCCAGGCTAATACCCCGACGCCGTAAATCACCCAGGAATACCAGGCAATCGGGAAGCCGGTATAGAAAAGACACGGAAAGAAATGATGGATATCCCATATATCGGCCAGGGTATGACCATTGGCTAAAAGAGCTACATAAGCCAACACCGTATAGATTAACCAACCGGCCGCTAATCCCAGCATATGCACCCAGATTTTCTTGCCACTCAAGGCTAACCGAGGAGTCAGGAAAATATCTCTTACATCATACTTTAGTTTTTTCATTTATATCCTCCTAAAATTATTTATTGATCTTCACGAACGAAATCGATCCAAAAATCTTCCTGTGGAAAACGTCCCTTCAGGTCCTTCATCACTTGCCTTGCTTCAGAGAAGGAATCGAAGGTCCCGGTACGTACTCGATACCAGGTTTCTCTAGTTTCCTGAAAATAAGCCTTTTGAATATAGGCATCCAAATTACGAGTCGTCAGTTTAGCCAGAGCGGCTTCGGCCTGATTATAGTTTGCCCAGGCTGAAATCTGGATCGTGTATTTACCATCAACTTTTGGAATCTTTCGTCCTCTGACTGCCACCTTTGGTCTCAGCTTGGGGGATACCAGTGGTTTCGCCACATAGTCTACCGGCGGAGCCGACAACGTGCCGGGTTTAGCATATTGAGGCGGAGGCGCCGATAAGTCTTTGGCCGGGGTTGGATAAGCTCCGGTTTGAGCGGCCTCCGAAGGAGTAGTGTCCGGAGTAACGACACACTGAAATATTTGTTTAAATTTCTCTTTACCTTCAGAGGTCTGACTAGCAAACTGCAATTGGTAATCGCCGGGAACATCCGGAACGAAAGATACTTCGAAACTGCGGCTATCCGGCATGAATGATAAAACATCCATAATACTTTCAGCTGGCTTAGCATCAAAACTCCATTTAAAACTGCAGGCGATCGTATCTTCCATTTTCTTAATTTCCGGCTTCAAATTAATAGGACTGCCGACCTGACCGGTGATTACCGGTTTCTTAGCACATCCACCTAAGAGTATCAGCAGAATAGTTAAGGTAATGGTCATTTTCTTCATTATCTGGCCCTCCACGGGTTAATCATTGGATAATTTCCATCGTAGGAAAGAAAAATGCAATTTCTTTCTTTGCATTTTCATCTGAATCGGACCCATGAACGATATTTTGTCGGACATTTTCGGCATATATACGACGCAGAGTTCCTTCGGCGGCTTTCTGAGGATCGGTCGCTCCGATAACGCGCCGGAAATGAGCAACAGCATTTTCGCGTTCCAGAACTAGCACAATGCTCGGATTGGAGGTCATGAACTGTAGTAATGGTTCAAAATATTCTTTACCGAAATGAACGCTGTAGAAAGCGGCCGCTTCGGCGCGTTGCAGGCGAATCATTCGCAGGCATAAGATTCGGAAGCCTTTTTCCTCTATAAAAGCAATGGCTTTGCCAATCAATTTGCGCTCAACGCAATCGGGTTTCAGGATAGCTAAAGTTAATGACATGATAATCCTTTCTAAGCAAAAATGGTCGTACCACTGTCACCATGCAGGCTTTCGACCGCTTTTTCAACCGAAGTAACAATCACCCTTTCACCACCGGATTCGATGAAGTCAATCGCGGCACCGATTTTGGGTCCCATCGAGCCCGGCGGAAAATGTCCCTGTTCCAGTAAACGTTTCAATTCAGGTACATGAATCTGGTCAATCGATTCCTCATTCGGTCTGCCAAAATTGATTTTGACGCAGTCAATATCGGTCAGAATATATAACTCCTGAGCGCCGATATCGCGGGCCAGCACGGCCGCCGCCAGATCTTTATCGATAACGGCGTCAAAACCATCGTATAAGCCATTTTCCATAATGTAAACCGGGATGCCACCACCGCCCGCCGCTATTACAATCGTACCCAGATCTACAAGATGTCTGATAGCCTGACGGTTGATTATACGGCGCGGAATCGGCGAGGGTACTACCCGTCTCCAACCGCGCCGACCATCCTCTTTGATTTGCCAATCGAAGCGCTTGGCCAGTTCATTAATCTCATTGTAAGAGTACCAACTACCGACGAATTTAGTAGGATTATGGATTGATGGATCATCAGCCGCAACTATTACCTGGGTAATAATCGAAACGACCTCTCTGTTAATCTGCTCTTTAATGAGTGCATTTTGTAAAGACTGTTCGATCATATAACCCATCCCGCCTTCCGTATCAGCCACGCAAATGCCAAGAGGCAAAATTGGTGCCTTATCAATTGTCATCTCGACGCGTAACAAAGCGTTGCCGACCTGCGGTCCGTTACCATGAGTCAAGGCCAGTTGATAATCCTGGTGGATCAGATGCATTACCGATTGAAGGCTCTTGCGGGTATTGCTAAACTGATTGGCAATCGTATCCTTCTCATTTTTAGGAGAGATGGCGTTGCCACCCAGCGCAACGACTGCTGTTCGCCTCATACTTTCTCCCGCGAGGTTTCATTTCTAAACTTATTTAAGAAAGCGTTCAATATCTCGTCCAAATTGGGACGGCCTATTTCCTGTAAATCATAGTAAACCCTGGTCGACGGTTGCCTGATTTGGACGATCCGATTCAAATCGATGGGTGTTCCGATTATGACTGCCTCACACTTGGTACGCGCAATGGTTTCTTCCAGATCGCGCACCTGGGTTTCGCCGTAGCCCATGGCCGGCAGAAGTTGTCCGATGTTCGGATATTTCCGGAAAGTTTCGGCTAGTTTACCGACCACAAACGGACGCGGATCAACGCATTCGCGGGCACCATATTTGCGAGCGGCTACGATGCCGGCTCCAATCTGCATTTCACCATGCGTCAGGGTCGGTCCGTCTTCAATAACCAGAACCTGTTTATCCCGGATAATTTCCGGTCGATCAACCCGGATCGGTGAGGCCGCGTCAATAACCAAGGCCTGCGGATTGACCTGCTCGATACTGCGGCGCACCGTTTGAACTCCTTCCGGGCTGGCCGTATCAATTTTATTGATGATAACCACATCCGCCATCCGCAGGTTGACTTCGCCGGGATAGTAATTCAGCTCATTACCTGGCCGATGTGGATCGGCGACCGTAATGGCAAGATCGGGCTTAAAAAACGGAAAATCATTATTGCCACCATCCCATAATATTACATCACAGCCATTCGGATCACTTTCAGCGGCGCGCAGAATCGCCTCATAATCAACGCCGGCATAAATAACATTGCCCCGCACGATATGCGGTTCATATTCTTCCATTTCTTCAATCGTACAGTGGTGTTTTTTCAGATCGTTCAGAGTCGCGAAGCGCTGAACTTTCTGAGTCACCAGGTTACCATAAGGCATCGGGTGCCGCACAGCTACTACTTTAAGGCCTTTAGCCATTAATATTTCTATCACTCGGCGGGAAGTCTGGCTCTTACCACAACCAGTACGAGTCGCACAGACTGAAATTACCGGCTTGGTACTCTTCAGCATAGTAGCGTTAGGTCCGAGTAAGGTAAAATTCGCCCCGGTGGCATTGACAACGGCGGAGAGTGCCATGACTTTCTGATAGGGTACATCACTATAGGCAAAGACACACTCGTCTACCTGCTTTTCCCGAATCAGAGACACCAAATCATTTTCGGCAAAAATCGGAATGCCTTGCGGATAAAGCTTTCCGGTCAGTTCGGTCGGATATTTACGGTCGTCAATATCGGGAATCTGGGCCGCCGTAAAAGCCACCACTTTATAACGTTCATCATCCCGAAAATAGGTATTAAAATTATGGAAATCGCGTCCGGCGGCTCCAATAATGATAATGTTCCTGCGATTCATTTCTCAATTCCTTTCATAATTGATAGTTCAAAGTCAAGTTGGCAGAAAATGATAAGGCAGGGAATTTATTTAAAACCAAAATGGTAAGTCCAGAGTATTACCGCATTTTTATATTGGTTGGCTACTTCGGCGATGCCGCAGACGATCTTTTCTGTAATGACATCTATCTTCATCAATACTGCGTAAAGTTAGAGAATTTATTCCCGATTTTCAAGAGACAGTCTGCGCTTTGGGATTGAATACGAACCGGACAATGGCCAGCTGTTTTATAGAATTATCTCCAAACCTTCGCGAGCCAGAGCAATATTCAGATTTCCGAGCGCCCGCTCCTTCTTCTGATAGGCAATGGCATCTTCCAACATAACTTGTAATTTTTCATCCGAATAAGAGGGATCATGATGAAAAAAATAGATATTTTTAGCGCCCGCCTGTCTGGCCATATTGACCCCTTGAATGGCAGTACTGTGGCCCCAATTCTCTTTTTCAAGACTTTCTTCAATAGTAAACTGGGCATCGAAAATTAAAACATCGGCTTCGTGGAAAAATTGAATATATCTCTCAAGTTGTTCGTCAGCCAGGTTTTTGTACTCCGAATCGGTGGCATAAACCACTACTTTACCCTGGTGTTCCAGGCGATAAGCGAAAGAACCACCGGGATGATTGAGCATTGTATTCGTAATTTTAATGTTACCCATATTGATAGTTTCCTCTTTACGCATCTGCACGAAATCGATATTGGCACCCATGGCAGAAAGTGAGACCGGAAAGAACTCATCTTCCTGTTGAGTGCTAAAACGCTGTTCTAGGCCACTGTGTACGCCGTAAATGGTGATTTCGTTGCCCGATCTGAAAGCCGGTAAAAAGGATGGAAATCCCATGATATGATCCCAATGGGTATGACTAAGAAAGATATGGGCTTTACCGCGCCCTTTACCAAATTCCCGGCGCATCAGGCATTGACCCAGACGCCGAATGCCCGAACCAGCGTCCAGAATAATATGGTGGCCGTTCACATTCAGATAAATGCAAGCCGTATTGCTCCCCACAAAATTTTTGCGATATAGCGGTAATTTCTGGAGATATTTACGAATGCTTTCATCGTCATTGAGCTGGTGATGAGCCGTGTCTTTAATTATCCAGAATAATTTTTCCTCCAGTTCGGAATTATCCGGTCCGGACGGAAACGATCCCCTTACTCCATAGAACTGCAATCTTATACGGTCATGGTTTACTTTATTCATTTAAATAATCCCACTCCACACATTTTTTCTCAGCTAACCACCGCTCACGATTTTACTATCAATGCCAAATATCGTTATTTTATTTCATTAAAAACAAATATTTTAATTTTTCCGGCCTATGAAAAGGCTACCCGGTCAGGCACGAGCCACAAATATCCATGATTTAATTGATATTCAACTCTTGTTGAAGACGGTTGATCTGATCGCGTAATTGAGCCGCCAGTTCGTAATTTTCTTCTTCGACGGCGTGCTGAAGATTATTTTGCAATTCAAATAGACGGTCCAGATTCTGAATTTCCGGAAGGCTATCATCCTTTTCATTAACCACCTTCGATTCCTTATGCTGTTTAGCATTAAGGTACTGTCCAGCTTCCAGCATGACGTCCTCGTTAACCTGGATGGGAGCTTTCATGCGGATCGCCAGGGCAATTGCATCGCTGGGGCGGGCGTCGATCGTCAGAGTTTTATTATCACTCAGTCCAATCTCAATCTGGGCGTAAAAAGTACCCTCTACCAGGTCGCTGACCGACACCGAATTGATCCGGGCTGAAAACTTCTGCATAACATTTACGAACAAATCATGGGTCATGGGACGCGGCATCTTTACTTCTTCAATCGCCAGCGCAATGGATTGTGCTTCAAAGACGCCTACAATAATCGGGATCTGGCGCTCACCGCCGATTTCCTTTAAAAGAAGGGCATACCCCTTACTCGGGGGATAAAAGATTATCTTGCTAAGCGCCACTTTAATCATATCTCAAGACAGAATATATCATAACCGTCGAGTAGAATCAAGTATTAAAATTCATGGGCACCCGGATAACGACTAACTCTTCAGATGGTACTGATACCAATCCCGTAATAGCGTATAAATTTCCCGCCCGCTGGCGGCCGAGAGCAGATCGGTACGCAAAGCGCTAATCTGCCGGATATTAACCTTGCGAATTAAATCCGAAACCGTGACCAGGGCACTGGCATTCATACTAAAGGAACGAATTCCTAACATCAGTAAACCCAAAACGGCATGCGGATCGGCCGCCATTTCACCGCAAATCGTAAGCGGAAATGTACTGGCCCGACTGATCTTCACGATCTGATCAATGGTCCGGTACATTATCGGCTGATAATAATTATTCGGAACATTATCGGTGCGCTTGGCACCCAGCAGAAAGAGCGCCAGATCATTCGTCCCGACACTGAAAAAATTGAGGAGAGCGGTCAATTCCTTTAATTCGTCCAAAACACTCTTGGTCTCAATCATTGCGCCGAGCGGAATATCGGTTTTAAAGATCTGCTTCTCTTGCTTTAATTCCTGCTGTACCTGATGATATATCTCTAGCACCTGCCGAATTTCCGCCTGGTTGGAAACCAATGGAAACATGATTTTCAGCGGACCATACCGGCTAGCCCTTAAAAGAGCCCGCAGTTGGGTTTTCAAAATCCAGGAGTTATCTAAACAGAAGCGGATACCACCCCAGGTGTCGAAGGTAGCATCCTGCTGAAACATTTCCAAATCAAGGATTGCCATCATTTTTTCGCGTCCAAAGTCGAACGTACGAAAGACGGTCGGTTTGCTTTTCATTTTCGACAATATTTTACGATAAGTTTCGAATTGCACATCTTCATCCGGGACGCTGTTTCGTTCCAGGCAGAGATATTCGGTACGAAAGAGACCGATCCCCTTAATCAGGGTCGGATTGACAGCTTCTATCTCGGAAATAAAACCGGCATTCAAGAGAATTTCAACTTCAACGCCGTCGGACGATATGGCGGGCGGGAAAGACTTTTTCAGGCGCTGACGACGTCTGTTGAATTCCTGGATGCGGGTTTCATACTTGGCCATTTCAAGCTGTCCGGCCTCGACAATAACGACCTCCCGGTCGGCATCCAGGATAAGGTTCTGGGACCGGCTTATTTTATCGATTTCTTCTACATTGGACAAATAGGGTATCCCGAAAGCTCGGGCAAGAATCCCGGTATGCGAGTCCATACCGCCGATCCGCGTGATAATCCCAAGCGTATTTTGATTATGAATCTGGATAAGTTCAGAGGGTGAGATACGCTCACTGACGTAAATTGCCGGAACGGACATCATGGGAATATTAAAACCGATTCGCTGCGAAAGATGGTGAAGCGTCCTTTTTTTTACATCCTGCAGATCGATCAAGCGTTCCTTTTGAAATTGACTGACCGAATTAACCAGAGCAGTTTCATACCATTCCATAGCCGTACAGTAGGCCCAGAGTATATTAAGATGTTCCCGCTTGACCAGCTCCGCGACTTTTCGGGTTAATTCGACATCCGTTAAAGCGATCAACTGAGCATCGATCAGGCGGGCGTGCTCCTCATCTAGATGCTCCATTACGAGTGTTCGTACCTGATCTAACTCCGCGGCCGCCCGCCGGGTAGCCTGTGTAAATTTATCCAGCTCCTGCTCAATCTCAGAATCCGAGATGCGGTTGCGTGGAATTGTCACTTTCCCCGGCTCGAAGTGATAGACCGGACCGATCACAATCCCGGGAGAAATACGTATGCCTTTTATTATTTTCATTCCTGTTCCGTATTGAACTTATTGGCGACTAGTTTCACAATCGCCGCCAAAGCCGCGTTTTCATCGGGTCCATCGACATCAAAAGTCACCTCGGCTCCCGGTTCGACAGCCAGCACCAGTACTCCCAGGATACTCTTGGCATTGACCCGGACATTTTTATAAGTGATAAATATTTCGGATTTATACTGGGCGGCCAGGGTTACCAGAACGGTCGCCGGCCGGGTATGCAGGCCATGCCGGTTGAGAATCCTTACGGTCTGGCTGACCATTTCAGGATTGACGCCTCGCGATTAACTCCATCAGGTCAAGCAGGTCGTCCTGTAACTGGGTCGGTAGGTTTTGCAATCTCTGTCGAGCATTTTGGAGTAATCGCGCGATTACCGCCTCAGTCTGACGGATTGAATCATGTTTAGCCAATTCCCGTACGATTTGACGACGATTATTGGCATTAGCTTTAAGAAAAGACAGAAAACCGGCCCGTTGGTTTTCAGCGAGTTCGTTCAAAGTAGTAACCACCGGATAAGTCTTTTTACCGGCCGAAAAATCACTTCCGAGACTCTTGCCCATTACTTCCTGATCAGCGGTTAATTCAAGTAAATCGTCCTGTATCTGGAAAGCCTGCCCCAGTTCAATACCAAAGAGATTGAGATTATTAACAATCTTCGGGCCGGCACCAGCCACTAATGCCCCTAACTGACAGGCCAACCCCAACAGGCGACCGGTCTTACGGGCGATCATGTTCATATAATCATCGGAATCAATCACATCACATTTTTCAAAGGCCAGATCAAAAGCCTGACCATCGCAAATTTCCAGCATAGCTTGACTGAATTCAGTGCCGATCCGGTCGAGTTGATCCGATTTGGTCTGCATTAGTATCCGGAAAGCCAACGCCATAAGGCCATCCCCGGTCAGAATTGCAGTGTTGACATTCCATTTTACATGCACGGTCGGCTGGCCGCGCCGGAATAAATCATTATCCATGATATCATCGTGAACCAACGTAAAGGTATGTAAAATTTCAATCGCCAGGGCGGCCGGCATGAGATTCTGGCGCGTGGCGCCTAAATTCTCACCCACCAATAACAGCAGGATTGGTCGCAGACGTTTGGCTTTAGCTATCAGACTAAAGCGCATCGGCTGGGTAAGAGCAGTCGATATTGCCGGCAATTCGATCTTATTCAATTGCCGGTCAATTTCCGCTCTTAGCCCCAAGATTCTGTCGCTGAAAGTTAATGGCATTGGACCTCATTTATAAAATTCACCTGTTATTTTACAATAATTTTTATGGAAAAAAAATCCGGTAAGCCACAATAATTACATCCTAAAATTTAAATTCACCAAATTCATGCAGTTTATTTAACACCAGATCGCGGATTTCGGTCAGGCGGGCGGCGGTTTTGGCTTCAAAACGTGTTACGATCACCGGTTGCGTGTTGGAAGAACGGACCAGGCCCCAGCCGTCACCGAATTTGATTCGCACACCATCGACATCCAGACATTCGTAACGGGCTTTGAAATAAGCCGTGGCCTGACGGGCGATATTGAACTTGGTAGGATCATCTTTACATTCCAGACGCATTTCCGGCGTACTGAAGTAATGCGGCAGACGGGCCATTTTCTGCGAGACCTTCTCAGACGAACGGGAGAGCAGACGCGCAAACCGGGCGGCCACATAAACAGCGTCGTCATAACCAAAATACTCATCGCCCATAAACAGATGTCCGCTCATTTCACCGGCGAACGGGACATGTTCGTCCTTCATTTTCTGCTTGATAAGGGAGTGACCGGTTTTCCAGATCAGGGGTTTGCCGCCGTAGGCCGCGATCATTTCTTCCAAAGCCTGCGAACATTTTACGTCGAAAATGACCGGCACGCCCGGCCGGGCGATTTCTTCCAGGAACAAAATCATCAGATAATCGGCCCAGATGATCTGGCCCAGGTCGTCTACTACTCCGATCCGGTCGGCGTCGCCGTCAAATGCCACTCCAAAATCATAGCCGCCTTTCTGCACTTCTGCAATCAGGTCCTGCAGGTTCTTGGTAACCGTTGGATCGGGATGATGATTGGGAAAACGGCCATCGACATTGCAATACAGTTCCGTCACCTGACAACCGATCTTTTTGAAAATTTCGGGGCCGGTCAGGGCCGCGCAACCATTCCCGCAATCCATAGCAATTTTTAACGGGCGCTCCAACTGGATTTTGGAAATTATCATCTGCTTGTAATCTTCCAGCAGAGATGTTGCGCTTAACTTCCCGTTTCCCATACTAAAAACACCCTTTTCGATTATCCTTTTTATGGATTGGATCTGCTCGCCGAAAACCGCTTTCTGATCGAGACTAATTTTGAAGCCGTTCATGTTAGCCGGATTATGACTGCCGGTAATCTGGATGGCGCCGTCAACCGGCAGGGTAAACATACTGTAATAATTGACCGGCGTCGGCACGATTCCCAGATCGATAACATCGAGACCGGTGGATACCAGACCCTTAGCCAAGACGGATTTCAAATGCGGGGTCGACAGTCGGATGTCGCCGCTGAGGGTTATCTGGTGAGCCTTCTTCTCACGGAAATAGGTCCCGATTCCCCGCCCTAAAAGTTCAACGACCTCGTCGGGAAAATCCTCCTCAACGACACCCCGGATATCATATTCACGAAAAATGTACGGATTCATTGATTATCTCCTGTAATTGAATGTTTGAGTTGGGATGTGGGTTTGTTTCCAAATTTCCTCATTTCTGGCATAAGATAGAGAAAACTGCGGATTTTTAAAAGATGAGTTCTTAATCCTTGAATTCAATAGTGATCTGATCTTGATTTACTTGAAAATGTGTTTTAATATCAGATGGTATGTAAAATCGTAATCCATAGGTTGAATAGAGCGCCGGTCACGGCAAGGAGGGGAAATATAATAATGCAAAGGCAAGGTCGGAATCCGAATCGTGCGTTTCGCTTTTGGGGCATTTTCCTGATGATTCTGGGATTGGAAAGCGTGGCGCAAGCAATAACTCTAGAATTAATTAATAAAGTCCGAATCGCCGGCCATATAGTGGGTATGAAAAAGGAAGAAGTGTTTATAGTCAGCGAGAGAAACCTATTTGTTATTGATAAACCGGTTATCGCCGCTATTAATGACGGCGACTCGGCGATTGCCGTAAGTACCTTAAAACCCTTGAAACGGTTGCCCATCAATTATAATGCCTTTGAGAACATTATCGAAATTAATCAGCAAAACATCTGGAGTTATGAAAACTACTTTGTAATCGTCAAGCTCACCGGCAATCTGAATCCGCCCGAACCACCATTTCTACCACCACCCGATCCGACCTTGGATAAGAAATGGTATGTAACAATCAAACCGGTGCGACTAATTTGGCGGTGTACAGACCTAACCATAGCCCGCCGAATGATTATTCGGCACGGCGAAATGCGCTTATCTTACTTTTACTCTCGCAATGTCATGCAACCTGGTTCGACGGGAGAAGCTGATATTATCCTCTTTGGAAGCCTATTACAAAATATAAGTGTCTTATCCGGCAGTTGCAGGTATTATTACAATCCTGACGGACGAGGTTTGTTTGTTGGAATAGGCGGGAGTTATGCAAATTTTACTTATAAGAATAACTTCTGGGCAAACGTCTTCTCGTGGCCGCTATTATCAATTAGTGCTCCCTGTAAATTTGAGGGTGGCCTGGTAGAAATCGGTCTAACCGGCACTCTATTTAATTTTCTGGTTTCATCGCCTTCTTTTTGTTTGGGGATCGGGCAGATAAGTTACAAGATGGGCGGAAAATGGTATAATGATAAAAAAGTTAACTGGATTCCGACGTTAAATTGGACCTTGGGGATATTATTTTAACGCCCGGGTGTATTACCATCCGAAAATGACTTTATTTATTAGCCCTCGGGAGCGTGCTCGGGGGCCATCTTTTGCAAGGCTTCCCGGGCCGCACTTTGTTCGGCGGTGCGTTTTTGAAGACCTACGCCGGTTCCCAGCCGTTTGTTATCAACGAAAACCGCGACTTCGTACCGCTTGGCATGATCCGGTCCGGTAGCTCTGAGTACCTTAAAAACTGGCAGATGGCGATTGTTCTTCTGACAATATTCGAACAGACGCCCCTTATAATTAAAATGGTTGATCGTCTTTTCAGGCGTCCCCTGCGGGATAATCCAGCGTTGAATAAATTCGCGTGCCGGGCGCATCCCACGATCGAGGTATATCGCACCGATCAGAGACTCGACAATGCTAGCCAACAATTTATAGAGAGTCGGCTGATTTCTGAGATTTAATCCTTTTTCAAACAGAACGGCCTGGTCGATTTGCAGTCTTTTGCCAACGCGTGCCAGAGAATTACCATTGACAATGGCAGAGCGATGCAAGGTTAGATCGCCCTCACTTTTTTCAGGATATTTTTCGTATAATATTTCCGCTACGATAACCGCCAATACCGCATCACCCAGAAATTCCAGTCGCTCATAGGACTGTTCGCCGTTGATCGAGCGGGAACGATGAGTCAGGGCTTGCTCCAGCAGGGCTTTATTGCGGAACATATAGCCAATCCTCTGCTCGATGGGCAAGACTCTGCGAAACCAATTTCGGATAGACAACTTCAATTTTCCGGACTGTAGACTTGGGCGGCCAGCACGGCATTATGGCCCCCAAAACCGAAATTGTTGCTCAATCCGGCCACAATCTTGACTTTCTGAGCAACATTAGGGGTATAGTTTAAATCGCATTCCGGATCGGGATATTCATAATTAATCGTCGGTGGAATAATCTGATTCAGAAGAGCTTGCACGAGAGCTATAAATTCGATCCCACCGGCCGCGCCCAGCAGATGACCGGTCATGGATTTGGTAGAACTGACATTGATTTTGTATGCCTGTTCCCCAAAGACCTTCTTAATGGCAGTGGTCTCGTTACGGTCATTGAGCTGGGTCGAAGTCCCATGGGCATTGATATAGCCGTAAGCCGTTTTCGGCAGACCAGACATACGGATGGCGTTTTCCATGGAAATGACGGCTCCTTTGCCTTCCGGGTGGGGGGCGGTAATGTGATAGGCATCCGCCGAAAATCCAAAACCTACTATTTCGGCATAGATTTTAGCCTTCCGGCGCAAGGCGTGTTCCAATTCCTCCAGAATAACGATCCCGGCCCCTTCTCCGATTACAAAACCGTCACGTTCGCGGTCGAACGGTCGACTGGCTTTCTGAGGGGCATCATTCCGACGTGAAAGAGTTTTCATATTGGCAAAACCGGCGATCGCCAGCGGAGTTACGGCGGCTTCGGCTCCACCGGTTACCATTACATCGGCAGTATCATTACAAATATGTTGATAGGCAACCCCGATAGCATGCGAACCGGTGGCACAGGCAGAAGTCACTCCGTAATTCGGTCCGCAAAAACCGTAATCCATCGCTATCTGACCGGGAATTATATCCGGAATCATCATCGGAATGAAAAACGGGCTGACCATGCGGTGCCCCTTAGTCATCAATATCTGATGCTGAGTGGCTAAAGTACTGATCCCGCCAATACCGGAACCGACGATCACCCCAACTCTCTCAGAATTGATGGCGCCGTGCATCAATCCCGAATCTTCGATGGCTTGTCTGGCGGCGGCGGCTCCGAATTGGGTAACCCGATCCATATGATTGACATCTTTCGACGTGAAGTATTGCAACGGATCGAAGTCACGCACTTCGGCCGCAATCTGCGATGAATAACCGATCGGATCAAACGATATAATCCGGGCCACGCCGCTGGTGCCTTGCAATAAGTTCGACCAGAAGGACTGGACATCATTCCCGATCGGGGAAATGACGCCCAATCCAGTCACGACAATGCGTTTTTGCATAAATGAAATTATTTTAATTTAGAGTCGAGATATTTGACGACCTCGCCGACGGTTTTTAACTTTTCGGCTTCTTCGTCAGGAATTTCAATACCGAAATCCTCTTCCATTTTCATGATCAATTCCACCGTATCGAGTGAATCGGCGCCCAAGTCATCGATGAAAGAGGCTTCCATCGTTATTTTGGATTTTTCGATCCCCAGTTTTTCGGCCACGATTTCCTGTACTTTTTCAAAATTACTCATTATATCCTCCTATGTTAGTTTACATTACCATGCCGCCGTCGACTTTCAGTACCTGTCCGGTGATGTAATCGGCCAGCGGCGAAGCTAAAAACAAGGCCGCATTAGCCACTTCCTGCGGCGTTCCCATTCTATGTAAAGGAATATTTCTTAAAAATTCCGCCCGAACCCCTTCCGTCAAAGCCGCTGTCATGGCGGTCTCAATAAAGCCCGGCGCAATGACATTAACGGTAACATTGCGCGTGGCCATTTCCTTGGCTATGGTCTTGGAAAACCCGATCACGCCGGCCTTACTGGCCGCATAATTTGCCTGGCCAACGTTACCAGTCATCCCAACCACGGAACTTATGTTGATTATTTTCCCGTATTGTTGTTTTAACAAGTATCGGGCGACCGCTCGTGAAACCAGAAAAACGCCTTTCAAATTAGTATTCAGAACAGCATCCCATTGCTCTTCTTTCATACGTAGCAGGAGCGTATCACGGGTGATGCCAGCGTTGTTGATTAATACATCGATTCGGGCATATTTCTGAATGACACTTTCGATAAGATTCTGAACTTCGTCAGCATTCGTTACATCGCAGGGAATGGCGTCGAATTTGAAATCTTTGGTTTTGAAATAATTGACGGCCTCGGTCAGAGATTCCGGATTGTAGTCACTGAGAATAATGGTGGCGCCATTTTCGGCAAATGTGCTGGCGATCGTCAGTCCAATACCTCTCCCTGACCCGGTAACGATCACGATTTTCTCATTAAAATTCAGTTCCATGACATTTGCTCCAGTTCGCTAAATGTGCCAATACCACTTACTTTAACCTCTGCGGCCGTGCGCTTGATCAGGCCCTGCAGAACCTTACCAGGCCCGACTTCCACGAAGCGCTCGGCACCGTCAGCAATCATGTTTCGGATTGTATCGGTCCACAGTACCGGCGCAGTCAGCTGGCGATTGAGCCGTTCACGGATTTCCTGAGGATCGCGGGTAGCTGTACCGGTCACATTGAAATAAACCGGATATTTCGGTGGATTAATTTGCGTTTCCGCCAGGACTTTTTCAAGAGCTTCACTGGCCGGGCGCATCAATTCCGAATGAAAGGCTCCGCCGACCGATAGCTCAACCGCCATTTTGGCACCGGCTTTTTTAAGATCGCTCATGGCGGCCTGGACCTTATATACATCGCCGCTAATGACTATCTGGCCGGGCGAATTATAGTTGGCAATCTGGCAGACACCTGAAAAGGTCGATTCACTAATAACCTGTTTAACCTGTTCATAATCCAGTCCGACGATTGCGGCCATCGTTCCGGGATTTTGCTCAGCCGCAATCTGCATCTGTTCGGCCCGGATTTTCACCAGATCCAGCCCGGCTTCAAAAGTCAGCGCTCCGCAGGCCACCAAAGCCGAATATTCCCCGAGACTATGACCGGCCACCATGGAAGGCATATAGCCGCGAGCCTGCATTTCAGCGAAAATAATACCTGACAGGACGAAAATCGCCGGCTGGGTAATGCGGGTCTTAGTCAATTCGGTCAAAGGACCTTCGAAAGATACTTTTTTCAGAGCGAAATCGAACCGGTTTTCGGTCAGATCATATTGCCGACGCGCCAGCGCGCTGTTCTCGTAAAAATCGCGTCCCATTCCAACGACCTGCGATGCCTGGCCGGGAAAAATGAAGGCGACTTTAGTCATTGCGGATTCCCCACCGCATCAAAAGACCACCCCAGGTAAAGCCGGCCCCGAAAGCCGCTATTAATATCAAATCACCCCGATTGATGCGCTTTTGATCGAATCCTTCGATGAGTCCAAGCGGTACTGTGGCGGCGGTCGTGTTAGCATAGCGGTCGATGTTGATCATGACCTGTTCGTCCGCGAGTTTCAAACGATCAACAGAAGCATCGATAATCCTTTTATTAGCCTGATGCGGAATGAAAAGCTTGACGTCTTTTCCGGTTAAGCCATTGCGTTCCAGGAGTTCAACCGAAATATCTGCCATACCTTTTACGGCGAATTTGAAGACGGTCTTACCTTCCTGATAAATGTAGTGCATCTTCTTGTCAATCGTCGCATGCGAAGCCGGGTGCAGACTGCCCCCCCCCAGCATATACAGAAATTCTTTGCCCGCGCCGTCCATTCTCAAAATAAAGTCGATTATACCGGAATCGTCATTTTCTTCAACGGGTTCGAGTAAAACCACACTGCCGGCATCGCCGAAGAGGACACAGGTGTCGCGATTGGTGTAGTCGGTAATACTGCTCATGGTATCAGATCCGAAAACCAGCACCCGGCGACAGGTTCCATTTTCAATGAACTGAGCGGCATTAACTAGGGCATAAACGAAACCGGAACAGGCCGCGGAGATATCAAATCCGTACGCATTCTTTGCACCGATTCCTTCCTGAATCAGGGCCGCCGTCGAAGGAAAAAACATATCCGGTGTAATTGTCGCTACTACAATCAAATCGATCGTCAGGGGATCGACATCGAAGCGGCGCTGAAGATCCCGAAAGGCTTTGATCGACATTGCCGCGGTTGCCTCACCCTCAGCCACAATGTGACGTTCCCGAATACCAGTGCGGGTGCGGATCCACTCATCCGAAGTATCAACCATCTTTTCCAGATCGGCATTGGTCAGGATGTGCTCCGGTACATACATACCAAAAGCCGTGATAGTAGATTTTGTTTTTTTCATGTGGGAATATTCCTTTGCCTTAGTTAATAATCCTGGCGAAAACGCCAAAAATTACCAATTACCTCGTCAGCTTTTATCCGGTGAAATAGATAATCATGGCAGACTGCCAGAATATTTTGGGAATTTTCAATTAGCCAGAGCTCCTCTATGCTTCTTTGGCCGCAATGACCGGTCGCCCGCGGTAATAACCGCAATTCGGACAGGCTCGGTGAGGTAATTTTGGTTCTTTACACTGTGGACATTTGCTGACAGTTGTACCGGTTAGGACCTGATGCGTCCGGCGCTTATCTCTTCTAGATTTGGATGCTCTACGTTTAGGTTGCGGCAATTTATTTTTCCTCCGTAATGTTTTGGATTAGCTTTTTGAGCGATTCCCAGTGCGTATCTGGCTCAGCTATGCTACACTGGCAGTCGGTCTGGTTACGGTTCACTCCACAGACCGGGCATAATCCCCGACAATCTTCCCGACATAAGATCTTCATCGGTACGGCAAGCAAGAGAGTATCGTGAACAAACTCGGTCAAATCGATTTCATTCGCCGTAGGAGAAAGCAATATCAGGTTTTCATCTTTTACCTCAGTATGTGGATTGGAATAACTGGCAATCACATTAAAGTTCCCATTTATAGATTGCGTAAAACCAGTCAGACAGCGATCGCAAACCAGTTTCGCAGCAGATTCTACCTTTCCATCGATTTTTATTTCACGAGCTCCTTTGTCTATAGAGAGCGAAACCATTACCGGTGAACATAGCTCCGGTTCATTAATATTGAGATCGTCTGCATTGAATGCATCTGCGATTACCTGTCTACCATCCTTGAGCGAATTTAGGCGAACCTTCATAACAATTGGCAAATTTATTGGAATCAGGCGCGATAATCAAGATTTTTAACCTGTTCACGAAGAGAACTTTCCCCGACAGATTGCAATTTGCGGTCCCTTTTTAAGTAATCTGACCGGCCAGATTAGTACTTGCTTTGTTCAATGTGATTAAATAAATTTGCTATGAACTTTTTGAAAAATTAATTGTTGAAGTGAAGTGGTTTTTGACAAAGGATTAAAGAGGAGGCGTTCACTGAGTGGGACATCACTCCCATTTCAGGATGAGTTTCATCCAACTTCCCTCCTTCCTTGGGAACTCCTCCCGTTAATACAGAACGACTCCTCTCCTTTTACTCCAACGCTCGAATTTCCCTAAAAATAAATTTTAATCAGGTCGCCGGACCGGTTTTGATTTAATCCCTAAGGATTTATATGAACAGAGCGGATTTTAAAGAAGTAAAACTCGACCGCGAACACGTTTTCAATGGTCGGCTGTTGCAGGTTTACCGGGATACCGTGCGTTTGCCGAACGGCCATACTGCCAGGCGGGAATGGATCAAACATCCGGGAGCGGCCGTGGTCATTCCTTATTTGGGTCGGGGTCAGATCATAATGGTGCGACAATTCCGGTATCCGATCGGACAGGTAATGCTCGAATTGCCGGCCGGTAAAATTGACGCCAACGAACAAAGTAATGACACTATCCGCCGTGAACTAGCCGAAGAAACCGGATGGACGCCGGACAAACTAACTGAAATCAGCCTGATCCACACCTGTGTCGGCTACAGTAGCGAATGTCTATATTTGTACTGGGCCGATGGCCTCCGCAAATGTGACACCCACCCGGATGAAGACGAGTTAATCGAGACCACCACACTTGACATTGATCAGGCACTGAAACGACTATATCAGGGTGAGATTACCGACGCGAAAACAATTATCGGCCTGTTCTGGGCCGATCATATCATCAATCGCGGTTATCTTAATCTTTGCACCGATAGACATTAATCGGTTGTCATTCAGTTATTCGCTGATAAAAATAAAAAATATGCTCTGGCATTGTTCATTACATTGACATTACGCCATTGCGACAATAAATTAATGTCCGATGAAATCGGGTCTGACAAAATCACTTTTTATAATTCTAATCTTCCTCTTTCATCTCGGAACCGGGCCTTCAGCCGGCGGCCAAACGTACCGCATCGAGCGGGAGTGGCCGGCCAATCAAGACCTACGGGATGTACTGGTCAAATGCGTCGAACGACAACTTCTGCCGACTTATTTTATTTATTCCAACCGGGCCGTTGCAGTGCGGGACCCCAGCGCTATACTTGCCCGCTGGCTAAGCGCCAAAGATATCAATCTCTCGCCCGGTCGCAATTTGTGCGGAGTATTTTTAACAGGAGATCCGCCGACCGCTGAAAAAGAGCCCTGGTCTTACGAATTCATCGTGTATGATGCTGACGGTAAGGCAATTTTCAGATCGGCCGGGACATTGATCGATATAGCCGAGAAGCCCTATTACTTTTTAACCGATACTAAGAAAGCATTCATCGCTTGTTCGTATTGGGGCGAACAGTTACTGTTTTATGATCAGCAGGGCCGGTTACTGAACGAGCGTCACCTGCTTCAGTCGGACGAGCGTTTGTTAATCAATCCCAAGGGTGCCTTTGATGAATTTGGCGGATTATTCCTGTTCAATCCCGGGCGCATTCGTACAGAGTCAGAAGCGGATAATCCTGATCTGTTCATGCTGTTGTCCACCGGAGCCCGTTTCTGGCAAGTTCGATTACCCTTGAAATCGACCGATGGTACTGGTTTGTCGCGTCACGGTCGATTCGCCGTCGCAAGCGGGACGGTTATTAATCAAAGACCACCTCAACCGGTTTACCAGACTCTTCTTTTTGATAGCCTGGGAAATATTTTGAACTCTTTTCCGATCAGCTTCCGGCATTGTGATTTCAGTCGGGATGACAAGTGGCTGTTGCTCAGCAATAATTTTAACGTCTATTTGATCACATTAATCAAGAAGTCAATCTATCTGGAATTAAATCCCGGTAGTGCTGGTCGTATAGTCACGGATTGTGCTTGCCTAAGCGCTAATCACCTTATAATTCTGACCGGTGTCGAATCTTCCTATCTTGGCGAGACTATCTATAACGATCCGGAAATCCTGATTTATTCAACGTCCGGCCAGCTTTTATTCCGACAAATTTTCGAGAGCGATTACACTTATCACGGCCAGTTGACCTTCAACGAAACCCGAGACCGGTTCGGCTTAGCTCTCCAGAATCGGTTGGTAGTGTTTGCGATACCTTAATTTCCGGGTTTGTAAAAATTTTCAATTCACCAAAATTGTAAGAGGACTTAATGAATTACATCTGGCTGGGTTTGATGGTAATCGCTCTGATCGTCGGAGCCACTAATGGTCGTATTGATGAAGTGACCAAAGCCGCAGTCGATAACGCGGCCGCGGCGGTCGAAATTGCCCTCGGATTAATCGGGATAATGGCGCTCTGGCTGGGGATTATGAAAATTGCCGAAAAGGGCGGTATTATCCGTCTGCTGTCGCGGGCAATTCGTCCTCTGGCGAGGTTCCTTTTCCCATCGATTCCGTCCGATCATCCGGCCATTGGCGCGATGCTGATGAACATGATCGCGAACTGGCTGGGACTCGGCAACGCCGCCACGCCGCTCGGCCTGAAAGCCATGGAAGAGTTGCAAAACCTGAATCAATCCAAAGACACGGCCACCAACGATATGGCCACTTTCCTGGCCCTGAATACCGCTACTATCTGTCTGATTCCGATGACGGTCATCGCCGTCCGAACCCAGCTCGGTTCGGCCAATCCGTTTGAGATCATCAGCACGACTATCGTAGCTTCGACATGCGCGACGATCGCCGGGGTCACCGCCGCCAAGCTTTTCCAACGTCTGCCGTTCATTCATAAATCGGATCCCAATCGATTAGCAGATAATCCCAAAAAACGCGCCGGTGAGATTAATGACTAATTCAATAGCTTACGCCACGACCGACACTTTGCAAACCATAGCTCAGACCAATCCGGCGGAATCGCCGTCATTCTTTATCACTTTAATGCAAGTTTTTTCCACCTGGGCGATTCCCGTGATAATCTTCCTTATCCTATTGCTTGGCTGGCGCAAAAAGGTCCGAGTTTATGAGGCTTTCATCGACGGCGCTAAAGAGGGCTTTACCGTCGCTATAAAAATCATTCCGTATCTCGTGGCAATCTTAGTGGCTATCGGAATGTTCCGGGCTTCCGGCGCGATGGATGTGTTCGTCGCCCTGTTTTCGCCGCTAACCAATCTGATCGGCATGCCGGCTGAAACTCTTCCAGTCGCTCTGATACGACCGCTTTCCGGTAGCGGCGCGCTGGGTCTGGTCACCGAGCTGATGAAAATCCACGGCCCGGATTCATTCATCGGGCGACTGGCAAGCACCATGTGGGGCAGTACCGAGACGACTTTCTACGTCATTGCGGTTTATTTCGGCGCCGTCGGTGTACGGCGGGTGCGGCATTCGATAGCGGCCGGACTGGTCGGCGACGCCGTCGGCCTGATCACGGCGGTTTTGATTTGCCGGCTGGTTTTCAGTTAATAATATAGAATGATGCGAAAATTCATAAATCATAAGGGGCGATGATAGTCAATAAATATCGTTTCCCCAATTAACTCATTTTCGCCTAAATTTCTGCTAATGACTCACTCTACAAAACCACTGGAAAAGCTGTGCAGAGTGCTTAACTTTCCGGCGCAGAATGAAGTACTTTTTATTCATTGGTCTAATTTACCTGATACTCAACGTCCGATCTTTCGCGCAAACAGAGGCGGATTGGATTAATCAGGAGATCAGCACCAAGATTCACCAGTGGGAAAGTCAACGCCTTCCGATTAAATCCACTACGTCCGCGAAGTCCGATGTTTATGATGTAACATTCTACGGGCTGAATCTCAGGCTCGATATCGATAATGGAAAACTGTATGGCGAAACGGTTATCCGCGGAAAAGTGTTGCAGGACAATTTCACCCAGATCGAGCTGGATTTCAGCGAAGCGATAACAATCACTGAAGTTAGTGGTGATGCCGTCGGCTATTCCAGCCGCAATGACATTCTGAAATTAAATCTTAAAAATACTCTTAATAGTGCCGATACTTTCAGGGTGGCGATAGAGTATAACGGGAATCCGCAGATTAACTCTTCAAGAGGATTTTTCTTCGAATATCATGATTCCATTCCAATTGTATCAACACTCAGCCAGCCTTACTATGCCCACACCTGGTTTCCATGCAAGGATCAGATTGGCGATAAAGCCGATTCGGTTGACATCATCGTTACCGTGCCGGATACTTTGACGGCCGTTTCCAACGGGGCGCTTGTCAGAATAACTGAAAATGACAATGGTACCCGGACCTTTCACTGGCAGGAACGTTATCCGATCGCGGTTTTCCTGATTTCCATTGCGGTTTCGAATTACATCTACTGGAGTGACCATTATCTCAGCCTTGATCACAGTCGTACAATGCCGCTGGAATTCTGGATTTATCCGGAATCCGTAACCGGTGCCCGTCCTTTTCTGGATATGACTAACGACATGATGACATTTTTCGCTTCAATCTGGGGCGAATATCCGTTTATTAACGAAAAGTACGGACAGGTGCAATTTTCCTGGCGCGGCGGGATGGAACACCAAACCGCCACTGGCCTGGGAGCGTTTTCCGAGTTCCTGATATGTCACGAGCTGGCCCATTCCTGGTGGGGCAATGACGTGACCTGTGCCAGCTGGAAACACATCTGGCTGAACGAAGGCTTTGCGCGCTATGCCGAAGCCCTCTGGTACGAACATCGGAATGGCTCCGACGCCTTGCGCGGTTATATGAACAGCATTAATCGGCCGGTGGCTTGGAACGCCGAAAGATTATTTGTTCAGGATACGACTGACGCCAGAAATATTTTCGATCTGATTGTCTACGACAAAGGCGCCTGGGTATTACATATGCTGAGAGGTTTGGTTGGAGATGACGTTTTCTATGAAATTCTGAGGAGTTATCGCGGTGAATATAGCGGCGGCTGTGCCGGGACGGCCGATTTCCAAAAAGTGTGCGAAACAGTCAGCGGTCAAAATCTGAACTGGTATTTTACCCAATGGATATATGGTAGCGGTCTGCCGTATTATAAGGTCAACTGGCAGGCTCGCCGGCATTCACTCGACACCTGGAAATTAGATGTGACTATCTCTCAAATCCAGACCACGCCGACTCTTTTTCGCATGCCGCTGACCCTGTCATCAAGTAACGGCCAGATTGATACAACTTTTCAGATTATCGACAGCTTGACAACCCAACATTTTACCTTTTACTGTAATTTCAATCCGGATTCGCTGGTTCTCGATCCCGCCAATTGGGTCTTGAAGAATGTCATTTATTACCGATCAGGCTCCGAGCCGGAACCCTTGTCGGATAAATTCTTACTTCACCAACCTTATCCCAATCCCTTTAACCAGACCGTGGTTTTAAAATTAGATCTGCCGCACGATACTCGCGGGCGTCTGGTAATCTATGACCTTTCCGGCCGGGAGGTGGCAGTTTTGAAAGATGGAATCTTCAGGGCTGGTCAATATAGACGGCAATGGCAACCGCACAATATCGCTTCAGGGCTTTATATCGTCCAGTTCAGCGCCGACCATGTTCATCTCCGCCAGAAGGTTCTCTATCTAAAATAATTTGCGGTTTTCATCTCTGAGTCGCTTCGATTGGGCTAATGTTTTTTAGTACAAATTAATTATCGATCGGTTCGTGAATGATAATAAACCGCATCTCTGTGCTCTTCCTCCTTTCTGATGGCAGGAGTATCGAGATGTATTTAAAAACGTCAGCGTAATTGTAACTTTGATTTAAGAAAACCCGCGACTTTTTACAAGATTGCTTTTTAAGATACAGCGGAAAGTTAAGGAAGTCAATGTCAAGCCCCAAACTCAAACTACTCAGAGTGTTTTTACTTGCCAGATGCAAATTGAAGTAATCGGGCAGTTTGAGAGGCGAAGGAGGAAAAAATGCAAATCAAAAAGCCAATCAATACCTGCGCCTGACCGTGACAGCAGTCCAGGCGCAGGGTTTGTCCACCAATGGCGGAATCACAACGGTTGAAATTGCGCCGAAATGAGCGTACTTTCAACTATAGTAAAAAAGGGGAAAACGATGCCCTCTGATAACAACCTGAAAGCCAAAACCACCATGTCAATCATCTTACTGCTAGTTGCCGTGATCTTTGCCATGTCCTGTAAAGAATGTCCGACCGAACCAAAGTATGATACCTGCCTCTCCGTGGAAGACGTCGCCTGCGTCTGGGTAACACTCAAAGTCACACTGCCGGATTCCGGCAGGATCAATACATTCGCCCTGGAACGCAACGACTCCACTGTGGTGACCTATGCCTGTAATGATGACGACACCCTGATCTTCGATGAAGGTCTGACGCCCAACACCGACTACATCTATTTCGTTCGCTTCCTGAAGGATGGCAAGACTAAGTCCGAATCCGACCCGGTATCCGTGCATACTATGGATACTACCAGCCACGACTTCACCTGGGAGATCGATACCCTGGGCATTGGGGGGGATATGGAAGTTATTTGGAAGATGTCTGGATTGTGGATGAGAACAACATCTGGGTCGTTGGGCAGATTGTGATACCCGACCCGGATTCCTCCTGGAACGGTACCGGCTTTGAGACCTTCAATGCCGCCCATTGGGATGGTAGTTACTGGAATCTGTCTAGATTCGAGCGTGGAGCGCCGCTTAATAGTATCTGGTATTTCTCTGAAAATGATATCTGGGCTACAGGCGGTGTTCCCATTCATTGGGATGGTGAGAAATGGAGTTTTTATCACCTCTGGAACATGGGTATTCTTGATAACAATGATGGCGGTGTTGATCATATCTGGGCTTCATCACTATCCGATGTCTATTTTGTCGGCAGGAAAGGTTCCATAGTCCACTACGATGGCTCGACATTTACTAAAATGGAAAGCGGAACGGACGTGGATTTAATTGATATTGACGGAACTCCAGATGGTAGCAAAATATTTGTTAGTGGATATAATTATATCGGGGAATTAGCAGGAAAAAGTGTTATCCTGGAATTAAAGGATGGGACATGGGAACGTCTCTTATCATCGACTGGATATTTTGGTGACATCGAGAATGATGACTATGGTAGATATATGTCCGTGAAGATTTTCGGTGATATTGCATATTTCACGACTGGGGCAACAGATCTATTAAAGTTTAATTACAAAAGAAGGGAACTGGCCTATATTCCTAAGAATACTACAATTCTGGGTGGAAAACAGTTGGAATCCATGGATGGCAATGACTTCAATGATATTATGTTCGTATCTCCATTAGACCTTGTTTTCCACTATAATGGCTCGACATATTTTCAAGATGAATATATTGATGAAACCTTCCCGCATGAATTGTATTATTTAAAAGTGCGTCTGAAAGATGATATTGCTGCGGTTTTCGGGACAACGGGAGTAAATGGGTTTATTGCGATTGGGCATCGTAACTAATTTGAAAGGATGTTTTATGAAAACCTTAAGTACATCTTTAATTATATTAATCCATTGTGTGGAATAAAACCCTAAAAATATAAGATGTGCATTAGCTTAGAAATCCTTAAATTATTGTATCGTAATTCAATTATAAACAAGGAGATAAACCAATGCACAATCTTAAATCCAACTTCGATCGCATTAAACCAATTGTCAAAGTATCACTCGCTAATTTTATCGATTCTAATGGAAATATCAATAAAATTGGCGTGAAACCTAAATTTTGTGAGGTTGATTTTATTACCTTATTACGCTGATTGTCTGATGTCAGGGGATAAAGCCGATCTTGATTCTGAATACCAATTGGAATTATTTGAGACAAGAGGTATTCAATTAAATACACCCATCCGATCTAATCAGAAGAATTATCAAAAACAACCAATATTGTCTCGGAAAGTTCGTAAACGGATTGAAACCATGTTTTCTCAATTGGTTGATCAATTCATGATTCGTGTAAATTATCCGAAAACATTTGTCGGCTTGGCAACTCGTATATTGTCGAAGGTGACCGCCTTTACCTGGCTACAGTTCCTGAATTCTATCAACAATAAATCCCTAAACCATGTTAAACATGCGCGGGCTTGATTCCACACAACGGGTGAATATTTTAAGTTAGAACAATCAGCGAAAACAGAATATGTTCTTTACTGAAAGAATCCTCCAATGTTTTCGTCGGGGTAATTCATTTTCCTAAGTTCGAAATCTTAAAAGTGAATGAATAATGTTCTAGCGCTTCTGAGCAATTGACGATTATTAATCAGATTGAAAATAGTACGCCAGCTCGATCTGATGCTGTTGTCCGCCGCGGTAAGCGTAATCCACACCGGGCATTTTTTGAGCGAAACGGATTGGGCTGTCATCCAGCCGTCGCCCAGTCGGAACCAACTGCCGGAAAGTGTAAATGATCTCAAGTGGACCGCGACGCCATTGCATTTCCGCATGTAAATCCAGTAGATGCAGGCTATACTTATAGGGATAATCCAATGGGGTTGATTTAATACCCAGCATTAGACTGGCCATTCCATCCAGCCAAAAATCATATAGGGTATGCGTATATAAAACTCCGGTTTGCAGACTGAAATTCCGCCAGCTGAAACGTTTCCCGCAACCAATCTGTTGGCTGGAGGAATTGCTTTGCGAAAGATTGAACTCAGCCGAATGAGTGATTGGTATAAATAGCGAATAACCTAGTACTGGTGTGCGTAGTAAAGCATTGAGTTTGTACTTCACAATAGACAGCCCGGCAGATAACCACCAGGTTTTATATGCCATTTGAGTGGAAACGGCCAAACCGGCACGGCTGAAATCGCCGTCTCCTAATGAAACCAAATCGGTCGTTGACGGGCGGTTATTGTCAATATAATAGGAGAAATTATCCCGAAAAAAGGTCAGTGATAAATTTCTTAACATGGATTGGGATGATATTAAGGATACCTCATAGACATAGTTATTGCCGTTGACCGGGATGTCAATTTGCCGCGTACCTGCCAAAGTCGCTTTTTGACCGGAATTAATATACCGAATTTGCCCATTGGCTTCCAAACCACTGTAACATACTGATAAGCCTATTCGGTAGCGGTTGATTATTGGAATAGAAGCCCAAAGCGAATATACATTTTTATCCAGATGCAGTGAACTGGTCAATTCCCGACCGAACGTCGGTTCGAGTAAATCGAAAAAATATTGATTGGTGCGCTCGTTTTCCGAGTGAGGAAATGAGGTGATTTCAATCGTAAATGGCGTCGAGTTTCGACTGAATTCCAGACCTGCGCCAAAGTGGGTCGCCTTGTAAACCATCGCCCATTGGCTTGCAAAGAAGATATTTTTGATGCGACAGCGGCTGACGAGACTGGTTTGATCGTTTAGGTTATTAAAGTAATAAAAATTCTCGCCGGCCTCCGCTTTGAAGATCTGGATGGAGTCGCCGATGCGGAACGGCCATTTAAGCCGTAGTGTATTAGATTGTTCGGCCAGTGTCAGAGTCGTTTCGTGATTAATTTTCTTACGGTAGACATCATCATAACCGAGCCGGGCTTGAATAAAACGCTGATTCGATGAGTTCAAATCAGTGCAGGCTATGGTCTGAATTTCAGGGAATCCCAGCAGACTGTAAAGCGATCTCTGCCACTGACCAGCCAGTACTGTGCCGTACAGGCTGACGGTGAAAAAAAAAGTGGGGAAAAGGTGGTATCTTTTCCCCACAAATAACTGACGGATCAGTTGCAATCCGGTTCCTATTTAAGGAGGGTCATTTTCCGAATAGTCTGGCGGCCGTCGATTTCCAGCAGGGCAAAATATATCCCGGATGGATAGCGGTCGGCGTTCCAATCGAAGACAATCCGGCCGGCAGAAATCCTGCGATTGACGATCTGTTCGATCACTCGTCCCTGCAGATCGACGACGCTTAATTTAACATTGGCACCCTGAGGTAAGTCAAAGGCGATTTTTGCTACCGGATTGAAAGGATTGGGATAAACCGGGTGCAGCTTGAACGCGGTCGGTAAAGCCTGATTGTCCTGGGCGATGCCGACTTTAAAACGGTCGGGGAACATGCCACCGAGAGTACTATCGGTGCCCATAAAGAAATTTTTCATCATTGTCAGAAAACTGGTCGGAGGATTATCAAACCAGGCCGACATATTGACCCGCTCACCATTGATTAACACCGTAGAATCCGGGTAGGCAAAATCATCAAAGAAGCTCCAGGCGGTTTCCGAAGACATGGTTGCGTAAAATTGGAGATTGGTGGCATCAATGCCAAAGTCACTCTGGTACGGTTTCATAGCGACGAACAGATGATTCAGGTTGTCATAGAATATGCCGAAACTCTTAAACGTATCTTTTAACCACGCGCCAATTTCATGAAATTTTTCGATGCCGTAAGGAGTCACGGTCAGGAAATCAGGATTGGATTGTTCCAGAATATTGATCACATCCATGGGACCGTCGACGTCTGAAAAATCCAAATAGGATGGATCGAGATCCAAAATGAACATCTGATCAAGTTCGCTGTAAATATTATTAACAGCACTGCCTATCATTGACATCGCCTGGCAGGCCATTTCGATCGATTTAGTAGCAAACATTACTTGCGGAACGGTCAAAAAAGTAATCGAAAATTCACTATTCGGACCCAGAATATAAGAGCCTAAACCATCCTCATTCCTTTTTATCAGGATTACATAGTTGGTGGGATTTTCGCTTTCGATGTATTGATCGACATGGTAGCGAATTTCGTCAATCTGGGGTTGCAAGTCGAAATCACTCCAAGTGAAGGTATCCATCAAACTATCAATTCGCCCCTCGGAAATCATCTGCATAACCGATTCGATATTGCCGAAATATTCCTCATCATTCAGCAGATCCCAGACCAGAGTCAGAGCTAGACCGAAGTGCTCGTCAGGAGTCAGAGGGGTAAGCGGGTTGGCATCTTTAAGAAGTAATATCGATTGGTAAGCATGCAATTTGGTCTCGAACTGTTCACGGGTGTCGCTGGCATTTAGAGTGATATCGGAAGCGATCATGGCATACATGTCAGATGTCAAGCCATTGGGGAAGGTATTATAGAAAGTATAAGAGGCTTGTTCGCCACCACGATAATAATCCTTGAAAACGCCCATCGGACCATCATGATGTGCCAGGCTCTCTATTATTCCTCGGGGTCGAATGACCTTGTTTTCGGATTCGGGACCGATCGGATAAGCTTTGCCGGCCAGGAGAGTATCGACTTCGGAAATACCTTTTTGCAGAGAATCCATCCAGGCCAGATCGAACTCAAACGGGGCGAACGGTTGATTCAACAGTAATGATTGCACATTTTCGACCAGCGCACTCAAAGAATCAAGTCCTTCCCGGACAACTACAACTCCCGGTTCAATATCGGGACTGTTATTGTTCAGTGAATCCAATATCTGCGTGAATCCACTGTCAAGGGTCATAGCCATAGTTTCACTCAATTCGGCAATCGTTTTTTGATGATCGAAAAAGGTTCTGGTAAATATGAATAAAGTATCCTCATATTGCGATCCCATTACCTGAACGGTGAATTCAAAATCGGCGGTACTATCATATACGGCGCCCCAGTGTTCTCCAAAAGCATCCATAAGCGGACCGGTTTTTTCTCCAAAATAATCGACAGATTCTCCAATATCATCGTAAAGCATACTATTGTCGGTTAGCCACTTATCAATTGAATCGCGATAGGTCGGATAAGTCCCCGATTCGAAAAATTCGATCAGATTTAAGACGAATTCGTTTGGATTACCGGCATCAAACAACGGCAAAATATCAGCATAGGTTTGATTGACGATCAGGCTGTTATTATTTACTATTTCTTTCAGTAAATATTCCAGGTCGTTTACCAGTGTGTCGCCATTGATATATGCCCGGGTGGCCTGAATAATTGCGAGTCCCATATGAGCTTTCATGGTGGCTTCATTATCGCCGCCAACCCCTATCTGGTTTTTATATACGACCTCCATACTGTCGAGATATTTGCTGAAATCCGGGGTAACATTTTTCTGAAGAACAAGATCGGGAGTTTGGGCGAAAAGGGACACCGATATTATCAGCATCATTACCATATTCATTTTTAACAAGGTTTTCATGAGACCTCCTTAGTTTAAGTATCCTTAAGTTAATAATATTTTAGTAGAAAGATGTTATCGAACTCACATTTTCTCATTTTTTTCAGATAATTGCCACTCCGATACCAGTTTGCATATCAACAATACTCGCTTTAAATTTGTTCCGCGTTTTAAGATAAATATGGTCTGAGTCATGGATATATTCAAGAAATGTTTCAATTATAAAGAGGCGCAAATCGCTCGTGAGAATGGTTATTACCCGTATTTCATTCCGTTTTCGGGTGGTGACGACACAGTCATGATCTATAAAGGCCAGCCGAAGATAATGATCGGCTCCAATAATTATCTGGGATTGACTCATCACCCAAAGGTAGTCGAGGCCGCGCAAAAAGCTCTGAGCGAATATGGCACCGGGCGCACCGGTAGCCGATTCCTGAATGGAACTCTGGATATTCATGAGAAATTCGAGCGCGAGCTGGCTGAGTTTACTAATAAGGAAGCCGCCCTGATATTTTCGACCGGTTACCTGGTTAATATGGGGGTCATCTCAAGCCTTTTGCTTAGAAAAGATTATGTAATCGGTGATCGGCTTAATCATGCCAGTATTGTCGATGGTTGTCGCTTTTCGGAGGCTCACGCGGTACGTTTCCGGCATAATGATATGAAAGATTTGGCCAAGGTGTTGAAAAGTTTACCTGAAAATGTTGGCAAACTACTCGTCGTGGATGGTATTTTTTCGATGGAGGGCGATATTGCCAATCTACCCGAAATTGTACGGATTGCAAAGCCATTCGGAGTTCGCATTATGGTTGATGATGCGCACGCTATAGGAGTGCTCGGTCCGCAAGGCAATGGCACCGCGGCGCATTTCGGTCTTGAGGATCAGGTCGATCTGGTCATGGGTACGTTTTCGAAGTCTTTTGGCGCTGTAGGTGGTTTTATCGCCGGTGCTTTTGAAGTTGTGGATTATATCAAGCATAATGCCCGGAGTATGATTTTCACGGCTAGTCTGCCTCCGAGTGTAGTCGCTTCCACCCGGGCGGCTTTGCAAATTATCAAGGATGAACCCGAGCGGCGCCAGCGGTTGACCGAGATTGGTAATTACATGCGCCGCGAATTTCGGGGGTTGGGATTCAATACCTCCACTTCCGAAACCCCGGTGATCCCGATTGTTATCGGTGATAATATGAAAACGTTTACTTTCTGGAAAATGTTATTCGAAGCCGGCGTCTACTCCAACGCTGTCATTAGCCCGGCTGTGCCTGGAAATTCTTCCCGCCTGCGCACCAGTTATATTGCTACTCACACGCAGGAACAGTTGGATTTTGTGCTGGACAAATTTGCTCAAATAGGTAAGCAATTAGCCATTATTTAAATATAATTCAGTTGATTCGGTCGGCGTGGAATAATCCGAAACGGTTCTCCGTTAAAAGGTAAATGAGATGTTAGTCTCCAGATTGAAATCAATCCTGATGAATTACCGGCAATCTCCGGGATTTGCCTTGGTTCTTTTAGTTTTAGCCGGGTGTGCCGTACAGGGCGGTCCGGGCGGAGGGCCGGTCGACAATACCGGGCCGGAGCTGATTTCTTGCTTTCCGGAAGATGGCGCTACCGGTGTAGACTCCCAGACCGCAATAGTAATGTATTTTTCTGAACCGCTGGATGCGCGGGCTATTGATAATGTTTTACAGGTGACGCCCAGGCTTAAAACTGTGCCCCGGGTAAAAGTTCAACGCCACAAGCTCACCGTTAAATTGGATGAACCGTTGCAATCTGACCGTACCTATATTTTCAATTTTGGGCGTAATTTGAAGGATTATCAGAGCAACCTTACCGCCCGGGAAATTAAACTGGCTTTTGCGACCGGCGACTCGATCGATCAGGGGCTAATTTCCGGACGGGTTTCGGAGATGTCGGCTAATTCGAAAACAGAAGTCTGGTTGTTCAGAGATGGAGGAGCTTTTCCGGATACTATCTGGTTGGCTGAGCCGGATTATATTGTCTCGGTCGATCAAGATGGATATTATCAGGCGACCAATTTATCAATCGGTGCATATCGTGCGCTGGCTGTTTGCGATGAAAGACCGCGCCCAAAATTTCTCTCGGAAAATGACCTGCTTGCGCCACCCCAAACCGAACCATTGAAAATTAACAATCGGCGTGATCGCCTGGAAAATGTCAATTTTAGACTATCGAAAATATATCTGAAACCGTTTCAATTATTAAACGCCAAGCCGTTAGATGGTTATCTTGAATTGGACTTTTCGAGGCCTTTAATGGACACCTGCCTGACATCGGGTAATTTTATTTTTTCCGATGGAAATCTTACAGTGTCCTTGGCCTGGATTAATGAAGAACAACCGACCCGGATTATTATGCTGACCGATAGTCTCAGACCCCAAACCGAATATCAGATCAGTGTTACGGGAATCAGAAGCGAAAATGGCGATACACTCATCAGTGAAGATCACTCTGCTCGTTTTAACTGGCCGGCCCGAGCGGATACACTCCAGCCGAAAATCGCCAACTCCAGCCCGAGTGCAAATGCTAAAAATGTGGAATTGTCAGTTGTGATGCAAATCAATCTGACTGAACCGATTACCGGCGACAGTCTGAGGAATGATGTGGAACTATTGTGCGGTGATACCTTAAAGGTTCCTGTTAAAACCCGCTGGCTTGACGCCAATTCTTTAGTTATTGAACCACCGGAACGACTTCTTTCCGCTACGAATTATACAGTCCATATCGATACTAGAAATTGGCGCGATTACGCCGAAAATTATTTTCAGGACTCTTTAATTGCGCTAAAGCTTAATACTATTGATCAGGATTTATTCGGTAGTATCTCGGGTAAAATTCTTTTTAGCGGTGGCCTCGCCCCCCATAACCTGATAATCGAAGCCAGTCTGGTCGGTGCTCAAAATTTTTCACGTCAAGCCCGGTGTGACAGTGTCGGATTATATAAGATTGACAACTTATTGCCGGGGAAATATACATTTTCGATCTGGGAAGACCGTAACAATAATGGAAAGTATGATTATGGTCGTCTGGTTCCGTATATCCCAGCCGAACCTTATCACTCGTACCCCGAGCAGATTAGTGTACGTTCGCGCTGGGAAACTGCTGAAATCAACTGGAGTTACTGATGGTTCCGGTTCCTTTGAGGAAAGAATCGGCGGTCGGCCATGATTTTGCGTTATTGAATAATCGAACCGCAATTATGCGCGACGAGTAAATACTTATTAAGGCCGGACAGACCTAAAACTAGAGAGAGGAGAAATTGCAATGTATTCGGTAATTATAGCCGGTGGAATTGGGAAGCGTTTCTGGCCGCGTAGTCGTCGGGAACGCCCCAAACAATTGCTGGATGTAATCGGCGACACCACCATGCTTCAGATGACCTGCGAGCGCCTGAAAGCCGTCTCGGAAGAAAAAAAGATTTACATTATCACCAGCCAGAATATGAAGGAAAATATTTTAAAAGTACTGAAGGGATTTCCTGAAAAAAATGTCATTTGCGAACCGATTGGGAAAAATACCGGTCCGGCGATTGGCCTGGCCGCCACCATGATAGTTAGTAAAGATCCGGATGCGGTTATCGGTGTTTTTCCGGCTGACCATTATATCAGCAATATTCCGGAGTTTAAAAAATCCATTGAGACCGGTTTCCGCTTTGCCCGCGATCATACCGCCCTGGTGACTTTCGGGATTAGACCAAACCGTGCGGCCACCGGTTATGGCTATATCCAATACGATAAAAACGTAAAAGTGGTCGAAGGTTCGGTATACAAGGTGAAGACCTTTGCCGAAAAACCTAACCTGTCCACTGCGCAACGCTTTCTGGAAAGCGGTGAATTTTTCTGGAACAGTGGAATGTTTATCTGGAAGGGCGTGAACATTTTAAATGCCATTAAACATTTCATACCTGAACTATACAGCTGTTTACAGGCCATCGGTAAATTCGTCGATACTCCGATGTTCGATGCGACCCTGAAACACCATTGGGCAATGATCCAATCCATTTCAATCGATTACGGAATCATGGAGAAAGCCAAGAATGTCTATGTCGTTTCCGGTAATTTTGCATGGAGCGATGTGGGCTCATGGGATGCGGTATACGATTTAAAAACCAAAGATAAAAACGGGAATGTTTTTATCGGCGATGTGGCTACTCTGGATACCAAGCATTGTTATTTCTATTCGCGTAAACATCTGATCGCAGCCATCGGGGTAAGCGATTTGATCGTCGTACAATCCAGGGATTCGATCCTTATAGTCCGACGCGGCGATTCGGAAAGAGTCAAAGAATTAGTCGAAATGCTTGAGCGCGATCGCTTCGCCGAGCGCTTATGAAAATATGACAAAAAGATTATCTGATAAGCGCCTGCAGGAAATACGGACGGAATGTGAACGATTGTTTGAACGACTGGGCTATACCGTCATTTATGGACTGGGGAATTTTAAAGACGGGGTCTGTTTGGTACAGAATGAAAGGAAATTAGTAGTCAATCAATACACTCCGGTGGAAATACAGGTCGATTTCTTTCTCAAGGTCTTAAGAAGCCTGAATTTGAAAGGCGTTTATATTCTACCGGCTTTACGTGAACTGGTCGAGCAGAATAGCAATTCAGATTGAAATTTTAACTATATTCAACTTCGATAAGATTTTTCTTGACTTTTCTGAAAATATCCCGTAAATATTTGCTGAAAAGGGGCAGTTGACATAGAGTGGTGCTCGTCGTCTCAACCGACGGGCTCCACGTTTTAGAGAAAAGAAGAAAATGAATAAGAGCATTCAGGCGTTTTTCAAGAAATTATAAGAAGATAAGAGAATGGAAGATTCTTAATCCAGTCTAAAAGGAGGATATTAAATGGAAAAATTTTTCTTTGGTATTTTATTTGGATTAATTACATCAAATCTGTATGCCCAGCCGGATACTATCTGGACTAAAATATACGGCGGAGATCAATGGGATTGCGGGTATACCGTCAAACAGACTCAAGATATGGGTTATATTTTGATCGGATTAACAGAATCGTTTAGTACCAGCTGTGATATTATCTTAATTAAAACGGATCCAATGGGTGAGATTGAATGGCAATAAACATTTGGAGGTAGTGGCTATGATGCGGGTCTTTCACTTACTATTGCGCCGGATGGTGGGTATCTAATTGGGGGTGAGACTGAATCTTATGGAGCTGGAAGTCGAGATATTTTAATCATTAAAACAGATGCTTCTGGAAATAAAATATACGAAAAAACGTTTGGTGGTATTGATTATGATAATTTTAAGCAATTAATAAATATTGATGATGACGGAATTTTAATCATTGGATCAATTACCTCGGTCCAAACCGGTTTCAAAGATTTAGCCTTAATAAAAACAGATGGCAACGGTAATGAACAGTGGTCTAAAACCTTTGGTGGCGAGATGGATGAGGTGGGGAATAGTTGTTATCAAACCGTAGATGGAGGATTCATTGCAGTAGGATCAACAACATCATACGGCCAAGGAACTTGGGATATTTTTCTTGTAAAAACAGACTGCAATGGTATGACCCAATGGGAGAAAGATTTTGGCGGAAGTGCTATTGATTACGGTACATGCGTTGAGGAAATCTCGGATGGAGGTTACATAATTTCTGGGCTTACATATTCGTCTGGAAATGGAATGGGTGATGTTATTCTTATCCGAACGGATGCAAATGGCGATCAAATCTGGCAACAGATATATGGAGGAGATAATCAAGATGGAGCCTATTTTGTGACTCATACTCAGAATGAAGATGGATATCTTGCGTTTGGGTGGACCCTATCATATGGTGCCGGAAATCAGGACATGTGGTTAATTCAGACCGATTTGGAAGGTAATAAGCTCTGGGATAAAACAATCGGCGGCTCTAACTATGATTGCGGTGTTTATCTTAGTTTAACAAATGATGGTGGTTATATATGTACCGGTCGAACCAGCTCTTTCGGGCAAGGCGATTACGACATTTGGATGGTGAAATTAGGAACTGATGATAGAAATATTCCCTGGGATGTTAAGATCGGAATCGAAGCAGGAACATATTCGGATCTCGATAATATTGCCGGTACATCTTTTTCAGCGACCGACACCTTTGATATAGGTATTGATGTACCCGAACCACCGCTTCCAACTCAGGATTATGTCCAACTCTATTTTCCTCATCCCGAATGGAATCAAACGTTTACGAATTACAGTGCTGATATTCGCTATCCTGTGAGTCTATTGTATTACCAATTGGCCTATAGTTTCTGCATTGCCACCGATCAGCCCCATCAATATCATAAGATTACGGTCGCCCCCCAGAGTGGAATTAATTATACCGATGGACTGTACATTCGGGATGTCACATCCGGTCAAATGGTAAAACTAACATCTGACCAAAACACCTATACCTTTACACCAGACACCGCTGGAATTTATGATTTCACACTTTTAGCAGGGCGTTTGTATCCTTTACAAAGCTATCAGACTGAATTCCCGGCTGGTTGGAGCATGGTAAGCCTGTCCTTGAGTCCGATTAATAACTCTGTATCTGCTATTTTTGGAGATGATCTGGATCAGCCAGGTTACTTTTATGAGTATTTAGGCAATCATGGTTTTAAACCGGCAAAATTTCTTGAACAAGGCCGGGGCTACTGGTTGGGTCTGTTAGAAGACCAGATGCTTGATTATGAAGGTGATAGTTTGGATGCTATTTTAACTGTCAATCTCAGCACCGGTAATAATCTGATTGGTAATCCGTTTAGATATCAGATTGATAAGAGTAACCTGACCTTTACGCACAATGACTCGACCCTTACCTTTGATGAAGCCGTAGCCAAGGGCTGGTTATCACCTGCTATCCATCACTGGGACAATCAAGGTGCCGGTGCCTACATGAATACAGATAATCTGGGATTAGGCTGGGGAGCTTGGATGTATGTTCTGGTAGATTCCGTTAAGATGCATTTCCAGCCAGGCGAATCGAATGGTTTACCGAAAGCGGCTGAAGTAGTCAGTGACAACGACTGGAATATGCACCTGGCACTGACCTCGGCCTGGGGTTTGGATAATACTAACCTGCTGGGAGTCCGCGACTTAGCCAGTGATGGATTTGATGCTAGTCTGGATTACCCAGAACCGCCGAGTGCTCCTTCCGGTCAAATACTAAGTGGCTACTTTGAACATGCAGATTGGTCGATTCTGGGCCCTAAATATGACCATGACATCAGAGCCATTTCGGATGAAGAGACGTGTTGGGAATTCACCGTATATTCTTCCGTCCAGGGTAATGTAAACTTGAGTTGGGAATTTACAAATGTACCAACCACCCTGTCATTGGTGTTATTTGATCCTTTAACCGAGACACGGATTGATATGAATAAGAGCGATAATTATACTTTTAATTATCAGACAAAGCGGGTATTTGAAGTCATCAAGGGTACTAAAAGCGATCTTAATCTGATTACTATCACCCCGACAGAATATAAATTGTCCCAGAACTTTCCCAATCCATTTAATCCAGTTACGACGGTTGAGTACCAGTTGCCAAGATCGGAGGATGTTAATATAGCTGTTTTCAATTTAAGAGGCGAGAAAGTAAAGGAGATCGTTGATAAGCGGCAGGCAGCTGGATATTATTCTGTGCAGGTAGATTTCTCAGATTTGAGTTCGGGAATATATTTATATCGTCTTAAGGCGGGTAACTATATAGCCTTTCGCAAGTGTATGGTCGTTAAATAGTCTGAGCTTTGAGTGGGTATCGGAAGGCGACCGGGGAAATAGCCCACCTTGAGTCGTCTTCCTTACATTTTAATGCGAAGCTAGGATTTAAACTTTATTCAGCCGGATAACCCAGAGTATGCGCCAGAACAATATGTTGTTCCGCACTTAATCGCAGGGCTTTGGCCAACGCGTCCCGATCGACCATCCCGCGCACGACACAGGCCAAACCTTCAGAGGCGCAGTACAAATAGACATTCTGGCCGACGAATCCAGCATCGGTTGCGGCGTAAAATTTCTTGGCTTCGTCGTCAGACCGCCCCATTTTAGCATAATCGGCGACATAGATCAGATTAACAGGAGCTTGGGTCACAAAATCCTGCCTTCCGCAGAGTTGCCGGAAATCTCCTTTGGCGATTAACTTTAGAATATGCTCTTGAGGTTCGTAAAGATAAATCCCTTCTGTTAGAACCACATATATATCAATTTCCTGACAATTCATTGCCGTGGGTGCGGTGCGCTTGCCGGATTCGGGACGATTAATGCCGTTGGCCGACCAGAGTAAATTAGACAGGGTCTGAAGCGGGAGCGGTTTCGGGCTGAACTGACGTTTGCTCTGGCGTTCTTTCAGAGCTTGCATGAGTAACTTACCACTATCTAATTGTGGCGCTAGAAGTTTAATCACGGGATTCTCTTGAGCCACACTTGCGCAATACATAATTACCATCTCCATAATAATTGTAATCATTGAACATGCAGTTTTTGATTTCATTTTTAAATTTGCCTCCTATTTTATTTTTTCCTTAATTGATTCCTAAGCATTTTAAGACCTATTAAAAGGGCGGCCGCATAACCAATTAAACCAATTAGTGGATAGCCAAATAACTTTGGGCCTGATGGAGTTAAAATGACTAGCGAGGAGCCGACTACAAGGGCGGCTAAAACTAAGGCCAACGACAGCTGATTGGCGGCCTGATGGAATTCATGGATTAGATGTTCCAGATTGCGATGTTGAAATTGGATCGCAAAGTTCCCCTCGGCGGCTTTTCTAACAATTGCTCTCAGCCGACGGGGCAGATCAGATATCAGGTCAATGAAATCGTCAAGAACCAGTGAGCCGTCGCGTGCCAGGCGGCGTGGATCGTAACGACGCAGGGTGATTTTTTGGATGTAAGGTTTTAAAGCGGCCAGTACATCGAAATCCGGCCAGAGAATGCGCGCCAATCCCTCAACCGTGACCAGCGCTTTTAACATCAAAGCTAAGTGAGACGGCACTGGGAGATGATATTTGCGGACCACCCCGAAGAATTCCTCCATTAGGGCGCTTAACTTCAAATCCTTTAAAGGTACATCGGCATAATTGTTGATAAGGGTCGTCAGGTCGATGCGTAGATTGTAGGTGACAGGCGATAAATCGGTATCCGTTAAGTCTTCCAGTGAACGCAGAGTTCGGTTAACATCCTTGCGCAGGATACCGATAATTACATTTCCCAGATTATCAATTGTGGCTTCGTCGATCTGCCCAACCATACCAAAGTCGATTGGTGCGATGACATTATCGGGTAGGATTCTGATATTACCCGGATGCGGATCGGCATGAAAAAAGCCAAACTCGAATATCTGACGAAAACTGATTTGGACACCGCGCCGAGCGACCTCTTGCCGATCTAAACCAGCGGCCTCCAGTTTTTCAGTTTCCGAAGCCTTAATCCCTTCTACCAGATCCATCACTATGAGACGGGAAGTGCTATATTCGTCAAAGTAGCTTGGAATAAAAATAGTATCATCATCGGTAAAAAATTGTCGGAACCGTTTCAGGTTGCGACCTTCCAATCGGAAGTCCAGCTCCTGATGAATCGAGTGATCAAACTCGCGCATAAAAGCCATGACATCAAGAGCGAAATTTTCCAGAAAATAATTCTGTAAAATGACCGCCAGATCGTACAGGATCTCGATATCGGTCTCGATCTGAGTCTCGGCACTCGGGCGTTGAACTTTAATGGCGACCGGTTCACCAGAAATCAGGACGCCTTTATGTACCTGGGCAATCGAAGCCGCGGCCAATGGTTCGGGTCGAATATTTCGAAAGATTTTTTCGGGTTCGCACTGCAACTCAGCCTGAATCACTTTGGCAATAATCTCATAGGGAAGAGGTGAAACCTCGTCCTGTAGTTTGGTTAGTTCAGTGGCGATTTCAGCCGGAATAATATCGGGGCGCAGACTTAAAACCTGGCCGAGTTTAACGAAAGTCGGCCCCAGCTCATCCAGGGCTAGGCGGATGCGCTCGGCCCGTGCGAGACCGCTGAGTTGCCGCTGTCGGCCACGTGGAATAAATTTTTCACCAAAACGCGTTATCAGGTCTTTACGGGCAATATCTACGAGATCGGAAAAGCCGTATTTGATTAGAACCGAAACGATCTGATGGTAGCGTTTTAGATGGCGCCAGGTACGCGGGACAGAAAAATGCCTCATCGTTAGTTACTTGGTTTTACGCGCCGGACGGGATTTGACCTGTTTCTTGAGTGCCTCGAATTCCGACCGGGTCGGAATATCCAGCGCTTTTAATGCTATTTCCAGCTCCTTACGAATGAATTTATGAGTTTCCTGCCGACCCTTTTCAATTGAATTCAGCATTTCGTTCAACAGGCTGGTTTTATCCTCTCGAGCTATTTCACCACGTTTGATCAGGTCATCCAACAGACTTTCAATTTTTTCCTTAGTCAAGGCCGCCGCCCCAATACCTGCCAGAAAAATTTTCTTAATTAATTCATTCATAACCCACACTCCTTTTTTACGATATTATTTTAATCAACTTCAAGCCCAAATGCAATTGCACATCTATTTGTCACGACTCCTAAAAAGAACTATATTTACCATGCAATGACCCGCTATCGACCGAAGACTGATTTAAAAACCTGGCGCAATATATCTCTAGGTGTCGGTGCATTTTTACTGATTCTGATAGCCATAATTTATTTAGGATTTTTTAGTCAGCCGGAAAAATCGACCGCCCGCAATATGACTGTTGAAGGTCTTTTAAATGATGTGGAAATATTAACAGGAAATGGATTCGTTCCGCGAATTACCGCCTCTAATCTAAGCGACCTTTTCAGAACCATCGGTTACCTGCAGGCTTCCGGTCATTTGAAAAGACTCGATCGCCTTCTGCGGGTTGCGACTGGTCAGATGGCAGAAGCCTATGGTAAAAAGTATGTTTATCTCGATATTGCGGCTCACCGGCTTGGATTTCTCGATCGGGCTGAACAAATATTGACGCAACTTACTCCCGAGACAAAAGCCATTTTTGAAGCTTATTGTGGAGGTATAAATGCTTTCATTGTTGGCCGGCGACACGCGGTGGCCCAAAGTTTCCACCTGGCAGGTTATCAGCCCCTGAATTGGAATCCGGCCGGATGTCTGGCGATACTTAATTATTATCAATGGACTTATTTGAGTCGTTGGGATGAAAAGATCATCCTTTACAAGACCTTGGAAGTATTTGGTCAAGAGCGCGTCGTTAATGGATTTCCGTTACTTGACCAGTGGTCGTCGCCTGAACAAGAATATCAGAATGCCTTTTTCACGAGTCTGAATGAATTGTACCGCGATGGCATTATCCTGCTCCAAGCCACTCCGTTTATCCCGGACCGGAATGAAATATTAACCTGGGCCGTAGCTGACGAGGATATGTCGCCTGAACAGACCAGATTAATTTTCGAGAATGATTGGTTCGATCCGGAAGAATTTACATTTGATATGTCAATTCCAGAATGGAGATTCAGCGGCATATTTTTCCCGGGCACGCCGATTTGTCTGGCTGAGAGCAATCGTAGCTTAGCCTGGGGTAGCAACTGGCCGGATGACTTTACTGTCGACTTTCTGGCGGTTAAAATCGCTCCGAATTTAAAGAAATATGAGACCATAGATGGCCGGCAAAACCTCAGGCAACGCGCGGTCACGATAAAAGTCAAAAAAGGGCACCGGCAGACCAGTACATTTTACAATACCGATCAGGGGGTCATTCTCGATTATCAACTGCATGGAACCGACTCGATCTCCGATGCAATTGTACTAAAGTGGCCCGGCTTGACGGCGACCGAGATCGAAAAGCGGGTTATATTAATGTTGGCCCGGGATTTGGATGATTTTCAAGAGATAATCAGTCAGGACAGAGCCGCATTGGCCAGACTGGTTTATTTTGCCGACAATGGTGACTTCGGTATTATCCCCGAATCTCCTGAAGAGCCCTCAAATCCTGAGCCGGGTTGTCTGACCTCTTTCCGGATGAAAGCATTTCCAGTCATTAATAAAACTGATAGCGATATTCGGGATGGATTAATTTTTCCGGTTTGGGAAAGCGGCAGATCGGGATTTGCAGACCGTCATAGTCTAGCCAAAACCACTTTTCCAGAAAGGATAGACCAGGGTTTTACAGTGCTGAATACTGATAAATATTTCAACCGAATACTCAAAGATATACACGCCGCGATAAGCGACACTATTTTTAGGCGAGAGACAGAATTTTTGGCGTTTCAGAAACTGATAAACTGGGATGGCACTTACGCGGCGGATGAGGTTGGCGCAACAGTCTTTCAGGCATTCATAAGAACGATGCTGAAAAATGTTTACGGCGATGAGCTCGATCTGGTCGATCCGGAGGCCTTTAAACAGTTTGTGAATGCGAATGACTTTGCATTGCAAAATTTACTGTTACTTACAAGGCAAGGCGAGAGTAATTGGTTTGATGATTTGCGAACTCCGGATATTGTCGAATGGCAAGGCGCAATTATGCGGCAATCGTTTCGGGAAACGGTGGAATTTTTGGAGAAACAGTATTCCTCGAATATCTCGGAATGGCAATGGGGACTTGTCAGCCGGGATTTTTTGAACGACGAGGTGTCGCATAATCGGTACCGCTCTCCCAGATTAAATCCGGTGCGATCTCTGGTACTAAATGCCGCCGGTTCGGAAACGCCGGGCTACATTATTCCGGCTAATGCTATGGCAAATCCTAACGAACACATCACACTTTTTCAGGATCGGTTTGTATTGCTACGCAACGGGGCCAACATTTTAACCTTAGAGGCAGGGCCGGAGAAAGCGCGGGAGTAATTATGCTGGAAGTTGTTAAATCCACCCTGATGATAACCGGTTTCGTTTTCATAATGATGCTGGTGATCGAGTATTTAAATGTGCAAACCCGTGGTCAATGGCAAAAATTTCTGCGGGGACGGCGTTGGCGACAGTATCTGCTGGGAGCCGTACTTGGCGTAATTCCGGGATGTCTGGGATCATTTGCCATGGTAACGCTTTATTCACATCGGCTGGTTACGATGGGCACCTTGGTGACGACCATGATCGCGACCAGTGGCGATGAAGCTTTTGTGATGTTCGCGCTCTTCCCCGGTAAAGCACTCCTGCTGAATGGATTGCTGGTATTCATTGCAGTTATTGGCGGGATAGTGACCGATCTGTTATTTCGAAAAAAATATGAAATAGCGACTGTGCACGATTTGCCCTTACATGACGAATATTGCGACTGTTATCCGCGCGGAAAAATACTAGCCCAGTTGCGAGCCATAACTCTGGAGCGATTCCTGTTGATTTTATTAATGACTATGATCTTATTCGCTATCGTAAGCGGTTTTATCGCCGGAGAAGAAGAGGGCTGGATACGGATTACATTGATTACGGTTTCGGCGGTCGGGCTATACATAGTCACGACGGTACCCGATCATTTTCTGGAAGAGCACCTCTGGGAACACGTAGCCAAACGGCACGTACCAAAGATCTTTTTCTGGACTCTGGGAGCGATGATTGTTATCCAGATTCTGATTAATTATTGGGATATTGAGCATTATTTACAATTGCAACAGACACGCATCCTGGTTTTGATTGTAGCTTGTCTGGTCGGAATAATTCCGGAATCCGGACCGCATTTAATTTTCGTGACAATGTTTGCCAGAGGGCTGGCGCCTTTCAGTGTCCTGCTGGCCAGCTCGATCGTCCAGGACGGACACGGTATGTTGCCTCTGCTGGCGCATTCGCGTCGCGAATTTATTCGCATTAAGGCGATCAATTTTATAATTGGTCTGTCGGTGGGTTTAGTCGCGTTATGGCTTGGTTTTTAATCCAATCTAAAAAATAGCAGGTTAATTTTATTGAGAGCATCCCGTACTATTATCGATTTAACACACCTTCTCGAAACCGGCATGCCGTCCTATCCCGGTGATGGGCCGCCGCCGCAGATTCTTACCCGAAAATTAGCGCAATATGCAATTTCGGAAATTCATTTAGGAGCGCATTATGGGACTCATATGGACGCTCCCCGTCATTTCTTACCAAATGGAAAAAGTATTGCCGGCTTAAATGTCGAATGCTTTACCGGCCCGGCTCTGAGACTACGACGCGATACGGTAGACGCGATTGCCCTGAATTTGAATACTAAAGAAGTTGAATTAATCCAGAACCTCAGACCGCATTGGCTGGTCATTAATACCGGCTTTGACCGCGATTGGGGACGACCGGAATATTTTCAAGCGCACCCTTATTTATCGATCGAATTTGCTCGCCAGCTAATAGATCTTGATATAAAGGGAATCGGCGGCGATTTTCCGAGTATGGACGCGGCTGACGGAGACAAGCAAAATTTTCCTGTTCATCATCGCTTGCTGGAACACGGAATCCTGATACTGGAAAACCTGACGAATTTGCAAAAATTACCGGAAGGATTGTTTACTCTTGTCGCCCTGCCGCTGAAAATCGATACTGACGGTGCCCCGGCGCGGGTCGTGGCTTATTTTTAGACAAGATTAACAAGATTGACATGTTTTTATTAGACAAGATTAACAAGATTTACTTGGTTAATTTTTGTTAAGGTTATACTCGACGCTGGCGTCAGGCAAATTAATTATTAAAGCATTAAATCCGCGCTAATCTGCGTTAATCCGCGGCAAAAATATTCCAGTCAAAAAAGTAAATCTTGTCTAAGTATTTTTCCGGCTCAGGCGTACGATTTCACTACGCATTTGCATCAGAAACTCCAGGTTTTTCTCCCAGTAGTAATCGGGGTAAGTCCAGGGTAATACTTTGAATTTGCCGCGTTCGTAAATTAGGGTCACCTCACCGAAGATGCCGTCGCCGCAATAAATTCGGTGTGAAAAATTCTTAGTTGAAAACAGAACCAGTTTGGATGGTTCGAGGTAACCGGGATCGAGATTAATTTGCCGGCGGGATTGACCGCGAATATTTTCGAGACTTTCAGTTTCGATTTCATTCGTCCAGATTTTGATACGGTGAGCGTTTTCGAGATCGATTGGTGGTTTGAAAATGAAAAACTGTTTCTTCAAATCCGACCCGAATTCCGGTTCGTAGTAATCCGTGAAATCGCTGACGGCGAAAAGTAGCCCGGCGCCCATTATTTCGCCGAAACGCGTTTTGAATTTCTGCATTATAGCGGTCTGTAAATCTGCGTCTTTTGACATTATGGCTAAAAATAAATGACCTTGCGGTGCCGGTTTAATCTGTCCCATTAGGAGCCTCTTTTAATATTTTTTTATCATTACGATTGGCGGCATTGCGCAAATTGGCGATCCGGCGCAGATTCAGATAATCGTTATAATCCAGGTTTTGGGTGCGGAACGGGAAAATGGTAGCATTGGTCATCAGCGGGTCAAGATCGTCGCGGACGTAGCCCAGGGCGCGGGCGCGATCCCATTCAACCGTGCCGCGAATCGGAGAAAAAGAAGCCAGCCGCACGATGACACCCTGATTGGCTACGAAATCGATGCTGTCGACGACTTGCTGGCGGGTCTGACTTGGTAAACCCATTATCAGATAAGTTTCAAGTGAATTGCGCGCAAATCCGGCGCGTTCGAGGTTTACAATTGCTTCAACATAAGCGGCATTATTGATCTTGTTACTGGAAGATTTTTGAACTTCGGGGGCGATCGATTCCAGACTCAGACGCACGGTTTGAAAACCGGATGCGTACATTAATTCTGCCAGTTCAGGATTGATCGCGCGGGCGAAAAGCCCGTTCGGCGAATGCAGATTTATTTTTAGGCCGGAATCGATAATTCCTTTCAGTATCGGAACTATATGGCGGTCGCGGTTAGCGAACAAAGCATCGTCGTAAAAGGCAAAATGCCGAACATTGAACTGGCGATAAACGGAAGTTATTTCATTAACGACGTCCTCCGCCTGGCGCTGAATGAACTTTTTGTGCAGTAAATAAGTTGCGCAGTAAGTACAGCAATTCGGACAACCGCGCGCAGTCTGAATCGCGACCGATTTCAACCTGGGATACAAATGCCAGGGCAGAACGCCGCGGTCATCGAAATCCGGCACTTGAGAATAATTCCGTTCGATGCCAAAAAGTTCATCGAGCAACCGCAGAACTTTCTTCTCGCCATAACCGGTGATCAGGAAATCGGGCGCCATTGTATTTCTGGAATGTTCGGGATACAGGCTGGCGTAAATCCCGCCCAAAATCAGGGGCGTTTTGGGAAAAAACTCTCGTAGAATCCGAAAGGTCTCAATCACACCCGGATACCAATAGGCAATTAAAGACGTAACCAAAATAGCATCCGGCGGTTGTACATTGGCGAGTGCGGCTATGAACTGTTCACGGCTGGCGCCATAGAGACCGTAGCGTCGCGGAAATTTCTCCAGTGACGGCGGTTTGGGAATAATGGTTTTGCGATATTTGCCGCGCCCGTCTTTGAATTTATCAAGGCTGGTATCCTGCCAGCGCGGGCGATCCATCAGGTCGAGCAATTCGATTTCATAGCCGTAATTCGGCAGAAATTTGGCGATATACAGCATACCGAGCGGCTTCGACCACAGATCGAAGGCCGTGAAATCGGCGATCCAGGGATTGATGAGTAGTAATTTTCTTTGATGCACAAATGAAATCTATCAAGAAATTTTACTGAAAACCAGAGTATGTTAGATAAAAGTCTCAACAGTGTTCATTAGCAAGTAACAATCGATGAAAGTTGACGATTTCAAATTCTGCGTCCACTTTTATTTGCATTTGAATAAATTTTGCAAAAAGATTCAACCCGGCAAGCCTAAACAGGGTTTGACCTGCCGGGCATTTTTAAAACATTACTTCATAAGCAGAACTTTTTGAGTAGCGGAATATTTCAGAGAATTAAGTCTGACCAAATAAACCCCTGTGCCGGCTGGCTGACCGCTTTTGTTCATACCGTTCCAAACAACCGAATACGTTCCGGGAGAATAATTGGTCTTAGCTGATTTCCAGATCTCACGCCCCATCAGGTCAAAGACTACAATTTCGACTTGCGCTTCTTCGGGAAGGTCAAAAGAGATAGTGGTCTTTGAATTGAAGGGATTGGGATAGTTTTGAAATAATTTAAAATCATCTGCCGTAGTGTTTATCTCCCGGGTTATTCCTTCCCATTCTCCAAAAGTGTATAAACATACTATGCCCCTTTCATTTGATCCCATTCCGCCAATCAGTAATTCCTGCTGGCCGTCATTGTTAATGTCTCCGATACTAGCTATCGTATAGCCCAGTCTATCGCTATAGCAGGTTCCTTGTACGATATAATCCGGGATAGAATCGAAATTTGCTCCCCCCAAATACACGTAAGCTCCCAGGTTATTGCCCTGCCACCCAACTGTACCGATAATTACATCATTGACTGAATCATTATTTATATCAATAGTATTACAGATAGATTGAAAATCACAGTTCAAGTTACCATTAGGGATATAACATATCTCTTCGATACTTCTGCCTGAATATATCCGCGCATATTTGGGTGATAATACCGCATATTCACTGATTGTGTCTCCCGTAATATCTCCAAAATTGGCTACATAACGACCGAAACTGCCTAATGTTGTATCCATATCGTAAATGGTATTATAATTAGTTCCTATGGAATCCCCTCCATACATCAAGTACGCTTTTCCATAAGTGTAAGTAGCATCCCAATAATGAGTTCCAATTAATATATCACCATAACCATCGGCATTGATATCGCCTATTCCACAGATAGCCGAGCCAATCCGATCATGATCTCCCCCCTGAATTACAACATCAGCAACATTATCAATGAATTTGCCGCCATAATAAATATAAACATAACCCAATAACATATAATGTTCGGGCGCTCCGATCAGTAAGTCATCCACGCCATCGCCATTTACATCCCCGCCATTTTTTACTTCCCGCCCGAACATATACCTATATCCATGGCATTCGATAATTAAATCCGGGATCGTATCAAAATCTGCTCCGCCCCAGTAAATAAACACCCGCCCGGCTAAATATTCATAATTTGAATAACAATAATCGGCCACCACCAGATCTGAAAAGCCATCAGCATTAAAATCACCTGATGTAATCGAACTACCCAATCCCCAGGAATCGTCTTCTGTTATTCGGTAATCCGGAATTGTATCGATTGTAGGACCGCCCAGGTATATATCGACATAGCCGATCTTATTCGATTCCCAGCTGGCACCGATAGCAAAGTCGTTGTAACCATCGGCATTGATATCGCCGATTCCCTGAACTTCCATGTAGCGATCGCCGGTAGTATCACCTGTCATGGTACCTATCAAATGAAATCCGACCTCAGCCTGCGTTGTAACAGTAATAAATAATGCGATTATGATTGGTATGGTTAATTTTAAATTCATATATTTATCCTTGTCTATTCATTGGACAAACACAAAACATAACAGATTGCGCTAAATCTGTTCTTTTTACTTCTAAATAATTCTTCCTTCAAAAGCCTCCTTCCAAGAAGCCTGCCGCTACCTTCTTACCCTTGTTTTAAAGTGATCCGGAACTTCCGAAGTAGTATCCGTCCGAGCAGTGTTCCCCGTCATTCTCCTCCCGGTTCGGAAAAGCCATTCGCTGAAAACCTGCGCACGCGCCATATTTTCAAATGCCTTCCAGTTTCTGAATTAATATATACGCATGGTGTAAGTAATGTCAAGAAGAATTTTCAGGAGCAATGTCTAAATAAGAACATTCCATCCCTCCCGGGTATTCTGTTTTCATTTTCCTTTTCATGATTAAATTTGGTTAAAGCAGACGATGAAAATTTATGGAGAAATATTATGCAATCAATAATTATCGAGAACAATCCTAATCCTGCTCGCCTGACCGAACTCGGTGTCCGCGCCTGGCCGATTTGGACCAAAGAAGTTTCGGAATTTCCGTGGTCGTATGATGAACCGGAAATCTGCTACTTTCTGGAGGGCGAGGTCGATATCGTGCCGGAAAGCGGCCAGCCGTTGAAAATCAGGAAAGGCGATCTGGTTACTTTTCCGCAGGGCTTAACCTGCACCTGGAAAATATTAGAACCGGTCAGGAAGCATTATCGATTCGGTTAGAATACCAGCAATGAAAAGCGGGCGATTCTCAGGACTGCAATTGGTGCGATAGTTGTTCTGGAAACTAATGACCGAACCCGACAAACACCGCCCGGTTTACGAAGATATTCTGCCAATTAGTGTTATTTTTAAAAAGGAGTAAAACAATGGAATGTCGTCAAACCACAAACTTACAAAAATGCAATTGCACTTACGAACCATGTTCCCGCAAGGGAATTTGTTGCGACTGTGTAAAATATCATTTGCGGTCACGCGAGTTGCCGGCTTGTTTCTTCCCGCGCGATGTCGAACGTACCTATGATCGCTCCTTTGAAAAATTTGCCGAATTAGTTCAAAGTGGCCGCATATGAAATGGTTGAAGAATTTTAAAAGAAAAATTATAGTAATCGAGGTCATAATGTTAAGTTTATCCAGTCTGGCGGCTGAACCGGATAGTCTGCGGCTACTTCCCAAACCGCAGAAAACCGGTAAAGTCTCAATTGAAGAAACCCTCAGCCGGCGTCGCTCGGTGCGTTCATTTAAATCTCAGGCATTGACGGAAAGTGAAATCGGTCAACTGTTGTATACCGCGCAGGGGATTAGCGAAGACGGCCGTGGTTTGCGCACCGCTCCGTCGGCCGGAGCTACCTACCCGCTGGAGGTTTATCTGGTCACGGCGGAAGGCATTTTTCATTATTTGCCGGAACGCCATGCTCTTGAGTTGAAAAAAGCCGGTGACTTTCGGGAATCGCTGGCGGAGGCTTGTCTGGATCAAAATTCCATTCGGACAGCACCGGCGAGTATCGTTTTTAGCGCCGTCTTTGAACGCACTACCCGGCGCTATCAGCAACGCGGTGAGCGGTATGTTCATATCGAGGTTGGTCACGCGGCGCAGAACGTCCACCTGCAAGCCGTAGCGCTGGGTCTGGCTTCGGTGCCGGTCGGGGCCTTCTCGGATAACGCGGTTGCAAAAGTCGTGGACGTCAACCAGAACGAGCAGGTGCTTTATCTGGTGCCAGTCGGAAAACACCTATGATGTAGTATTGCCTTTAGGTCGAATTCAGTAATTATCAGTCGGGGTAATTGGCACTATTATCCTATTTTGGCCGCAATTTTTTTCCTTTTGCAAGAAAACCGATGTTCTGAACCATTAAATTATTAAATTTCGCAGGATGTTTTTATTCAATTTATTTAATTAGAAGCGGAGTTTAAAGGAATGCCAAACAGTCGGGATTTTATCAGGATCGAAGATCGGTACGGTGCTCATAATTATAAACCATTGGACGTAGTTTTGACCCGTGGTCAGGGAATCTGGGTCGAAGATGTCGACGGTAAAAGATATATGGATTTTCTGGCGGCTTATTCGGCCGTCAATCAGGGGCATTGTCATCCGCGGCTCGTTAAAGTTATGCAGGAGCAATGCGCCCGTCTGGCACTGACCTCGCGCGCTTTTCGCAATGATCAATGGCCGATGTTGGCGAAAGAGCTCTGCGAACTGACCGGTTATGAAATGGTATTGCCGATGAATTCCGGGGCGGAAGCCGTTGAGACTGCCATTAAGGCCGCCCGCAAATGGGGTTATCAGATCAAGGGCGTCGCGCAAGACCGGGCTGAAATTATCGTCTGTGCCGGTAATTTTCACGGCCGCACGACCACTATCATTTCGTTTAGTTCAGATGATCAATATAAAAATGGTTTCGGCCCATTGACTCCCGGTTTTATTATTATCAATTACGGGTCGATTGAGGAATTGAGACGATCTATCACTCCTAATACAGTCGCTTTTCTGGTCGAACCGATTCAGGGCGAAAGCGGCGTCGTAGTGCCACCTGATGGTTTCCTGCATGCCGCGGCTGAAATCTGCCGGGAAAATAGAGTTTTATTGGTTACCGATGAAATCCAGAGCGGACTCGGACGCACCGGTAAATTATTCGCTTTTGAGCATGAAAATGTGCGGCCCGATATGGTCATCATCGGCAAGGCGCTTTCGGGCGGAATGTACCCGGTTTCGGTCGTGATCGGCTCGCAGGAAGTGCTGGGTGTCTTTAAACCGGGCGATCATGGCTCAACCTATGGTGGGAATCCGTTGGGCTGTGCGATCGCCCGCGAAGCGGTTAAAATTATTACAGATGAAAAATTGCCTGAGAAATCGGCTGAATCCGGCACCTATTTAATACAAAAATTGACTGAAATTAAAAGTCCTTATGTGGAAACAATTCGCGGCAAAGGCTTGTGGATCGGAATCGTCCTGAAACAGTCGGCCGGAGGCGCCCGGAGATTCTGCGAAGCCTTACAGGAGCGCGGTATTCTGGCCAAAGAAACTCATGAAAATGTCATTCGCCTGGCGCCGCCGCTGACTATCACCCGGGCTGAAATCGATCAGGCTTTGGAAATTATCCGTGAAGTTTTATCTGAATAAAATCAAATTATCGACAACAGGAGGTTTATTTGAAAGCAGTAATTGAAGGTTTGAAACCCGAAAGTTTATGGCGCTATTTTGCCGAGTTGAGCCGGATTCCGCGCGAATCCAAACACGAAACCGCGGTAATTATCTGGCTTGAGTCAGTGGCTAAGAAGCTGAATCTTCCTTATAAAAAGGACGAGGTTGACAATATCGTCATTTCCAAACCGGCGAGTCAGGGATATGAAAATCGTACGCCGGTCGTTCTGCAGGGGCATGTCGATATGGTCTGTGAAAAGAACAGCGGCACGGTACATGATTTTCAGAAAGACCCGATTGAACTGGTGCGGGATGGCAAATATATACGGGCCAACGGCACGACCCTCGGTTCGGATAACGGTATTGGAGTAGCGGCCGCCCTGGCAATTCTCGAGGATAAAACTCTCGTACATCCGCCGCTGGAAGCGTTGTTTACCATTGATGAAGAGACCGGTCTGACCGGCGCCAATTACCTGAAACCCGGATTTGTGAAGGGTAAAATTCTATTAAACGGTGACTCCGAAGAGGACGGCGCGCTGTATGTCGGTTGCGCCGGCGGCAAACAGACCGATGTGGTGTTTGATATTGCCTGGGAAAAAGCGCCGCAGGATAAAGTGGCTGTGGCTCTGAAAATTTCCGGACTGATGGGCGGTCATTCCGGCCTGGATATTGACCAGGGGCGCGCCAATGCCATCAAGCAACTGAACCGGATTGTCTGGAAAATCGCCGAGACCATCTGTATGCGGCTTTATTATCTGGACGGCGGCAGTAAACATAATGCCATTCCGCGCGAAGCCACTTATCGCACTTTAGTTGCGGCCGCCGATTTGGAGGAGCTGACCAAAGCTTTCGCCGGTTTTGAGGTAATGCTGAATAATGAATACAAAGGCGTTGAGCGTGGCATTAAACTGACCGTTGAGAAACTGGCGGATTACCCGGCGCAGGTTTTTGCGAAGGAATTTCAGGCGCGTGTGTTGAACTGTCTGTACGCTATTCCGCACGGTGTCAAGCGCATGAGCCCTTCGATCAAGGGGCTGGTGCAAACTTCGACTAATGCCGCGATCGTGCGTACGGTCGAAAATCAAATTCGCATTCTAACCAGCCAGAGAAGTTCGATTGCTTCCGAGATTCAAGGCGTAGCCGATAAAGTTACCGCCTGCGGACGCCTGGCCGGTGCCGAAGTTACGCAAGGTGGCGGTTACCCTTCCTGGACTCCTAACATGGACTCGAAAATCCTGGCATTGATGAAAAAAGTCTACACCGATCTTTTTGGCACCGAGCCGCACGTCAAGGCGATTCATGCCGGGCTGGAATGCGGCATTATTGGCGCCACTTCACCGGGCATGGATATGATTTCGTTCGGGCCAACCATTCAGGGCGCCCATTCGCCGGATGAACGTGTTGAGATCAAGACCGTTGAAAATTTCTGGCGGTTGTTGGTCGAAACCCTGAAGCGGATCGAATAGAAGCGACTTTTGAATTGAATAGAAAGGCCATCTGCCATTCGGCGGGTGGCTTTTTGTTTTTTTCAAGAAATGGAATGCTCCGATAATATCGGAACGTTTCCAAGCCAGGCGAGGAAAGAAATTTGACCGCAACCCTTAAGTTGCGCGCATTGACACTGTCAATGCAATCCTTGATATCAAATCTAACAATTTCGCCGATCGGGCGTATGTCAGATCTGAGAATATGACACAACAATATTGTCGTGTTTATCCGCGTAAATCAGCGGCCAAAAAAAATCTACTTCCGCAAGGCCGCCTTGGTGAACTGGTACTCCGGAATATTGACGTTGAAGTCGATTGAATCGATGATATATTCGGTTCCATCGCCGCGCGAAAGCATGTCCTTAAAAGTCATCCGCTTTGGTAACCAGCGACCGTCCTGCTGAAAAACCTCCAGGATTTCGGTTTTCTTGAGCAGGCGTCCGCTTTTAGCGAAGCGCTCCTCTTTCAAAGGCAACCAGCGTTCGCCGTCCACCCAGATTTTACGGAAATGATAAGCAACTTCGTTGTTGGTTGCCCTCAATTCCAGCACCCAGCAATCGCGCCCGATATATTTTTCCCTGCCGAGCACTTTTGCATCATAGTTGTTGCGCAATTCGTCGCTTTCCATCATATCCTCATAAGACAGGTCCGAGCCCATCACGGATTGTTTCAAAAGGTGACCGGAAATGGTGATAATCCGGTCGCTGGGTTCCGGCGTGTAAATCCAGAGATTGTCTGCCAGCTTAAGCATCTTCTTGCCCTTTTCGCGGGGTGGCGAAAGGTATTCTACAAAGGCTTTCGTATTTCCCGACGACCAGGCCTTGGATTGAATAGTGCGGTCGCCGGTACGACTGTGAACGATCATAGTCGTAGTACTGACAGCCTGATCGTAGAGTTGGTTTTGGTCGATTTTCGCCAGAATTTCGTCACCGCTCGGCGTTTGGGCAAAGGCAGGTAGAATAAATTCCAGTATAACTGTAAAAACTGCTATTTTTCTCATGTTTCCAACTCCTTAAATAATGAGGCGGTCTGACGCCGGTAAATGCCGACGCCGGCCAGAGCGGTTCCGAGCACCGTAGCGATTATGCCCGGGAAAAATCCGATATAATAAGTAGCGGATGTAATTCTGGCTCGGAAAACCAGCGGTATCATCATATTGATATTTTTCAGGGCGCCGCTTAAGTCCAGGCCCTTCGTCTGCATCCAGTAGGCGGCTGCCAACCCGAGTCCGGTACCAATCAAGGTTCCCGTGATTCCAATTGCCAGAGATTCAGCAAGCAGAGAACGGTAAATATGTCCCTTATGCTCGCCAATTGCCAGGCGGACACCTACTTCGCCATAGCGCCGCAGACCGCCCAGCAGACCGCTGTTCCACAGTACAATTGACATAATAATAACGAATATAAAGGCAATCATGCTCGCCATATTGTTAGCCATGGTCAGGTAATCGGTGAGACCGCTGGTTTCTTTGAGTTTGCCCATCACGGGTGCAAATTCACTCGTATCATCGGCATATTGGGCGTTGAATTTTTCTACAATTTCAGCACAGACTTCATCGTTATAGACCCGATTCGGCAAATAGCCTAGAATCTCGCCGGCGGCATTTTCCATATTCAGGGCTTGCTGGACATCCTGAATATCGGCGATCATGGCGCCGCGATCCATCATGGGAATGCCAAACTTGAGTGTGCCGACGACCTTGAAATTATAAATTGCCATACTGCCGAACATGCCGGAACTTAGCAAAGTCGCATAATCATCCAGTGATATATCCAATTCCTTTGCCATTTCAGCACTGATCAGGATTTCGCCCGGTTCTTCAGGCATTCGGCCGGAAACCACGGATTTGACAATATTCAGGGTGTTAATCTCCGTACTGCCGGGACTCAGCAAATCCACGCCCATACCGGCGACCGTGCCCTGCGTGCGGGTTTCACCATTTTCATCCGGAATATCCAGTAAACCGCCAAACTTGATCCGCTTGACCCAGGTCATATCCCGATATTCGGCTTTCAGATCCTTGATAATTTCATCAACACCGGTCAGTGCCATATCGTTGGGCACCTGGTCTTCGTTTTCGGCATAAGCCCGACTCATGATTTTCACGTGACCAGATGAAAACCGGGCGGTGGAATCCACCATATCGGTCAGAATACCGCTCATGAAGGCATGATAGAATACGGTTATAAAAACACCGATTGTAACCATGATAACCGGAAACAGACTGCGATGGCGGTCGCGTAGCAATCCTTTTATAATGAATTTGATCATTGTATTTTCCCCCTGATTGCATCGGTGGGTTCCATTTTGGATATGCGGCGCGCCGGCAGATAACTGACGATTGTGGTGGTGATTAAGACGAGAAGGGTAGTGCCGAGTACTAAACCTAATGAATATTTTGGGTAAATCTTTTCAGCGATAGTCAGTCCGAAATCGTCAGTACCGGCGGGTAATGACCAACCAATTTTCGCTTGTAACGCCAGCAGGGGAACACCGTAAATTGCCGCCAGAATTGCGGCCAGGATCGAATGCATAGCACCTTCAACCGTAAACAGGGCAACAACCTGCCGCTGGGTCATACCTAAAGCTATATGTGTACCAATCTCCTTTTGTCGCCGGAAAATGGATAGCACCTGGGTATCGAAAATTGCCAGCATTGCCAGTGACATCAATATGATGAACATTAAATAACCACCCAACGATTTGGTTTTAATCATTTCCCGGATTTCCGACAGCAGGAAGTTATAATCTTTAAATTCCCATCCCGGAATATCGCCGATAAAACCGCTTTCCGGTGATGTGGTGAGAATGGTTGCCTCATTGGGCATATTGACCATTGCGCGGTGTTTTTCCAGTGGTATCCAGACAATCCCGAGGTCCATGGTTGGAACATCGGTTTTGAAAACGTGCACAATTTTAACCTCATCCGCATCAAAGGTGCCGTTGACATCCCGCCAGCGCACGGTCACATAATCGCCAACCGACAATTTACTGTTTTTAGCAGTTCTCTCTCCGATGATCGCCGGAATGTCATCGCCTTCCGTGTTCAGGTAAATTGTCGGCAATTCGATGATTTTTTGATTCGGATCGACGCCTCTGAGCGAGATGCTCTGAATTCGTCCCTGGGGATACATACTCGCCTGGCTGATCAGCATCGGCGTCATTTGGCCCTGCTCAACGGCTTTTTGTACTAAGTCAGGTAACGGCGCATGACTGTCGTCAATCGTAAAGGGATCGTAGGGATCGTAATTTCCCTGCCAGTATTGCCCGCCGCCGATTTGCCAGACAATCGTGTCATGCCGCGCCTGTTCGTTCCAGCCGTTTAAAACGCCTTTGAACCAGATAATCACCACAAATGCCATCGAAAGGACAAAGACATTCAGCCAGGTTCGCAACCGGGCGCCGATTAAATTTCGAAATGCCAATTTCAGTGATAGCATAATATCCTCACGGTTATTGTTTGACAATCTGTTCGTCTTTGGCCACCTTGCCGTCCAGCAGAGTAATCTTGCGATGCAGATACTGGATAACTTTGTCATCATGCGTGGCAAAGATAAAGGTTGTTTTTAAATCCTTGTTCAATTTTTCCATGGTTTGCAAAATGTTGTGGGAATTTTCGGCATCCAGATTGGCGGTCGGTTCATCCGCTAAGACGATCTTGGGTGATTTGACCATGGCGCGGGCAATCGAGACGCGCTGACATTCACCGCCGGACAGTTGCGCCGGACGGGATTGGCGTTTATCTTGCAGACCGACCCACTCCAGCGCCTGATCCACCAGCTTACGTCGCTCATTCTTTGCCATTTTCAGCAATAGTAACGGAAGTTCGACATTTTCAAAAACATTATAAACCGGCAAAAGATTATAGGTCTGGAAAATGAATCCCAGATGATGATTACGTAGATGGGCCGACTGGCGGGCATTGAGTGAACTAATTGATTGTCCCAACACATTGGCATCTCCCTGGGTCGGCGCATCCAGCGAACCGACGATGTTCAAGAGAGTCGTTTTGCCGGAACCGCTGGGCCCCACAAGTCCGGTGAACTCCCCCTTGCCGATGGTCAGATTGATATCCTCCAGTGCCCGGAAATGACCGCGCCCGACCGGGTAATCTTTGACCAGCTTTTGAATCGTGATTAATTGACCGTTTTGCATTAGTCTGTCCTTTCTTTTTTTACCGCCAAGACGCAAAGGTTGCCGCTAAGTTCGCTAAGTATTTCAATTAAAAATACAAGATTATATCGATTAATTACGTCATTTGCGCATTCTTGGCGCCCTTTGCGGTTTACCTTTCTCATAAGTTATTGACGATTCTTCTGATTCCATTTTTAATCAATGCCACATCGAAATTTATCAACAATCCTAACTTGCATCCGGATAGTTTTAGATAGGTTAGAATTTGCGCCATATGTACATCATTCAATGCCTCTACTGATTTTACTTCGATGATTACTTTGCCGTTGACGAACAAGTCCACGCGATACCCAATATCCAGTTTTACTTCTTCATAGATCAGAGGAAGTGGCTTCTGCTTTTCGACATCCAAGCCTTCTTTTTGCAGTTCATAAAACAGACATTCTTCGTATGAAGATTCCAATAGTCCGGGACCAAGAGCAGTATGTACTCGATAAGCACAATTAACAATCACTTTGGCAATTTCATTTTCAGTCATGATGGAGTTCCCTTTTTACCGCTAAGACGCAAAGTATTATCGCCAAGTTCGCCAAGTATTTCATGTAAAAAGACAAAATTATATCTATTAATTGCGTCCTTTGCGCATTCTTGGCGCCCTTTGCGGTTACAACTTTTATTTACCGCCAAGACGCAAAGTTCACCGCCAAGTTCACCAAGATTATTATCAAGCACTTTATTCATATAAGTTCATTTCCTATTTGCGCTCTTCACGATTTCTCTGCGTTCCTGACGGTTAATATAGTTATCAATGATTGTAAATGAGCATAAACTGAACACCGTAGCCACCACCGACTGTATTGATCATGGAAATCTTTATATCGGGATAATGAAAGAGGGCCAGATTGAGAACAATCTTGTCATAAGTTCTCTGCCAGCTGATATATTGTATCATATCATCGCTTTCCCAGGAATAAAATGCCATCAAGGCAAGATTATCGAATATTCCCAGCGGATAATTCAGCATTACTGCAGACAATTGGGCATCCCGATCGGATTCATTAAACTCATTGGACAGTTGATTGATCATATATTCGCCAAGGACATATAAGCCGTTTCCAATTCCGAATGTATAGTCAAGTCCCAAAGTCAGCATTTTGGTGTAATGATACGGACTGGCGATTTCCTGATGCTGGACCACCGCTTCAATCCAGGTCCCTACCAGAATATCCCAGCGCCCATCGAAGGCGATACGGTTTTCCCTGAAATTGCGGATGGAATTGTTCAGGATGCGGGTGTGTCCGGTCAAAGCTATTTCGCCCCTAGGAACCGGAGTCTGCACGCGCCCTCCAAATTCCGGTTTAGTTTTCACACTACCATACGTTTCCAAGCCCTTGGGATCGCTGTTTCCACAAAGTCCCCAGAGCCAGATATTGGTATTATTCAGAAAATTATAACGATAGCGAAGCCCCCAGACACCGGCCGCAATCTGGAGTGGATCGGTGGGATTCAGACGATCGAACCACATCAGCGAACGCAAAAGTTGCGCCGGCCCGAAATTGATTTTTTGTAATCCCAGCTGAATCTCAGACTGAGTTGTGGCATAACGAACCGCTAGTCGGTAAAGTTCGATATTATCATCTGTAATCTTTTCCCCGGTTTGCAGGAAGCCGTTCAGTGAGATTTCCGCATCGAAAAGCCGGTTTTCCGAAATTGGCTGGCTCAACATCAGGCAAGGTATGTACCGCAGACCGGCATCACCGTCCCAATTTTCAGAGAAATGCGTTCCCAGTCCCTGCAAGGATAATTGTCCTTTGAAATCCCTTTCTGCGGCAAATGTTAATATCGGGACAATCAGCACAAGCATCCAATATTGAATTTTCAAGAGTTGTCCTTCTCGGGGATTGGCATCAACCCATAATAGAGATAATTATTGATCTCCAGAGCAAAATCGGTATAATTCGTATATACCGCGGCTAATTGCTCGTTCTTCGCCAGTTCCATCATCATATTTATTACGGCCAGGAAAAATTCCGGGCGAATACTCTTTCTGACCTCACCCCTCTCCTGAGCCTTCCGGATGATTCCCATAAAGCGGGTCATGACTTCACCGAATATCTGGTTATAAAAATCCATCAAATCCGGAACCATATTCAGATAATCGCGAATATATTCGGAACCCATCTGCGATGTGGCTTCTTCCTTCATCTTGACAATCATTTTGACTTTTTCAGCAAAGGCAATATTCTGCAGCTCCAGTTCATCCATTTTCGCCCAGCTCTCGTTAATCATAATCTGCCACAGGTGCTTGATTAATTCGTTCTTATTTGCAAAATATTTATAGAAAGTCATTTTACTGACGCCGGCAGTAGCACAAATCTCCTCTACCGTGACCTTCTTGAAACCAAACTGATTGAATAACTTCTCCGCGGCAGTTTGGATTTTTAGTTGATTGTTTGGATTGGGATTCTTAGTCACCGCTTTACGTTCTCCTATAATATTACGATTAATGTCAATATATACGTATCATGTAAGTAATGTGATAATTCGTAAGCACAATGTCAAGGAAAAAGTTGCGATTTTGAGAAATTCGCAAAAAAAATAGTCGTAATAAGTTATCGCAAAGACACAAAATTCTAGGCTTAGTTCGTTAAGATTTTGTTTATTACGGCGATCTTTACTCGCCGTGGTTTATGAAATATATTGGCGTGAAGGCCTGTAATAACTAACGTAAATCGGGTTTCTTATCCAGAAAACAATCTTGAAAAACAGGTCAGTCCAGAATAAATTAGCCGCAATTGGAGGTTTATGAATTATTTTGAATCTTTTCTTTTGGGAATTGTGCAGGGATTGACGGAATTCCTGCCGATCAGCAGTTCCGGGCATTTGGTCATCGTTCAGCATTTATTCGGGATTATGACTGATAATATTGCTTTCGAGATTGTTGTGCATGCCGGAACTTTATTAAGTGTTGTGGCGGTTTATTATGCCGATCTTGGGAGGATTCTGGTTAGTTTTTTTAGCGGGATATTTGTTTTGAGAAAAGCTCGGCCGTATCGCGTCGATCCAGCTTTTCGATTGGGTGTTTACGTGATTTTAGCGACGATTCCGGCGATAATAGTCGGCCTCGGACTAGAAAATTTCTTTGAACGGATTTTTCATAATGTGGCGATGGTTGGAATCACTCTACTGGTGACGGGTCTGGTTTTATTGTCGACCCGCTTAATGAGGGTGACAAATCGCGATTTGACGCCGGGCAAGAGCTTCCTGATTGGTTGTGCTCAGGCGGTGTCGATTTTACCCGGTATATCACGAAGCGGTTTGACGATCAGCGGCGGTTTATGGTGTGGTTTGGATCGGATTGAAGCCACCCGCTTTTCGTTTCTGTTATCGATTCCAGCCATTCTGGGGGCGCTCGTTTTACATCTGAAAGATCTGGCCGGAATGGTTTTAGATAACCAGATGGCGGTGATATTGATCATTGGATTTTTGACATCATTTATAGTTGGCTATATTGCCATTCGCTTTTTATTGAGAGTCGTACAAAGTGGCAGATTCAGCTGGTTTGGGATTTATTGCCTGGCACTTGGTCTGGTAGTAATTTTATTTATGAAATAAACTTTTAACTAATAATTGAATTTAAGTATCCAATGCAAGTGTCACGCACCGTATTTATAGATGAGATGGTAAAAATTGAGCAGGGCAATCTGCACCCGGTCTATTTACTATGGGGCGGTGATCTTTATCTGGAGGACGAAGCTATTAATAGCATCTGTCAGGCCTTTAGTCAATCCGCAACCGGTCGCCCCGAGAAGATGATTTATTATGCCGAAATTGACAAGGACCGTGAATTTGTCGATAGTCTGTTCAGCATCGGATTTTTTGCCAATCGTCGGATCGTTATCTATAAAAATATCAATAAGCTGGAATCAGGTCTACGTCCGCGTTTGCTAAATTTTATTACTAATCCGGGACTGAACACTCTGTTGATTATGACGGCCAGCGGTGAAGGTAAATCTACCCTGGTAGATAAATTAAGAGATATATCGAAAAATATCAGGGTGATTTCCACCTGGACTCCTAGGCCGGATAGTTTCAGTGAGTTTGTACGGCGTCATTTGGAGCGCATAAATTATCAAATTACCGATGAAGCCCTCAGTCTGTTGATCTCATTAACCAATGATGCCCTCAGTCATACGATTGCCGAGCTGGAAAAACTGCTGATTTATATCGACGACCGTAAAACTATAGAAGAAGCCGATGTGCGTCTGTTGGTTGGCGGCGATAAGGAATACGATATGGGGGATTTCATTTTGGCGGTTGCCGAAAGAGACATCGCCGAATCGGTTCATATTGGATTGACTTTGATTCGGACTAATAACTCTCTGCCTTATTTTATTACGCAGATGTATGATTTATTCAGCAGTATCTGGGATTACGAGGGACATGGTCAAAAGGAAAAATTCTGGAAGAAACAGAAATGTATAGAAGCAGGTATTAAAAAATACCGTGGGGCAGATTTTGGCGTAATTTTTGCCAAATTGAGAGATGTGGATTTAAAATCAAAATCATTAAATTTGAGTCAAGAAGAGTTACTGATTCCCTTATTGTATGACATAATTGCTTGAAAGAGAAACCGCGATGGATTCGAAATATAAATTTACTGATGAAGAACTAATCGGCCGCTTTCAAGCCGGTGACGAAGGGGCTTTTGAGGAAATTGTCAATCGTTATGCCGATCGCCTGTTGAATTTCGCCTATCGTTTTGTGCTGGATCGGGAGGAAGCCGAGGACATTGTCCAGGATACATTTCTCAAAGTCTATCAAAACCGGCACGCCTATAAAGAAATCGCGAAATTCAGTACTTGGATTTACACGATTACCGGCAATTTAGCTAAGACCATTTTACGCAAGCGACGCAATCGTAAACTGTTCTTCTTTTCTCGCATGGTGCCTGAAGATAACAATAAAGAGATGGAATTCCCCTCCACCGAACGCCAACCTGACAGCACACTGGGAGGTAAAATCGAAGAACAGATGATTCAGCGGGCAATTATAAAATTGCCGGAACATTTTCGCACTGTAATCATTTTAAGGGATATTCAGGATCTTTCATATGAGGAAATCAGCAATATCATCGACGCGCCACTGGGTACGGTAAAATCACGGATTAACCGGGCGCGATTAAGATTACAAGAAGAACTTGAGCATTTAAGAGAGTAGAAAATGAATTTTAAAAAATGGGAGATAGCAAACGTCTATGATGAATTGCTACCAGTTTAGGAATTCCATATCAAATTTTATCGACGAAGACATTTCCTTCAAGAATAGTCAGGACTTCAAACAGCACCTGGCAGATTGTCCAGCATGCCGAAGAACTTATGAATCTGTGGTTGCCACCCGGCAGAGCCTGCGTAATTTTCCCAAAATCTCAGTAAGTGAAAATTTCAAACTTAATTTGCGGAATCGGATTCTATCTGATCGTAATGCCGCTATTCAGCGCGATCTGCAAAAAGGTTTTAGCCTGAGCCGTATTCCATCCTTCGCCTATGGATTTGCGGCCGCAATCGTCGTCGTGATAGCCGGATTTTTCGTTCTTCAATCTCAGAGTACCAATAGTATATTAGAAACCCCGCCGCCGATTGTGCGTCAACAAATGACCCAATCCCCCGCCGTTCCGACGCAGAGAGTTACTCCGGCAAATCCGGTTAATGCTCAGCCACAATCGTCGCAATATACTTCAACGCAAAACCAATCGGTGCAAATCGATACTATCGCGTCCCAGCAAGACTGGCAGGAACCGGTTATTGATTATAAGCAAAACTATGAGGATAAAATCAAAACAGTCAACGATCAGCGCTGATTTGGCGTTTAAAACATATTAATTGTTGGTTAAACATAATTTTTAAAGTATTTTTACACTCAGGAATGGGTGTTTTTTTATGACCAGTCTTAAAAGCATCGTAATCATCAGTGTAATTTTATTTGCTGTACTGTTTTTAGTTTTCATTTTCCCGCGGGTAGAATTTTTCAGTAGCGTTCCAGCGGCGGTCCAGATTCTCTTCCGAATCTTTGTTTTTATTGGAATCCTGTCATTTTTAATTTTTATGATTCAGGAGTTGCGACACTGGCAGGATCGTTGTGAACTTGCCGAAAAAACGCTCGACGCTCGAAAATCTGCCAATGCCCGGGAGGAGGAGATCGTTGGTGGTCTCGGACTCAAGCTTAAAGTCGATCCCCATCAAAATTATCAGGAAATCACGGTCCAGATTCTGAAACTGATTCAATCGTCGCTGATGGCGCGCAGTGTTTTTTTGTATCTATTCAATTCCAGTGAACATTCTTATAGTCTGCAGGCTTTTCAAGCGCAGGAGGGGATTGAGTTCAGTCCCGAATTCAGGGCGGAAGGCGAACTGTTTAGCGAATTACACCTGACCCAAAAGCCGCAGATAGTCGCGGCTGACAGTCTCGGACCCGGCAGTCTGGTGTATTATCCTAAACCGCCTAAAGTCGGGACGATCTTGGTTGTACCGATCATATTAAATTCGAAGATATTTGTAGGGATATTGGGTCTTGACAGTATCGATCGAGACGCCTGGGGACATGAGGATATCGACCTGGTGAAACTTTTTACAGAATTATTTGCGTCTTCGATCTGGCAGATTGATGCCATCGATCGGCAGAGTACCCATATTCAATTCTTTAAGGATATTTGCCGACTGAATACGGAATTACCGATAGGAATCGAATCGCTCGAGCTCTATAAAGAGGCCAGTCAGGTTCTGCATAAATTTTTTAGTTTTGATAAACTGACGTTTGCTATTTTGCATGAAGAAGAAGCGCCCGAATTGCATATCGAATATGTCGAAGGTTACGACACTGACTACAGTATCGGGCATCGCATCACCTGGCAAGGTGGTCTCTGGGAAAAAATTATCAAAAACGGTGAACGTATCCTGCGGGATGACTACGAACAGGAAAAACTGGCTTTCCGGTTTCAACCGGGTGATTTGAACATTTTGCCATTCCGGTCCTGTTTGGGGATTCCACTGGAGGTCGGTCGCAAACGTCTCGGAGGAATCCTGCTGGAAAGTTATCAGGCCGGTAATTATCTTCACGAAGAAAGCGAAACTTTGGCTTTGTTCGGGAAAAACATCAGCGAGATTCTCAGTCGGATGAACGTCTATCGGTCGATGAAAGATCTGGCCATGATCGATGGTCTGACAGGTATCTTTAATCACCGGGCTTTCAAGGAGCGCCTGCAGGTCGAAATTGAGCGCAGTCGTCGTTACGAGAATACCTTAACCCTTATGATTCTCGATCTGGATAAATTCAAACGCATTAATGATACTTACGGGCATCTCTTCGGCGATCTGGTTTTGAAAAAAACCGCCAGTATTATCCGGGGAAGTGTCCGAACCGTCGATACAGTCGCCCGGTACGGTGGCGAGGAGTTCGCGGTCATTTTGATTAATACCGATAAAAACAGCTGTTTTAAGACCGCTGAAAGAATTCGCAGTAATATTCAGAGTTTCGTTTTTGAAAAAGAGGGCGTTCGCGAACACCTGACAATCAGTATCGGCATGGCCGAATATCCGACCGATGGGACCGATGTACCGGCTGTAATTTCAAACTCTGACATGGCAATGTATCACTCTAAACGCCTGGGTGGCAATAAAGTAACTCTATTTAAAAGTGATTTTGAATCATAAAGGAGAAATAAATGGCTAAAGGTGGAAAAGGCTTCGCTGAGAAAACAGCAAAAAGCTCTAAGAATATCAAACCCGTATGTCCGGTTTGCGGTGAAAATATCGAATATATCAAGCATATCGCGACTATCACTGATCCGGCTAAAAGATCAATGCGCTTCAAGGAGCAAATAGTCGGCGTATGTAAATGTAACCGCAATCAAATTTATAAATAATCTCGTACCTATCCCCGGTCTTCGAGCAGCGGATTTTGCGGATCGCATCGGTTAGGATAGGGATTTAGACAAATTATGCAAAGACAAATCCGAGTTAGGACAAAAAGCACTTTTAGTCGAATTGTCTGGTTGGCGGTTGTAGTTGGACTTGTAGGTTGTGCCGCTTCCCGCAAACCCGGTCCGGCCCCAGTAACTACGACTGAACCAGACCAACCGACTCAGTATAATTCCCGGGCCCTGACTCATTTTATGAACGGCGAGAATTGGACTTTACAGGGCGACTATGCTATGGCCGTGCTGGAGTACCAGGATGCGCTTTTGTACGAAACCAAATCGCCGGCAATCTACAGTTCGCTTGGCAAAGCTTATATCAATCTCGGTAAACTGGAACGAGGACTGGCGGCTCTGGAGAAAGCCTGCCAACTGGATCCTGATGACGCCGAGAACCGTGAGATTCTGGCCCAGATCTATTTCCTGACCGGACAAGATAAAGAGGCCGAGAAACAATATCAGTTACTTCTGGCATTGCGACCGGATGATATTGAAATCAGGTATCAGCTGGCCGCCATTTATCTGAAAAATCGGAAACCCGCTCAGGCTTTGAAAGCCTACGACGATATCTTAAAAATGGACTCAACCCAATCCGCGGCTTTGCAGAAAGCGGCTGAAATGGCGATCCTCGATCGCGATCTGGAAAAAGCCGTTGCTTATTACGATCGACTGATTTCATTCTATCCGGATAGTACCTCGTATCTAAAAACACGGGCTGATCTGGCCACGGTAGCTGGCGATTATAAGACTGCGATTACTATTTATAAAAAATTAGTTGTAATGGCACCGACTAATATTGATATAAGAGAGCGACTTGGTGAAATTTTGGCCCGTAGTGATAATTTTGGGGAAGCCCGTACAACATTAGAACTTATGGTCTCGACTTATCCCGAACGCAAAGCCAGTTATGGCAACCTGGCGTTTCTCTTTGCCAATAAGGAAGATTATAGGGCGGCCTTAAACGTACTGGATTCAGCTATTGTCCGCTTTCCTGACGATATGGCGTTCCGGTTGATGCAAGGCTCAATCTATAATACGATCCGGGATTTTCCAGCCGCCGAGCAGGTTCTGCTGAAAATCCTGGAGATCGAACCAAATAACGTCGCCGTCCAGCATATTTTGGCGACTGTCTGGGATATGCTGAAAAAATTCTCCCTTTGTGACAGTCTTTACGAGGTGATTTTACGAAATAATCCGAATGATATAATCGCTATGAACAATTACGCCTATAGTCTGGCCGTGCGTGGCGAACGACTCGACGAGGCATTGAGATTAGTCGAATCTGCGCTGGCAAAAGAAGCCGACAACGCCTCATATCTGGATACCAAAGGTTGGATACTCCATCGGCAAAAGAAGAATAAAGATGCACTCAAGTACATTCAAAAATCACTCCAGATCGAGAAAGATAACGCCGAGGTACTGGAACATCTGGGAGATATCTATCAGGCTCTCGGGCGGTCCGCAAAAGCCCGCCTTTATTACCAACAGGCGGCAAAAATTGATACAGAAAATGCAGAACTTCAGCGCAAAGTCCAGCCATAATATCGAGTTTTTACTTGTTTTAAGTTTTCTCTTCCCCATCTTTTTCTGGAATTGCAGTCTGATTTCGCTCCATCACGAGAGCAGTGAATATTGGCCGGTGGTAGCGGCCAAAGAACGTTGCAGACAACTGGACAGATTAGGTATTCTCGCGGGTTCCGGTCAGATCAGTTTTGATAGTATTATGAGTACTAAAATCCTTCTTTTTGATTTTGAATACAGAACGTCGGATACACTGAAGATTAGGATTCAAGACCCATTCGGACGCAGGCTGGCTGATCTCGAATTGAGTGGCGAAACCTATCATCTTAGATTAATACGCGAGGGAAAATATTTTACCGGAACTAAAATCGAGACCGCCCAAACTCCGCTTCCGATTGGGACGCTCACTCCGGTATTCATCCGCAGGATGTTATTAGCCGGGCCTTTAGAATGTGAAAAATTCGGAAAAACTCCTGATTCCAGCCAAACAGGAGATAGTACAGTCAGCGTGCGATATAAGTTTATGGCCGGTCAGAAAGAGCCGGCGGAACTCGCCTGGCAATTTAACGATCAGATAATAACTGTGGTTTATAATCGGTATACGGAATTTAACGAATTAAAAATCCCGGCTGAGATAATTATCAGTGCTGATTCGGAGCAGTTTTCGATAATAATTCATTTCTCCCATTTCAATTCAGGGATGCTTAAATTCCAGACGTGATGCAACCGCAATTGTTGAGGTCAACGTGAATTCTGAAAATGCTAAAAAACTTGTATCGGTAGTGATTCCGGTTTTCAACGAGGCAGAGTCACTGCCGGAATTAATTAAGAATATCCAGGCCGGTTTTCAGTCGACTGATTACGACCTGGAAGTGATTATAGTCGATGATGGAAGTCGTGACAACTCCGCCACTGTAGCCCGGAGTATCGCGGCCGCCTATCCAAATATAACAATCGCGGGTTTTCAGCGTAATCGTGGAAAAGCCGCTGCTCTTAACGAAGGATTTCGTCTCGCAAAAGGTGAATTTGTGGCCACCATCGACGCCGATTTACAGGACGATCCGCGGGCCCTTCCAGCTATGTTGAATTACCTGCAGGAATCGAATTACGACCTGGTCTCGGGTTGGAAACAAAAACGTCAGGATAAGTTTATCAAGAAGAGAACCTCCCGACTTTTCAATTTCGTCACGTGTAAAATGACCGGTTTAAAACTTCATGATATAAACAATGGTTTGAAAGTCTACCGCGCCGAGGTTATCAAATCGATCTACCTGTACGGTGAACTGCATCGCTTTATTCCGGTGCTGGCCAAGGTTGAGGGCTTTTCCAGCGGTGAGTATAAAGTCCAACATTTTCCACGCAGATACGGTAAGACTAAATACGGCCCGAGTCGCTTCTACAAAGGATTACTCGATTTGCTGACGGTGCTTTTTATCACTCGTTTCATGAAACGTCCGATGCACTTCTTCGGATTGTGGGGTATTGTTATTGTGTTGATCGGTGTTTTATCTGAATTATGGATTTTAATTCTGAAATTTGGATTTCACGAACCTTTCCGAGATCATGTAGCACTAATGATTTTGGGAGTACTTTTAATCGTCTTCGGCATGCAGTTCTTTTCACTGGGGCTGATCAGCGAGATGATTACTTTCCAGAACAGGAAAGAGAAGTAATGCCTGAATATAGATTTTCCGTCATAATTCCGTCATATAATCGAGCGGAGGAAGTCATTGATTTATTACAATCACTGCAGGCCCAAACGTTCGAACATGACCGCTTCGAGGTCCTGATTATTGATGATGGCTCGACCGATGAAACCGAGCAAAAGGTAAAAGAGTTATCATCCCTGATCGATTTTCACTGGCGTTTTTTTCGACGTGACCATGAGGGTCCCGGTCCAGCCCGCAATTTTGGTATGTCGCAGGCAAAAGGTGAATATTTTCTTTTTATTGATTCGGATTGCCTGGCCCATGCCGAATGGCTGAAGGAAATTGATAGTGCGATTGCGCATGAAGCCCCGCAGGCTTTTGGCGGACCGGATTCAGTGCTGGCAAATTTTTCACCTCTTCAAAAAGCGATTGACTACAGTATGACTTCTTTCCTTACTACCGGTGGAATGCGCGGGCATTCAAAGAAGCCGCTGGCAAAGTTTTACCCCCGCAGTTTCAATATGGGTATTAGTCGTGAGATTTATGGCAAACTCGGCGGGATGGGAAATCTGCGGCATGGTCAGGATATTGAATTCAGCCGGCGCATTGTCGCCAGCGGCGCTAAGGTAATTTATATACCGACCGCGATCGTTTATCACAAGCGACGCACCAGTCTGCGAAAATTTTTTCGTCAGATGTTTAACTGGGGAGTAGCCAGAATCAATCTGTCTTATTTTGATAAAGGTAATCTAGAGCCTCTGCATTTTATTCCGGCCATTGCTACAGTCGGTTATATCTTACTTACACTTTTAACCCTGCTGACCGGATGGACTCTGGAAATATGGCTTGGAATTACCGGTCTGGCATTGCTGATTTGCATTGGAATTTTTATCCACAGCTCCATAAAATATCACTCTCTGAAAGTGGGCTGGTTAACTCCGATTATTTCAGTCTGTCAGGTTTTTGCGTACGGATTGGGCTTTACCATCAATTTCATTCGCCGGAAGATCTTCCGGCGTGGTAAATATATCGGATTTACCAGAAAATACTATGAATAATAATCTGGCTTATATATATTTTTTGCCAGAAAATCTGACCATTGATGAAGAAACAGCCGAAAAAGAAGAACAGCACAAAAATCTTCTTTGATTTTATTAGTATCGTCATTGCCCTGACTGTTCTATTATTACTAATGCAGATAATTCCTGGTTATAACTGGGTGGTCAACAGTCTGATTCTGGGCACTTACAAGACAATTGCGCATTATCCCAATATTACTCTTGAACAAAAATGGGCCCTCAAGTGTGGTTTCGATTATCGCTATTTGAATTATATTAAGAAGCAAACTCCGAAAGATGCTATCATAATTATGCCAACCAAGGAAGAGATCTTTCCCGAGGGGGAGAAATCCGACTTTAAAAATGCGGCCGATTGTATTAAAAATAAAGCCTGGGCTACTTATTTTTTATATCCTCGCAAATTAGTCTATAAATATGAAAAAGGTAAGAATCCTTATTATGCAAAAGCCAATTACATCGCTATCGTGAATTATCGAGGATACGATGCCTTGGATTACCAGATCGCGAGAAAAGAAAAACACTGTGTCCTGCCATTACATAACAAGGCTGAATCGCAATGATAATCGTTGGAATTCTACTGGTTGTATTACTGGGCTATTCGATAATCAATAAAATCGATATGGGCAAAACGCCTTTGGAAAAGTTTGGCTTCTCTTTACTGATTGGTATGGGTGCTGTGACGATTGCGATGTTCATTTTTGACATATTACACATTCCGATCCGACTGTATACCCTATATCCATTTATGCTGGGTGGAGTTATTCTTTTACAGTGGCGGACAATTAAAAAATTCAGGTTTGCTAAGCCAGTTGACTTTAACCTCAATCTACCAGGCCGGATAGGTACTATTTTAAAAATTGCCAGGCAACATCTACTCTGGACCTTTTTCATTTTGCTGATTCTCTTTATTGCTACCGGCAGTGTGGTCAAATCACTTTATTGGCCGACCTTTGCGTATGATAATATTGCCGGCTATGACCTGATGGGAAAAGTGATTGCGGCCGAGGGCAAGATAAACAACAGTCTCTTTGAAATCGATGGCAAACCGATTGATGGTTCTGCTAAACGATTAACCTATCCGATCCTGGTTAGCGGTAGTTTTGCCTATGCCTATCTGCACAATCTCAAGACCTCCAAGATAATGACCTCGTTATTTTTTATTTTTTTCATTATCAGCTTCTATGCCCTTCTAAAAAATTATACCGAACGCATAAATGCCGCGATCGGTACATTTTTTATGGTAATTACCCCGGAATTTTTAGCCTTTACCTCACTTTCGACTACCAATATCCCGTTCGCGATTTATGCCTCACTGGCAATGATTACGTTGTTTCTCTGGATTATTTCAGGCAAGCGGGAGGATTTAATCGTTGCGGCAATCTTTGCGGGCTTAACGGTTTGGACCAGAAGTGAAGGCATAATATTTATCATTACAGGAGTAATCGCCATTCTCGTCAGCGGTGGAAAAGAGCGGAGATGGAAAAACCTGTTGCTCTATTTTTGTATCGGACTGGCACCGTTACTAGCCTGGAATATTTATATGGCGGTCAGTTTTAATGCATCCCAGTCTGTTTTCTATCTCTATCCCTATTGGGATTTCGCTAAAATCAAAACGATGTTGATGTGGATTCGCCGATTAATTTTCGCTGGCAATTATTTCGGGATCACCTTCTACATTGTGTTCATCGCCTTTGTTCTGAACATTAAGCAGATCTTACATGACCGGACTACTAAATTTCTACTCATGACGGTCCTGAGCTGGGGTTTGTTTACCCTTCTATATTACCAAATTGATTATTCAAAACTTGATCCCTTAGATCTTGTAATGACGACCTCTTACCGCAGAGGACTGTTCTGCTTCGTTCCCTTGATCTGGTACTATGTATTCAGTAATCACAGTGTGGCTGGATTTTCGCGTAAAATATTTTCTGACTTTTTATAAATATTGATTATTTACATTTAATGTGTCTGCTATCTCGAAAAACTAAATCAGAGGAAAAATATGACATCCAATAAAGCCATTCTGCTTACCCTCTTTTGTTCAGTGCTGGCCGCCTTTGGTCAAACTTTCTTCAAGATTGGCGCCGCTAGCATCGGCAAAAATCTCTATTCCTGGTTATCCAACTGGCAATTAATACTGGGGATGTTCATTTATGCTCTTTCCGCCCTGCTCTTCGTTGTTGCCCTGAAACACGGGAATCTCTCTATTCTGTATCCGATTATCGCCATGAGTTATGTCTGGATAACTCTAATATCGAAGTTCTTTTTTAAAGAACCTGTTAATATTTTCAACTGGTTGGGAATTCTTTTAATTACCGGAGGCGTTTTCGTTATCTCCTTCAAAGGAGGATTCAATTGATCCTGTCGGTTGTAATTCCGGTATACAATGAAATTAATACTCTTGAGAAGCTACTCTACAGCATTCAACAGGTCGAGGGAATAGAGAAAGAGATTGTCATTGTTGATGATGGGTCCACAGACGGCACCCGAGCGCTATTGACGAAAATCGTTAATAGTGCTCAAAAAATGAAATTGTCCGACGGTGATGGGTGGTTAAAAACCGATAATGTCAAAGTATTTTTCCAGCCTGAAAACCGGGGCAAAGGGGCGGCGATCAATCGCGGTATTGCGGAGGCGACCGGGGATGTTGTGATTATTCAGGATGCGGATCTGGAATACGATCCGCGGGAGTACCCAAAACTACTCAAACCGATCGCGGAGGGAGTCGCTGATGTCGTCTATGGCTCACGTTTTATGGGAGGTGAACCGCATCGCGTTCTCTTCTTCTGGCACTCGATCGGAAATAAACTACTCACCTTCTTATCCAATATGTTTACTAACCTGAATCTGACTGACATGGAGACCTGCTACAAAATGTTCAGAAGGGAGATTATCCAACAGATGGACATCCGGGAAAACAGATTCGGTATTGAACCGGAAATCACGTCTAAGCTAGCCCAGATGAATGTCCGTATTTATGAAGTCGGAATTTCCTATTACGGTCGGACATATCGGGAAGGGAAAAAAATCGGCTGGAAGGACGGATTCCGGGCAATTTATTGTATCTTGAAGTATAACCTTTTTAAAAGATTAAAACACCGTGTTAAAATATCCGATTAAAAATAATTGGTTGTATATCAGTATTCTGATTATAGTCTTTACCATGAGTTTTATATATGTTTTCGATCCTAAAATCGATTTAAATGGAGACAACTGCACCTATTATCTACTGGCGAAGTCCATTGCTTCCGGCAAGGGCTATATCGATATTATCTCGCCGACGTTAAATCCGACTAACATCTTTCCTCCGGGCTATCCATTGTTGATGGCTGTTAATATGATAATAACCGGCGGTGGGATTGTTACCCAGAAGATATTGAACGGGCTGTTTTTGATAACAGCTATGATTATTCTATATTTTCTCTTAAATAATCTGTTCAGTCATAAGCAGGTAGCCTTTACTATCGCCTGCGTTTCCCTGACCAATTTCTATCTTTACAAATTTGCCAGAATTATGATGAGCGAAATGTCCTTTTTACTCTTCAGCTGTTTAGCACTCTATTTCTATATCGCGACTGATGAAGACCAAAAACCCTGGAAGAATTACAAATTCTATCTATCCATCTTTTGTCTGGCCTATCTTTTTCATATTCGAACCCAGGGCGTAGCTCTGTTTCTGGCTCTTATTTTCTACCTCTTGATATCGAGGAGATGGCAACATCTTCTGACTGCTATCCCGACTTATCTGCTTTTTCTGGCGCCCTGGATGATCAGAAATCGCGTGCGGGGATTATCCAACCGTTATCTACACGAACTGTTTGTGGTGAATCCCTGGAGACCCGAGCAAGGAAGCGCCTCTGTTTCCAGTTTGTTCACACGCTTTATCGATAATGTTACCATGCTCATCACCAAGGCAATCCCCGACTCACTCCTACCAGTAATAAACCTGAATTATAACCAGCCTGCCTCTGTCGGGCTGGTAATTTTTGGTATCGTAACTCTAGCCTTGGTCGTGTACGGTATTCTAAAACTCCCCAGATTCAAATTTCTCCTGTTAGGTTATATTTTTGCTAATATAATCATCATAGGTTTCTGGAGTGCCCCCGGAGGAAATCGCTATTTGACCGCCATTATTCCTTTCCTGTATATTGGTTTTATTCTGGGAATATATCACGGCGTAATCCATCTGATCCATTACTGGAAAAAAACGGCCGGTCAATTTTCGCCGCTTTGGTTACTATCAATCAGTCTACTGGTTTTACCGCGATTGGCTGAACTGCACGAGAGTGCAAAAGCGCCGTATCCCTCAAACTATTATAATTATTTCCAGATCGGCCGTGAAGTCAGCCAGAAAATGCCCCTGAATACGGTCGTATGTTGCCGCAAACCCTACCTCTTTTACATGTTTGGCAATCGGTATTGCTATAAATATTTATATACTCAGGATGACAAGCAGTTGATCAAAGGACTAATAAAAGCTAACGTTGATTATGTCATCCTTGACCAGCTGGGTTATAGTTCAACCGCTCTCTATCTGTATCCGGCAATTCTTAAAAATCAACAATTATTTAAAGTAGTTATCCAGTTGAAGAATCCCGACACATATCTATTAAAATTCGATCGAGATCGAGCGCTTCAGATATATCCGGATGCGTAATTCGATTGACGGTGAATTCACCCAAATGCAAGAAAAAGATAAAAACCCGAACCAATTTATCCGGAGAATAAAAACCTCATTAAAGGCTGTCCTTTCCTATTCAGTGAAAAATGATTATGCCGGATTCAATAAGTACGATGCCCTGGCGAGTCCGATCTTATGGACTTTATCGTTCGGGAATAAATATCTGAGGTTGCTATACAGTCAGGCAATCAGCCGTTCGCCGGTTAATTTGCGTCCGCTATTCGCGATCCCGTGTACACGAAATCCGAAAGGAATTGCCCTTTTTGCGATGACCTATTTAAATTTGTATAAGGCTAAGAAGGACACTGCGGATCTCCAAAAGGCGCAGGAATTACTGAAATGGCTGATGCAAAATCAATCCACCGGATTTCCGGGGCATTGTTGGGGCTATCAATATCCCTGGCAGGATGTCGGATTTTTCGCGCCGGCAAATTTTCCCAACCGCGTGGTGTCATATTTTGTCGGGACGGCTTTTCTGAATGCCTACGAAATTACCGGTGAGGGTTTATATTTGGATTATGCCATAGGAGTGAAAGATTTTTTAATCCGGGCGCCCAAAATTCTTTTTAAAAACGATAAGATGAAGTGTTTAAGCTACGTGCCGCATGAAAGTATTAATTGGATCGTCATGGATGTGAGTGCCCTGTGCGGAGCGTTTTGTGCCCGTCTCGCATCCATCAACCACGATCAGTCATTAGTCGAAGAAGCCGGAAAGTTGATCGGCTATGTAGTTGACAAACAAACTGACTACGGCGCCTGGTTTTATACTTATCCGCCCACGGCCAATCGTTTGAAAATGCACGATAATTACCATACTGGTTACATACTGGATGCAATTCTGGATTATACGGGCTATACGGGAGACGATTCATTTCTTGAAAATTATCATCATGGCCTGCAGTATTACAGGGAGAATCTGTTTTTAGCAGACGGCGCGCCAAAGTGGATGAATAATCAACTATATCCGATTGATGTCCATGGTTCAGCCCAGGGTATAATTACTTTTCTGAAAGCCGCTCGGTTTGATTCGAAGTACGAGGAATTTGCGTACCGGATTGCGGAGTGGGCGATCGATAATATGCAAAATAAGGACGAAGGATATTTTTATTATCAGAATGGAAGGTTTTTCAAAAGGTCATTTACCATTATGCACTGGAGTAACGGTTGGATGGCCAAAGCAATGAGTGATATAATCAGGAAGCATTATGAAGACAACGGAAGCAATGCCAACTAAGCAAGATGTCCAGGAATTCTGGAATCGCAATGTCTGCCAGACGGAATTTTTAAAGAGCGGACAGCGCGGTACGGAAGAGTTTTTTCAGGAAGCCGAAAAAGTAAGATACAAGTATCATTTTTATCTGGCGGATTTGTTTGATTGGATCGCCGCCCAAAAGCCGGGTGGTAAACTGTTGGAAATCGGTTGCAGTATGGGAACCGATCTTCTGCAACTTGCCAGACGAGGGCTGAATGTAACCGGAATAGATTTGACCGCGGCCGGGATCGAGCTTGCCCGACAACGATTTGAATTGTACGGAATTCCGGCTGAATTGAAAGTAGACGATGCCGAGAATTTGTCTTTTTCGAATGATTCATTCGACGTGGTCTATTCTTTTGGCGTACTTCATCATACTCCGGATACCCAGCGGTCAATTGCTGAAGTGTATCGGGTCCTCAAACCTGGCGGATTAGCGGTAATCATGCTTTATAATCACGCTTCTGTGAATTATTTAATCCACAAACTTATTAATCAACCTTTTGACGGGAATCGTAAGGATCGTTGTCCAATCGAAAGAGCCTATACCAAAGCTCAAATATTAGAGATGTTTCGAGCTTTTAAGAACGTACAAGTCGATATCGAGTATCTATTAACTACCGGCTATGGTATCGTCTGGGATTTAGTTCCAAAATGGATCCACCGGGCGCTTGGTCGTCTCTGGGGATGGCATTTGGTAATAAAAGCCTATAAATGAAGAAAGTTCTGTTCATTTCATATTACTGGCCGCCGGCCGGAGGGGCAACCACCACCCGGCTTCTAAAGTTTTATAAATATTTACCCGAGTTCGGCTGGGAACCGATCATCCTGACAGTTGAAGACGGAGATTTTCCTTTCATCGATCCCGAAACGCTCAAAGAGGTCAGACCGGATACTTTGATTTATAAAGCTCCAACCGTCTCTTTACATAGAATGTTCGCTAAGGTGGCGAAAAATTCAAAGGATATGTTCGTGCCGTTTGCTTTTACCGAGAAAAATAGTAAAGGTATAAAAAGCCGACTGTCACGCTGGGTAAAGTATAATGCCATTCCGGATACGCGCTTTTTGTGGAAGAGATATGCGATTAAAGAAGGATTAAAAGTAATTCGGGAACATGATGTCGATCTGATTTTTTCATCTTCCCCGCCCCAAACCAATCACCTCGTTGCCACCGCATTATCAAGAATAACAGGTATCCCGTGCGTGGGCGATATGCGGGATCCGTGGACGGATGTCTATTGGCTTCAAACTGATTCTCAACGCTCGAAGTGGATCCATAATCTTGATAAAAAGATCGAGAAACGCACACTCAGCGCCATGGCGGCGATTACCACAATCGGCCCGTCGTTAGTAAAATTATTTCAAGAGAAAGTCAGCGCGCCGGTTTATTTGATTCATAATGGCTACGAGCCAATTGATATTAATATTCCGTTGCGTATCAATTCAAAATGGACCATCACTTACGCCGGCAGTATCAGCATTGAACAGAATATTGACGCCTTTTGCAAAGCCGTTGAAATTCTGATCCGAAAGAGAGATATCAGGGATAATATTGCGATTCAGTTCATTGGTAATTTTCCGGAATTTGTAAAACAGAAACTGCGGCCATATTCATTTTTTGAAATCATTGATTTTCTACCTTATATGCCGGCAGAGCAAGTCAGACAACACCTGATTGCCTCTGATTTGCTTTTACTTTTTATTCATGTTACTCCTGAGGGAGGCGTGATCAATTATAAGATGTATGATTATTTAGCCAGCCGTAAACCGATTCTGGCTTACGGACCAACTCGGGGAGATGCCGCCCAGATTTTGCATCAGGCGCGTGCCGGCAGAATGTTTGAGTACGATAACGTTGAGGATTCCGCCCGGTATTTATTGGAATTATATGAAAAATGGAAAAAGGGCGAATCAGGTGTCGAAATCGACGAAAAATACATAATAAATTTTACCCGCCGCAATCTGACCCGCAAACTGGCCGAGATTTTTGACAGTTGTTACAAACAATCCTGAGTCAGGTTGTATCATCTTTTCAATTGTTTCCTAAACAAATTTCACTAATTTTAATGACGAGTAGATAACGAATTATTTGAAAAGGTGAATTAAGGCGACATTACAACCAGGAGTCGCAATTTCATTAAGACAATGTATGAGCTACCAGGCTGAAACGATTTTAACCGCAATCATAAGAATTGCCATAGAAAGTTGAGCAGAAGGAAATTTTAATTGAAGAAAATCAAATTTGCCATAGTAGGGTGTGGTCGCATTGCTCAAAGACATGCCGAACACATTCACAAACTGGGAGAATTGACCGCAGTCTGTGATATTAAAGAAGAAGCGGCGCGAACTTTATCCGAAAAGTACGGGTGTTGTCTGTATCTTGATATTGATCAGCTTTTAAAGAATGAACCGAACCTGGATGTCGTCTCGATTTGCACTCCCAATTATCGGCATGCCGAACATTCGATCAAGAGCCTGAAAGCCGGAAAACATGTTTTGTGCGAAAAACCAATGGCGCTTTCGGTCGCTGATTGTGAAAATATGATTTATGCGGCCGAACAGGCCCACCGGCGCCTTTTTATCGTCAAGCAGAACCGCTATAATCCCCCGGTGGCGGAATTGAAAAAGGTTATTGAAGCGAATCAATTGGGGAAAATTTTCTATGTCCAGTTAAACTGTTTCTGGAACAGAAACGAGGATTATTATAAACAATCCGATTGGAAGGGACAACTCGAAAAAGACGGCGGCACTCTTTTTACTCAATTCAGTCATTTTATTGATCTTTTGGTTTGGTTATTTGGTGATTTTAAGAATATGAAAGTGCTACTTCGAAATTATCTGCATCCTGATATTGAATTTGAAGATTCCGGCGCCATCCTGATTGAGTTTTTCAATGGCGCCATTGGCACGGTCAATTATACGGTAAACAGTTTTCAAAAAAATATGGAAGGCTCCATCACCGTTTTCGGTTCAAAAGGAACCGTAAAAATCGGCGGGCAGTATTTAAACGCCCTGGAATATCAGAATATTGAAAATTACACTTTCAAGAATGTCATACCGGTTAATAAAGCCAACGACTACGGTTTTTATCAAGGATCAATGTCAAACCATGACAAGGTTTACGAAAATGTCGTGAACGTGTTGAACGGTCGCGACACCATTGCTACCAATGCCATCGAAGGTCTAAAAGTCGTGCGCATTATTGAAAACATTTATTCCCAAAGAGAATTAAAGTAAATATGACTGATCCAATTTTAAAAAAAATCGGGATACGTGATATTAAATGCGGCACCAATGTAGTTATTATTGAACCGAGTAATCTATATGAATGTGAGTTAGGCGACGATACTTTCGTAGGTCCTTTCGTAGAGATCCAGAAGGGAGTCAAAATCGGTCGGCGCTGTAAGATTCAGTCGCACGCCTTTATTTGCGAATTGGTCGTCATTGGAGACGATTGTTTCATTTCGCACGGCGTAAAGTTTGTCAATGATACATTCAAAACGGGAGCTCCGGCTGGCGGCAAACGAGACCAGTGGAAGCCGACCACTATTGGCAGGCATGTATCGATCGGCACCAATGCAACGATATTACCAGTTAAGATAGCTGATTGGGTTGTCATTGGCGCCGGCGCGGTTGTGACTAAGGATATCCAGCAGGCTGGGATTTACGCCGGCAATCCGGCGCGAAAAATCAGAGATATACAATTCAGAGGCGATTTATGATACCTTTTATGGATCTGGAAACCCAATACCGGAAAATTCAGTCGGAAATAGATACCGCCATTTTCAATGTCATTCATGGCTATAAGTTCATAAATGGTCCCGAAGTCGCTATCTTTGAACAAAATTTCGCCAGGGCACAGAATCTAAAGTATATGCTTGGTTTGGCCAGTGGAACCGCGGCGCTTCACCTGGCCTATGAAATTCTCGGTTTAAGACCCGGTGATGAGGTAATAGTTCCAACAATGACTTTTATTGCCACGGCGGAAACCTTGCGGCAAGTCGGTGCCAAACCGGTTTTTGCCGATATCGATCCGGTTTCCTATAATATTGATTGTGACTCTGTGGCAAGATTGATAACACCTAAAACCAAGGCGATTGTAGTGGTTCATTTGCACGGTAATCCGTGCGAAATGGACTTGATTGTCAGTATCGCCCAAAAATATGGTTTAAAAATTATTGAAGATTGTGCTCAAGCCCATCTGGCGGAATACAAGGGTCGTAAAGTCGGCACCTTCGGCGATGTAGCCACTTTTAGCTTTTACCCCGGGAAAAACCTGGGCGCTTTCGGAGATGCCGGTGCGCTGGGTACCAATGATGCGGCTTTATATGAAAGAGCGCAACTTCTGGCAAATCACGGACGCCGGGAAAAATATATCCATCAGACCGAAGGTTATAATTACCGTCTGGATTCTCTGCAAGCCGCTGTTCTGGATGTCAAACTCCGCCATTTGCCGCAATGGACCTCACAGCGGATTGACATTGCCAAGCAATACCAGCATCTGTTAGAAAAATTGCCGATCACTTTACCGGAAATGAGTTTGGATAAGAAACATGTTTATCATATATATGCCGTGGTCACCGATCGGCGGCAGGAGCTGATTGACGCCTTGAAGGTCCATAAGATAGCTTTTGGCATTCACTATCCCCTGGCTTTACATTTGCAACCAGCGTACGCTTACTTGAAATATAAACAAGGCGACCTGCCGGTTTCCGAACGCTTATCAGACCAGTTTTTATCTTTACCGATGTACGCTGAATTAGCGGAAGATGATATAGAAAAAATTTGTCAGGTGATTTCCAGGGTTTATTAATTTGTAATGATTATTATTTGCGATTTTTCTGATGATTTTAAACTATAGTTCGACTCCAATTTTACTAACTTTTTAATCAAGTCATGAAGCATGTGTGGCATTTGCGGCATCGTTGACCAGAATCCTGAGAATCACCGGCTGATAACCGAGATGGCTGATTTATTACGGCACCGCGGACCGGAGAAAGCCGGCTATTTCCGGGACAGCAATGTCAGTCTGGCGCACCGCCGGCTGTCGATCATTGACCTGGAGACCGGCGACCAGCCGATTTACAATGAAGATCGCTCAATAGTGGTGATAATGAATGGCGAGATATACAATTTCACCGAAATCAAAGCTGATTTAATCCGGCGCGGTCATCGTTTTGCTACCACCTCCGATACTGAGATTCTGGTGCACAGTTACGAAGAATACGGATTGGAATTTTTACCTGACCTGAATGGCATTTTCGCCTTGGCGCTCTATGATAAAAAGAATGCACGGTTGATCCTGGCGCGCGACCATTTCGGCGTCAAACCACTGCACTACTGGTCACACGGCGCGACGTTTCTATTTGCCTCGGAGTATAAAGCGATTCTCATCCATCCGGCGGTGAAGCGTGAGATTAATCATCAGGCTTGGCATTGTCAATTAAATTTACGTTATAATCAGACTGATGAAACGCTAATTAAAAATATTTATCGTTTGCCGCCGGCCTTCTGTCTGATCTATCAGGATAATAAAATTTCCATCGAACGCTATTATCAATTGCCGCTCAATCTGAATTATAAGATGACTGAAGCCGAAGCCATTGAAGGTATTCAGACGCATTTGCAGAAAGCCGTTAAGCGCCAACTTCTGAGTGACGTTCCGCTGGGAGTTTATCTTTCCGGCGGAATGGATTCATCAGCGTTGGTGGCGATGATGGCGGCGGAAGAGATTAGCCCGATTAACACCTTTACACTTGGATTCAATGAAGCCACCGATGAATTTAATGACGCGGCCATCATTGCTCGTAAGTTTAACACGAAACACACAACCACCGCCCTGACGCTGGCGCCCTTACAGCATTTTCCCGCAACCATCTGGCACGCCGAGGAACCTAAAATCAACCTTTTGCAAGGCTTTCATTTGTCGGAATTCGTTTCAAAAAGTCTGAAGGTCGTGCTGGGCGGATTGGGCGGCGACGAGTTGTTCATCGGGTATGATATTTATCGCTATTTATGGACACTCCGCCGATGGCTAAAAAATCATCCGGGCATTATGCAAAAAGCCCTGTTGAATCCGGTTAGCGCCTTGCTCTTTGCGGCGCAGAATTCCTCCAAAATCCTCAAATGGGATGAATATCGGCGCGGTTTGCAAATGCTCAGTTCGTTTGGTGATTTGGAAAAATATTACCTGATCCTGCGTAATTGCTGGGATTATGACTGGAGTTTTGCCAAGGCAATCTATCAGCCGGAATTTTTACAGCTTCCGTTGGAGTTGACACATACCTGGTTCGACCCGATTTTTGAGGCTTGTCGCGACCTGCCACCTCTGGATGCCATAGCTTATGTGGAATTTCATTCCAAGATGCTGAACGACTATATACTAACTGAAGATCGCATGGCGATGGCCAATTCGTTAGAACTGCGGGTACCTTTTCTTGACAAAGATCTGGTCGAGTTTGCTTTTACAATTCCGGCCAGTCTTAAAATGAAGAATGGTCAGACTAAATATCTTTTCCGGAAAGCCATGGCGCCGTTTTTACCGCCGGAAATCCTGCAAAAAAAGAAATGGGGTTTCGCGATCAATCCGTACGAGCAATTCAATAAGGACTTGAAAAAAGTTGCCCAAAAGGTGCTGACGTGTGAATTCATCAAGCGGCAGGGGATTTTCAATTATGAATACATTCGGCGGATTCTGAATTATCCGCCCGATCCGCGCCTGCGCTGGCATTATAATTTATTGTGGATTGTGCTGGGTCTGGCAATTTGGGAGAAAATGTTTATAGAAACGGAAAATTATCGCCAACATCAGGTTGCGCCGGAGGAGTATTATCGATGAATGCCAACCAGACCAGATTGCGGATTGGCATGGTGCTGGATAATCGCTTTCCGCCGGATGAGCGGATGGAGAAGGAAGCGGTCAGCCTGATTGATGCCGGATTTGAAGTGTATCTGTTATGTTTTACGTTTGGAGATAAGCCCGCCGAAGAGAATTATCGAGGAATTAACCTCCGGCGCGTTTATATGCCGCAAAATCTATATAAAAAACTGTCCGCTTTAATTTTGACGGTGCCGTTTTATCGCTGGTTCTGGTATTGGAAAATTAAGCGGTTTGTTAAACAGGAAAAAATTGATTGTCTGCATATTCACGATTTACCGCTATGCGGGGTCGGTTTAAAAATTAGACAAAAATACAAAATGCCCCTCATAGCCGACATGCACGAAAATTACCCGGTGCTGATCGAACAGGAAAAATGGGCAAATAACTTCTGGGGAAATCTGCTCATCAGTAAAAAACGCTGGTATCGGATTGAGAAGAAATGGCTTGCTCAAGTCGACTATATCATTTGCGTAGCGGATGAAATGCAGGAACGTTTGGAGAGAATAGTTGGTTATAATAAGGAATATACGGTTCTACCGAATTATATCGATCCGGAACCTTTCCTGCGACAGCAGGAACCCAGTAGTGAAATTGAAGAAAAATTTAAGGGAAAGTTCGGAATATTGTACTATGGCGGTTTTGACAGTATGCGCGGGATCGAGACCTTGCTTGAAGCGGGTAAAATTCTGAAAGATAAAATTGCCAACCTGATGTTGATTCTAATTGGCACGGGATCAATTTTACCTGAATTGCAACGTTTTGCACTACATTTGGGAATAAGTGATTGGGTGGCATTTGAAGGCTGGCAAAATCCGGCTAATCTAAAAAGTTATATGAAGAACACCAGGATAACTGTAATTCCTCATTTGAAGTCTGACCAAACGGACAACTCCAGCCCGAATAAAATTTTTGTGTTTATGTTAGAGAAAAAACCAGTTGTTAGTACAAATTGCCGCTCACTTGAAAAAATCATTACCGAAAACGAATGCGGATTGATTTATCCCAGCGCGGATAGTCAGGAACTGGCAAATAAAATCTATGTTCTTTTTCAGAATCCCGATTTATGTGAAAAAATGGGAAACAACGGTTTTCGCGCCGTTATGGGGCGGTACAACTGGCCGGATTCAGTAAAAAAACTAATAAAATTATATCAACTATTAAGTCTGTATTTTAAAAACGGAGTGACAACTTAAATGTGCGGCATCGCCGGGATATATAATTTAGATAATTCGCCTATCGACGTTCGCAAACTGCTCGAAATGACCAACGTTATCCGCCATCGCGGTCCTGACGATGAAGGTTATTTACTGGTCGATACTCAATCGGGATTGATTAGCCATTATCATGGTGATGATACCATTGAACCCATTAAACGCCGGACTCAGCATATTAATCAAACTCAACCGGCCAATCTCGGCTTCGGTTACCGACGACTTTCGATCATCGATCTGACGCCTTCGGGTCATCAACCAATGAGCAGATCAGATGGTTCGCTGTGGATTGTCTACAATGGTGAGATATTTAACTATTTAGAATTACGAGAGGAATTAATCCGGCTTGGGTATCAATTTCGGTCAAATAGTGATACTGAAGTCATCCTGGCGGCTTATGAAGAATGGGGTTATGAATGTCTTGCCCGATTCAACGGTATGTGGTCATTTGCGCTGTGGGACAATCGTAAGAAGTGTTTGTTTTGCGCGCGCGATCGTTTTGGCATTAAACCGTTTGCCTATTATTTCGATAGCCAGAGGTTCATTTTTGGTTCGGAGATCAAACAGATTCTGCTGCATCCCATTGCAAAATCCTTAAATATGGCAATGATTTGGCGTAGCATGAAACTGAACTCATTTTTATGTTACGGAGACGAGACCTACTTCCGGGAAGTGAAAATCTTGCCCCACAGTCACTATCTAATCCTTCAGAGCGGTAATCTGGTAATCAGGAAATATTACGATCTTGATCCGACTACCTTTGAGACCGCAAGTATATCATTTGCCGAAGCATCTGAACAGTATCGGGAATTATTTACGGATGCGGTGCGCTTGAGAATGCATAGTGATGTGGAAGTCGGAAGTTGTCTCAGTGGTGGACTGGATTCATCGGCTGTGGTTTGTACAGCGGTAAAGTATACTACACAGAGATTCAAGACATTTACCGCTTATTATACCGAAGAAGAGCGATACGACGAAAGACCTTGGGCGGCAATTGTCGGCAAACACGCCAACTGCGATATGTATTATGTTTCACCAGATCCCGCTAAAGTACTGGCGGATTTTGACCGTATGACATGGTTTAATGATTATCCAGTCGTCGGCAGTAGTTTCATTTCTCAGTATTATCTGATGCGCCTGGCGCGACAGACCGGAGTACCGGTTTTATTGGACGGTCAGGGTAGTGATGAAATTTTGGGTGGGTATAACCATGCTTTTTATCGCTATTATGCTGATTTGTTGAATAAAATACGCTGGTTGAAATTTGTACGGGAATTTCCGTCATACTTAAAGTATAACCAAAAGGGCACGATTGGCGCCAAATTCGCCAAAACATTATTAGCCTGGATTTTTAAAGAATCGACTTTGTATAACCAGGAGGCGAAACATCTATTCGAAAGCCCATTTGTTGAAAATATAAAAGACGACCAGCTCTTCCGGCAGATTGTTGATTTGCCGGTTTCACGCTTATCAAATTTTTTGTATAATCTCTTAATGACGACTTCGATTCAAACGCTGTTGCACTTTGAGGATCGCAATTCGATGGCTCATTCAATTGAGACCCGCGTCCCGTTTCTGGATTATCGCTTGGTTGAATTTGTGTTTTGTCTGCCATCGGAGTTTAAAATATCAGGTTATACAGGAAAATTGGTGCATCGCCATGCTTTACGTGGTGTTGTACCAGCAAAAATTTTAGCCCGGACGGACAAGGTCAATTTTGCGGCGCCGGGGGAAGCTTATTGGATGCGCAGGGAAATGAAGCCCTTGTTCGTACAAACTTTTTACCACTCAAGATTTTATGAAAGGCCATTTTATAATCACAGATTAATTGAGGAATGGGGGAAAAAATATCTTAATGGTGATGACAGGCATGGATCTCCTTTATGGCGAATTATAGCACTGGAACAATGGTTCAGAAATTGAAAAAACTGGGAACTTTTATTTATATTTATTATAAAAAGTGTTACGTCCTAAAATAGGTTGACAATAAAAGAGGAGAAAAAATACAAAGAATTGACACTTCGGAGTAAAATCGGGTGATGAGATCAAGAGGATTATGCGACAGATTAATTCATAGGACCGATTTTGTCAGTAACCTATTAGTTTTTATGACCGGTACTACAATTTCGCAGGTCATTACATTTCTTATTAGCCCGATTTTATCGAGAATATATACTCCAGATGATTTTGGAGTTTATTCAGTGTTTCTTAGTATAGTGAATATTTTGGGAGTAGTAATCACTGGTCGCTATGAGTTAGCTATTCTTTTACCGAAAGAGGAAAAGGGAGCAATAAATGTTTTGGCGCTTTCTGTAATTCTATCCGGAATAATCGGGGTGGTCATATTTTGCATTGTTTTATTATTTCATCCTCTTATTCTGATAGTTTTAAAAAACAAATATATTGCATTCTGGCTTTATTTAATACCTTTTATTGTAATGATGTTAGGAGTTAGCCAAGCACTTGTTTATTGGACAACGAGGCAAAGAGATTTTAATTTGTTATCTAACAATAAAATTGTTCAGTCCGGATCGAGTGCGGCCATTAACGTACTGCTAGGATTATTAAAATTTGGTAGCGCTGGATTGATTATGGGTTATATTGGTGGACTGATGGTGGCATTGGGTTTATTAGTAAAAAACACCTTCACTAATATTCGATCAAGAATAATAGATATTTCTAACATAAGAATGAGGTGTGAAGGTCTTACTTATATAAATTTTCCCAAGTTTGATTTACCGAACGCTCTTTTTTATGTTTTTAGTACAAACGGTATAATTATTCTTTTAACCAAATTATTCGGCTATCATTCGATCGGCTTTTTGGCTTTTACTGATAAAATACTATTAGTCCCCTTTAGTTTTTTCACCGTTTCATTCACCCAGGTGTTTTATGAGCGACTGGTCACGGCCTATAATGAAAATCAGGCATCGTTTTCTTTGTTATTGACGAACTCCATAAAAAAGACAGCGCTATATTTAATTATTCCTTATTTTTTACTTATTATTACATCTAAATATTACGTTCCGTTGATTTTTGGCCAGCAATGGGGTGAACTATTTATTTACATTTATATTCTTTCTCCGATGACTTTTTTAATATTGATATCATCACAACTAACCCATGTGATGAAAATAATAAATCGGCAGAAAATTTCTCTCATTTTGAATATATGTTTATTTATAGTTAAAGTCGTAACAATATTACTGTCGTTTTTCTCATTTAAATATGATGTTCAAAAAACAGTACTTCTTTATTCGTCTGTATCAAGTTTGACAATTGGAATTAATATAAATGTGGTTATGAAATATGCACACGCCAAATCCTCAAGTTTTATTCACTTGATATATTTGCTTATCTTCGTAGTTTATATATTATTATTTATAAGGGTGCTATGAATAGACATTTTCCATTATCTGCTTTAAAGACTGCCCGGCTAGTTGATAAAGATGAAATGTTAGTAAAACTTTGTACAGGAAAGACAGTTCTGGATGTCGGATGCCTCGGACAAGACAGAAAATATCTTTCAGAGGATTGGTTACATAATAAATTACGAGGAGTAGCCCGTTATATTTGTGGAGTCGACATTGTTAAGGATAAAATAATCGAACTAAATAGGATTGGTTATAATATTGTGCATTTAGACGATTTAATAGACACACAATCCAAATATGAAGTAATTGTGTTGTCGGATGTAATAGAACACGTTCGGAACGGATCAGATTTTCTGGAGCTAATGATATCAAAGATAACAGATGATGGAATTATTATTATTACTACTCCCAATGCGAAAAGAAGCCTTGACTTTATTAACATAATAATTACCGGAAAATATTATATTAACCTAGAACATACAATGTGGTTTTGTCCGTTAACCTTGAGCGAACTTGTTGGCAGAAACCAGTTAGAGATTGTCGAGTTCTATTGGATAAAAAGATGTATACCGCAAGGTGTGAAATATAATATCGTGCAAAAGAGTATACTTTGGTTCGCTGATTTTCTGACATTTTTCCGCCCCGCATTTCATGAAAATTTCATGTTTGTTGTAAAAAAAAGATTTATATGAAAATCGGAATTTTTACTCCCTATTCTCTAAATCCGATTCACCCCCGGCTGAATTCTCTGAAAGATGTCTTAAACAAGACAAAAGACACATTTAGTTTCCTTCAATATCCAAAAGCAGGTAATAATCTGTGGCATAAACTTAATTGGTTGTTTTTAGGCTATTTTGATATAGGGGCTATAATTAAGGCGCGAAAAGCATTAAACAAGTTAGATATTGTATATATACAGGATTTGTCATATCTGCCAATTGTGATTTTTGCTAAACGAAGGGGAATGAAGGTCATATATGAGACACTTGACAATAATGTATGCCTGAGGTTTTATTTATTAGAGCGGCACTGGTATGGATTCCGCTATTTTGCCTTTATATCGTACTTATTCAAGATTATTGAAAGGTGCTTAGCAGAGAAGTTCGCAGATGAGATAATAGTAAATTCCCGGGCGTTGAAGGAATATTTTAGGGGGCATGCAAAACTTATTTATTATACCTCGCCGCTGGAAAATATAGTTCGATACAATAATCCCATGAATCCCCCTGCATTTTTATATCTGGGTGCTTTCACAATTGATAAAGGTGCTGCAGAAATATTGGATCTTTGTGGTCGATATAATAATATGTTGTATATCCTGGGAGAAATAAAGGATAAAATATTATTTACAGAAGCGATGCAATGTTCTTTCGTGGTTTTAATACACAAACTTTCTCCGATAGATTTAAGAGAACAAATTAACCAGCTTTTAAATAAATACTACCTTATAGGTTTGAGTTTAATTCATCCGACAAACTACAGTTATAAGACTCAGGAAGCCAATAAAGAGATTGATTATCTGGCTTGCGGGATTCCACTTATTGGAAACTACCGGCAGCCTACTGCTGAAAAGATTTTAAATGGTTGCGGAGTGTTTTTTAACAGACGAGAACAAATTGACAGATTACTCAACGAACCTGAATTCAAGAGCACAATCTCCTCCCAGGCTAAGGAGTATTATTTTAAGCATTATTCACAAGCGATTTTTAGCCGACGCCTTTCATCAGTACTGAAATCACAGACGAAGTGATGGATAAGACGACATTAAATTATTATTCCAGTTCTTTTAAAGGTGAGAAAAAAAACCTACCAGTGGATGATATACAAATAAGATATATTCTAAAATATATTTCTGGCGATCAGACTATTAGTGTGCTGGATGCTGGCTGTGGTGATGGCCGGTTTGGAGATAAGCTTATCTCATTAGGTTACTGCAATACATTTGGAGTAGATTTACTTCGGCATCGAATCCCCTCCATAATGAATTATTGCTGTGCTAGTATTGACAAACTTCCTTTTCATGCGGAGAGTTTTGATTTTATTATTGCAAACAGTGTTATTTACTATTTGGATAATTATGAAAAACTAATTAAGGAATTTAGCAGAGTGTTGAGATATGGGGGAAGAGTTTATATCAGTGCCCATACAAAATTTTCACCGTTTACTTTAAAGAGAAGAGTGCAAAGATACTTTGGGATGAGGCGAGTGATACACCTTAAAAATGTAACTTTCAGATCATCCAAATTCTATAAAGAGTTATCTAGTAGAAATGGATTCGAAATATTATTGGCAGATGGATTTCAGATTTCATTTATAATAGTACCATTGTATCAATTTATATCACGTTATTGTTTAAAGATTTTTAATCTGCGATTACCAAATCACCCGTACCGAATCAGTTCCAGCCCTACAATGAGTAATTTAAAATCCATTTTTAGCTATCATAGCATATTAATTTTCCAAAAAAAACAGATCAGCGCAGGAAAATAGAAAGCGAAAATGAAAGGATTTTTGACCCGCAATCAGATTGAATATGTCTTTTTTCATTTTACTCAGACATATAAAATTGCACCAGTACTTTGGCGACACATCATATTTATTAAAAGTACCGAACCATTACCAGATGGTTGCAGAAAAATAATGTTTCGTCTTTCTCCTTATCCGCTCCAGTTTAATCAGATAAAATTATCGGAAGGGATACCAATACTATTTCCGCTAAACGACTCTCATATTACCTATCATGAAGAAGGGGAAAATCTTGTTTTTAATGATGATCTGCTTAAATCGGCATTTTATCTATTAAGTGGTTATCAGGAATATCAGTCACCAGAAAAAGATCAATATGGAAGGTATCCATATGATGGTTCGATTCAAAAGAAATTAGGAGTAATTAATAAACCAATTGTTAATTATTATTTTCAAATAATTGCACAAGGCATTAGCCACTTTTGCGAGAAAAACAATATTATATTTGATGTAAGGCAGACGTTTTATCACTTCGGATTCTTACTGACCCACGATGTTGACCTAATCAGTAAATATCATTTCTCACAGATTAAGTTAAGAATCGCTCAAATTTTAAGATTAAAAAAGCCGGACGAAACGGATTTACAAAATATTTATACGATACTAAAAAGCATATTCAATATCTTAAAATTCCCCGGTATTCACGATCCGTGGTGGAATTTTAATACCGTAAGGAAATTAGAAGCGCTATTTGGTTTTAAGTCGATCTTTTTCTTTCTAGGAAAAGGATATAAGATTGATTCGCGTTATAGTGTTTTAACGCCTAAAATTAAAAACTTAATCAATTACCTCAGTCGGGAAGGTTGTGAAATTGGTCTGCATAATACTGTCAAATCGGTTGAGGATGACAAAATCATGGAGCAACACCTCCACGACCTATGTCTGGCCGCAGGACATAAAATTTATGGTGCGCGTCAACATTGGTTAATGTTTAATTTTCCTGATACGATGCGCAAAGAATTTGTTTTTGGCTTGGAATATGATTCGTCTTTAGGCTTCCCGCAACATGAAGGTTTTCGGAATTCTTATTGCTTACCGTTTAAACTTTATGATTTTTCAATCGATAGAATGATAGATTTGTGGGAATTTCCTCTAAATGTTATGGACAGTACTCTATTCGATTATAGAGGATATGATTACTCAGGTGCATTTAATTCAATATGTGAAATAGTGCGGGAAATTATTAAATTCAGGGGCGTGTTTACTTTACTTTGGCATAATCATTATTTAGATGAAAGTCGAAAACCGGGCATTACCATCTTTTATCAAGATTTGCTGGCAATGATTAAACAAGCCGGGGCACAGAATTTTCTCGGAAAAGAACTGGTAGAGTTGTATAACAAGATGGATTTAAATTTTAATATGACAAATAGGTAGAACTGATGAAAAAAAACATAAAAAGTGAAAATAATCCGCAAAGTGATTTTAGCAATATGCAGTCATTATTCGTGAATGTTAATCAGCGTATCGGATATATTTTAATATTATTATTTACCGTTATTACACTATTGTTTTTTTACAAACCGTATGTTATCGACCGTCTCGAGCCAGCCGGCGGCGATATGATGGCCAGTGTGGCACAAAACAAATTCACTAATGATTACCGCGAAAGAACCGGCGAATCAATACTCTGGAATCCCGCCATTTTTTGCGGCGTCCCGATCTATTATGCGAACTGGGCCAATGCTTTTAACATTGATCGTTTAATTAGTCTGATTAATCCGTTGATAGACTGGAAACTGAGCTGGTTTGTGGTGGCCTTGATCGGTCTTTTATTGCTTTTCCACCAGATGGGATTTCCCTGGTATTATGCATTGATCGGAGTGTTCGCCTTTCTCTTTTATCCCCATTATCAAGCCCTGATCAATGTGGGGCATTTTGCCAAGATCCGCGCGGTTTGTGCCACGCCACTGGTGGTATTTGGATTTTTGTATTTAATCAAAAAGCGGAACCTGATCGCGTTTCTGTGGTTTACGATTTTTTTCTCTTTGCAATTGCGCACCCAACATTATCAGATCATTTTTTACACCCTTTTACTTTTACTTACGATCGGTATTTGGCAGATTATAGAGTGGATCAAATCCGCCCAACAAATGAAAATTGCCGGGACTCTGGGCCTGTTTGTAGTTTCTATAGGACTAGCCGTTCTTATGTCGGCACAACCCCTGTTCGTAGCTAATGAATACACGCCTTATTCGACCCGTGGCGGCAATGCGATAACGCTAAAAGATGATGCTTCTCAATCTGAGGCCAAAAGTGGCGGCGTGACTTTTGAATATGCCACCCGCTGGTCATTGAGTTTGAAAGAATTGACGACTTTGATCGTCCCGCGATTTTATGGCGGTACATCTCAGGAACCATACACCGGCAAAGCTTATCCGCAACTGCACGGTCGTTATATTCCCGGCTACTGGGGCGAGATGCCTTTTACTCAGTCTTCGGAATACATGGGTGTTTTAACGATAATTCTGGCATTGCTGGGACTATGGTATTTCCGGCGCAATGGCTTCGTAATCAGCCTGTTCGTTTTGCTGATCTTCGCGCTCTTTCTGGCGCTTGGCAGTAATTTTCCGATTTTGTATAAAACACTATTTCTTTATCTACCATACTTCAGCAAGTTTCGCGTACCCTCGATGATTTTAATTCTGATTAACTTCATTTTGATCATTTTATCTGTGTACGGATTAAAAGGACTGGTGGAAAAATTCGACGACAAGAGCTTTAAAACAGCATTGGGCATCAGCGGATTTTTTGTTCTATTCGGACTGTTTATCGTTTTTGCACCGGGTATTCAAGAAATATTTAGGATTTTGGGATTGGAGAAACTAGAGACTCTATTTCAAATATCCTATACTTCCGTTAAAGACACTCAGTATATGAACAACCCGCAGGTTCTGGAGATGTTACGCACTGCCCGCCGGGAATTTATGCAGGCAGATACTTTAAGGATGCTGGTTTTTGTCGTTTGTTTCATTGCTCTGCTGGCGCTCTATAAAATGAAAAAGATTCGCGCTGATATCATGCTGATCGGGATTGTCGTTATGATCGCGGTCGATATGATTGGTGTCAGTAAGCGCTTTCTGAGAGCGGATGAACTGGTTGACACGAAGTCGATCGAGAAGCGCTACTTTGCCGAGACCCAATTCGATAAAATTCTAAAAGCGGACCCGGAACCATTCCGCATTCTGGGATTAGGGAACCAGTTCCAAAGTAACGACCTGGCCTATCGTTATCAGATTGTAACGGGTTACTCGCCGATCAAACCGCAGTTGATCCAGGATATTATCGATAATAATTTGATGTCCGGTCTGAGGCCAAATTCGTTAAACTGGAATGTCATTAACATGCTGAATGCCAAATATATTATCGCACCGGGCAGATTGAACGAGGCAAATTTGACGGTGTTGGACGTTGACCAGCAACAGAAAACCATACTATATTTAAATGAAGCCGCCTTGCCACGTGCCTTTTTCGTCTCCGCAGTGAGGACTTTGCCTTCTGAAAAAGAAGTAGTAGCCTTTATGAATACGACGGCATTTGATCCGGTGCAGATGGCATTAATCAGCACCGCCATCGATTCAGCGGCTAATCTTGATACAAACGGAAGTGTCCAAATAAACGAATATACTCCTAACCGCGTTAATCTGCGAGTTGAGACCGTGGGGCCGGCTTTTCTGGTCTTAGCCGATGCCTATTATCCAGTAGGTTGGACCGCCCGGATTGACGCTGACAAGACTCCAATTTACCAGGTTAACCATGTTGTACGCGGAATTCGGGTTTCTCCGGGAAATCATGAGGTTGCATTTGAATTTAAACCGCACAGTTATATAATCGCTTCCCGAATTTCTACTGTCACCAACACTTTGATCTGGATCGGGCTGGCCGTAGGATTGGTATTTACCAATCGCGAGAGAATAAAAAATCATCGATTAATGCGTCGCTTACTTGCTAAAAAAGATCAATGATTATGTTATTTTAGTTAAAATAATTTACCATGACGGAGTGCAATGGAAATAAGAATATATCGTCATTCGGGTAATATCAAGCGATTACTGTTTTTACTGGCAATCGCTATGATTTTTACTCTTTTGAATTATACCCAGAAAATCGTCAATCGCCTACGTCAGGACTCGGCTAATCTGATTCGATTTTATGCCGACGTTTATGCCAAGGCGGCTATGGATATGAGCGGTGATGACTTTAGTTTTATTTTTGAGGAAATCATCCAAAAAGTATCAACTCCGATGATTCTTTCCGGGGCTGATTCTAATGAACCGACCGCCTGGCGTAATATCGACATTCCCGATAACGATCACTCTCCAGAAAGTCTGGCCAAAGTTGGGGAATTGATGCTTGAGATGGATCGTGAAAATCAGCCGATACCACTGGTATACGAGGGTCGCGTACTCCAATATATTCATTTTGGTGATACCAAGATGATTTCGCAATTGCGGCGACTACCCTATCTAGAGATCGCCATTGTAGGGCTTTTTATCTTTTTGGGATATTTTGGTTTTTCGATGATCCGCGAAAATGAGAAACGTTCCATCTGGGTCGGCATGGCCAAGGAAACCGCGCATCAACTTGGTACACCCCTGACGGCTCTGATGGGTTGGCTGGAATTACTTAAAGACGAAATCGGTGATAATGCGAATATCAGTGAAATTTCACGTGATATCCAACGCTTGGAAAAAGTGGCAACCCGTTTTTCACAAATCGGCAGTCGTCCGGTACTAAAACTCACCAACATTAATTTGGTAATAAAAGATGCGGTATCTTATTATAAGCGGCGTTTACCACAACTGGGACCGGGAATTAACCTGGAATTTGTGCCCGAGAACGAGTATCTGGTTAATTTAAATGCGGATCTGTTTTCCTGGGCGCTGGAGAATCTGATCAAGAATGCCATTGACGTCGTTTCTCAGAAAGACGGGCGGATAAGCGTTGAATTGCATCCAATTCACGACGGGAAAAAGATTGCGGTTGATGTCGTTGACAATGGTAAGGGTATCACCAAGCGCAATCGCAAGAATATTTTTCGTCCGGGTTATAGTACTAAACAACGTGGTTGGGGATTAGGGTTGAGTCTGGCTATGCGGATTGTCAAAGAGTATCATCGCGGACGCCTTTTGGTTTTGATGAGTAGACCCTATGAAAAAACCGTTCTGAGAATAATTTTGAAAAGTCCGCGGGTAAATAAAGAACAATCGTAAGAATTTGGCCAATGTTTTTCGACTTGACTTTGATGAAGTCAAAATCCTAACTTTACGCGCTTTTTTATATGATAATAAGAATTATCGCAATAGCTTATGGCAATTGTTTTTTGTAATTTGGAATTTAATATTTGTCATAACGGGGTGTAGCGCAGTCCGGTTTAGCGCACCTGCTTTGGGAGCAGGGGGTCGGTGGTTCAAATCCACTCACCCCGACATTTTTTGATATTTCAAAAGCCCCGATAGCTCAAGTGGATAGAGCATCTGCCTTCTAAGCAGATGGTTGCAGGTTCGAGTCCTGCTCGGGGTACGTCCGGTTTTTGCGACGAGAAATTAAGATTACACTTCAAAACGCCACATTTTTTAATACTCAAAATAGCGCGTTCATTTAGCGTCATAAATATTCAGGAGTAATGCGTATACGACGTATACGAAAAATTATTTTTTCAGAGCGAATTATTTTTCTTCTAATATATTCATTAGATCTTTGCTTTATTAAATAACTTCTAAGGTAGTCAAATATCGGAATATCAGATAAATCATATCTATATTTTAATGGTTTTGAGAAAAAATCATTATATTATTTGGGCACTTTAGGATTATTTGAATTGAAGATTAAAAATATAAGATTTTCAAAAAATAATAAAATATGAAACAGTACTTTTCAACATAGTACAAAAGGCTTTGAATTAACTCTTATGTAGAGTACTAGTAATTATGAAAAAGCATTCAAAATAATCGTGAATAAACCATTATGCTCATAGAAACCAAAAAACACAAATCTCTTCAGCTTCAACAAATCAATAACATCTGTCAGCAATTAGATCCTATTATGGATAATGAGGTACTTTATACTAAAGTAGTCGATGTCATCCATCAAAATTTAGGATATGATCACGTAGCCCTTTATTTAGTGGATTATAAAGCGAATTTGATCATATTAAGATCGTTAGCTGGCATTTATAAAGGGCTCGTACCACCTCATCAAAAAATGAGAATTGGTCAAGGGATTATAGGACAGGTAGTTCAAACCGACCAAACTGTACTTTCCAATGATGTCAGTAGTAATTCTCATTTTTATAATGTCGCGCCGTATAAGACTCCAACTAAATCGGAATTATGTGTTCCGATTCGAATAAAAGAGAAGATTATAGGAGTTTTAAATATTGAGAGTACCGAGATAATGAATTTTAGTGATGATGATTTAAATTCATTGGAAGTACTAGCCAACCGCATCGGTGTTTCGATACATAATTCAATGCTTTATAATCAATTGGAGGAAGACACTGATCATTTATACGATATAGTTTCTTCTATGGGGCAGGGTATCATTTTAGTCAATAAAGATGATGAAGTTGAGTGGATCAATAAGACCTGTGAAAAGTGGATAAAAACAGAGGGCAATATTCTTGGTAAGAAATGTTATCAGGTTTTTGATAAACACGAACACTGTCCAGAATGTCCTAATAAAAAAATTTTTAAAAGCGGTAAAATTTGCCGTCACATGCTTGTTACTAAAAATAAGTACTTTTCAGTTACATCTGCTCCTATAAAGGAGGCTGACGGTAGTGTCAAGAGAGTTCTGGAAGTGTTGGATGATGTTACAGGATACATCAATCTGAGAAGAAAATTGGAGAAAACAAAAGAGAGACTCGAAAAATTAAAATATTTAGCTGTACTAGGAGAATTAACCTCCAATATTGCTCACGAAATTCGAAATCCCCTGAATGCCATTTCTGCTTCTATTAGCGTTTTGCAATATGATCTGAATATCGATAAAGAAAATACTAAGCTTCTTGATATAATAAGAGAAGAAACAAAACGTCTTGATAATATTATATCTGTCTATTTGAATTATACAAATAACCGAAGAATAAAATTTGCATATCATGATATTAAAAAAACTATCGAAGAAGTCATACTGTTACTAAACATGGATGAGAATGTAATGGAGAATATAAAAATCAGATCTCATTTCCATAACGATATCCCTAAGCTTAAATTCGACCATGATTCGATTAAACAAGTACTCTGGAATATATTAATTAATTCGGTTCAATCTATTGAAGCGGGAGGGATAATTAATTTAACAGTGGGACGCAATCGCGATTTAGTATCGATATCGATTCAGGATAATGGGAAAGGAATTCCAAAACATAACTTAAAAAAAATATTTAAACAATTTTTTACTACGAAATCCGGTGGGACTGGATTAGGTTTGTCGATAGTCAAAAGAATATTAGATCAACATGAATGGTCAATAAAAGTCGATAGTAAGGTAAATATTGGAACCTGTTTTACGATCGAAGCACCAATAAGTAAGTGAAGTAAATATGTCAAGAATATTAGTAATTGATGATCATGATAACAGCCGATATACCCTGTCTCTCATTTTAAAAAAAGAGAGTTATAATGTTGTAGAGGCTGAAAACGGACCGCGAGCATTACAGATTTTAAAAAATGATTATTTTGACCTGATAATCACAGATTTGAAGATGGAAAAAGTCAACGGATTTGATATTATTGATTATGTCAAGAAATCAAGTCCGACTACAGAGGTAATTGTTATCACAGCCTATGCTACGATTCAAACTGCCGTAAAAGCCATTAAGCTTGGAGCATACGACTATATTGCCAAGCCTATGCAAAGAGAAGAAATCATCCATACTGTTAAAAAAGCCTTAGAAAAAGCTCGTCTCGTTGAAGAAATAAATGTATTAAAAAAACAGTTCCAAGAAGAAAGTATAAGTAAAAGTATCATTGGTAATAGTAAACCAATGATCCATGTAATGAAGTTAGTCAAAGAGGTAGCCGGTTTAGATATTCCAGTACTTTTATTAGGAGAGAGTGGAACCGGTAAAGATTTAATTGCTAGATCGATACATTTACAGAGTAAAAGGAAAGAAAAGCCTTTTATCGCAATTAATTGCGGGGCCTTGCCAGAGAATCTATTGGAGAGTGAACTATTCGGGCATGTAAAAGGAGCTTTTACCAGCGCCTCGGTGAATAAAAAGGGGCTTTTCAAAGAAGCGGATGAAGGCACTCTATTTTTAGACGAAGTCGGTGAAATGTCTTTATCCGCTCAGGCCAAACTGCTTCGTACTGTGGAACATAATGAAATCCGGCCGGTGGGAGGTAATCAGAATATTAAAGTAAACACGAGATTGATTTTTGCGACTAATAGTGATTTGAATAAAAAAGTGGAAAATAAACTGTTTCGTGGCGATTTATTATATCGCATTAATATTTTTCCAATTAGACTTACCTCTCTGCGTGAAAGAGGTTCTGACGTAAGATTACTTGCTGATTATTTTCTTGCAAAGTACTCAAAGAAATTTTTGAAAAGTATAAATCATATTAATGAATCAGTATATGTAAAACTAGAAACATATCATTGGCCGGGGAATGTCAGAGAACTGGAAAATATAATAGAACGGGCAGTGATTTTAGCTAAAACAGATAGTATTACCGATGATGATATTCCAATCATGATCTACGATACCATTCCCACCCAACCGAACATTATATTCAAGAATAGTAGTCTATCAGAAATAGAAAGAGATACCATACAGTCCAAGCTCGAAAAAAATCAGTGGAGTAAAGTGAAGACTGCTAAAGAGTTAGGAATTAGTACAACGACTCTTTGGCGTAAGATAAGGCATTTCGGGCTGGATCAAAACGGATAAAACGATAATAACTGCGAATGCAATCGAAAACGTTTCATAATGAAACGCTATTTGAATTAGCGCATTTCAATATGTAACGTCAGGTTATTTTTCGAATATATTAAAAATCCCTAATCAAGCGGGAAAATTGTTGTACTCCCGTCTAATAAATTACGAGCGAGAGGTTATTCTGTTGCTATGGCATAATATTTGACCTTATAAAACAAGATTTTGAATTGGGGTCAAATGGAAGTAGCAAAAAAAAACATTTTAATAGTTGATGACGAACAAAGAGCAGCTGAGTCTTTAGCAATTGGTTTGAGAAGGGCAGGTTATAGTCCCCAAATTGCAAATAACGGTCTTGAAGGTGAATCAAAATTAAAATGTGCTGAATTTAATTTTATACTTTGTGATATAAATATGCCAGATATGAATGGTTGGGAATTTGCTAAAAAAGTCAAGTCGATCACATCTGCCCATTTTATTTTTTACACGGCTGATTCACGAATGTACCGAAAAGCCGAATTCAACAGTTCTCCCTTATTAATTAAACCTTTAGAATTAGATACTTTGCTAAAATTGTTAAATGAAGAAAATAATTAATAATAATACTACTGTGGTAAGGATTGTTTAAATAGTGAATTATTTTGAGGTTTTTGGAACGAATAAACGTATTATTAATAGTTAGATAAGGAGGTGGGCTTGTAGGAAAAAAGAATCGATTTTTTTAGCGGGCATTTGTAGTGGGCAATAGAAAGAAAAAAGGAGAAAAAAATGAAAACAAAATTGGTACTTATTGGGATCATGACATTAGTTCTCATGTTTTGTTTCCCAGTGCTTAGCCAGGCACAGTTGCCAGGTGAATTTACCTGGACCGATCCAACCGGTGATATTGAGCCACCCTGTGTTGATTATGTTGGTGGCTATTTTGTTCAAGAGGGAGAAAGCTTATTAGTTGGTTTTACCATGAATGGCCCTTTTGTCGACAGGATGATAGGAGAAAGTCTGAACTCGTTTACAGTTGACACAGACCTTGATCCTACTACAGGACAGCAAGCACCTACTTGGGGAAATGACTGTAATGTCGATTTCCACGACTATGGTGGCGGACAATGGTTCGGCAGAATGTTCTTGGAGTGGGATCAAAGTGTACTTTCTTTTATGACGAGAGTGGTTATGCCGGTCACAGTGACATCCGATGGGAAAACGATGTATTGGAAATGTTCTCTCGTCGGTACTGGTTGGGAAGAAATGGAATATCATTTTGATGGATGGTATAAAGATGGTAATACCTGGCATCAGGTTCCTCATTATAATGGAGATGCGATGGATGAACCTGGATTTATAACTATTAATCAAACCCTGGTTACACAATTAGAGAATAAAGAGGGTGTCAACTGTATCATCGAAGTTCCGACAACATATTCTGCTACTGCCGATGCCAAAAACATAACCGGAGTAGTCGATGAGATGGTGAGTTTAGTCAGAACTAATATTGGGACAATTGCGGCAAGTGATAGAAAATTTAGTATTGACTATGAAAATTATACCAATTATGCATCTCCTGTTGTGTATGGATCCGGTGGGGTTAACCAGTTTACCTGTCGTATTCCGGGGCAGTACTGGGTAGATGAGCCCAACTGGTATGCAATGTTAGAGGGTGTTGTTGATCAAACCATTAAAGAAAAAAGTGCCGGTTTAAGAGAAATCCTGCTTTCCCAGAAGAGTTATCACCGACCGATTCCAGGTTTTGGTGAGGGATATTATTGCACTGACGAAGATAGTATAAATGGTTTTAAATGGGATGCACATCATAAGTGGACCCTGAGAGCGTTGCTTGCCGATGCTTACGAGAATTGCTATATCTTCTATATCGCAGAGAGTATGACTGACGGTGACGCTAAGACAGCTATCATGAATAAAAAGGCAGATTTGGTTACGGCCTGGAATGACTTTTCAGGTACAGCTTTTGATCTCACTCCTGATCTGATGACTGGTTTGTTGCTCTCATTATCTACGGATCTAAGCTGGACAGCTAAGGTATTTGAGAACATCATTCCTACTACTTTTAATACAGCAGATTCCGCAAATAGTTTTTCGCAGATTGTCAATAATTATGTACGTCATGCGGATTTTTCAATCAGTAGTTCGGATGATTTCTTAATCCAGGCTCATCATAGATGGTACCAAACGATTACCGCGGTTCAAACAGCTGTAATTGATTTAGCAATGGGAAAAGATCTTTATCATGAACTCAAGTCCATTACTGATTTCCCAATTGATCAGGAAGTTTATCTTGATGTTAAACGCTTGTTGATACAGGATCCGTATACCGTCACTACTGCGACATATGTCTGGAATGATATTAGCACGATTGGCACAGAAATACCTCGCGAGGATTTTACCGCTCCGTGGGCTTCACCTGATGTTGATGACGGAAGTGCCGGTCCAATCGCGTTGGGAATGACATTCGAATTCTATGATACGGAATTCGATAGTATCTATATCGGTATTAATGGTCAGTGCTCATTCACCGATCCGATTGACTGGATTACCTCGGGTTCTTATGGCACGACGATTCCCGGTATGGGTTGGGATAATATTTTATGTCCGCTTGCATGTGATATAATGGGAGAAAAAGCCTATCCTTCTGCTCCGTATAATACGGCAACCGGTACTATATATTATTACCACAATACTACAGAAGGCACCTTTACCATTCAGTACCATAGAATGACTAATCATCATTATGTTACTGGAGAGGAAGGCAATACGGTTTGTCCGGATACAAATTTGATCTTTCAGGTAGTTCTAAATTCGACAGATGGTTCCATTACATATTATTATAAAGATCTGGGGATCGCACCGGAACCTTGTGCAAAAAGAGCAACCATTGGTATCCAACCTGGAAAAGATAGCGGGTTAGGGGTTCAGTATTATGGAAATAATTTACCATTAAACGGATATCCTGTTAACGAAACAGCCCTCAAATTCTATAAGGTGGGGGTAGCAATTAAAGTGGTGAATGGTAATCGACCGAGTGAATTTTCTTTGATGCAGAACTATCCGAATCCGTTCAATCCAACGACCTGTATTACTTTCAATGTGCCGACTCGCACCCACGTAAGTCTTGATATTTACGATATGCTTGGGCGGAATGTTGTTAGTCTTGTTAATAACAAAGTTGTTGATAGTGGTTATCACAAGTTCTATTGGGATGCTTCTAATTTCCCTTCCGGCATTTATTTCTATAGATTAGAGATTGCCGGAAAAAGCAGCTTGACCAAGAAGTGTATTTTAATTAAGTAATCTTCTGATTGAGAGTCGGGTGGCTTCAAAACCACCCGACTCTAGTGTTTGACATCTAAGAATTAAAATAGTACAGTAGTACATGTTTGGTTATGAATATCCCGTCTCAAAAGAAGTTTATAACAGTGGGATTCGCTTTAGTACCTACCACTATGAACTGGGTTCTTGAAATTGCCGACTCTATTGGTGATATTCATGATTTAGTAGATAGCAAAGTCTGAAAGATAACGAATAAAGATGAAATCATTTATGCCGGTCAATATACCTATTCAATGGAATGATAGAAATGGAGATAATGTGCAGGTGGCGACTGGATTTATTTGATCCGGTTGATGACTCTTCACTATAGTCAGACTGGGTAAGTAGTTTTCGTCAATTGAAAAAAGGTAATGAAGGTTTAGAATCAAATGCATAAAATGAAATTCATTGTTAAAATGATAAATCATTTGATAGGGATCTATAATAAGCCACTTTCTCTAACCCTGTTTTCCAGCTTATTTTTACTATTTTTTTGTACGCCTGTGTTATCGCAGACACTCGATGATCCGGTCGGCGATTTACCAACCGGTGATCCTGATTATATGGACATGAAAAAAGTTAGATTTCGTCTAGGGACCGATAATTGGGGAATTACCAAAATATTTACAGAATTCTGGCCCAACGATACCATTCCCAAAGGGAGTGAAACCATATTTGAAGTATATATGGATATTGATAAGGATAGTACAACTGGTGTAAGTTTAGAGAATATAGGTTATGATTACAAACTCTATGTTAATCTTTCTGAATGGGATGGTGCATCCTGGATATGGGGTAAAGTATACTGGAACTATGATAATTACGAGAATCCGCAATCCCAGGATAATTTTTATATAAACGCTCATGATCTGATTTCATGGCGATTTATATGGGAATTTTCACTGGTTGGTTTAAAATGGCCCCGTATTGATTGGATTGCCCGCACATTTTATGATGGTCACTTGTCCGACCAGATACCAGATTCAGGGCATGGAAGTCTGGAAATTGATACCAGTACAGTAGCCGATTTGAATATGGTGAGGGGAGAGTATCTGGAGTTCATTTACCCTACTTCTTTTAAGAACATAATGAGTCAATATGAAGTACTGAATGCTTCCGAGCTATGCGCTCAGATTGAAAGTCAGCTATGTGGTACGGAATTTCACGAGATTCAGAGGTTAGAATTTGATCCCTGGTTTCAGGGTGTCGCCTGGTCGGGGAATCCGATTAAGATGGGTTCCTGGATGTGGCGTAGCGATCCGCCTTGGTTCATTGTTTTTCATGAATTAGGACATAATTATACCTTGGCATCGGAAAGGTTCAATCGATTATATCCTGCGCTGGGTTATATCCCATTCGGAGGTGATGATCAGAATTTTGGGACAAATTTTATGGAAGCCTGGGCTACAATGGTGGGATTATACGCAATGCGGGAATTATTCACAAATAGCGACCAATATCAATTAGGTACCGAATGCATTACAAGCCTTGAACAGGAGTTTAATAATAACAAAAATAATTTCCTTAATGAACTGCGTAATTATGAAGAAGATCCAAAATATAGCGTTCTTAACCCCAATTTATTAGACGGTATTTTTTTAGCACTTGCGGATAGCTTTGGTTATGATATTTTTCCGAAATTTTTAAGATTATTGAAGCCTTCCACACAAACCTGGGATATTCTTGAGGAAATCGACACCGATGAGGATTATACTTGGGCCAAAACCGTGTCGATGACGATTACCTGTTGTGCGTTTAGTATCACGGCAGGTGCGGATCTTAGAGATATGTTTGTAACAAGGTGGGATTTTCCGATTGATGATGATATATACGCAGAGGTCAGGCCAGAGATTGAGACAATGATGGCCATCGTTGAGGAAGAGTCAATCTCAAAAAGTGATATGCAGTTTGAACTCTTTCCCAACTATCCCAATCCTTTTAATGCGATTACGAACTTTGCTTTTTCGATTCCTCATCAATGCAGGATTAACCTAAAGATATACAACATTCTGGGAGAAGAAGTTACGACCTTGATAAATAATGAGGTTATGGAAACGGGAAACCATAGAATTACCTGGAATGCTTCATATTTGCCCTCGGGTGTTTACTTCTACCGGTTAGAAGTAGAGGGTCAGTATTCATCTATCAGGAAATGTGTTTTGATAAAATGAAAAATATAAAGATAAATATATATGGGTAAACTATGAGAATGAAATCCCTACTCTTTATCATATTATTTCTTGCGGTTTATATTCCGATTATATCACAAGGGTTACCGGAGTTTACATTCACCGATCCGGTGGGTGATGTATCACTGCCCTCGGTAGATTATGTGGGCGGTTGGTTTATTCAGCAAGGCGACAGCCTGCTTGTTGGGTATACCATGGCCGGTTTGTTCGCTGACAGAATTCCCGGGTGGAGTTTGAACTGCTTTTCTCTCAGTATGCATAAATATTCAGACTATCTCAGTGACAATAATTTAGGTTTTCATGATTATAGTGATGGTCATTGGTTTGGAAGTTTTAATGTATTTTGGGACGAAGAGAAATGGGTTTTTACTGAAAGAGTACTTGTACCTGCAACAGTAGCTGAAGATGGTAAAACCATGACTTGTAAATTTTCCCTTGTTGGTACTGATTGGGAAGAATTTAAATATTCTCTTGATGGATGGTATAAGGATGGTAGTGCTTGGCATCAGGTACCTCACTATGGCGGAGATTGTCTTGAAGAATGGCTTTCCTTTGAGGTTGATCAAAGTCAGGTGACTCAACTAATAGAGAAAACGGGAGAGAATTGTATTATCAAAGTCCCAGAACCATACTCCACAACTGCCGATACAAAAAATATCACCAGTGTTGTTGATGAGATGGTGAATCTTGTCCGAACCCACATAGGAGCTATTGCCAACAGTGATAAAAAATACAGTGTGGATTACGAAAATTTCACAGATTATGCCCATCCGAAGCTTTATTTACAGTCTTATTCAGGCGACTATATCAATCAATTTGGTTGCCGTATCCCGGGACAGTATTGGGTGGATGAACCCAACTGGTACGCAATGTTAGAGGGTATTGTCGACCAAACTCTTAAAGAAAAAAGTGCCGGATTAATAGAAATTCTACTCTCTCAAAAAAGTCATCACCGACCAATTCCGGGATTGAGCGAAGGCTGGTATTGTACCGATGATGACAGCACCAACGGCTTTAAATGGGATACTTATCATAAATGGACCTTTAAAGCCTTACTGGGCAATGCCTATGAAAATTGTAATATATACCATATTGCCGAAAGTATGACTGATGGAGAAGCTAAAATGGCAATTATGAATAAGAAAGTAGAGGCGAAAACTGCCTGGAACAATTATTCGGGTACTGCAAAAGATTTGACACCCGAAATTATGACCGGGCTATTACTTTCGCTGACCGATGATTTAAGTTGGACGGAGCGCATATTTGAAGAGATCGTTCCTAAGGATTTCGATATTAAAGATGCGGATACCACTGCATTTGAGCAGATTGTTATTGATTACATCCGGCATGAGGATTTTATTATCAGTAGTTTGGATGATTTTTTGACCCAGACGCATCATGGTTGGTATGCTTCAATTGCTTCTATTCAGGCGGCGGCATTAGAACTAGCTTCCGGTGAAGATGTATATGGTGTTTTAAAGAATATAAGCGGTTTTCCCCTTGATCAGGAAATATTCAATACTGCGAAAGAATTGCTAACCGAGTTGGCAATAGATAATGAACCTGAAATGCCGATAACTTTTAAATTGTCTCAGAATTATCCCAATCCGTTTAATCCATTGACAAATATATCTTTCTCCATTCCAAACCGCTGTTTGGTCAGTTTGAAGTTATACAATATTCTGGGAGAAGAAATAATAACATTAGTAAATGATAAGGTACTGGACACCGGGCAACATAGAATTATTTGGGATGCTTCTGATTTGCCATCCGGGATATATTTCTATCAATTGCAGGTTGAAGGTAAATATCTGGCGATTAAGAAATGTATTTTAATAAAATAATGTGATTCAAGAGTGACGATTATTTTAAAAGTGACATTATTAGATTGGGGAGGTTAATATGAGTTTATTAAAAAAAGTTATTTTTTGGAGTTTTACAATTACAGTGCTTTGTACAAACATCATTAATTCTTATGCATATGACTATCCACCCGTAAAGAGTAACTCTGAGGAATGGAAGCGCCTTTCTCCTGAAGAAAAACATTCTGTCTGCCAAATACCAGATAACGTACTTGTCACTTTGCCTACTGAGGATTTGATCCAGGCATATCTGGATTATCCTTATATTGCTATTATGGCGGCGTATGATAACTGGATGTCCGGTTTTAATCGAGTCTACGGGGACTTTAATGGCTTGCGTGAACTATTAAATCGTGAGGATGCAGGACAAAAAGTCCTTCAGTATTATAAAATGATGGATCCGGGAGCATATAGTAATGACTGGACTCTTTATAAAAGAGGTAAATTCGCTATTAACTTTACCTATATAGAAATTCTATTAGCCCAGGAAAGCATAATACAACAATTAAATCCGCAGGAAATAAATGAATATCTGACGGAAGGAATCAAAAAATATAATCTCAAAGAAAAACATATTCAACTACATGGAATGTTTGGCTTACAATTTACCGCATTTCCAATAGCTAGATTAATGCGAATGAAGAATAGTGTAGCTGCTCAGAAGTTATTGAATACTCCAGATATGGTATATTTTCTTAACTCTGCTAACGTAACAAACGAAAATATACTGCCTGTTGTTATCCGGTTAGTTAATGAATTCAATAATAACTAATAAGTAAAGGTGGGTACAATTATGATTTTAAAAATTATTAGACATATTCAGATTTGCATTCTCTTTATAATATTTACAAATTTATTATTACCAAGTTTAATGCATTCACAAACAGTAGTATATACGCCTGAAGGGAGGGCTTTAATTAATGAAGAAACTGGAGAAAAATTATATGGATTTATTAGTGATTATGATGAATTTTCGCAACCTTTGATTGCTTATTTGGATAGTTTGGGTGATGCTTATATAGCAGACAATGATCTTCATGCTATAAGGATTGATCATGCTTCCTTTAAATATAATTGTCACGGCTATGCTTGGCGAATGTCTGAAGGAGGTGGTAAAGTCCGTATTTGTTCACCTGGTGATGATTATTATTGGAGTGATCAAAATTGGTCTAATGATAGCCAAGCATCTTATATTTCTTGTTCAGAATTGGAAGCAACACACGTTAGTTATTTACCTAATCATTATCCAGGAGGGGGGTACGATTCTACATCTGATCATTCAGCCAGAAAGATCCAAAATTCATATCCTTACCCGGTAGATAACACTTCCTTTCCGGGATATACACTGGATTATGTATCAAAATGGGGCGGTTGGGGCTTCTATATTCATGAAAAGGGACATGATATTTACAATGAGACAGGTTATTCATATTATAAACTAAAAACAAACCACTATGGAACACTAACAAACCAATCCAAGACCTGGATCGGCGCTGGTGGGCAAACTCATAATATTACCGGAAATATTACAATTCCAGAAAATTGTACACTCACAATAAATCCAGGTGCAATAGTATCAGGCAATAACCACCAAATATTTGTTTACGGAACGCTTAAAATAGTCGGTACTTCCGATGCTCACGTGAATATCTCCGAAACCTACATCTATGCCTATAACGGATCCACGGTCGAAATAGATTATGCCGATATCAGCGATTCGTATAGTCATGGGCTGTATATGAATAGTGGTACCTCAAAAATTAATTACTCTACTTTTTCGAATAATGATGATATTGGTATATATTTAAATTATCCTCAGTCCGGTAGTGAAATCGAGAATTGTACATTTACAGGTAATTCGGATGGTGGAGTAAAGATAAATTCCGGCAGCGCCCTGGATATAAAAAACTGTACTTTTACAGGGAATGGAGTTTTTGGCTTATATCTTGGGAGTGTCAATATTCCCAATGACCGGATTGCGGATAATTGGTTTGAAGATAATTATGACGGGATCTATTTTGCCAGTGGTGGTAATGCCAATTTAACGACTACCCGTCCGGATCCCTGGGATCATCAGGGCAACCCGGGAGAAGCCTATTTAAACAATATTATTAAGGATAACGATCGCTATGGGGCTTGGGTATCCTATTCATCCACTCCGATGCTGGGAAGTTATACCTTTATAGGAGAATCCGAAGGTGAATATTACTGGTACGGTGGTTTTAATGCCTTCGTGAATGCCGGAGATTTCAAATATATTAGAAATTACGGTACCAGTTACATTGATATTCGTCTAAACTTCTGGGATGTGGATGCAGAAGATGTATCGTATTATCTCATAGGGAATTTTACACAGTCTGAGGCTTCGAACCTGTATATCAATCCGGGCTCTTTATCGAAGTCAACTGGGGTAGATATTTCTAGTATAGATAATAATGAAAAACATCAATTGAGTCCTTTAGGGGTTCAACTACTTGAAGGTGACTCCTTGTTAATAACAAATCATCTTGATCAGGCATTCGAGGTTTATGAGAGAATTATTAATAATTCACCGGATGCCAATGAAGCCCGGGTGGCATTAAACCGGATTATCTATATTTATTGGAATCAGGAAAAACAGAATGATTTGATTTCCTGGCTAAACGGTATTCATGCGAAGTTTCCGAAAAAGCTCATTGGGACGATTGCTTATGATTACACCACACCGCTTTTTGTGATGAATGGCGATATTGATCAGGCAATCAGCAGAAATGACGAAGTTGTAGATATTTATAATAGACTTAATGAGCCTGAATATGCGGCGGAGGCTTTGTACGAGAACATGATGATTTATGAGAACATGGCGATGGAATCTTCAGGCTCGGGAAGAGTGCCTAAATTGAATGCCACGAACGCATCCTCAAAAATGTCTGATTATATAAGCCGGATACTGAGTGAATACCCGGAGACGAGCACAGCAGAATTGCTACGTGAAGAATATCATCATGAATTACCGGAATCTATATCCGCAATAATACCGACTAAGTATGAATTGCATGCCTGTTATCCCAATCCCTTCAATCCACTCACTAATATTGTTTTTGAGATACCGGAGGAGACCCGGGTGTCGCTGGTTATATATGATCTGGCAGGTCGCACGGTCTGGGAGAAACCGAATAACGATGAAATAATATCTTCTGGTCAATATTCCTATCATTGGGATGGCAGGAATGTAAATAATGTGCAGGTGGCGACAGGTATCTATTTTATCCGATTGAAGACTCCTCACTATATTCAGACAAGGAAAGTAATTTTCATCAAGTAGAAAAAAAAGATGAAGTATTAGAATCAGATGAATTTGAGATTTTTTATTTATTTAATGGTTATCCTTATGATACTTTTTATATCAGCTGATGCTGAAACCATTACTGTTCATGGATACGTGGAGGATGCCACTGGAGTGAAAATTTCGGCAGTATTGGTTCAATTTATTAATGAATATAATTGGGATACGACTTCTACAATTTCTGATGATAATGGGCGTTATGAAGTTGATCTGGAGGTAGGATCAGTCTCCATAAAAGAGAAAAAAATTGAAAAAGCGGACAAATTTAGATTGTATCAGAATCATCCCAATCCTTTCAATCCTGGGACACATATTTCGTTTGAATTACCCGAACAGGCTAAGGTGAAAATTACGGTTTATGATCTTCTGGGAAGAAAAATAAAAGTATTAACCGATACTTCACATCCTGCCGGAAAATCGGAGATATGCTGGGACGGAACCAATAGATCCGGTTGTCCCGTTTCCGCAGGTATTTATTTTTATATGTTAGAATCGGAAAGATACAGAGAATCGCGGAAGATGCTTCTGCTTGACGGAGGGAGTTCTTATTCCAACTCAAATACTGACTACCATCCGTTAAAGATTATAAACAAAATTAGTAAAGACACTAATACAGATAAATACACAATCACTGCTACAAAGGACGGATATCATAGTTATCGAGAAAAGTCCTGGAGTTTTTCTTCAGAATCCGACGGTGTTAGAAAAGATCTAAACCTTTATCTCTTAGATTCTCTGAAGTTATTTGTAGTAGAGAGTGATCAATTGCTTAGTTTTAGGGGTAGAGAGACTGAAATATCGAATTTTCGTCATACCTTGATTATTAATTGTGAAGAAGATTCTATAGATTTTTCGGTATATTATCCCATACCGGACAGTTTAATGCGAACTACTTCCCTTTCACCAAGCTTCGGTTATCCGGATGCAATGGTGCCGTTCGACTATAAATATTACTATGATTTTCCGGAGATATCGGAGACAATTATTGAAGGTGAACCGGATGATAGAATTAAGGGATTTACATGGGATAGTCTTAGATTCGGATACCATGATCTAATTCATATTCTATGGAGAAATTACTATTCTGATGAAGTTAAAGACTGCTGTCCTATCAATATGGATCAGCATCAATATCTAAATCTTCAGGTTAATTCCCACTTTTTTATACAAAATACCTTTCAGGATACAACCTGTTTTGTACTTGGTGTTCAACCGGAAATAAAGAATGTAGGAGAAGATACCCTGTTTGCCGTTAGAGTCAAGTATCATATCCCTAGAAAATTAAGAAATTATAGTGATCCATCTAATTCTTATTGGATGGAGTTATATGATTTATTAACCGATAGTATTTACGGAAAAGATCCAGAAACAGACAGCTATTCAGTTACATACATGACCGAAGTTGGTAGGTTTGATGGATTTTTAAATAGTACAAATGGTCAGGAAATTGTTGCATTCAAAGATACTCTTGCTCCCGGAAAAAGTCTTAGATTTACTTATGAAATGCAAATAAAACCGTTACATGATAGATTTGAGATATATCCTTTTATGTTAGTTCATTTAGAAGAACCCACCGAAGATCACATTTTGCCGGCAAGTATTATTACTACCGCTAATCATATCGAATATAGAGGTCCTGTTAAGTACCTAAGAACATGGGGCTCAACTGATCCTGCGTATTGTTTGTTTTCAATAGATGGCGATTCCATAGAAGTTATGGACCCGGCAGATTCGGATACCACCTTTTATTATCCTGTAACTTCTTTTCATTAATCTAAATAATGTATGGAACGAGAAATATATTTAAAATATTAGGAATGGAAAATGAAAAACGCATTAAAAACAACGGTGATTTTAGTATTGGTAGTCATATCGCAGCTGTTTGCTTATGACATTACCGTGAAAAAACCGATTGATCAAAAATATTCAATTGATACATTAAAATTGGTTAACATGGTAGATGAAAAAGGGGATATATTGAAACTAAGTGGATTCAGAACTGAAATTTTCTTTACTGAAAAGGCAGATATTTACATATTAGCAAAACTGAATAAGACACGCTATTTCGTAGAGTTTGTGCTAATCAAAGTTGACGATAATGGTGTTTCAATACTGGAAGAAGGTTATCATCCCAAAACCGATGAATTTATTTTATATAGAGAAAATAAATTGGGGAAGACAGCTGAAATCGAAACTAATTTTCTGTTTGATACTTCACTAGATCCGGATTTTGATCCCGAGGCTGTAAACACTACGAATGCAGTTAGTGGGTATGCTGAGGATCAACAATATATAGTGACTAAATTAATAGGTTCGGGTGCAACAATAGAAAATATACAAAATAACATTACAAAGCCTTCGCTTATAGGGATGGGTAATATTGGGCATGGTAATACGGAAGGTATTGAGCTTTATAATGGATTATTAGATTATACCTGGTTTAGAGAACAAGATCTCGCTGGCAAAGTATTCTTTTTTAATTCCTGTTATGTTCATAACAATCCTCTTGAAGGCGCCATAATGGATCAAGGATATGGTAATGCCAGAATGTTTATTGGTGGAGAAGAGGAACTACCAATAATATATTCAGAATGTGTATATCAGGACTGGTGGGATTACACATTAAACGATGGCACTGAAATGCGTGACGCTTATAATGCCGTACAACTAGAGTACTCGTGTATCGGTGCTTATGGTTTTTCGGGTGATGAAGGCATAATGCTTCTGACTACATCCGGCGAATTGAAAGGTAATGAAATCTGGTCTGGTACGATCGCATTAACAGGGAATGTCATTGTTCCATATGGAAAAATCCTGACAATAAATCCCGGCTGTACTGTGGATATTAGAGATGGAGTAGTAGGTTATTATCTATTAGCTGAAGAAGGCGGCACGATTGTAAACAATGGTACGATTACTCCGGTACTTGACATTGAGGTCAGGGAAAGTGATGGTTCGCCGGTAAACGGCTATTTTGGGTCAATTGAAGTAGCACTTGATTATGCCAGCTCCGGTCAGACGGTTTATATAAACTCAGGTCAGTATTCCATTTTTACAAATACTGAGATAACCGGTGGTGCCACTCTCAGGTTGGAACGTGGAACGTCAATATCAGGTTATGACCATCAAATATCTGTTTACGGTACGCTTAAAATAGTCGGTACTGCCGATGCCCGGGTAAGTATCATGGACACTTATATATATGGAGGCAATGGTTCAACCGTAGAGATAGATTATACAGACATCGAAGATTCATATAGCTATGGATTGTACGTAAGTAGTGGTACCGCAAAAATTAATAACTCCACTTTTTCGAATAATAATTACAGTGGTATATACCTATATTATCCTCAATCCGGTAGTGAAATCGAGAACTGCACGCTTACAGGTAATTCATTCGGTGGTGTAAGAATCTTCTCCGGCAGTCCTCTGGATATTAAAAATTGTACATTTACCGGCAATTCTTCTTTCGGCCTGTACCTTGGAAGCGTCAATATTCCGAATGACCGGATTGCGGACAACTGGTTTGAAGGTAACCAGGACGGTATCCGTTTTTATAGTGGCGGGAATGCCAATTTAACGACTACCCGAATTGATCCCTGGGATCATCAAGGCAATCCAGGAGAAGCCTATTTGAACAATATTTTCAAGGATAATGACCGCTATGGGGCTTATATAAAAAATTCGGCCACACCGATGTTGGGTAGTTATACTTTTATTGGAGGTGATGAAAGCGGCTACTATTGGTACGGCGGTTTTAATGCCTTTGTCAATGCCGGAAGTACCTGTTATATCAAGTCCGAAAATCCCAATGCGATCGATATTCGTCTCAATTTCTGGGATGTGGAATCCGAAGAGGTTCTGGATCAGGTCGAAGGGACTTTTATTGAGTCTGAGAACTCAAACCTGTATATCAATCCGGGCTCTTTATCCAAGTCAACTGGGGTAGATATTTCTAGTATAGATAATAATGAAAAACATCAATTGAGTCCTTTAGAGGTACAACTGCTTGAAGGTGACTCATTATTAATAACAAATCATCTTGATCAGGCGTTCGAGGTTTATGAAAGAATAATTAATAATTCACCGGATGCCAATGAAGCCCGGGTGGCATTAAACCGGATTATCTATATTTATTGGAATCAGGAAAAACAGAATGATTTGATTTCCTGGCTAAACGGTATTCATGTAAAGTATCCTAAAAAGCTCATTGGGACGATTGCTTATGATTACACAACGCCGCTTTTGGTGATGAAGGGCGATATTGATATGGCAATCAGCAGAAATGACGAAGTTGTGAATAGTTACGATAGACTTAATGAGCCTGAATATGCGGCAGAAGCCTTATATGAAAATATGATTATTTATGAGAACATGGCGATGGAATCTTCAGGCTCGGGAAGAGTGCCTAAATTGCATGCCGCGGACGCATCCTCAAAAATGTCTGATTATATAAGCCGGATACTTAGTAAATACCCGGAGACGAGCACAGCAGAATTGCTCCGTGAAGAATATCATCATGAATTACCGGAGCCTATATCCACAATAATACCGACTAAGTATGAATTGCATGCCTGTTATCCCAATCCCTTCAATCCACTCACTAATATTGTTTTTGAGATACCGGAGGAAACGAAGGTTTCATTGGTCATATATGATCTGGCGGGTCGCACGGTCTGGGAGAAACCGAATAACGATGAAATAATGTCATCTGGTCAATATTCCTATCAATGGGACGGCAGGAATGTAAATAATGTGCAGGTGGCGACAGGCATCTATTTTATCCGATTGAAAACTCCTCGTCATATTCAGACAAGGAAAGTAGTTTTCATCAAGTAAAAAAGAAATGCGGGTTTTGGATTAAATGCAAAAAATGAAATTCACTGTCATGATGAAAAAACATTCAAAGGGGATTTATAATAAGTTTCTTTCTTTAACTTTAGCATCCAGCTTATTTTCACTGTTTTTATATATACCGGTGTTATCTCAGACTATTGACGATCCGATAGGTGATATCCCGGTCGGTGATTCCAGCTATATGGATATGAAAGGAATGAAAGTAAGCCAAGCCAAAGATATAATTCTAATTGAATTCCTTCCTAATGATGCCATTCCCAAAGGAAGTAAGGGCGGAATTAATACTAGTACGATTTTTGAATTTTATATGGACGTGGATCATGACAGCTTGACCGGTGTTCAGTTTGAAGATATCGGATATGATTATAAACTAAAAGTTAATTTAAACCAGTGGGATGGTGAATCGTGGTTGATTGAAGGAAATTGCTATTGGGACTTTGATAATAACGGCAATCCACAATCGCAAGAGTCACGGGGTCGCTTTTACATACATAAATCAAACTTGTTTTCAAGCCGATTTCGTTGGATGTTTTCCTTGATATGTCTGGACTGGACTCAGGTCAATTGGATTGCCCGTACTTATTACAAGGATCATTGGGCTGATCAGATCCCGGATTCGGGGTGCGCTTCCTTGAATATTGATCCTTCTATCGTTACGGAAATTGATACGGTAAGTGGTGAATATGTGATGTTTATTTATCCTGATTACTTTCGGGATGAAATGTTTAACTATGAAGTATTGAGGGCAGTCGACCTGGGAGCTCAAATCGAAAGCCGGGTATGTGGCACAGAATTTCACGACATCCAAAGAATCGAATATAATCCTTGTCTTCAAGGTATTGCCTGGAGTGGCAATCCGATATTAGTAGGTCCGTCAATGTGGCAGAATGAACCGAACTGGTTTATTTTTTTTCATGAGTTAGGACATAATTATACACTTGCCTCGACGAGATTTAATCAGCTATATCCCGGGCTTGGTTATATTTCAGTGGGAGGAGATTACTGGAATTTTGGAACGAATTTCATCGAAGCATGGGCGAGTATCGTAGGTTTATATGCGATGCGTGAATTATTTACAGATCAGCAATCGTATCAGCTCGGAAACGTTTGCCGATCAGATTTAGAGAATGTATTTAATAAAGCTAAAACATCACTTACATCTTATGAGGAAAGTCCGGATTTCAGTATGCTGACCCCAGATTTGTTAGATGGTATTGTTTTGAATCTGGCTGATAGTTATGGATATGAGATAATTCCTCGTTTTTTTAAAGTTCTGCAACCAGCTGATGAAAGCTGGGATGTATTAAATGATATTGATCCGGTTTCCGATTATGAAAGTGCAAAAACCATATCGATGACGGTTACCTGTTGTGCTTTCAGTGTTGCCGCGGGCGTAGACCTAAGAGATAAGTTCAAAACTAAATGGGATTTTCCGATAGATGAAGATCTTTACGAATCCATCCAACCGGAAATAGAGACAATGATTACAGGTATTGATGACGATCTGGAGTTGATGAGTGATAGACAGTTTGAACTTTTTCCCAACTATCCTAATCCATTTAATGCGAGTACTGTCATTAGCTACCAATTAAACATATCCTCGCCAGTCAAAATAATAATAAGCGATCTCCGAGGATATATTATAGAAGAGTTTGATGTAGGAAAGAAGAGGGCTGGGTATCATAACTTTTTATGGGATGCAGCCCATGTTCCCAGTGGAATATATATTTATACTTTAAAGACGGATAAAGGAGCAAGATCGCAAAAGCTTTTGATTATAAGGTAAAATGTTGTGGTTACTTATGAACAATAATTATACAAGGAGGATTTTTCATTATGAAAGCTAAATCGATTTATTATCCATTGATCATATTGTTGTTTATCTTCTCTTGTTCATTTTTATTTGCCGGCACTCAAGGAACAATTGTTGGAACGGTAGTAGATAAAAATACCGGTGAACCGCTTGTTGGAGTTAATGTTATAGTGGAAGGTGAGGATCTTGGTGCGGCTACAGATAAGGATGGTTACTATTTTATTGTAAATATCCGTAGTGGCTCCTACTCCTTAATATTTACTTTCATTGGTTATACATCGGTAACAGTGAGGAAGGTCGATGTTGTACCCGATATAAGCACTGAAATTGATGTAGAGATGAAGCCGGAAGTATTAAAAGGTGAAACGGTAGAAGTCGTTGCTCAACGCTCAATGATTCATAAGGAGGTTTCTTCAAGTACCAGAACATTATCATCAGAAGAATTTAAAAACTTAGTGGTACAATCAGTTAGTGCTGTTGTCAATACCTCCGCGGGTGTAGCTAGTGGATCATATATAAGAGGCAGTCGTTGGACAGAAGTTAATTATATGGTAGATGGGCTTTCACTGACGAATCCCATCAGCGGTGGAATGATCACTGATGTTAATAAAAATGCCGTTGAGGATATAGTATTACAGACAGGGGGCTTTTCAGCGGAATATGGAAATGCCATGGGAGGCATAGTGAATGTTGTTACCAAGGAAGGCGGTGCAGAGTATAGTGGTAATCTGCGATACCAAACTGATAAATTAAGTTCAGGAAGTCAATTATATAAGAATGCTAATATTTGGGATGTTACCTTTGGCGGTCCACTCATTAAAAACAGCAGGTTTTTCATTACGGGTTATTTAAATACTCGAGATATGAATCCTCAGCGAAAAGTAATTGCTCCTGATGGCACCAATCTTGGCAAACATCCGCACGAAGGTTATCAAGAATATAGAACTAATTTTAAATATACTCAGCCTATCACATCGACCATGAAACTAAAAGTGACCGGTTCATTGAACAGGACACAGGGGCTTAACTATGATATGTTCTGGCGTTTTGGCTCTGACGATAATCAGTTAGATCACTTAGGAGCCTGGTTAAACAAGTCTAAATATGGTACTTTAATATTGGATCATGCTATTAGCCAGAAAACCTATTATACCTTCAAAGTAGGAGTAATGGATTGGTACTCTATTAGTGGACAACGAGATCGCTCCGAATGGTCCGGGAATAAGGTTGGAGCTAATAGTGATTGGTGGGAAGACTTTACCTTTAGGAAGCCTTTTCTCGATCACAATTATCAAATACCTGGAGATACCACAGGATCTAAATATAATAAATGGCGTCTACGTGACAGTAAAGGTGTTGATGATGTTAATTCTCAGCGCACGACCGATCTCGTATCCGCCAATAATCCATACGGAATCACCGGTGGAATACAAAATACCATGGATGCTGATTATTTCGATTATTTTGTCTGGGCTGGGGATAATGACTGGTATTCTGAAAGTCGGGATCGGAACTTTATTGTGAAATACGATTTGACCAGCCAGATCAATAAGTACCATGAGATCAAGGTTGGATTTGAATTCAATAAACACAATGTTAACTGCTTTAGGATTGGGGCCCTTGCAGCTACTGATGGTGTGGGAGTGACTTATCCGTTGATCGATTTTTATGAAGAATCGCCGAGCGATACGGCATTAACGATCGAATCGGTTAGTGATCTTGGTAAGGGGTATCAACCCATAGAACTTGCCTCATATATCAATTATCAGCTTCAATTAGAAGGCATATATTTGAATCTTGGATTACGCTTAGACTATTTTAATGCGGTTACAGAATACCGAATTGATCCCCTGCAAAGTACTGAATCGAATCCTTTTAAACAAGATCGCACAACTCCAGAAGTCAAGTACCAACTCAGTCCGAGGCTGGGAATCTCCTTTCCGGTGACGGATCGAATGATGTTACGTTTTAATTATGGTTATTTTTTCCAAAGACCTCCAATGGAGCGCATGTTTGCCTATCTTTGGTTCGACCGAAATCAGGCTGATTTGAATATGGGAAATCCGGATATTGATCCCCAGAAGACCATTGCATACGAGATCGGCGTATCGAGTGTTTTATCCTCCAACATTGCACTGGATGTTACTCTGTATCAAAAGAATATGTTTAATCTGGAAGGATATAGGATCATAAGATCGCCGAGTCTAAGCTGGTTTTTCCAGGCTATTAATGAAGAGTATGCAGAATCTAAGGGCTTTGAAATTACCTTACGAAAAAGGTATAGTCATTTTTTTGGTGGGTCAATCAGTTATTCGTACTGTAAGGCGGAAGGAACCTCTTCTGATGTAACTCAAATATCTCGTTATCCGTTATTAAGCATGACTCATGCCAGACTCTTGGGATACGAACCAATTTATCCGCAAGATACTATGCCGATGAATTTTGATCAGAATCATACGATCTATCTAAATCTGGATTTTAATATTCCAATCGGTACGGGTCCGACTATATTTGGGAAGAAGTTATTATCCGGTGTAGGAGCCAATATTATGTCCACACTACATTCGGGCAGACCGTATACTCCAGTGACAGCCTATACTATGAATGTCACTAGCGATCGGTTCAACTCAGCCCGCTACCCATGGACCTACTCAGCGGACGGCAAATTTTATAAGGACTTCAGGTTTTTCGGTCAAGAGTTTAGTGTATTTATCGAAGTGTATAATCTTTTCAATATACAAAAACCAGTTTCGGTTTTTGAAGGTTCCGGAAATCCCGATCGTGACATGTTCAATTTAACTGAAGGTTCATTAGCCACTGATACATATTTAAAAGGGGAGAGCAATTTATACTCCGAGTGGGCTGATTTGAATGCCGATGGGGCTTTAACAACCTCCGAACGATTAGTAGCCTACGAACATTTCCGTGATGATATGTTGAAATTCAAGAGAAATTATCCAACTCCGAGAACATATATGATTGGGGTAGATATAAAATTTTAAAATAACTACTTTGGATTTGTATTTGGAAAAATTGGCTAGATCGTTTGGTAAGTATTGGATTAGATTGATTCTGTATCCATACTCTATAATATTTTTAATATGCCCTGCTCTACTAGCCGAATCCAAGATATATGAAATACGTCATGTTTTCGCCAGATATGACATACCGATTATTAATGACGGTCGTCTCTGTAATCTTGAATGTATTCGTTGGTTGCGTGGCACAAATGAGGATTATATTTTCGGGGCCGGTTTATTTATTGGAGCGATAATTGATGGTGAGAAACAAGTTACTGTTACCTGGAGTCCAATAAATGCTCAAAGTGAGATGGTACCGGGCCATTTACCAAATGAACCGGGATATACTGATCAAACCGAGAGAATTTATATAAGTACTGATTATCCGAATGCGGCCTTGCCACCCTGGCCAAAAGGTTATGATGATGAAGACAATCCAATCACAGTTTCGGAGTTGGATAGCTGGTATCAATGCAACGATTTAGATCCTTCGCGGCAATTTGAAGCAGGACAACCGCTTGGTATTTTATTGACGGCAGAGACATATTCTTGGGCGAATAGTTTCCGAGATATTTGGGATATTTGTTTTGTGTCTTATACCTTAAAAAATATTCGTCCCGATCGAAAAGCCTGGCATGATGCCTATGTTGGTTTTTATATGGAACTCAACGTAGGTGATCCGACAAACGATTTGGTTGGTTGCTACCCTGAGCAAAATGTTGGTTTCGGATATAGTGCCGAGGAATTGTCTGATTTTGAGAAGAAATTGCTGCATCCGCCAGGATATGTCGGAATAAAAATTCTGAAAAGTCCTTATGAAGATCCTAATAACGAAAAGATCCGCATGTCATCATGCAAACGTACCGGTGATTTAAAGCCAAATACCGATGAAAGTAGGTATGATCTTTTATCAGCAAGTACGTATGATACTCTTGATGTCGATCCGGCAGGTAAGGGTTTAATAGTATCGTCGGGACCGTTTGATTTGGCATATGGGGATTCGACGACCTTTGTGGTAGCCATCTGTTTTGCCTGGCCGATGTGGTATTACGATTCGTCGGTAAAGGGTCAGCCGGAACATTATGCGG